>Ga0272446_1002508_pt1 | contig 24859 bp, 22 predicted proteins | sample YNPCB0061_FD_194587 | JGI IMG/M metagenome (GOLD analysis project Ga0272446, IMG submission 194587) | Hot spring microbial mat communities from Yellowstone National Park, WY, United States - YNP-CB-006-1 | ecosystem: Environmental > Aquatic > Thermal springs > Hot (42-90C) > Sediment | place...
CGCCCATTGGGCGTCGGTCAGGCCGGTCGGGTAGGCTCGGCGGCGCCGTCGCATCGGGTGTCGTCCTCAAGGCCGACACCCCATGAATCATGCTTATCGCCGCGCAGGAATCCCCTTCTCAGACACGCTCTCAAACATGCTCCAAGATCTTCATCCCGGCGATGGAGAAGGAGGGCTACAGCACCTCCTTGGTCGTCTCGATCACGGCCGTCAGTTCCGTCCTGGCGGTCATCATCCCGCCCTCGATCCTCATGATCGTCTGGGGCGGCGTGCTCACCGTCTCGATCGGTGCGCTCTTCCTCGCCGGCATCATTCCCGGCCTCCTTATCGCGCTGGCGCAGATGGCGACGGTGCATCTCTACGCCAAGCGGCGCGGCAACCCGACCTATGAGCGGGCCGGCCTCCGGGAGGTCGGGGCGGCGGCGCTCGTGGCCGCCCCCGCGCTCGCGACACCGGCGCTCATCATCGGCGGCAAGATCTTCGGCTGGTTCACCGCGACCGAAAGCGCCTGCATCGCGGTGCTCTATGCCGGGTTCCTGTCCCTCCGGTTCTATCGGGACATGGACCTAAAGGGCCTCTATTCGGCTCTCGGGGAGACGGGTCGGCTCGCGGCCGTCACGCTGTTCTGCGTCGGCACGGCCTCCTGCTTCGGGTGGCTGCTGGCCTATTACAAGATCCCGGAGGCGATCCTCTCCGGCGTCTCGGCCTGGGGCGTGGGGCCGGTCATGACCGGCTTCTTCATCGCGGCGGTGTTCCTGGTGGTGGGCTGCTTCCACGATGCGATCCACTCCATCATCATCGTCTGCTCGATCCTGCAGCCGATCGCCGCGGGGGTTGGGATCGACCCGGTCCATTTCGCCATGATCGGGATCGTGAGCCTCGCCTTCGGGCTGGTGACGCCGCCCTACGGGCTCTGCCTGCTCATCGCCTGTTCGGTGGGGGGGGATCAGGCTCGAGCAGGCGATGCGGGATGTCGCAACCCTGCTGCTGCCGATGTTGCTGATCCTCGCGCTGGTCATCCTGTTTCCGCAGGTGTCGCTTCTGCTGCCGCGACTCGTCTCCCCCGAGTTCCTCGACTGACGCATGCCGCGGGCGTGGGGGCGCGCTTGACCTTCGCGGGTCGGGGCCGCAGCCTTGCCGGCCTGTCCGGGAAGGCGGGCCTCGCGGAGCCCGCGGTCAGGCCGCGCAGTACGGGGAACGATGCCAGCGCCACACGCGCCGAGGATCTTCATCGACGGCTTCAACCTCTCCCTCCAGCAGGGGACGGGGGTGGCGACCTATGCGCGCAACCTCTCCTTCTCCCTGCGCGACCTCGGGGCGGAGGTGGGGGTGCTCTACGGCACGCCCACCTCGACCATCAGCTTCCATCCCCTGATCCGCGAGATCGCCTTCTTCGATCCCCTGGTGGGGCGACCACCGCGGATCTTCGAGATGCTGCGATGGCTGCGCCGTGCTGCCGCGACGCCCTTCGGCGAGATCGCGACCGAGGTCCCGATCACCGGCAAGGTGGTGCGCGAGACCTTCCGCAGCCGGCTGCCGCATTTCGACCACATCTGGAACGTGCAGAACCTGTTCGAGAAGCAGCGGCTGCATTTCCGCCTCTACCGCAGCCGCATGCGGGTGCATTTCCGCCGGCCGCCCGCCATCATGCACTGGACCTATCCGCTGGCGCTGCGCGTGGCCGGCGCGCGGAACGCCTACACCCTGCACGACCTCGTGCCGCTGCGCCTGCCCTACACGACGCTCGACAACAAGCGGAGCTACTTCCGCCTCACGCGGCTTCTCGGCCGGCGCGCCGACCTGATCGTGACCGTGAGCGAGGCCTCAAAGCGGGACATCATCAACCTCCTCGGCGTGCCGGAGGAGAGGGTCGTCAACACCTACCAGGCGGTCGAGATCCCCGAGCGCTACGCGGGCAAGCCCGTCTCCGACGTGCGGACCGAGATCGAGGGCACCTTCGGGGTCGGCTACAAGGGATACTTCCTCTTCTTCGGCGCCATCGAGCCGAAGAAGAACGTCGGCCGGCTGGTCGAGGCCTACCTCGCCTCCGGCGTCCGCGATCCGCTGCTCATCGTGGGCAAGAAGGCCTGGAAGTCGGATGAGGAGCTGCGCCTGCTCTCGGACAATGCGCATGTGCGCTACCTTCTCACCCGCGACGGGATGACCGAGACGCGCTTCCGCGTCCAGCAGATCGACTACGCGCCCTTTCCGCTGCTCGTCAGCCTGATCCGCGGGGCCAAGGCGGTGCTCTTCCCCTCGCTTTATGAGGGCTTCGGGCTGCCTGCGCTCGAGGCGATGCTGCTCGGGACGCCGGTGATGACGGCCAACACCTCCTCCATGCCCGAGGTGGTCGGGGATGCGGCGATCAAGGTGGACCCCTACGACGTGCGGGCGATGGTCGAGGCGATCCGGGCCCTCGATGCCGACGAGGACCTGCGCGCGCGGCTTTCCGCCTTCGGGCCGAAACAGGCTTCCCTCTTTTCTCCGTCACGCTATCAGGCGCGGCTGCGGGAGGCGTATGGCCGGCTTGGCGTGCGCTTCGGCGGCTGAGGCTGCGGCCCGGGAGACGAGCGGGGGATGGGGATGAGCATGGCCGATGAGGGCACGGTGGCGGAGCGGCTGCGCCAGGCGGACGCGCTGCGCGACAGCGGCCTGTGGGATGCGGCGGCGGCCGCCTATTCCGCCTATCTGGCGGTTCGGCCCGAGGATTGGGGCGTGCGCGTCCAGTTGGGGCACTGCCTCAAGGAGGCCGGGGACATCGCTGCCGCGCTCGCCGCCTATCGCGAGGCGGCGCTGCAGGCCCCGGCGAGTGCCGACCCCCACCTGCACATCGGCCACGCGCTGCGGTTGCTCGGGGAGACGGAGGCGGCCTGGCGGGCCTATGCCCGCGCGCTCGAACTCGACCCCGAGAACGGGGAGGCGGCCCGCGGCGCAGCCGCGCTCGCCGCCCACGCCACCGCCGCGCCACGTCATGCCCGTGCGGCCGGGCAGACACAGCAGATCGTCTTCGACAGTTCCGACCTCGTCGCCTATGTGGCGCACAACAGGACCCCGACCGGAATCCAGCGCGTGCAGCTCAACGTCACGGCCCGGGCGCTGCTCGACCCGGTCGAGGGCGCGAGCACGGCGGCGGTGGCCTTCGACGAGGCCTCCGGCTTCTGGCGTGAGATCAGGCGCGAACTGTTCCTGAAGCTGTGGCGGCTGTCCCGCACGGGGGGGGAGGTGGACGCGCCGGCCTGGCGGGCGGCGGTGGAAGAACTGCAGGAGGCGGTGCGCAACGGGCCGGATTTCGTCTTCGCCCCGGGGGCGCGGCTCGTCAATCTCGGTACCTCCTGGTGGATCCGGGACTACTTCCTGCGCGTGCGGCATGTCATGCGGCAGTCCGGGGTGCGCTACGTCCCGTTGATCTACGACTGCATCCCGCTGATGACGCCCGAGCACTGCCAGCCGCTCCTGGTCGAGGAGTTCGCGCAGTGGTTCTCCTCCATGGCGGCGCTGGCCGATTCCGCGCTTGCCATCTCGGAATGCTCGGCCGCCGATGCGCGGCGCATCGCGGCCGAGGTGGTGCCCGAACGGACCTTGCCGGTGACGGTGGTGCGCCTCGATGCCGATCTGCGCCAGGACCTCGGGGCTGCCGCCGCCGCGACCTGGCCGGTGCGACCCGACCTGCCCGAGCCGGGCGAGCCCTTCGTGCTCTGCGTCGGCACGATCGAGAGCCGCAAGAACCACCTGCTGCTGTTCCAGGCTTGGCTCGCGCTGATCCGCCGGCACGGGGCCGAGCGGGTGCCCCGCCTCGTCTGCGTCGGCAAGGCGGGCTGGCTCGCCGATGGCGCGATGACCCTGTGGCGGAACTCGACCGCGCTGCAGGAGCGCGTCTCGATCGCCCATGGCGTGCCGGATGTCGCGCTCGCCGCGCTCTACCGGCAGGCGCTGTTCACCGTGACCAACAGCTTCTACGAGGGCTGGGGCCTGCCGGTGACCGAGAGCCTCTCCTTCGGCCGCGTGCCGCTGGTGGCGCGCAACAGCTCCCTCGTCGAGGCGGGAGGGGAGGCGGCAGTCTATTTCGAGCCCGGCAATCTGCCGGACCTGCTGGCGCAGCTCGAGCGCCTGATCTTCGATCCCGCCGAGCGCGCGCGGCTCGAGGCGCGGATCCCGCGGACGGCGCGGCTGCGCGGCTGGGGCGAGATCGCCGACCAGGTGATGCGCGAGGTGCTCTCGCGCGAGGCGCCGGAGTCCGGCGCGGGCGCGCGCGTGGCGATCGAGCCGGGACGGATCTGCCCGCTGCGGCTGACCGGGGGCGGGCGCGCCGAGCGCGGCAAGGCGCTTGCGGACCTGCTGCGGGATGGGCTCGCCTGGCATCCGCTGGAGCCCTGGGGCTGCTGGACGCGGCCGGGCCTCGCCAAGCTGCGTCTGCCGCTGCCGAAGGGCATGGGGCCGGGCCCGGTGCGCGTGCATCTCGGCTGCGTGGCGCCGCCCGGCATGACCGAGGTGCGGCTCCGCGCCTTCGGCAGCGCGGCGGCGCCGGGGGCTTTCATGCGCCTCGACGCCGCGCCCGGCAGCCGCTTCGCCTGCGTGCTGGAGTGCGAGGCGGCGGGCGATGAGGTGGTGGTCGAGATCGACGGCGGCGCCGGCACGCTGGTGGACGCGGGCGAAGGTCAGCCCGGCCGGCTGGTCGGCCTCGGCGTGACCGCGGTGATGCTGTGCCGTCCGGACGACCTTGCCGCGCGGCTCGACTTCCTGGAGCGCCAGGCCTACCGCGTCCTCGGGGCCGGCTGAGGCGGTCGAGGGTCGCGGCGGCGCTTGCGCGCGCAGGCGAGAGGCCCCAAAAACGGACGGGTGAGGCCGCCGCCGACGCGGCCGCGAACAGGGAGCAGGGACGATGGCGAAGTTCGAGATCGGACGGCGGGGCGCGATGCTGGCCACGGCCGGCGTCCTGGCCGCGCCGGGGCTGGCGCGGGCGCAGGTCCCGGCGGTGAGGCTCGGCATCCTCCAGCCCGTGACCGGCGCGCTGTCCCAGGATGGCGAATACGGCCGCCTCGGCGCCGAACTCGCGATCAATGAGATCAACGCGGGCGGCGGCATCAGGGCGCTGGGCGGGGCGCGCATCGAGATGGTCTTCGGCGACGCGCGATCCAACCCGGAAGGCGGCGTGGCCGAGGTCGAGAAGATGCAGGCCGAGGGCGTCGTCGCCGTCGTCGGCGGCTTCGCGAGCCCGATCTGCCTCGCGGCCTCCCAGGCGGCCGCGCGCTACGACCTTCCCTATGTGGTGGATGTCGGCGTCTCGGATCAGATCGTCTCCCGCGGGCTCGCCAACACCTTCCGCTTCGGCCCGGGGTTCGGCGTGGTGACGACGACGGCGCTCGACAACCTCGTCGCCCTCAACGACGCCGCGGGCAAGCCGGCGCGCACCGTCGTCATCGTGCATGAGGACGGCCTGTTCGGCTCGGGCATGGCGCGGCTGCTGAACGCCGAACTGCCCAAGCGCGGCTTCGAGGTGCTGGAGACCATCGCCCATCCGACGCCGGCGCGGGACATGAACAATGTCGCGCTGCGCATCCGCTCGCTGCGGCCGGACCTCGTGATCCCCTCCTCCTACTACGCCGAGTTCGTGCTGCTCTCCCGCACCATGCAGCAGCAGCGGATCCGGCCCAAGGGCATCTACTGCGTGCTGAACGGCGCGGCGTCGAACTTCCGTTTCGTGCGCGAGTTCCCCGAGGCGGCGAACCTCGTGATGGACTGCAACCACTGGGCGGATCCGCGCAAGCCGAAGACGCAGGAACTGCGTCGTCAGGTCGAGGCGCAGAACCGCTTCTGGCTTTACAATATCCCGCTGAACTATTCCGCCGTGATGCTGGTGGCCGATGCGCTGGAGCGCGCCGGCCGCGCCGATCGGGCCGCGCTGATCCAGGCGCTGGCGGCGACGGACGGCGCCTTCACGCGCCACATCATGCCCTATGGCCCGACGCGCTTCGTCAACGGCCAGAACCAGGCGGCCGTTCCGGTCAACACGCAGGTGCAGAACGGGGACATCAAGGTGATCTTCCCGCGCGAGTTCGCCGATGCCCAGCCGGTCTTCCCCGTGACCGGCTGACGTGGGCTTCCCGCCGGAGATTCTGCTCGAGGCCGCTCTGAACGGCCTCCTGACCGGGGCCGTCTACGGGCTGGTCGCGCTCGGCCTCACGCTGGTCTATGGCGTCCTGCACATCATCAACTTCGCCCATGGCGCGCTGCTGACGGCGGCGATGTACGCCGCCTATGTCGCGCGCACCGCCTTCGGGCTCGACCCCTATGTGGCGGCGCTGCCGCTCGCGGGGCTGTTCTTCCTGCTCGGCTATGCCGTGCAGCGGCTGGTGATCGGGCCGGCGAGCCGGGGCAGGGACGAGAACATCCTGCTCGTCACCCTCGGCCTCTCGATCATCATCGAGAACACGATGCTCGCCCTGTTCCGTTCGGACACGCGCAGCATCGACCTGCCCTATGCAATGGAGGTGGTGGCGTTTGGTCCCACGCTGCTCTCCTGGCCGCGGCTGGTGGGCTTCGGGGCGACCATCCTGGTCGCCCTGCTCCTCTTCCTGCTGATGTCGGCGACGGCGACGGGCAAGGCGATCCGCGCGGTGGCGAAGGAGAGGACCGGAGCGGCGCTGGTCGGCATCGATGTCGCGCACATCTACGCCGTGACCTTCGGGATCGGCACCGCCTGCCTCGCCATCGCCGCGGCCCTGCTGCTGCCCTCCTTCTATGTCTCCCCGCGCGTGGGCAACGCCTTCGTCCTCGTCGCCTTCACCATCGTGGTGCTCGGCGGCATGGGCAGCGTCATCGGTGCGCTGCTGGGCGGGCTCATCATCGGCGTGGTGGAGAGCCTCTCCGGCCTCTATCTCGGCGACAGCCTCGGCCAGATCGGCATTTTCCTCATCTTCATCCTGGTCCTGCTGGTGCGGCCGACCGGGCTGTTCGGGGCGCGGGCATGACGGCGCGGGACATCCTGCCCATCCTCGGCTTCGCGCTGGTCTTCGCCGCCGCGCCGCTTCTGGTGGCGAGCAACGTCGTCCTCAACTTCCTGGTCTTCACGCTCATCATCGCGCTCGCCGCGCAGGGGTGGAACCTGCTTGGCGGCTATGGCGGGCAGTATTCCTTCGGCCATGCGGCCTTCTTCGGGGCGGGGGCCTATGTCTCGGCCATCCTGCAGGTGCGGCTCGGGGTGAACGCCTACGCGGCCTTCGCCTGCGGCATCGCCAAGGCGGCGCTGGTCGGCTTCGTCATCGGCTTCCTTGCCTTCCGTTCGGGGCTCAGGGGGTCCTATTTCGCGCTGGTCACGCTCGCCTTCGCCGAGGTCCTCCGGGTGCTGGCGAATGCCGCCGAGGTGACGGGCGGCGCGGCGGGCATCCTGATCCGGCTCGAGGCCGACCCGCGCAACTTCCAGTTCGCCGAGCGCGGCACCTTCCTCTGGGTGGCGGGCGGGCTCGTCACCCTCGCGCTGCTGGCCACCTTGGCCCTGGAACGCTCGCGCCTCGGCGCGCAGCTCGTCGCCGTGCGGGAGAACGAGGCGGCCGCCCAGGCGCTCGGCGTGGACGCCCTCGCGGTGAAGCTCCGCGCGATCACGCTCTCCGCCGCGATCACCGGGGCGGCGGGCGGGCTCTATGCGCAGTACTTCCTCTATCTCGACGCGCAGATCGCCTATGGCACCTGGATCTCGGTCGAGGCGCTGCTGGCCCCAATCGTGGGCGGGGCCGGCACCGTCTTCGGCCCGGTGCTCGGCGCGATCATCCTGCACGGCGTCAGCGAGGCGACCAAATCCGTCGCCGGCAGCATCCCCGGCGTGGACCTGGTGGTGTTCGGGATCGTGCTGATCCTCGTCGTCCGCTTCCCCCCGCGCGAGATCCCGGGGCTTCTTGGCGCATGGCGGCGCCGATGACGGGCAGCGGCCCCGATCCCGCCTTCCTGGCCGTGCGCGGCGTGACCAAGCGCTTCGGCGGCCTCGTCGCCGTGAACGAGGCGACGTTCGACGTCGCCGAGGGCTCGATCACCGGCCTGATCGGGCCCAACGGGGCGGGCAAGACGACCCTCTTCGCGGTGGTCGCGGGGTTCGAGAAGCCGACCTCCGGCCTCGTGCTGCTGGAAGGGGAGGACATCACGGGCCGCCCCCCGCATGTGCTGGCGCGCATGGGCCTCGCGCGCACCTTCCAGATCGTGCAGCCCTTCGCCGGCCTCAGCGTGCGGGAGAACGTCGCGGTTGGCGCCTTCCTCCGCACCGCGCGGCGCGCCGAGGCGCTGGCGGCGGCGGAGGAGGTGGCGGCAAGGGTCGGCCTTGCCGACCGGCTCGACAAGCCGGCTTCGGCGCTGACGGTCGCCGGCCGGAAGCGTCTCGAAGTGGCGCGCGCCCTCGCTACCCGGCCGAAACTGCTGCTGCTGGACGAGGTTCTGGCCGGCCTGAACCCTTCCGAGGTGCGCGACATCGTTCCCATGGTGCGCGCCATCCGCGAGTCCGGCGTGACCGTGCTGATGATCGAGCACGTGATGCAGGCGGTGATGAACCTCTGCGAGCGGGTGCACGTGCTGGCGCAGGGCCGCATCATCTGCTCGGGCACGCCGGCGGAAGTCGTTGCCGCGCCTGAGGTGGTCGAGGCCTATCTCGGCCACGGCGCGGCGCGACGCCTGAGGGGGGCGGGCGATGCTTGAGATCCGCGGCCTCGAGGCCGGCTACGGGCCGGCCACCGTGCTGCGCGGCCTCGATCTCGACGTGCCGGCGGGGCGGATCGTCGCCGTGCTCGGCGCGAACGGCGCCGGGAAGACGACGCTCAACATGACGATCAGCGGCCTCGTGCGCCCGCGGGCGGGCCGCATCACCTTCGAGGGGCGGCGGATCGACGGCCTCGCGCCGCCGGCGATCGCCGCGGCCGGCCTCGTGCACGTGCCCGAGGGGCGGAAGATCTTCCCGAACCTGACCGTGCGGGAGAATCTCGACCTCGGTGCCTATCGCCGCGCGCGCGCCAACCGGGCGCGCAACATGGAGCGCGTCTTCGCGACCTTCCCGCGCCTCAGGGAGCGTGCGCGGCAGCTTGCCGGCACGCTTTCGGGCGGGGAGCAGCAGATGCTCGCCATCGGGCGGGGCCTTATGGCCGAACCGCGGCTGCTCATCCTCGACGAGCCTTCCCTCGGCCTCTCGCCGCTTCTCGTCGAGGAGATGTTCGCCCTGATCCGCCGCCTGCACGGGGAGGGGCTCGCCATCATGCTGGTCGAGCAGAACGTGGCGCAGAGCCTCGAGATCGCGGACGAGGCCCATGTGCTCGAGAACGGGGCCTTCGCGCTCGGCGGCACGGCGGAAGCGGTCCGCGCCGATCCGCATCTTCAGCGCTCCTATCTCGGACTCTAGCCATGCCCCTCGACCCCGTGACGCTGGCCGTGCTGAAGGGCCGGCTCGAGCAGATCGCCGACGAGATGGACGCGACGCTCCACCGCAGCGCCTTCAACCCGATCATCGCCGAGGCGCGCGACGCCTGCCACGGCCTCTACCACGCCGAGACCGGGGATACGCTGGTGCAGGGCACGAAGGGGCTGCCGATCTTCGTGGGCGCCATGGCCTTCGCGGTGCGTGCCGTCATCGCCAAGGTGCGGGCGGAGGGGGGGCTCGAGCCGGGCGACACCTTCCTCTTCAACGATCCCTATGAAGGGGGCACGCATCTCAACGACTTCCGCCTGGTGCGGCCGGTGTTCCGGGGCGGGCGGCTCTTCTGCTGGCTGGCCTCGGTCGGGCACTGGCTCGACATCGGCGGCGATGTGCCCGGCAACTACAATCCGCGCGCGACCGAAAGCCACCAGGAGGGGGTGCGCTTCCCGCCCGTGAAGCTGATCCGCGCCGGCAGGATGCAGCAGGACATCCTCGACATCCTTGCCGCGAACAGCCGGCTGCCGCAGTCGAACTGGGGCGACCTGAACGGCCAGTTGAACGCGCTCGACCTCGGGGAGAGGCGGCTTGCCGAACTCCTCGACGAGCATGGCGAGGCGGTGGTCGCGGAGGCCTTCGGCCTGCTGATGGACCGTGCCGAGGCGCTGATGCGCGCCGAGATCGCCGCCCTGCCCGCAGGGACCTACGCCTTCGAGGACTTCCTCGACAATGACGGCGTGGTGGACGAGCCGCTGCGCATCGCGCTCGAGCTGCGCATCGGCGGCGGGGGGATGGTGCTCGACTTCTCCCGCTCCTCGCCGCCCTGCGCGGGGCCGCTCAACATCTCCTACGCCACCACCGTCGCGGCCTGCTATGTCGCGCTGAAGCACGCCTTCCCCGAAGTGCCCGCCAATGCCGGCGTGCTGCGCCCGGTGAGCGTGATCGCCCCCGCCACGACGCTGCTCGGCGCGGCGGCGCCGCGGCCGGTGGCGGGCTACACCGAGACCATCCTGCGCCAGATCGGGGTCATCTTCGGCGCGCTCGGCAAGGCGCGGCCGGAGCGGGCGACGGCAGCGCCCTTCGGGACCATCAATGCGCTCTCGCTTTCGGGCCTCAGGGCGGACGGGACGCGGTGGGTGATGTTCTCCTTCTTCGGCGGCGGCCTCGGCGGCAATCCGGAGAGCGACGGCCTGCACCACGCGAACAACCCGATCTCCACCGCGACCATCCCCCCGGTCGAGATCCTCGAAGCCGCCAATCCGGTGCTGTTCACGCAATGGGCGCTGCGCCCCGACAGCGGGGGCCCGGGGCTGCACCGCGGCGGCGTCGGCGCGGTCTACGAGATCGAGGCGCTTGCCCCCGGCACGACCGAGGTCGCACTCCTCGGCGAGCGGGGGCGCTTCCCCCCCTTCGGCGTGGCGGGCGGCGGGCCCGGCGCGACCAACGCCTTCTGGTGGGAGAGCGGGGAGGGCCGCGCCAGCCCGCCCATGGCGAGCAAGGTGGTCGGCGTCTCCATCCGCCAGGGCCAGCGCCTGAGGCTCGCGACGCCGGGCGGCGGCGGCTGGGGCGACCCGCGCCTGCGGCCGACGGAAGCGGTCGCGCGGGACATCCGCCTCGGCTACGTCAGCGCCGCCGCGGCGGTGCGGGACTATGGCGTACAGGTCGCCCCGGACGGGAGCGTGCGCCGATGAGCGGCCCGATCGTCGGTGTGGATGTCGGCGGGACCTTCACCGACCTCTTCCTCTTCGACGCCGCCACCGGGCGCTTCCGCACCGCCAAGGTGCCCTCGAACCGCGGCGACGAGGCGGCAGGCTTCCTTGCGGGGCTGCGGGCGCTGGGCGGCCCCGGGGCGATGGCGGCGGTGGTGCATGGCACGACGGTCGGGACCAATGCGCTGCTCGAGCGCAAGGGCGCGCGCATCGGCGTCATCACCACGGAGGGCTTCCGCGACGTGCTCGAGATGCGCCGGCGCGACCGCCGGCACACCTGGGGCCTCTGGGGGGACTTCACGCCCATCGCGGAGCGCGACCTCCGCCGCGAAGTGCCGGAGCGCACGCTCGCCGACGGCACGCTGCGCCGCCCCGTGGACCTCGCGGCTGTCGAGAGGGCGGCGCGGGACCTGCTCGCCGCCGGGGCCGAGGCCTGCGCGATCGTCTTCATCAACGCCTATGCCAACCCGGCCAACGAGCGCGCCGCGGCAGAGGTGGTGCGGGCGCTGTGGCCGAACCCGCATGTCTCGGTCTCCTCCGAGATCCTGCCCGAGATAAGGGAGTTCGAGCGGGCCTCGACCACGGCGCTGAACGCCTATCTGCAGCCGGTCGTGGCGGGATACCTCGCCCGGCTCGAGGGCGCGCTGGCCGAGGAGGGCTTCGGCGGGCGCTTCCACATCGTGCAGTCCAATGGCGGCATCATGTCCACCGCGACGGCGCGGCGGATGCCGGTGCGCACTGCGCTCTCCGGGCCCGCGGCCGGGGTCATCGCGGCCGCCGCCATCGCGAAGGCGGCGGGCTTTCCGAACGTCATCACCTGCGACCTCGGCGGCACCTCCTTCGATGTCTCGCTGGTCGCGGGCGGGCGGATGGAACTCGCCGCCCAGGCGACGATCGATTTCGGCCTCGTGATCCGTTCGCCGATGATCGAGATCACCACCATCGGCGCCGGCGGCGGCTCCATCGCGCGGGTCGATCGCGGCGGCCTGCTCGAGGTGGGGCCGGAAAGCGCCGGCAGCCGTCCGGGTCCGGCCTGCTACGGGCAGGGCAATGACCGGCCGACCCTGACCGATGCCAACCTCCTGCTCGGCCGCATCAACGCCGAGCGGCCGATCGGCGGCGCGCTCGCGAGGCTCGACGTGGAGGCCGCGCGCGCGGCCATCGCGCGGCATGTCGGGACGCCGCTCGGCCTCGATCCGCTGGCGGCGGCGGAGGCCATCCTGCGCGTGGCCAATGCGCGCATGGCCGGGGCGATCCGCCTCGTCTCGATCGAGCGCGGGCACGATCCCGGCCGCTTCGTCGCGCTGCCCTTCGGCGGCGGCGGCGCGCTGCATGTCGGGGCCCTGATCCGCGAGGTCGGGCTCAAGGCCGCGCTGGTGCCGCGCTATCCCGGCGTCACCTCCGCCCTCGGCTGCCTCATCGCCGATGTCCGGCACGACCGGGTGCGCACGCTCAACCTCGACCTCGACACGCTGGACGCCGCGGCGCTCGATCGGCGCATGGTGGAGGAGGCGGAGGCCGCGCGCGCCGTGGTGGCCGCGGCGGGCCTTCCCGTCGAGCGCGTCGAGACGGTCTTCGAGCTCGACATGCACTATGCCGGGCAGACGCACACCGTCTCCGCGCGCCTGCCGGTGACGCTCAAGGCGGGGACGACGGGCGTGACGGCGGCGATCGTCCGCGCCGCCTTCGAAGCGGCCTACAGCCGGGCCTTCACGCGCCTCCTGCCCGGGCTTTCCGTGCGTATCGTGAGCGTGCGCACCGCCGCCATCGGGCGGCGGCCGGAGTTCGACCTCGCCATGCTCGCCCCGGCCGCCGAGGCCAGCATGGAGAGGGCGGCGCGCGGCCGCCGCAAGGTCTGGTTCGACGGCGGCTGGACCGAGGCCGCGGTCTTCGCGCGCCTCGACCTGCCGGCGGGCGCGGTCGTCGCGGGGCCGGCCATCCTCGAGCAGCCGGATGCGACCATCGTGGTGGATCCCGGCCTTCACGCGCGCACGGACCGCTTCGGCAACCTCATCATCGAGAGGGCGTGACATGGCGGAGGACAAGGTGCCCGTCGGCGAGACGGCGCTGCTGCTCTGCGACCTCCAGAACGACTTCCTGCATCCCAAGGGCGCCTATGGCCGCGCCGGCCTGACCACCGCCGCCATCGCCGCCCTCCCCGCGCGGCTGAAGCCGCTCGCCGATGCGCTGCGGGCAAGCGGCGGATGGATCGTCTCCACCCATTTCACGCTGGTGCCGGGCAAGGGAGGGGAGCCCTTCATCTCCGCCCATCTCCGCCGGCTCCGGCCCTTCCTCGGGAAGGGGGATTTCGCGCCCGGCACCTGGGGCCACGCGCTGGTCGCCGAGCTTGCGCCCGCGGATATCGCGGTCGAGAAGATCGGCTACGACGCCTTCTGGAACACGCGCCTCGAATGGGCGCTGCGCAAGGCCGGCGTGCGGCGCCTGCTGGTCGCGGGCATCGTCACCAATGGCGGCGTCGCCTCCACCGTGCGCGCGGCGCATGTGCGGGAGTTCGAGCTGGCCGTGCTCGAGGACGGCTGCGCCGCCTTTTCCGAGGAGGTGCACCGCGCCGCGATCGAGGGGCTGCGCCCGGTGGCGGAGATCACGACGGTCGCCGAGGCGCTCGCCGCGCTCGGCTGAGCCCCTGGACAAGCCGCTCGGGCGCGGCATCTATCGGGCGCGACCGGGGGGGTCACCATGGACAAGTTCGGAATCGGCCAGCCTGTGCGGCGGAAGGAGGATCTGCGCCTGCTCACCGGGCGCGGCACCTACACGGACGACATCGACCGGCCCGGCGAGGCGCATATGGCGATCCTGCGCTCCCCGCACGCCCATGCGCGGATCGTCTCGATCGACGTGAGCGCGGCCAAGGCCGCCCCGGGCGTGCTGGCGGTGCTGACGGGGGCGGAGGCGGATGCGGACGGCATCGGCCTGCTGCCCGTGCAGGTCGAGGTGCCGGGCAAGGATCGGCCGCTCTACTGCCCGCCGCGCCGGATCCTGCAGACCGACCGCGTCCGCTATGTCGGCGACCCGATCGCCCTCGTGGTGGCCGAGACGCGCGAGCAGGCGATGGACGCCTGCGAGCTGATCGGCGTCGAGTACGACATCCTGCCGAGCGTGACCGACACCGCGCGGGCGCTCGACCCGGATGCCCCGGTGATCTGGGAGGAGAACGGCAGCAATCTCTGCGTCCATTGGGACAGCGGCCGGGCGGAGATGGCGGACGCCGCCTTCGCCGCCGCGCATCGCGTCGTCGCGGTGGATCTGGTGCAGAACCGCGTCGTCGGCAACCCGATGGAGCCGCGCGTGGCCATCGGGGAATGGGACGGGGAGCGCTGGACCCTGATCTCGCCGACCCAGGGCGTGATCAAGCTGCGCGACTCCCTCGCGCGATACGCCTTCAAGGTGCCGCCGGAGAGGATCCGCGTCATCTCCCCCGATGTCGGCGGCGGCTTCGGCCTGCGGGGCAAACTGTTTCCGGAAAGCGCCATGGTGCTGTGGGCGGCGAAGCGCCTCGGGCGGCCGGTGAAGTGGCGCGCGGGGCGCACCGAGACCTTCCTCGCCGACCCCCACGGGCGCGACCACGTGACCCATGCCGAGATGGCCTTCGACGCGCATGCGCGGATGACCGGGGTGCGCATCCGCACCATCGCGGCCATGGGCGCCTATCTCCTCGATTTCGGCCCGCGCATCCCGACCCTGGCGGGCGGGCGCATCAACGGCACCGTCTACGACATCCAGGCGCTGAACGTGCAGGTGAAGTGCGTCTTCACCAACACCGTCCCGACCGACGCCTATCGCGGCGCGGGGCGTCCCGAGACGGCCTATGTGCTGGAACGGCTTCTCGACCAGGGGGCGGCCGCCTTCGGCATCGGGCGGGAGGAGATCCGCCGGCGCAACTACATCCGCCCCGAGCAGATCCCCTACACCAATGCCGCGGGCAACGTGATCGACTCCGGCCGCTTCGAGGAGACGCAGGAGATGGCCCTCGGCCTCGCCGACTGGGCGGGCTTCCCCGCGCGGCGGGAGGAGGCCGCGCGGCGCGGCAGGCTGCGCGGGATCGGCCTCGGCTATTTCATCGAGGCCTCGGGCGGGCAGCCCTTCGAATGGGCGCGCGTCGCGCTGACGCCGGAGGGCCGCGCGCGGTTGACCGTCGGCACCTTCAGCCACGGCCAGGGCCACGAGACCGCCTTCGCCCAGGTGCTGAGCGAGAAGCTCTGCATCCCCTTCGACAGCATCGACTTCATCCAGGGCGATACCGAGGTGGTGCGAAAGGGGGCGGGCACGGGCGGGTCGCGCTCCTCGCAGATGGGCGGGGTGGCGGTCAGCCGCGCGGCGGCGCTGGTGCTCGCCAAGGCGAAGCGCATCGCGGCGCATCTGCTCGAGGCCGACGTGGCCGACATCGCGTTCGCCGACGGGCGCTTCCGCGTGGCGGGCACCGACCTCGCGCTCGACTGGCCGGCGGTGATCGCCGCCGCGCACGACCCGGCGCGCCTGCCCGAGGGCGAGACTCCCGGCCTCGATGAGGAGCTGACCTACACCCGCGACACCGAGTGCAACTTCCCCAATGGCTGCCACGTGGCGGAGGTCGAGGTGGACCCCGAGACGGGGGAGATCGCGCTGGTGAACTCCGCCGCCGTGGACGATGTGGGCGTGGTCATCAATCCGATGCTGGTGCACGGGCAGTGCCATGGCGGCATCATGGCCGGCATCGGCCAGGCGATGCTCGAGCATGCGCGCTACGACCCGGAGAGCGGGCAGTTCCTGACCGCGACCTTCCAGGATTACTGCATGCCGCGCGCCTCGGACGCGCCGTCCTTCAGGCTCGGCCTGAACATCGTGCCGAACCCGTCGAACGATCTCGGCGTCAAGGGCGCGGGGGAGGGGGGCGCCTGCGGCGCGCCGCCGGCCATCGTCTCGGCGGTCTGCGACGCGCTCGGCGTGGCGCATCTCGACATGCCGCTGACACCCGAGAAGGTCTGGCGCGCGCTTGCGCAGCGACCGGCCGAGGCGCGGCCCGTCTCGCGCCCCGTTTGACCGCCGCGCGCGCTGCGCGGATGCTGGCGGGACGGAGGAGATGACGCATGCCCCAATACCCCTTCACCGCCGCCGACCTCGAGGCTCTGCGCCAGTGGGACACGCCGACCATCTGCAACGCGCTGGAACTGGTGGCGCCGCACCGGCGCGGCCACGGCTTCACGGTGCGCCCGCTGGTCGCCGTGGATCCGAAACTGCCGCCCATCTGCGGCCTCGCCCGCACCGGCACGCTGCGTGCGGCCTTCCCCTCGGGCCGGAGCCGGGAAGCGGACCGGGCGATGCGAATCGCCTGGTACGAATATGTCGCCGATGCCGCGCTGCCGACGGTGGTCTGCCTGCAGGACCTCGACGACACCCCCGGTGTGGGCGCCTTCTGGGGGGAGGTGAACAGCGCCGTCCACAAGGGCCTCGGCGCGCAGGGCGTGGTGACCAACGGCTCGGTGCGCGACCTCGACATGTTCGCCCCCGGCTTCCAGGGCCTCGCCGGGGTGGTCAACCCCTCGCACGCGCATGTCCATGTCGTCGCGCTCAAGTGCGACGTCACGATTCACGGCATGGCGGTGCAGCACGACGATGTCGTCCATGCCGACCGGCACGGCGCCGTGGTGGTGCCGCATGAGGTGGTGACCAGGATCCCCGCCGCGATCGAGCTGCTGACGCGCAAGGAGAAGGTCATTCTCGACATGGCGCGCTCGCACGGCTTCAACATCGCGAAGCTGAAGGAAGCGCTGGCGAAGTCCGACGAGATCCACTGAGGGGCGCATGCGCGCGCCGCTCTGCCGCGTGCTGCCCGGATGGGTGGACCATTACGGGCACATGAACCTCGCCTACTACCTCGTGGCCTTCGACCTGGCGACGGACGCGCTCTGGCCCTCCCTCGGGCTGGGGCGGGCGTTCCAGGAGCGGGGCTTGGGCACCTTCGCCGCCGAATCCTGGCAGGCCTACATGCGCGAGGTGCGCGAGGGCGCGCCGCTCGCCTTCGAGAGCGAGGTGCTGGCCTTCGATAGGAAGCGCCTGCTCTGCCGGCACGTCATGTTCCATGCCGAGGAGGGCTGGCAGGCGGCGGAGAACGAGGTGCTCTACCTCTGCGTCGACCTTGCGGCCCGGCGCGTCAGCCCCTGGCCGGAGGACGTGCTGGCCCGCTTCGCCGCGCGCGCCACGGGCGCGGTGCCCAAGCGCCTCGCGCTCGGGCGGCGGTAGCAGCCTGTCGGATTTCGAGATGGCCTGAGATGGGCGACTCGGGCCCTGACGCCGCACTTCATTCCGTTCCGCCGCGACCAGGCCCTCCTGCTGCCGCCTGATGCCGAGGACCGGCTTCCGGCGATGACGTGGCGCGGGTCGTGCTGCGGGGGGTGGAGCGCTTGCCGCTTGGTGCCTGCACGGTGCGCCAAGCTCGCCGCCGGCATCGCCGAACCGACCGCCCGGGCCGAGGCCGCCGCTGCCGAAGGCCAGCCCGACCCGCAGGGGCTGCCCGCCGGGATCGCCCGCCGCGACGCGCTGAAGGCCAAACGCCTCTGCCGACGACGCCAGCGGACCATCGAGCCTGTCTTCGGGATCGTCACATCCGTCCTCGGCTTCACCCGCTTCCGGCTGCGCAGCCTCGCCAAGATGGCAACCGAATGGACCCTGATCGCCCCGCCTCCACCGGCCCCGGGCTCCAACCCCTGCGGCAGCCATCAGCCGCCGCCATCTCTCCCCCAGCCACCACACCGCAGACACAAGACCGACAGGCTGATAGCCTTCCCCGCGCTGGCGCGGGAGAGGGACGATGGCGGGCATCGGCAGGGGCGAGGAGGAGGCGGCGCTGATCGGGACGGCGCGGCGGGTGCTGCCGGGCGGCACCTTCGGCAATTTCGCCCCCGACATCGTGATCGCCGAAGGCCGCGGCGGGCATGTCCGCGACGTCTCGGGCAGGGACTATGTGGACTACCTGCTCGGCTCGGGGCCGATGTTCCTCGGCCATGCGCACCCGGAGGTGACCGAGGCGGTGCTCGCGCAGGTGCCGAAGGGCACGACCTTCTTCGCCAACAACCCGCATGGCATCCGCCTTGCCGAGGCGATCGTCCAGGCGGTGCCCTGCGCCGAGATGGTGCGCTTCGTCTCCTCCGGCTCCGAGGCCGACCTCTACGCCATGCGCCTGGCGCGCGCGGTGCGCGGGCGCCCGAAGATCGTGAAGTTCGAGGGCGGCTACCACGGCATGAGCGACTGGGGGCTGATGAGCCTCGCGCCGAGGCGCCTCGCCAACTTCCCCGAGGCGGTGCCCGACAGCCCCGGCATCCCCGAGGCGCTGCGGGCCGAGGTCCTCGTCGCCCCCTTCAACGACGCCGCGGCCGCGGTGCGCCTGATCGAGGCGCGGGCCGAGGAGATCGGCGGCGTCATCCTCGAGCCCTTCCAGCGCCTGATCCCGCCCGCGCCCGGCTTCCTCGAGGCGCTGCGGGCGGTCACGGCGCGGCTTGGCATCCCGCTCATCTTCGACGAGGTGGTGACCGGCTTCCGCTTCGCCTATGGCGGCGCCCAGGCCTTCTACGGCGTCACGCCCGACATCTGCACCCTCGGCAAGATCATCGGCGGCGGCTTCCCGCTCGCCGCCGTGGCCGGCCGGGCCGAGTACATGCGCCACTTCGACCGCGCGGCGGTGGGGGAGGACGGCTTCCTGACCCAGATCGGCACGCTCTCGGGCAATCCGGTCGCGGCGGTGGCGGGGCTCGCCACGCTCGAGGTGCTCCGCCGCCCCGGGACCTATGAGGCGGTCTTCGCCACCGGAAGGGCGCTGATGGAGGGCCTTGAGCGGCTGATCGCCGAGGCCGGCATCCCGGCCCGCATCCTCGGCGAGCCGGTCCTCTTCGACGTCGTCTATGCCGAGGGCGAGATCCGCGACTACCGCGCGCTGCTCCGCCAGGACACGGCGATGCAGAAGCATGTCAACGCCGTGCTGCGCCAGCGCGGCATCCTCAAGGGGGAGAGCAAGTACTACCTCTCGACCGCGCATGACGCGGCGGATGTGGCCCGCACGCTCGAGGCGTTCCGCGCCGCGCTCATGACGCTGCCCGGGGCGCGCAGCGCGGCCTGAGGCTTCGCCTCGGCCCTGCGCATCGCCATATCCGACGCCATGGACCTGATCTCGCTGCTCGGGCTGTTCGGCTTTTTCGCCGCGAATGTCGCGGCGGCGCTCTCGGGCGCCTTCTTCAGGCCGGGGGAGTGGTACCGGGGCCTCGCCAAGCCGCGCTGGAACCCGCCGGACTGGCTGTTCGGGCCGGCCTGGGCGGTGCTCTACACCATGATCGCCGTCGCCGGCTGGCTGGTCTGGCGTGAGCACGGCGTCTTTGGCGCGGCGGCGGCGCTCGCGGCCTATGGCGTGCAGCTCCTGCTCAATGCCGCCTGGTCGGCGATCTTCTTCGGCCTGCGCCGGCCGGAGCTCGCCTTTGCGGAACTCGTGGTGTTCTGGGTCGCGATCCTCGTGACGGTGGTGCTGTTCTGGCCGCTGCAGCGGATCGCGGCGCTGCTGCTGCTGCCCTATCTCGCCTGGGTGGCCTTCGCGGGGGTGCTGAACCTGACGCTGTGGCGGATGAATGCGGGGCGGGCGTGAGGATGGGGCGGGTGAGACGACCCCTTACCGCCGGCCGCCGCCGCGCTTGGGCATTCCCTTGCCCTGCCGGTTGCCACTAGATGTCGGACCGAAGCCCAGGGAGCCTCGCGCCCGACATGATCGCAAGCGTCAGCGTCGTCGTGCCGTCGTACAACCGCAAGCACCTCTTGCCCGAGACGCTTTCGGCGATCGAGGCGCAACGGCACCGGCCGCTTGAGGTCATCCTCGTCGATGACGGCTCCGAGGACGGGACGGCGGAGTTCGTCGAACGCGAGCATCCTGAGATCCGCCTCATCCGGATTGCGAATTCGGGGGAACTCGTGGCCCGCAACACCGGGCTGCGCGCGGCGCGGGGGGAGATTGTCGCCTTCTGCGACAGCGACGATCTCTGGCTGCCCGACCATCTCGCGCGGATGGTGGCCCTTTGGCGCGACGAGCCGGGCTTGCGTGCGGCTTTCGCCAATTTCCGCCTGTTCGGCGAAGGCCAGCCCGGGGATGCGGACAAGTTCGGCACCGCCCCCGCAGACTGGTTCGAGGGTGTCCGCCGTCTCGGCAGCGAACAGGCCATCTTCGCCGCGCCTTTCATGGACCGCATGGTCCGCTTCAATCCCGTCTTTCCCTCGGCGCTGGCCGTGCGACGTGATGATTTCCTTGCGCAGGGGGGATGGGATGAGAGCATCGGCCGGCAGGTCAGTCTGGACTTTGCGACCACACTGCGCATCGCGGCGCGCCCGCCAGTCGGTGTGGTCCTCGCGCCGACGGTGCTGATCCGCAAGCACGCCGGAAACTTCTCGGGCGACGTGCAGAAGATGAATCTCGGCGATGCGGTTGCGCTGGAACATGTCCTGGCCCGCTATCCCGAGTTCCTGCCGCTCGAGCGCGAGATCCGCGTCTCCGTCCGCCGCCGCCGACTTCAGGCGCTCGACTGCGCCTTCGCGCGGGCAGACTTCCCGGCTGTGGGGCAGATCCGCGCCCTTCTCGGCGGCGCGGCGCTGCCCCTGCGGACGCGCATCAAGATCGCGGTTGCCGGCTTGCCGCCGGCCCTGCGCGGACCGGCGGTCCGAGGGTTGCTGGCGCTTGGCAGCCTCAAGGCACGGGAGGGGTGGAGATAGGCGCACCGGCGCGGGCGGCGCCGCTCCTGCCCCCGGTGCGCCCCGGCCCGCGCATCCTGGCATGATCGGCGCCGGGCCGCTTCAACGCCGAACAGAGAGGGCGGCCGCCTCCGCCAGAACGCCGGCGCGCTGCGCCGCCAGGACGCGCTGCAGCACGCCGCGCTCCCTCTGCCCGTCCCGGGCGCCGCTGTCATTCCGCAGTTCCAGCACCACCAGCACAGGCCCGCCCGGATGGTCTCCGCGCAGCGCGTGCAGCGCCTGGCGCGCGCGGGTGCGCAGCCCGTCGCCTGCCATGCGGCCATCAAGCCATGCCGCCACGGCGACCGTGCCCGGCTGCGAGGCCGGCTGCCGGGCGCGGAACGCCCCGCCGCCCGGTATCGGAACGTCGAAGGTGACATCCTGGTCCGAGGCCGAGAGCGTCAGCGCCCGCCGCGCGGCGGCGACCTGGTCCCAGTTCACCACCGGCGGAAAGAGCAGCATCCGCGCCGCGGCGTGGATGCCCTCGCAGTCCAGCGCGCCATCCGGCAACGGGGTGCAGAATTCGGGCGGCGTCAGCCGGAGCGCCCGCTCCTGCGGGACCAGCGCCGCCGCGCCCGCATCCAGGCGGGCGGCGGCCGCGGCGGCGCCGGCGGGGGGGGCCAGCGCCAGAAGCGCGAGAGCGAAGGCGAGGGCCGCCGGGCGGTTCGCTGCCGGTCCCGGCCTGGTCAGCGGCGGCGGCCGGCCCCGATCCTCGCGGAAGGGCAGCCCGGCCGCGATCAGCAGCAGCAGCACGACCGAGAAGAAGCCCCAGCCGTAGATCACGTGGTCGGCCTCGACCGCCGCGGCGCTGCCTTCGAGGTGGCCGAGCACGACGAGGCCGAAGGCGCGCATCCCGTTCGCCAGGATCGGGACCACGAGGGCGAGCACCATCACCACCATCCGCCGCCAGGGGCTGCGGAACATCGCGAAGGCGTAGAGCGCCCCGAAGGCGAGCGTTGCGATGATGAAGCGCAGCCCCGCGCAGGCTTCCGCGACGTAGAAGGTCCCCTCGGGGATCTCGATCAGCAGGTCGTCCACGTAATGCGGAATGCCCGTCCAATCGAGGCCGATATCCACCATCCGCGCCGTGAGGCTCTGCAGCGCCGGCACGGTGAAGGCGCCGAAGGGGACGAGGAAGACGAGGTAGAGCAGCGGCGCGGCCATGGCGAGCCCGATGCGCCAGCCCAGTGTCGCGAGCACGAGCGCGTAGAGCACGCCGAGCGCCGCGAACTGCCGTCCCTCCATCACCCCGAGCCGTTCGGAGAGGAACCACAGCGCTGCCGCCGGCAGGCCGAGCGCGGCGAGCGCGACCGAGGGGGCCGGGACGAGCGCCGCGAGGCGGTGCCGCCGCTCCCAGGCCAGCCAGAGCGCGATCGGCAGGATCAGCCAGCCATGGTTGTAGGCGGCCGAACTCGCCCAGATCCCGACGGCGTGCGCCGCCTCCTCGGCGAAGAGCGCGGCCCAGCCGACAAGGCCCGCCGCCAGCGCGAGCAGCGACAGCCGCCAGCCGGCCCCGGCCGCGGCGGAAGCGGAGGCCGGGACATCGGCGGTGGCGACGGGGCGGCGCTGATCCGTCATGGATGCCTCCTCGCGCCGCATCCGCGGCGGTCTTGCGGGGTGGGAAGGATATCGCCGCGCAACGGCCCGGGCCATCCGCGCGCGGAGGGCCGGGGCGGCCACTGGGCGGGGCTCATGGCGGCAACAGGGGGTCGAGCGCGGCCAGCATGGCCGGCCAGTCGTGGCCGGCGCGGACGGCCGCGCGCGCGGCGGGACCGAGGCCGGGATGCGCGCCCGAGAGGATCTCGGCGATGCGGGCGGCCATCGCCTCGGCCGTCTCCTCCACCAGAAGGTCCCGGCCCGGCACGGCGCGCACCCCCTCGAAGGCCTGCGGGGAGGCGAGCACGGGGCGGCCCATCGCCATCGCCTCGAGCACCTTGTTCTGGATGCCGCGGGCGATCCGGAGCGGCGCCACGCTGACAGCGGCATGGGCAAGAAAGGGGCGGATGTCGGGGACCGCGCCGGTGACCCGCACGCGCGGCCCCTCCAGCGCGCGCACCGCCGGGGCGGGGTTGGCGCCGACGATCCAGAACTCCGGGGCCGGGTCGAGCGGCGCGAGCCGCGGCATGACCTCGGCGGCGAACCAGCGCACCGCCTCGACATTCGGGCGGTAGTCCATGGTGCCGGTGAAGACCAGCGCGGGCGCCGCGCCGAAGGGGTTCGGCCAGGGCGCGGCGGGGTCGAAGCGGGCGAGATCCACGCCGTTCGGGACGGCCTCGACCCTGCCGGCGCATTCGGGCGCGAGGCGGGTGAAGAGGGCCGCTTCCTCGGCCGAGACGAAGAGGGCGGCGTCGAAGTGCATCACCGCCCGGCGTTCGAAGGCCAGCAGCGTCCGCGCCTCGCGCGCCCAGACCTGGCGCATGGGAAAGCCGGCATCGGCGGCATAGGCCTCCCATTTGGCGGAATCGACGTCCACCAGGTCGAGCACGCGGCGCGCGAGGCGCGCCCCCCCCCGGCCCCATCAGATAGGGCGCCATGGCCGAGGAATAGGCGAAGGCCATGTCCCAGCGCCCGGCATCGAGGCCGTCGCGCACCCAGCGCGCGAGCCCCTCGTGGTGGAACCAGGCGAGGGAGAGCGGGCGGCCCGGCCGGAAGCGCAGCGCCGCGCGCAGCGCGGCGGCGGCGCCGGTCGGGATGCGCGGCGCCTCGACCTCGGCGCAGCGGGCCCGGAGTGCCGGCAGATGCGCGAGATCGGCCGGATCGTCCACGAGGCAGCCGAGCGAGACGCGGTGCCGCGCCGCCAGATGCTCGAGCATGTGCCAGGCGCGGATCTTGTCCCCCTTGGTCGGCGGGTAGGGGATGCGGTGCGCGAGGAAGAGGAGGCGGGCCATGCGCCGCGGTCAGCCTCGGCGTTCCCGCGCTCCGAGGGGCGCCGTCATGCGGTGCAGCGCCTGGCCTGGGCGGGGATGCGCGGCATGTCCCGCGGCACGATGTTGAGCTGCGCATTGCCGGCGTAGATGTCGGGTGTGGTGAAGGGCGCGCCGGCGCCAAGCAGCCAGAGATAGGCTTCGCGGGCGCGGGTGTCGTTGAGCGTCTCCGTGATCTGGGCGAGGCTCTGCAGGGCCCAGCGCGAATAGTCCCCCTGGCTGCGCGCCCAGCCCGAGCCGTTCGACCAGCCGCGTTCGCGTGTCGCGGCCGCGATGGCGGCCCAGCTGCGCAGGACGCGGTCGTGCGGCCCTGCCGCGGGGGCGATGGCGATCAGATAGGCGATGCCGTCCTGGCGCGGAAATCCGGCCGCCTCGGCGAAAAAGCGGCCGACGAGGAAGTTCGACATCCAGCCGAGGCAGGCCCGCGCATCGTCATCGCCCCGGCGTGCCTGCAACGCCACGGTCGAGGCAAGATAGTCCTGCTGCCAGGGAGGGAGGGCGCCGGCGGTCCCGTAGGCGCCGGGAACCCAGCCATGCGCTTCGCCCTGCAGGGCCGTCCAGGCCCGAAGCTGGCTCCGCATCCACAGCCAGTTCGTCTGTGTGGCCGCCCGCAGATAGTCGCCCGTCGGGTCCCCGTCGGGCGTGATCCAGGCGGCATTGCCGAGCTGGCGCATCGACCACGCATGGGTGCGATTCTGGGCGCCGTTCAGCATGATCACGTCGTCGAGCGGCGCGCCGAGCGGGGCGCCGCGACGCTGGTCGCGCCAGTGATGCACGATGTTCCAGCAGCCCTGGGCGAGCAGTCCGTCGAGAAAGGCGCGCCGCCCCGTCAGCAGGTAGGGCACATAGCTCAGGTCCGGCTGGTGGGATTTGGTCAGCCGCCAGCCCGTCTCGGCCGAAACCGGCTGTGCCAGGCCGCGCGGCGGCGCACCGCCGCGCCCATCGGTCCAGATCCCCGGCCAGGCGCGCGTGTCGAGCCAGGAGGGCGATCGCCGCGGCGTGCCGACGTCCCAATGGTGCCAGGGCAGGGCCCCCGCCGCTTCCGCCTGGTCGAGCGCGAAGGCCGCGGCGCGCCTGTCTCCGGCGCAGAG
>Ga0272446_1002509_pt1 | contig 24857 bp, 25 predicted proteins | sample YNPCB0061_FD_194587 | JGI IMG/M metagenome (GOLD analysis project Ga0272446, IMG submission 194587) | Hot spring microbial mat communities from Yellowstone National Park, WY, United States - YNP-CB-006-1 | ecosystem: Environmental > Aquatic > Thermal springs > Hot (42-90C) > Sediment | place...
CTGCCACTTTCCCGGACGGCGCTTTTTCACTTGGGCACTGCTCCTGCCCCTGGCCCTGCCCGCCTACGTCACGGCCTTCGTCTGGCTGGGTCTGTTCGATATCACCGGCCCCGTGGCCGCCTGGCTACGGCACGAACATGGCATCCTACGGCTGCCCCCCATCCGTTCCCGCGGCGGGGTCATCCTGGTGATGACCCTGGCCCTCTATCCCTACGTTTACCTCACTGCCCGGGCTGCTTTCCAAGGGCAGGGGCGGCGCCTGATGGAGGCCGCCCAGTCCCTGGGCCTGTCCCGCGCCCAGTCCTTCTGGCGGGTGGCCCTGCCCATGGCCCGGCCGGGCATCATGGCGGGCCTGCTGCTGGCCATCATGGAAACCCTGGCGGACTTCGGCACCGTGGCGGTGTTCAACTACAACACCTTCACCACCGCCATCTACAAGGCCTGGTTCTCCCTCTTCTCCCTGCCCGCCGCCTCCCAGCTGGCCTCCATCCTGATCTTCTTCGTGTTCGTGGTGGCCCTGCTGGAATACCAGCTGCGGGCCAACCGTGGCTACGCCGTCTCCACCCGTGCCTCCACCACGCCGACGCGCATCCACCTGAAGGGCTGGCATGCCGCCCTGGCCACCGGCTGGTCCGCCCTGGTATTCGGCCTGGCCTTCGCCCTGCCCGTGTGGCAGATCCTGAACTGGGCCATGGATGCCTGGGCCCGGGACTTCGATGCGCGCTATCTGCAATTCGCCTGGCATTCCTTGCTGCTCTCCGCCTTGGGCGCCGCGTTGGTAGGTGCCCTGGCCCTCACCCTGGGCTATGCCCAGCGACTGCACCCCACCCCCGCCATGCGCGTCACCGCCCGCCTGGCCACCCTGGGCTACGCCCTGCCTGGCGCCGTGCTGGCAGTGGGCATCTTCATCCCCGTGGCCTGGCTGGATAACCGGATCATCGACACCTTCAAGCTGGACGGTCAGGTGCTGGGGGGCACCCTGGTGGTGATGCTGCTGGCCTACTGCGCCCGTTTCCTGGCAGTCAGCTTCGGGCCCGTGGAGGCCGGCCTGGGCCGCATCTCCCGCTCCGTGGACGAAGCCGCCCAATCCCTGGGCGTGGTGGGCATCATGCGCCTGTGGCGCATCCACCTGCCCATGCTGCGGGTCTCCGCGCTCACCGCCGCCGCCCTCACCTTCGTGGACATCATGAAGGAGCTGCCCATCACCCTCATGACCCGGCCCTTCGGCTGGGACACCCTGGCGGTGCGGGTATTCGAGATGACCTCGGAGGGGGAATGGGAACGGGCCGCCCTACCCGCCGCCGCCATCGCCCTGGTGGGGCTGCTGCCGGTGATCTATCTGATTCGGAATACCGCTCATGCTAAACCTTGAAAACGTGGCTCAGGCCTATGGCCGAAAACAGGTGCTGAACAATGTGTCCCTGGCCCTGAAGGCGGGTGAGATCGGTTGCCTGCTGGGGCCGTCCGGTTGTGGCAAAACCACGGCCCTGCGGCTGGTGGCCGGTTTCGAGACGCTGCAATCCGGACGCATCCTGGTGGGAGGCGAGGAAGTCTGCGGCCCGAACCACTCCCTGCCACCGGAAAAACGCCGCCTGGGCCTGGTGTTCCAGGACTACGCCCTCTTTCCCCACCTCACGGTGGAAGCCAACGTCGGCTTCGGCCTGTCCGCCCTGTCCCGTGCCGAACGGGACCGGCGGGTAGGCGACATGCTGCGCCTGGTGGGACTGACCCGGGAAGCCGGCCAATTCCCCCATCAACTCTCGGGTGGCCAGCAGCAGCGGGTGGCCCTGGCGCGGGCCCTGGCGCCCAAGCCCCGCCTGCTGCTGCTGGATGAACCCTTTTCCAACCTGGATGTGGAACTACGGGAAAAGCTCTCCATCGAGGTGCGGGACATCCTCAAACACGAAGGCATGACCGCCCTGCTGGTCACCCACGACCAGCACGAGGCCTTTGCCATGGCGGACCAGGTGGGGGTCATGCACGATGGCGTCATCCAGCAGTGGGGCACGCCCTACGACCTCTACCACCGGCCGCGCAACCGCTTCGTCGCCAGCTTCATCGGCCAGGGGGTGCTGCTGCCGGGTGTGGTGATGAGCGCCCACCAGGTCAAGGTGGAACTGGGCCTGCTCCAGGGGGTGGACGCGGCGGAGTGCGACGGCGCCAGCTGCCTGGGCTTTGGCATTGGCGCTGACGTGGAAGTCCTCATCCGCCCGGACGACATCCTGCACGACGACGCCAGCCCCCTCCAGGCGGAGGTGGAGCGCCGGGCCTTCCGGGGCGCCGACTTTCTCTACACCCTGCGCCTGCCCAGCGGCGCGCGTGTGCTGACACAAGTGCCCTCCCACCACGACCATGCCATCGGCGAAAAGATCGGCATCCGCCTGGATGTGGACCATGTGGTGGCCTTCCGACGTATGCCCGCGGGAACGCCCCAGGCCAACCCATAGCCTGGGACGAGGGCGTCAGGCGGCCGAAAATATCAGCCGGGCGACCAGGCCTGGCTGGTTGTCCGCCAACTCCAGGCGTGCGCCGTGCAGCTCTGCAATTCGGGCCACGATGGACAGGCCCAGGCCGCTGCCTTCGATCTCCTGGCCGGCCAGGCGGTGGAAACGCCGCAACACGTTTGCGCGTTCCTCCGCCGGGATGCCCGGGCCGTTGTCCGCGACTGCCAGCGATTGCGCCGTCACGCTCACACTCACCTTGCCGCCCTGGGGGGTGTAGCGCAGGGCGTTGTCCAGCAGGTTGCGCAGCAATACCCGCAGCATGTCGGCGTTGCCGGAGACAATGACCTGCCCGTCGGCGTTCAGCTCCAGGGCGATTTGTCTTTCCAGCGCCGTCGCCCCTTGCCCGGCGCACTCCTCGGCGGCAAGAAGGTCCAGCCTCACGGGTTCCAGGGGCAGGCCGATGGCTGGGTCAAGACGGGCAAGCGTCAGCAATTGTTCCACGAGCCTGCCGGCACGCCGGCCGCTGGTGACAATCTGCTCCAGGGCATGATCCCGCTCCGCGGCACTCCTGGCGCGCAGGGCCACCTGGGCCTGGGCGACGATGGCCGCCAAGGGCGTTCGCAATTCGTGGGCGGCGTCGGCGGTAAAGCGGCGCTCCTGCTCCATGGCACCGGAGACCCTCCTGAACAAGGCGTTCATCGCCGCCAGCAAGGGGCCTATTTCCTGGGGCGCCACGGCCGGCGAAACCTGGTCCAGACGGTCCGGGGTACGGGCGGCAATCTCCGCCGCAATCTCATCCAGGGGCGAGAGGCTGCGCCGGGTCGTGAACCATATCCACGCCCCAAGCAATGGCAGGCCGAACAGGGCGGGCATCAGCAACCGTCCGGCAATATGCCCACTGAGGTCCTCGCGCAGGTAATGATGCTCGGCCACCTGGACGCGCAACCTGCCCTGCCGGTCCCATTGGCTGTAGTAGCGCCAGCGATCCATGCCCGAGCCAGCGGATTCCGAGAATCCGTCCACCTCGGCAAGGCGATGGAGCGGGGCCTGGGGCGAGCGCAGCAGCAGCCTCCCCTCGTCATCCCAGAGCTGGAAGGCGAGTTTCTTCTGGTACTTGTGGCCGGTCTCCTCCAGCCGCGCGATGTCATCGTCGTTGTCGTATTCGCTCGCCAGGGCCAGCAGGGTCTGGGCCATCTGCACCATCTGGGCGTCGAACAATTCATCGATCTCGTGATGGGCATCAAAATAGGTGAAGGCCAGGGCGGCCAGCCAGCCGCCGGTAACCCCTCCCAGCAGCCACACCAGCAGGCGGCGCCGCAGGGAAAACCAGCGGGTGGATGGCTGGGCCGTACTCATGCCTTGGGCATGGTGTAACCGATGCCGCGTAGGGTTTTAATGCGCTCGGCACCCAGTTTCCGGCGCAGGTGGTGGATATGGACCTCCAGGGCGTTGCTGTCCGGCTCGTCCCGCCAGCCATAGATCGAGGATTCAAGCTGGGCGCGGCTCATGACACGACCGGAATGCTCCATCAACACCTGCAACAGGGAAAACTCCCGCACTGAAAGCTCCACGGGCACACCCGCCAGGGTGACCTGGCGCGTGGCCGGGTCCAACACCAGATCGCCAAGCTGGAGTCGGGGCTGCGCCCGCCCCGCGGCCCGGCGGATCATGGCGCGTATCCGTGCGGACAGTTCATCCAGGCTCACGGGCTTGACCAGATACTCATCCGCACCACCGTCCAGGCCGGCGATCTTGTCGCCGATGGCGTCCCTGGCCGTCAGGATCAGCACCGGCAGGTTTTGCTCGCGAAAGCGCAGGGATCGCAGCACCTCCATGCCCTCCAGACGCGGCAAGCCAAGGTCCAGCACCAGCAGGTCATAGTGTTCCGTCTTCAGGGCCAGGTCGGCGGCCTGGCCATCCCTCACCCAGTCCACCGCATAGCCATCCTGACGCAGGCCTACCGTGAGGCCGTCGCCCAACTGGGGATCATCTTCGGCGATGAGCAAACGCATGGCTGGACTTTATCCCAGATCGTCCATTAGGCGGCCATACGGGCCTACGCGGGGCCTACGCGCGCCCTGGCGGTCGCTTTGCGGCGTCTTCGCCCCCGTGCTCGTAGCCAATAGACTCGGCTATGGGCTCCTCCCCCGTGCGCGAATCCACTCGCAAATCGCCGCGTCATCTTCGCGCGTCCTAATGGACAATCCGGGTTTATTAGGCCAGGCACCAGGCGCACAGGGCCACCCAAGCCACCAACGCCAGCGCGGCCAGGGGACGGGCATGGGTGATCGCCTCATCAGGCTGTCCCTGCTTGTACCCTGTGACCATGGCCCGCACCAGGTTCTCCTTGTGGGCCAGGCTGCCCACCGCCACCCCGGCCACATGCACCAGTGCCACTGCCAGCAGCACCTTGGAAAGGCCCTCATGCAACTCCTCCAGGGCATGGCCGCCCAGATCCTGATAAACGAGCCAGCCACTGGCCGCCGCCAGCAGGGTGAGAACCAGCAGGGCAAGGATCGCCAACCCCCCGGCCGGGTTGTGGCCAGTCGTGTGGATCGGTCTGCCCGATACCAGGGTGCGGAGATAGGCCAGGGCCGCCCCAGGCCCCCGCACGAAACTGGTGAAGCGGGCATGTCTCGTGCCCACCACCCCCCAGAACAGGCGGAAGATCACCACCCCTGCCATGGCGCCGCCCGCATAGGCATGAACCAGCCGCCAGGTTTCGCTCTCCCTGGTCAACCACGCCAGTAAAAAGGCAGCGACGAGCAGCCAGTGGCCGATGCGCACCGGCCAGTCCCAGACTAGGATCCTGTCGGACTTTGGCCGTGGGTGCGCCAAAGTCCGACAGGCTCTCAGAATCCGCACCATGATCAATCCCCCCAGCGCCTGCCGCCCGGCATCACGATCTCCCGTTCCCGGTAGCTACCCTGACCTGCCCGGGTATGGCATGCCGCGCAATTGGATGGGCTTTTCACCTGCGGCTGGGACCAGTCGGCGGGGGATACCTCATGGTGCTTGCGCTTGAACCAGGCGGTTTCGGTCAGCCTGGGCAATGCGCCCGCCTTCGCCATCCCCCCGCCAGCCGATAGCCGGCTGCTGCGGCCGGCATTCGCCACGAGGAAATCCTCGATGGTGCGACGGGTCTGCTCATCCAGGCTTGCATTGTCGCCATAGTGCTTTTGCAGCGTCGCCATGACCCGTTTCCAGTCCTCCGCCGCCAACAAGCCGGGCGGAAAGGCGATGTGGCAGCTGCTGCACTCGGCCTGGTAAGCGGGGGAGACACTGGCGGGGACGCCCAACCGGTCCGCGTGGGCGGCGCAAGACATGAACCACGCGGCGAAGGCTGCCAATCGCAGCGAGTCAAAGGGCTGTTTCATCTTAGCGGACCCCCATCACAAAGGCGATGAAATCCGCCTTTTCGGCGGCACTGCAGGCACGGCCCACCACTTCGGTGCAATTGCGGCGGAACCACTTTTCCACCTTGGCTGGATCGGTGAAACGCTCGGCATTGGCCACGGGGGCCAAGGGTTGGATGGCCTTGTTGGTGACGGCATGGCGCCCTGCATCGGCAGGATTGTCGGTGTGGCAGCTGGCACAAGCCGGCATCTGCTCCGAAACGCCGAAACGGTGGTGATACAGACGCCTACCCGCTTCCGCAGACGGCAGGTAGCCGGGCGTGGACCGTGCAGCCTCGGCGCGGTAAGCGGTGAGCAGTTCGATGGGCGTGGCCGCCTGCGCCAACGGCGCCGCCAAGGCCAGCAGGATGATCGCGGCAGCTTTCATAGCCATGTCTCCTTAACGTAAATGTCGGCGTAAGCCGACCTCGAAACTCCCTTCTCCCTCGGGGAGGGCTGGTGATGAGGGAGTGAACATGGCCTGAACTTTGGCAATTCAACCTTAACGCCGGTTTACCCAGTGCTTAAGCCTGCCTTACAGACTCACCCCCAAGCCCCGGAACACGCGCCCAACCGGCAAGGGAAATCCCTCCCCAGAATCTGTGGATAAGTCGCCCATCCAGGCGACGCTCCGCCACGCCTCCGGCCCCGGGGCTGCCTCCGTCTGTCGACAATCCTGTGGACATCCTGTGCGGAATCTGTGCACAAAAAAACAGGTTGACGCCCCTGCATCGAACACTAGAATTAGCGCACGAATTGGACGGCAGACACTACATTTAGCGTTTGCTAATAAACCAACCCATGCCCGGATCACTTGGGCATCACGCTATCCAGGAGACGCACCGATGCAGATTCCCGCCGAGATTCAGCCCGCCAGCCCCGCTGTTTCCATGCCCGGCCTGGCCGATCCCCACACCGCCGGCGCCTCCGCCGCCACGCCGTCCGCCTCCCCCGACCTGTCCGGCTACAAGCTCATCCGCCGCAACGGCGCCGTCGTGGCCTTCGAGCCCAACAAGATCGCCGTGGCCCTCACCAAGGCCTTCATCGCCGTCCACGGCGGCCAGGCCGCCGGCTCCGCCCGGGTACGGGAAACAGTGGAAACCCTGACCCGCAACGTGGTGGACACCCTGCTGCGCCGCAAGCCCGCCGGCGGCACCTGCCACATCGAGGACGTGCAAGACCAGGTGGAACTGGCCCTGATGCGCTCCGGCGAGCACGAGGTGGCCCGGGCCTACGTGCTGTATCGGGAACGCCGGGCCGAGGAACGGGCCCGCCAGAAGCAGCAGGCCAGCGAGGCCGAACCCACCCTTTTCTGCACCGAGGACGGGGTGAGGAAACCCTTGGACCTGGAAGCCCTGGCCGCCCTGGTGACCGCCGCCTGCGAGGGCTTGCCGGAGACCAACCCCCAGGCCATCCTCCAGGCCACCGTACGGGATCTCTACGACGGCGTGCCTATGGAGGAAGTGCGCAAGTCCCTCATTTTGTCCGCCCGCTCCCTCATCGAGAAAGACCCGGACTACACCTACGTCACCGCCCGCCTGCTGCTCAACGCCATCCGCCGCGAAGTGCTGGGGGAGGAAGTCTCCCAGGCGGACATGGTCAGCCGCTACGCCGAGTACTTCCCCCGCTTCATCAAGGCAGGCGTGGAAGCCGAGCTGCTGGACGAGAAACTGCTGCAGTTCGACCTGCCCCGCCTGGCGGCCGTGCTGGACGCCAGCCGCGACAACCAGTTCCAGTACCTGGGCCTGCAAACCCTGTATGACCGCTACTTCCTGCACATCCGGGAGCGGCGCATCGAGCTGCCCCAGGCCTTCTTCATGCGGGTGGCCATGGGCCTGGCCCTGAACGAGATCGACCGTGAAGCCCGGGCCATCGAGTTCTACGACGTGCTGTCCAGCTTCGATTACATGAGCAGCACGCCCACGCTCTTCAACTCCGGCACCCGCCACAGTCAGCTCTCTTCCTGCTATCTCACCACCATCCCCGACGACCTGGACGGCATCTATCAGGGCATCAAGGAAAACGCCCTGCTGCAGAAGTACGCCGGCGGCATCGGCAACGACTGGACCCGGGTACGCTCCCTGGGGGCCTACATCAAGGGCACCAACGGCAAATCCCAGGGTGTGGTGCCTTTCCTGAAAGTAGCCAACGACACCGCCGTGGCTGTAAACCAGGGGGGCAAGCGCAAGGGCGCCGTGTGCGCCTTCCTGGAAACCTGGCACATGGACATCGAGGAATTCCTGGAACTGCGCAAGAACACCGGCGACGACCGCCGCCGCACCCATGACATGAACACCGCCAACTGGGTGCCGGACCTGTTCATGAAACGGGTCATGGAAAACGGCGAATGGACTCTGTTCTCCCCCTCCGACGTGCCCGACCTGCACGACAAATTTGGCAAGGACTTCGAGGCCGCCTACCTGGCCTATGAGGACAAGGCCGCCCGGGGCGAGCTGAAGAACCATAAGAAGATCGCCGCCGTGGGCCTGTGGCGCAAGATGCTGTCCATGCTGTTCGAGACGGGGCACCCCTGGATCACCTTCAAGGACGCCTGCAACGTGCGCTACACCAACCAGCACGTGGGCGTGGTCCATAGTTCCAACCTGTGCACCGAGATCACCCTGCACACCAACGACAACGAGATCGCCGTGTGCAACCTGGGCTCCGTGAACCTGGTGAACCACCTGAAGGACGGCGGCCTGGACATGGACAAGCTCAGCCGCACCGTGCACACCGCCATGCGCATGCTGGACAACGTCATCGACATCAACTTCTACAACGTGGGCAAGGCCCGCAATTCCAACCTGAAGCACCGCCCCGTGGGGCTGGGCATCATGGGCTTCCAGGATGCCCTGCACAAACTGCGCATCCCTTATGCCTCCGCCGAAGCCGTGGAATTCGCCGACCGGGCCATGGAAGCCGTGGCCTACAACGCCTACTGGGCCAGCACCGACCTGGCCGAGGAGCGGGGCCGCTACTCCAGCTTCAACGGATCCTTGTGGAGCCGCGGCATCCTGCCCCAGGACTCCCTCAAACTGCTGGCCGAGGAGCGGGGCGGCTGGCTGGAGTGCGACCTCACCGAGCGCCTGGACTGGGCCGCCCTGCGCAGCCGCATCATGAGCGTGGGCATGCGCAACTCCAACTGCCTGGCCATCGCCCCCACCGCCACCATCGCCAACATCGTGGGCGTGTCCGCCAGCATCGAACCCACCTACCAGAACCTGTTCGTCAAATCCAACTTGTCCGGCGAGTTCACGGTCGTCAATCAATATCTCGTGCGCGACCTGAAGGCCCTAAACCTGTGGGACGAGGTCATGGTGGGGGACATCAAGTACTTCGACGGTTCCCTGGCCAAGATCGACCGCATCCCGGCGGAACTCCGCAGCCTCTACGCCACCGCCTTCGAGATCGACCCCGTGTGGCTCATCGAGGCGGGTGCGCGCCGCCAGAAGTGGATCGACCAGGCCCAGAGCCTGAACCTCTACTTCCACGGCGCCTCCGGCAAGAAGCTGGACGAAACCTACAAGCTGGCCTGGATCCGCGGCCTGAAGACCACCTACTACCTGCGGGCTTTGGGGGCCACCCACGCCGAGAAGTCCACCGGCAAGGGCGGCGAGTTGAACGCGGTCAGCGCCGGCGGCGACGCGGGTGGCTTCGCCTCCAACATGGCGGCCACCCTGACGCCGCGGCCGGCCGTGTTGCCGGAGCCGGAAGTGGTGGGCAAGGCCTGCACCCTGCGCCCCGGTGACCCCGGCTTCGAGGAATGCGAGGCCTGCCAGTAAGCGCAGCGCGTCTGGAAGCCATGGAACGCCCCATGTTGTCGCCGCTCTGCCTCGCCAGCGAAGCCACCTCCCTGTTCGCCCTGCCCGACCTGGTGTTGCGCATCAACGCGGCGATGCATGCCCCAAGGGCAGTGCCCAGAAGCGGGGGGACGCCGAACTGGGGACCACCCTAGAAGCCTGGAGATCATCAACCCCGGCACCACCCCCCTTTTTTCTGAACACCGCACCACGCACCCCCCACGAAGGAGACAACCCCATGCTCAGCTTCGAAGACGACTTCACCCCTCCCGCCCGTCCCATGGCCCCTGCAACACCCGTCAGGCCCCCCATGCCTCAACTTCAGCCTGCCACCATGGGCCTCAACTTTGCCGGCGGCGGCGTGGCCCAACCCGCCTGGGATGGGCCCAAACCCGCCATGGCCGTCACCAGTGGTGAAGCCGACCAGAAGCACCGCCGCGTGCGCGTGGAAGACAAGCGCATCATCAACGCCAGCACCGACGTGAACCAGCTCGTGCCCTTCAAGTACAAGTGGGCCTGGGAAAAATACATCGCCGCCTGCGCCAACCACTGGATGCCCCAGGAAGTGAACATGAACCGGGACATCGCCACCTGGAAGGACCCCAACGGCCTGTCCGAGGATGAGCGGCTGATCATCAAGCGCAACCTGGGCTTCTTCGTCACCGCCGACAGCCTGGCCGCCAACAACATCGTGTTGGGCACCTACCGCCAGATCACTGCCCCCGAATGCCGCCAGTACCTGCTGCGCCAGGCCTTCGAGGAGGCCATCCACACCCACGCCTACCAGTACATCGTGGAAAGCCTGGGCCTGGACGAAGGCGAGATCTTCAACGCCTACCACGAGATCCCCAGCATCCGCGCCAAGGACGAGTTCCTGCTGCCCTTCATCGACGTGCTCTCCAACCCCAACTTCAAGACCGGCACGCCGGAAAACGACCAAACCTTCCTCAAGAGCCTCATCGCCTTCGCCTGCATCATGGAAGGCCTGTTCTTCTATGTGGGCTTCGTGCAGATCCTGGCCATGGGCCGGCAAAACAAGATGACGGGGGCGGCCGAGCAGTACCAGTACATCCTGCGCGACGAGTCCATGCACTGCAATTTCGGCATCGACATGATCAACCAGATCAAGCTGGAAGAGCCCCACCTGTGGACCCCCGCGTTCAAGTCCGAGCTGAAGGCCATGTTCATGAAGGCCGTGGAGTTGGAATACCAGTACGCCGAAGACACCATGCCCCGGGGCGTGCTGGGCCTGAACGCCCCCATGTTCAAGGAATACCTGCGCTTCATCGCCAACCGCCGCGCCACCCAGATCGGCCTGGACGAACTCTTCCCCGGAGCCAGCAATCCCTTCCCCTGGATGGCCGAAATGATCGACCTGAAAAAGGAAAAGAACTTCTTCGAGACCCGGGTGATCGAGTACCAGACCGGGGGGGCACTCGCCTGGGACTAATCCGAAGGCGAGTCGAAGAAGTTCTTTCGGCGTAGGCTAACGTGAGCAAAACGAACGTTAAGCCGCAAAGTGGCGGCCGGAGCCAAAAGAACTTTTTCGAGACCCGGGTGATCGAGTACCAGACCGGAGGGGCACTCGCCTGGGATTGACCCTGTGCAGTTCGCTCCCCCTCACCCCCTCCTGCTTCCGGGAGAGGGGAGGCAAAAACACCAAGGCAACCCAGACAACAGGAAATACCCCATGAGCACACCCCAAGTCACCATGACCAGGGCCCGCATCGCCCACTTCCTCGCCAAGATCAAAGCCAGCAAGAAAGCCTCCCGGCCCTGCAATGGCATGAAGCAGCCGTTGATCACCCCCATCCGCCATCAGCGGATGGCCGGACAGGAACAGCGGGCCTGACGGACACGGCGACGGCCACCACGAAGCACGAAGGTCGCCATGCCCTCTCCCTCGTCCCCAGCGGCCCTTCTCCCCGGGGGAGAAGGGCGCTACGAAGTCCGCTTGCGCCGACATTACGCCAAAGCGCCTGAGGTATAGTCCAACCAGCGACTGAGCTTCCCCCGCCCCATGCCTGATCTGACCGAACTCGGCAAAGCCGCCATCAGCCTGTTCGCCATCGTCGATCCCATCGGCTCCATTCCCCTGTTCCTGTCCGCCACCCACGGCTGGACGGCCCAGCGACGGGCGGCGGCGGCCCGGGTGGCGGCCCTGACGGTATTCATCGTGCTGGGTGTGAGCGCCTTCCTCGGCGAGGCCATCCTACGCTTCTTCGGCATCAGCCTGGCCTCGTTCTCGGTGGCGGGGGGCATCCTGCTGCTGGTGCTGGCCGTGTCCATGATGCAGGCCCGCTATGCCCCCATGCGCCAGACCGACGATGAGGCCCAGGAGGCGGCGGAGAAGGGATCGGTGGGTGTGGTGCCCCTGGGCGTGCCGCTGCTGGCGGGCCCCGGCGCCATCTCCCAGGTCATTATCTTCAGCCACGGTCTGGGGGGCGACGGCCTGCTGCACCAGGCCCTGCTGCTGGGGCCCATCTCCCTGGTGGCGCTGTCGGCCTGGCTGGTGTTCCGTGCCGCCATGCCCCTCTCCACCCGCCTGGGGGCCACGGGCATCCACATCGTCACGCGCCTCATGGGTCTCATCATCGCCGCCATCTCCGTGGAGATGATCGCCCGGGGTGCAGGCGTGCTGTTCCCCGGGCTGATGGGCTGAGCGTGAACCGCGGTTTGCGTGGCCTGGGAGCCTGCTCTATTGCGCCGGCGATATCGGGCTATCCTGAAATGGAAGCGACGGTTTACGGGATTGTTCCATTCGTTGGGAGGGGTGTTCACCATGAAAAAGAAGCGCATTGTCCTGACGGACATGGCGACGGCCACGAAGCATGCATGTCGCCATGTCCTCTCCCTCATCCCCAGCCCTTCTCCCCGCAGGAGAAGGGCGCTTCCAGGTCGGCTTACGCCGACATTCACGTTGAAGGAAGTTCTCGCCTTGGTGCTGCAGGCCCTGATGGCCCTGTGGAGCAGTACGGCCCGGGCCGGCGGCGACTACGACGCGGGCGCCCGGAAGTCCTTCTATTGCGCCTATTGTCACGGCTACGACGGCAATCCCCTGGATGCGGAAGTTCCGCGCTTGGCCGGCCAGAGCCCTGAGTACATCATTGGCCGCATCAAGGCCCTGCAAAGCAATGGCGGCATGCACGAATCCATGCGGCAGGCCCTCCAGACCGGCAACCTGAATGACCAGGACATCGCCAACCTGGCCGCCTTCTATGCGCGCCAGCCGGTGCGCAAGCCGTGACGATTAACGGATGACCTTCCAGTCCCGCAGGCGGTTGACGGCGAACTGGGCCTCGGCCCCCTGGGCCCCGGTCTGCACGTAGCGGTAGTAGTAGTTGGCCGCCTCCCGGCGGTTACCCATGTTCTCGCTGGCGGCCCCCATGAAGAAGAGGGTGGAGGGGTTGCCCGGCAGCAGCCGATCATAGGCCTGGAATTCCGCCAGGGCCGCCTCCGGCTGGCGCAGGGCCAGCTTGGCCAGACCCGAGAGGTTCACCGCCTGGGCCTCACCCGGATACAGGGCCTTGGCCGTGGCCAGGTAGGCATCCGCCTCCCGGACCTTTTTCTGGGCCATCAGGGCCTTGGCCATGAGCACGTTGGCCGCGTAATCGTCCGGGGTATGGCGCAGGGCCAGGCCGAATTGCTCCTCCGCCGGGGGCAACTGCTTCTTGGCCATCAGGGCCTCGCCCTTCTGGCAGGCCTCCACCGTGGGCTGGATGCGGCGCAGGCCGGCAGTTTGGTCCATGTAACGCTCCCGCTTCACTGCCCTGCCCCGCTGGCCGGCATATTTCTGCTCCGCCGTGCGGCGTGCGGTCTGGTAGCGCTCCTCGCTCATGGGGTGGGAAGAAAACATGGTCTCCAGGAGGCTGGGCTTCTGCTGGGCCTTGCTGCGCAGCAAGCCCATGAGCCCCACCATGCCATCCGGGTTGTAGCCGCCGGCCACCATGTAGTCCATGCCCAGGCTGTCTGCCTCCCGCTCGTTGTCGCGACTGTAGCGGGCCAACAAAGCAGAAGCGCCGATCTGGCCCAGGGGCTGGAGCAGGGGCAGGTACTGCTGGCCGTTTTCCGAGGCGGCCACCGCCACGCTGGCGGCCACCAGGCCGATGTTGGCCAGCATTTGCTTGCCGGCCTGCTCCGCCGCGTGGCGGGCATTGACGTGACCGATCTCGTGGCCCAGCAGGGCCGCCAGTTCGTCTTCGTTCTCCATTTCCAGCATGATGCCCCGGGTCACGCCGATGCTGCCGCCGGGGAAGGTGTAGGCGTTGACATAGTTGGCATTCAACACCCGGGCCGAGTAGGGCATCCTGGGGCGGTGGGACTTGCTCCACAGGGTGCTGCCCACGTCCTGCACGTAGCGGTTCAAACCCGGGTCCTGGACCGCTCCCAGGTCGGCGGAAAACTGCTTGGGCGACTGACTCTTGTCCAGGCTCATTTCCTGTTCCTCGGACATGCCCACCAAGGTCTTCCGGCCGGTGACCGGGTCCACGGCGCAACCCGTCAGCAGGGACGGCATGCCCGCCGCGGCCCCGGCGGCCCCCAGAAGCCAGAGGAAATCACGGCGCGACAGGACGCCTTCGAGGGAACGGGGCAGGTATTGGGACATGGTCTGGCCTCCAATCATTTAACAACAGTACTTTGCCAGATTCTTATATACCTCAGGGTGATCCATGCCACATCCGAGGGAAGGCCCCGGTGAGGCGACCGGGGGCGGGCTTACCGGAGGGATTCCAGGGATTCCCGCGCAATCTCGCGCACGTCGGCATCACCGTCCTCCAGCCGAGCCACCAGCCAGGGCCGTGCCGCCTCGTTCCGGGCCAGGCCCAGGTAGTGGCAGGCATCAGCCCGCACCCGGGCATCGGCATGGGCAGAGAGCACCCCCAGGGAGGGCACCAGGCTTACCAGGGCTGGCGTGCCCGCCTGTTCTTCCAGGACCGCGCCCGCCCCCAGGCGCACGTTCATGCTAGCCTCCGGGTTGCCCACGATGGGCAGCAGGGCGGCCAGCCGCGAGGTATCGGCGGCCACCAGGGCCAGCACCTGGGCCAGATCGCCGCTCTTGAGCAGGTCATGGAAGGCATCGGCCATGCCTGCCTCCCCCTGGGCCCGCCGGGCCCAGGTTTCCAGTTCTCCCGGAGTGCGGGCGCCGGTCAGCACGAAGGGCCCCAGGCGCAACCAGGGCACGGACCGCACGCCGTGGTCGGCACCGGCCTCGGCGTGGACGTCCAGGTTCACCACCTCCAGCCGACCGATGTCGCCCCGCTTCACCAGGTTGGTCAGGCCCGCCAGCACGGCGGGGCAACGGGGACAATGGCTGGAAAGGAACAGCAAGGCGTCGGCGGACATGGGATGACAGGAGGCTCAGGACCCGCGTAGGCTAACAGCCTTGCGTCGAAAATCGAGCCGCCATGCCCTATGGCCTCCTGGCCGACCGGGTCCTGCTGCTCCACCTGGGCGCCGCCCTGGACCTCAGGGGCGACACCCGCCTGGCCTAGCAGCCTGTCGGACTTGAGGCTGATCTACTGCGCCGGTGGGAAGAGCGGTCCATTTTTGCCCGCTTTCTCGTTGCATAGGCCCACTATGCGCCTCGAAATCGGGCAAAACCGTCCTCGCCCTCCCACCCGGCTCGCTACGATCGCTCAAGTCCGACAGGCTGCTAGGGAAACGCTGATTTATTGCCCCCTCTCCCGCGGGGAGAGGGTAGGGAGAGGGCAACTGATTGATTTTTCTCGGACACCCTCCCTCTCCCCCACCCCTCCCCCCGAGGGGGAGGGGAGTTATTCAGCACTTCCCTAGGAGCCTGACTCGGGCTGGAATGGGGATACTATGTGACTATGGAAAACGCCGTTTGTTATGGGACCCCGTGTCCCACAATGGGGTCATCGCCGGCGAGAATGAGGGCATCGACCCTCTGGCTCTGCGCTGGATCCGGCGGCGCTGAGCACACCGCTTGAGAAGCCGGCCTCCGGGCCTATATTCAGCCTCCACATCCACCCGTGACAAAGGGAGACATCATGCGCAACACCCTGGCTTACATCCTCATGTTCCTGGCTGCCCTAACGCTGTCGGGCTGCGGCTACAACACCCTCCAGGCCCAGGACGAGGCCATCAACGCCAGCTGGTCCGAGGTGCTCAATCAGTACCAGCGGCGCGCCGACCTGGTGCCCAACCTGGTGAATACGGTGAAAGGCTATGCCGCCCATGAACAAGACATCCTGGTGCGGGTCACCGAGGCCCGGGCCAAGGTGGGCCAGATCCAGGCCACCCCGGAGATGGTCAACGACCCCGCCGCCCTGGAGAAATTTCAGGCGGCCCAGGCGGAACTCACCGGCGCCCTCTCCCGCCTGCTGGTGGTGGCGGAGAACTACCCCAACCTCAAGGCGGACGCCGCTTTCCGCGACCTCCAGGCCCAGCTGGAAGGCACGGAAAACCGCATCACCGTGGCCCGCAACCGCTACATCCAAGCCGTGCGGGAATACAACACCACGGTGCGCCAGTTTCCCAGCAACATCACCGCCATGCTGTTCGGCATGAAGACCAAGGCCAATTTCACGGTGGAAAACGAAAAAGCCCTGGCCAAGCCGCCCCAGGTCGATTTCGGCGCCCCGGCGGCCGCGCCCCAGGGATATTGAGCATCCCGGGCAAGCGGTGAAGCGCCAGGTCACGGCGACTACCCTTCTCCCCTGGAGGGGGGAGGATTCCGGATTGCGCGCCTTCCGGCTTTGGCTGCTCTCCCTGCTGCTGGCTCTGCTGGCCTGGCCCGCCCTGGCCCAGATACCGGTGCCGCCCCTGACCGGCCGGGTCAACGATCTCACAGGCACCTTTTCCGCCGAGCAGCGCCAGGCCCTGGAATCCAGGTTGGCCGCCTTCGAGGCCGAGAAGGGCAGCCAGCTGGCCGTGCTGCTGGTGCCCACCACCCGGCCGGAAACCATCGAGCAATTCGGCATACGCGTGGCCGAGGCATGGAAGCTGGGACGGCGAGGCGTGGACGATGGCGTGCTGCTGCTGGTGGCCAAGGATGACCGCGCCCTGCGCATCGAGGTGGGCTATGGCCTGGAGGGCGTGATTCCCGACGCCGTGGCCAAGCGCGTCATCGAGGAGATCATCGTGCCCCGCTTCCGGCAAGGGGACCTGGTGGGGGGTGTGAACGCCGGGGCCGAGGCCCTCATGGGCCTGATCAAAGGCGAAACCCTGCCTGCCCCACGGGTAGACAAGCAGCCGGGAGTGGCCTTTTTCGATGACGTCATGCCTCTGACCTTGTTGTTCGTGTTTGTGGTGGGCAGTGTGCTGCGCCGTCTGCTGGGTCGGCTGCCGGGCGCCGGCGTCGCGTCGGGCCTGGCCTTCGCCGTGGGCTGGTGGGTGTTGGGCAGCGCCCTGGTGGCCATCGTGATCGCCCTCCTCGTCTTTTTTCTCACCTTGGCGGGGGGTGGCCGGGGAGGTATTTACCGGGGCGGGGGCGGCTTTGGAGGGGGTGGATTCGGCGGTGGCGGTGGTTTCTCCGGCGGTGGCGGCGGCTTTGGCGGCGGCGGTGCCTCCGGCCGCTGGTAAGGAAGGCACAGCATGAACATCCCGCGCATCCTCAAGCATCTGCTCACGCCCGGCTGGCTGTCTCATCGCTGTTTTCCCGAGGCCAGCATGGACCGCATCGAGATGGCCATTTCCCAGGCCGAGGCAAACCACCACGGCGAGATTCGCGTGGCCGTGGAAACCGCCCTGGACCTGCTGCCCCTGTTACGGGGCCAGACTGCGCGGGAACGCGCCTTGGAGGTGTTCGCCGAGCAGCGGGTGTGGGATACGGAGGCCAACAACGGCGTGCTCATCTACCTGCTGCTGGCGGACCGGGATGTGGAGATCGTGGCCGACCGGGGTATCGCCGCCCGGGTGGACAAGGCGGTGTGGGAACACCTCTGTCGCGAGATGGAAGAACACTTCCGTCACGGCGCCTGGGAGGCCGGCATGCTCCATGCCATCTCCGTCGTCAGCCAACACCTGGTCCGGTTATACCCCCGCGTGGGCGAGGACGTGAATGAACTCGCCGACCGGCCTCTCAGGCTCTGACCCCGCTTAGGGAAGTGCTGAATAACTCCCCTCCCCCTCGGGGGGAGGGGTGGGGGGAGAGGGAGGGTGTCCGAGAAAAATCAATCAGTTGCCCTCTCCCCACCCTCTCCCCGCGGGAGAGGGGGCAATAAATCAGCGTTTCCTTAGAGCGGGAATTAGCGCCGGTCCCGGGTGGAGTGCATGTAGCCCACGCTGGCGCCGGCGCGCCAGCCCACGCCCAGGCGGATGGAGATTAGGCGGCCATGAAGGCGGAAGGGCTGATCGGGTAGCTCCGTTATTTTCCGGCCGGGCAATTCGCCACACAGCGGGTCTCGCTCACCACCCGGCCGCCGCAACCCTGGTAGCAGGCGTCGTACTTCGCCTGACAACCGCAATCATCCTGGCACTGGGCCTGATGCAGATTCGCTCGCACCGTCTCCCGGGTAGGCGGTTGCGGCGGTGGGGCAGACGCAGGGAAATACCCGGGCCAGGGGTAATAAGACCAGGGGGAATACCCCAGGCCGCCGTAGCCATGGCCCCAACCCAGCCACATGTCCCATGCGTAGCGGTCCAGCGCCAGCCGGTAGCGCCTCAGCTCATCGGCGTAGGCCTTCAGGGCCCGGGCATAGCCCTCCTCCACCTGAGGCTCGACCCGTGCGGTGCAGGCCTGCCACGCCGCCTGGCAATCCGAACGGCACGCCGACAGCGTCGCCTCGCAGCTCCGGATGCAAGCCAATCCTTCCGCGCCCACCGGCGGTTCATAACGGGACGTGGCCTCGTAACGGGGCGTGGCGCAAGCGGTCAGGGCCGATACCAGGGCTGCCAGGGCAAGAAGAAACAGGAACCGGAACATGGTGGTCTCCCCGGAAAGGCTCGCCACGCTCAGACTGGCTGGGCGGGAAAAGATTCGTCGGCGGCGTGTTCATCCCGTTTATCCCGCCGCGCCGGCACCAGCTCGATCAATGTGATCTCCGCCGGCGCCAGCACCCGCATGGGCGGCCCCCAGGTGCCGGTGCCCCGGCTGAGATACAGGCGGCCGCCGCCGGGCAGCGCGTGCAGCCCCGGCCCGAAGTCGTAGCGCAGGCGGGTGAGCCAATAGAAGGGAAAAATCTGCCCGCCGTGGGTATGGCCGGAGAGTTGCAGGCCCACACGCTCGGCCCCCTGCCTGGGCACCACGGGCTGGTGCTTGAGGAACAGCACGAACTTGCCCGCCGGCAGATCGGCCAACAGGGCGCCGTCGTCGGTGGTGTCGGCACCACCCGGGGCCACCACGCCGGGGCCGCCCCGGCCCGGGTCGTCCACCCCGGCGATCACCAGGCCCGGCAGCACCTCCACTGCCTCGCCCCGCAAGACGCGGAAACCGGCCTGCTCATGGAAGGCCAGGGACATGTCCAGGCCCCGGTATTGTTCGTGGTTGCCCATGACCGCGTACTTGCCGAAGCGAGGCCGGATGGCGGCGAAACGGGCAGCCGCGCCTTCCAGGTGCACGGCGCCGCCGTCCACCAGGTCGCCCACGGAGATGAGCATGTCCGGATCCAGGGCCTTGATGGGCTCCAGGATGGTGGGCAGGCGTCGGGGCCCCATGGTCACCCCCAGGTGCACGTCGGAGATGAGCGCGATGCGGATGGGCCCCGTGTCGGGGGGCAACCGGTCGGTGACGATCTGCAGCCGCTCCACCCGGGGATTCAGGGCCTCATGCACACCGTAGGCGGACAAGGCCACTACCGCGGCCGCCACGCCCAGGAAGGCGTGACGGGCATTGGGCACGGGCAGGCGGAAAACGCGGGCCGGCAAGCGCCAAGCATCCAGGGCCAGGGCCAGCCAGAAGAACAGGAAGCTGGCCCCCATCCAGCCGTAGACCAGCGCGGCCAGGGCACCCACCAGCAAGCGGCAGTCGCAATGCTCCAGGGGCCAGAGCAGGATGGGCGCCAGAGTCATGAACCCGGCCCAGACACGGGCGACCAGGCGCCTGCGGCCCGTCAGGCCGAAGGCGACGACGGCCTTGTGCATGACGTAGGCCTGGAGGCCGCCGTACACCAGGATGAAAGCGATCAGAAACATGGCCGCACGGAGAATATGGAGTGCCAATGGACCATGAATTGGCTCCGCCATTGTTGAGGAGTTCCCCATGCACGTCACCTGTGTCCACCTCCACGTCAAGCCGGAGGCCGTCCAGGCCTTCATCGCCGCCACCCGAGAGAACCATGAGCACTCCCTCCAGGAGCACGGCAACCGTCGCTTCGACGTGCTCCAGGACCCGGCCGACCCCACCCGCTTCTGATCTACGAGGACTTCGCGCGGGCCGAGGACGTGGACTTCCACAAGTCCACCACGCATTACCTGAAGTGGCGGGACACGGTGGCCGACATGATGGCCGAGCCTAGGGAAGCGCTGAATAACTCCCCTCCCCCTCGGGGGGAGGGGTGGGGGAGAGGGAGCGTATCCGCGAAAAATCAATCAGTTACCCTCTCCCCGCGGGAGAGGGGGAAATAAATCAGCGTTTCCCTAGGAGCCTGTCGGACTTGAGTCAGAGTCCCCGGGTCCTTTGAAGGTGGGAAATCATAGAATCAATGCAGCCCCTCCCCACCCCCACAGCACTTCTTGTACTTCTTCCCGCTTCCGCACGGACACGGGTCGTTGCGGCCCACCTTCTCCGACTCGCGCCTGAAGGTTGAGGCCGCCTTGCGCCGCGTCAGCCAGTAGTCGCGAATGCCGATGACGCAGGGGCCGATGGCGTCGGCGAAGTCCTTGTGCTTGTCGGCGAGTTCCTTGTTGTTCTCGAGTTCGTCCCAGCCTTGCTCGGTGCCGTACAGGAAGATAGGCGTCAGCAGGGCCCCCGCGCCCTCCGGGATGGTTTGCACCAGGGACTGCCAGCCCTGTGGGTCGATCTTGATGGCGCGCACGAAACCCATGCACCACTCGTCCAGGATGGGCACGGTCTGGCCTTCGTGCTGGCTGAGGTAGATGAGCGGCTCGTAGGTGTCGATGTCTTCGTGCAGGTCGTGGACGCGTGTGCCGTACATGCGCATGACCAGGCCGAGGATGCGCTGCATCTGCTGGGCGGAGTCCCAAATCATCTCGTCCTCCTCGGTCTCGCCCCACACCGCCGGCAGCCATTGGCTGGGCATGAGGGTGTTGGGGCCGATGACCAGGGCGGTGAGGAAGCCGTCGAGCATGGCGATGTCCATGCATTCCTCGGGGGTGGCGTCGGAGTTCAGGAATTGTTCGAGCTCGTCGAGCTCTGCGTCGGTGAGGGGGGCGTCGGGTGTCGTCATGGGTGTCTTCGGTCGTGCCCAGGTGGCCTCAGCGACCCAGGCGATATTTCTCCCAGAACTGTCTGGGCGAGAGGATGGGCAGCCCGGCAATCTCGCCGAGCTCCAGTAGGGCCTTGTCGCCGGTGACGAAGCAGCCCGCATGGCCCGCCAGGGCGGCGGCCAGGATGGGGACGTCGTCGGGGTCGGGTACGACCAGGGGAAGCTCGCAGGCATCCACGATTCCTTCCGCGGCACCATCGATCAGCTCGATGTAGTTCCGGACCAGGTCGGCGGGCAGGCGAAACTTGCTCGCCAGGACGCGTTCGAGCTCGACCAGGACCACCGCGCAGGTCAGCAGGTCATGCTCGGCCAGGACGGACTCGAACAGGTCCGCGCACAGGCCACGCGTGGCGAGGGCGCTGGCCAGGACATTGGTGTCGAGGCAGACCCTCACGAAACGTCCTGGAAGACGTCCTCGTCGGCCAGATAACCGGCGGCTTCAGCGTAGGGCACGGCCTGGGCCCGGAGGGCCTGGAACTTGCGGATGGCGATCTGCCGGCGCAGCATCTCCCGTGCCAGGTCGCTCTTGGTGCGGTGCGTGGCTTCGGCAAGGCTGGCCAGTTCAGTTTCCATCCGGTCATCGATGCGCATCGTCAGGGTCGCCATGGGAATCTCCCGAATAAGGTGTGTTACATCGTAACACCACGATTCCGGGTTGCCTACGCTCGGTGTCGCCACGCTCGGTGTCGCCACAAATTCCCCTCAAATGTCCTGTGCCGTCTCGAATGCTTGCCAAACGTCCGGAACCAGACAAATAGCGTGACGATGTTTTTCGAGGTGCCCGGAATTCGGTCACGGATTCAGGTAGGCGCCTGTCGGACTTGACCAAGCGAGCCCGGCAAGACATAAAGCAAACCATTCTGCCGCCAGCCAGGCCAAGCCTTTGAGGATTCCATGAACCGAGTCGCCGTCCCTTCCCTGCTCCTGCCCATGTCTGTCCTGATGGCCGCCATGGCGCCCCAAGCGGCCCGGGCGGAGGATCCCTGCACCCAGATCATCGTCTACGCGGTGAAGCAATTCTGCAGCCTGCTGCCCAACGGTCAGAGTCTGTGCCAACCCGTCGCCCTCACCGGCCCGGCCCCGGCCTGTCAATTTCCCAAGCCGGAACAGTTCAAGCCGGTACCCCTGGCGGCCCCGGCCATGCAATTCGCCCCTATGGTCCCCATGACGGCGCCCTATGTGCCCGTTCCTTATGTGCCCTCTCCCATGGCAGCCCAACCCGTATCGCCCTTCGCGTCACAGTCGGTGCAAGCCACGGCCGTTCCCCCTGCCACCCCGGTCACGCCCCAAGCCCCTGTGCAACGTCAGGCCGATACGCCCCTGGTCGCGGTCACCCAGCCCGCCCCGTCTACGGCAGGCGTAAGCCGCAAGGAAGACGGCGCTGCGCCACCCCCCCCGTCTACCGTGGCTCAGGCACCTGCTGCGGCGCCTTCCCTGGGACCCGCCACACAATCCCCACCCCCCGGGGCAATATCCCCCGTTTCCAAGGCCGCGCCTGCAATCCCGGCCGCCCAGACAACACCAGCCACCCTAGCTCTGCCAGACGCCCCCATGCTGCCGGTGGTGGTGGCGGAGGCCAAGGCCCTGTTCGATTTCGACAGTGCCGAACTGACCCCCCTGGGGAAGGAGACCCTGGACCGCTGGCTGGCCACCGCGCCGGTGGGCATGCCCGTGGTGATCAGCGGCCACGCCGACCGGCTTGGCCCGGAACCTTACAACCTGGGGCTTTCCCTGCGGCGGGCCATGGCCGCCCGGGACTACCTGGTGGCCAAGGGCAAAGACGCCCGGGACATCCGCATCGTCGCCAAAGGCGAGACGGAGCCCGTCAAGCACTGCAAAGGCGGCCCCACCGATGCCACCAAGGCCTGCCTGGCCCCTAACCGCCGCGTGTTGATCGCCCCTGAATAAACGGAGCCCTCCATGAGATACATACCCTCTCTTCTCGCCGCCCTCCTCTCCCTGGCTGTGCTGCCAGCCCTGGCCGGCAGCACGGCCGAAACCGCCGTGGTCACCGGCGTGGGTGCCGCCGCCGGCACGGCCATCGGCCAGCAGGTGGGGGGCAAGACCGGCGCCGTCATTGGCGGCGCGGTGGGCGGCGCCACGGGCGCGGCCATCAGCACCTCCGGGTCCGGCAAATCCGGGGCCGTGGTGGGGGGGGCCATCGGCGGCGCGGGCGGGGCCGCCGTGGGCCAGCAGGTGGGCGGCAAGACCGGCGCCGTCATCGGCAGTGGCGTAGGTGCCGCAGCAGGTGCCGCCATCGGCAAGACAACCACCGAAGACGGCAGGAAACCCGCCACCACCGTCAAGGCCGGCGCCCCGGTCATGGTGCGCGTGGACGAGGAGGATGACCACCGCCACGGTCACCCCCACAAGAAGCACAAAAAGCACAAGGACCACCCTCCCGGCAAGGCCTATGGCTGGGACAAGCACCATGGGGACCACCGGGACCATCGGGACTGAGCCCCTGGTCTGGTAAGATGCGCCCCTCGGCGGCCCCGGTCTGGCCGCCGCTTCTTTTTTCCCATCCGCTTCAGACTGGCGCCCTGAACCACAGGCGCGGCCGATGGTTTTGGAGTTTCCATGCAGTTTTCCCATCTCGGCCTGGCCGAAGAAATCGTGCGCGCCGTCCGCGAGCACGGCTACACCACCCCCACCCCCATCCAGCAGCAGGCCATCCCCGCCATCCTGGCGGGCGGCGACCTGCTGGCCGGCGCCCAGACCGGCACCGGCAAGACCGCCGGCTTCGTGCTGCCCATCCTGCAGCGGCTGACGACGCACCCCTCGGCCAAAAGCGCCCCAGGCCGCCCCCCCATCCGCGCCCTGATCCTCACCCCCACCCGGGAACTGGCGGCCCAGGTGGAGGAATCCGTGCGCACCTACGGCAAGCACACCCGGCTCACTTCCATGGCCATGTTCGGCGGCGTCAGCATCAACCCCCAGATCACCCGCCTGAAAAGCCGGGTGGATATCCTGGTGGCCACCCCGGGCCGTCTGCTGGACCACGTGGGCCAGAAGACCCTGGACCTGTCCGGCATCGAGATCCTGGTGCTGGACGAGGCGGACCGCATGCTGGACATGGGCTTCATCCACGACATCAAGAAGGTGCTGGCGCTCTTGCCCCGCCAGCGCCAGAACCTGCTGTTCTCGGCCACCTTCTCCGACGAGATCAAGGCCCTGGCGGACCGGCTGCTCGACAACCCGGCCCTCATCGAGGTGGCCCGCCGCAACGCCACTGCCGACACCATCGCCCAGAAGGTCTACCACGTGAACCGGGACCAGAAGCGGCAGGTGTTGTCCCACCTGATCAAGGAGCACAACTGGTTCCAGGTGCTGGTGTTCACCCGCACCAAGCACGGTGCCAACCGCTTGGCGGAGCAGCTCGACAAGGACGGCATCACCGCCATGGCCATCCACGGCAACAAAAGCCAGGCGGCTCGCACCCGGGCCCTGTCCGAGTTCAAGAAGGGGGACCTGCAGGTGCTGGTGGCCACGGACATCGCCGCCCGGGGCATCGACATCAACGAACTGCCCCACGTGGTGAACTACGAACTGCCCAACGTGCCGGAGGACTACGTGCACCGCATCGGCCGTACCGGTCGGGCCGGGGCCGAAGGCGAGGCCATCTCCCTGGTGTGCGTGGACGAGCGGGACTATCTGAGGGGCATTGAACGCCTGATCAAGCGGGATATCCCCAGCGGCGTGGTGCCCGGCTTCGAACCGGACCCCAACGCTAGCAGCCTGTCGGACTTGAGCGATCATAGCGAGCCGGGTGGGAGAGCGAGGACAGTTTTGCACGATTTCGAGGCGCATAGTGGACCTATGCAACGAGAAAGCGGGGAAAAATGGACCGCTCTTCCCACCGGCGCAGTA
>Ga0272446_1002510_pt1 | contig 24855 bp, 13 predicted proteins | sample YNPCB0061_FD_194587 | JGI IMG/M metagenome (GOLD analysis project Ga0272446, IMG submission 194587) | Hot spring microbial mat communities from Yellowstone National Park, WY, United States - YNP-CB-006-1 | ecosystem: Environmental > Aquatic > Thermal springs > Hot (42-90C) > Sediment | place...
CGCAAGGGGACGGAAACAAGCGGGATACGAAGTATACATGGTTACACCTGATAAAGTCAGATACCCTCAAATCCCCGCAAGGGGACGGAAACAGGCCCCCATTTGCCGCAGTATCCCCTCGGGTACTTCCTCGGTCAGATACCCTCAAATCCCCGCAAGGGGACGGAAACCTGACTTGGTTGGCCTGATGCGCAAAGATCCCTCAACCATTGACGTCAGATACCCTCAAATCCCCGCAAGGGGACGGAAACCAACTTTGATTAATGGAGTAGTGATAACTGAATTTGGTCAGATACCCTCAAATCCCCGCAAGGGGACGGAAACCACCAGTCTCTTTCTTCATCAAATAAATGAAGGTGGGTCAGATACCCTCAAATCCCCGCAAGGGGACGGAAACTGAACTCAAACTTGCGAACTTGGCGACCAGTTGGAAAATCTTGTCAGATACCCTCAAATCCCCGCAAGGGGACGGAAACACGGCAACTTATTTGCCTGAAGGTATAGTCGAGACGTTGTCAGATACCCTCAAATCCCCGCAAGGGGACGGAAACCGAAAGCCATGAAGCTGCCTGAGCTGAAATCCAAGCCTCGTCAGATACCCTCAAATCCCCGCAAGGGGACGGAAACCATGTTGATTGTCTTGAAGAGACTGTTCGAGATATTCGGTCAGATACCCTCAAATCCCCGCAAGGGGACGGAAACGTGGAAGTTTCTCTCAGCCTGTTGCCATCTTAAGGGTGTCAGATACCCTCAAATCCCCGCAAGGGGACGGAAACCTGGAAAGTAGTAAAGAGAACGTGGATTGACAGAATTGTCAGATACCCTCAAATCCCCGCAAGGGGACGGAAACTGTTACATCGTTACCGCCATCTTGCAAAGTGAAGATGATGGTCAGATACCCTCAAATCCCCGCAAGGGGACGGAAACGGAACAGTGTCAGGCGGTAGTGTCAATAATTCGGCCAGCGTCAGATACCCTCAAATCCCCGCAAGGGGACGGAAACTCTCACTCTCTCGATTGGTTGACTTGATATTAAACCACGTCAGATACCCTCAAATCCCCGCAAGGGGACGGAAACCCCTCCAGGGCGGACTCTACCCAGTGGTAGGCGTCTTCGTCAGATACCCTCAAATCCCCGCAAGGGGACGGAAACGCGGAAAAGCCTCAGCCGATCCGGCTTGCGCGAACTGCTACGTCAGATACCCTCAAATCCCCGCAAGGGGACGGAAACTCTCTTTCCAAAATGAGATGGATTCCAGCTCCATCGTCAGATACCCTCAAATCCCCGCAAGGGGACGGAAACGAGACTTGACAAAATAGTCATCACCACGCGCTTTTTTGGTCAGATACCCTCAAATCCCCGCAAGGGGACGGAAACGCAACACGTAGTACGGTACTTCATCAAGGCTGTTTACGTCAGATACCCTCAAATCCCCGCAAGGGGACGGAAACTAATGCGCTACGCCGACAGGCGGAAGCCTTACGCAATGGCGGGTCAGATACCCTCAAATCCCCGCAAGGGGACGGAAACCGATCGCGAACCACCACTGAGACTCTCTCCAAAGCGGGTCAGATACCCTCAAATCCCCGCAAGGGGACGGAAACGTTCCAGCCGAAAGAAGAAGGATGCCACCGAAACAGGTCAGATACCCTCAAATCCCCGCAAGGGGACGGAAACCGTTGCCGCCTTTCCCGGCGATCGCTAGCGGCTCTCCATGGGTCAGATACCCTCAAATCCCCGCAAGGGGACGGAAACTCAGACTTGATGATTGCATCTAGATAGTCACCAGCTCTTTGTGTCAGATACCCTCAAATCCCCGCAAGGGGACGGAAACCAGAATTGGTTCCCCCTTCACTTCGTCCGCCACCCACGGTCAGATACCCTCAAATCCCCGCAAGGGGACGGAAACCCTAGCAGCTTTGGTTGGGGATTCCAGCCAAGATTATGTCAGATACCCTCAAATCCCCGCAAGGGGACGGAAACCAATTCGTCATCGCGGTAGATTCGGTCTACGGGAACGTCAGATACCCTCAAATCCCCGCAAGGGGACGGAAACGGTAGCTGTTGATGATGATTTCGGTGGCGTCGTTATTGGGTCAGATACCCTCAAATCCCCGCAAGGGGACGGAAACGGCTATCGCTTAGGAAGCGAGCACATGATCGCTGAGATGAGTCAGATACCCTCAAATCCCCGCAAGGGGACGGAAACCCTTGCCCTTAGTTGCACTGGGCAGAACAGCGCCGGTAGGTCAGATACCCTCAAATCCCCGCAAGGGGACGGAAACGCAACAATGGGCAACCGCGACGCTATTCGAGGAACTCAGGTCAGATACCCTCAAATCCCCGCAAGGGGACGGAAACGGGCAGGAGTTGCATCCCCTTCATCTGCATTTTTAAGCGTCAGATACCCTCAAATCCCCGCAAGGGGACGGAAACAGAGGGAGTTCCCACAAGAGGGCGCTCGAGATTAGGGTAGTCAGATACCCTCAAATCCCCGCAAGGGGACGGAAACGTTGAGGTCGAGGTGATAGCCCCCAAAGACCTTTGGGAAAGTCAGATACCCTCAAATCCCCGCAAGGGGACGGAAACTGTCCGCTCATAAGCAAGGATTCTTTAACAGTGTTAAGCGTCAGATACCCTCAAATCCCCGCAAGGGGACGGAAACAGTAGCAATGCGATCGCCTTAGTGCCAGCCGTATAATTCATCCCCACTGACCCAGTCAGAGATGCGGCAACGGCTTGAATCTTTTCCCGAATCCAGTATGCTTCCGCCTGATTGTCGCCCAAATCGATCCATTGGGCCGGTTTCAGAGCTGGAAACTCTGCCAGCACCGCCGCGATCCGCTCCGCCTGAATCTGGGTCAAGCGGCTATGCACCAGGTAAGGAATACCGCTGGGATGCAGCAGGGCGATCGCCGCAACCGCATTGGGCAAGGGATTTTCGCCCACCAGCAGAAACAGGTGATTCAGTTGCCAACGACTGTGGGGAAGAAAGCGGGGAGATTCCTGGCGGCGATCAGGGGGCTTGTCTCGTAAGCTCATGAGGGATGCTCTCAACGAACCGGGTCAATCCATTGTGGGTTTGGTCAGGGAATAGGCCAGAAAAACCAAGGTCAGGGGGAAGGGAAGAGCGATCGCACCGCTTTCAGCAGATCCACGGGCAGGGAACGCTGCTCTGTGTGAAACCACTCAGGCGCCAGCGTTATTTGCAAATAGGATTCCCGTTTCTGGGTAGTTTCACTCATTTTCTCTGGTGAAGAAATGTGAATTACCGCTACGGGCTGTAAATTGCCGCGATCGCCACAGAACTCATGCCAGGCCGCCACCCCATCGGGGTCCGAAGCGATCACCAGATAATGGGAGCAGGCTTCCAGCAACGTCAACTTTTCCGGCTGCACCCGACCGCCCACATCCACCAGCACCAATTGTTTCTGACGACGGAGTTGCAAAATGGCCTGGGCATGGTGGGGAAAGAAGCGATCGCTGATTTCCCCCTTATAAACCTGCTTAAAGGCTTCTCGATCATCAGCACTGGCCGATTCCGGCAACTCCAGCAACCAGTTGCCCTCCCCATCCCAGTGGGCTCTTTGCAGAAAAATCTGGGGATAGTCTGGTAGTAACGCCTGGAACAGATTGTCAGCGATCGCCTGAGGCTGTTGGCCTGGGGCGATCCGGAGATTCCCAAACAACTCAAAGACCATCGGCGCACCGGACAATTGCCCACCCCCGCTGAGGTGCAACAGGAATTGCAGGCGGCCTGGGGGTTTAACTTTTATTTGCCCCGTCAATTGCTGCTGTTGCGGTTTCCCCCTACGTTTGCTCGTCAATATGTGGATGGCACCTGCCGCCACCCCACTTTTCGGGCGATTGCCCACGCTAAAATTCCGGCTCTGCTGAAACAGGTCGGCCTGGAAACTTCAGAGGCCCAACGCATTCTCACATTGGTTAAGCAACGTCCGGCCCAGGATGCCTATTACCGGGCCTGGATTCGGAAAGGGGATATTAATGTCATGATGCGGCTGAGGGATTGGCGGCCCAATGGGGAAGTCATTGCACCGCTGTCAGTACGACACCAAATGGCTGAGGAGGCTAGTGCAGCGTCAACTCTAGAAATTAGGGCTTGTAGTCAGCGCTTCAGCGCTAAAGCACCGACTACGAGCCAATGGGTTCACCTTAAAATTAGGGTTTGACAGAACACTAGATGGTGAAAGGGCTTTGTGAGAAGGATTTCCTGCGGAAACCTTTCACAATCCTGATCGGATCGCGATAGCAATCCTAAAGAGTGCATCCCAGTTTTGCAAATTTGCCCTCATCCCCCAACCCCTTCTCCCAAAATAGGAGAAGGGGCACTGAATCCAAAGTCCCTCTCCCGCTCTGGGAGAGGGATTTAGGGTGAGTGCTACGAAAGTGGGATGCACCTAATCCTAAATGACTGGTGAACGACTGGATGGTGAAAGGGCTTTGTGAGAAGGATTTCCTGCGGAAACCTTTCACAATCCTGATCGGATCGCTATATGGATTCCTGTGTAGGCTGGAATGATGACGAGACTTTATTGGTTTGCAAGTCCTTTAGGTCTGCATTAGTGTTTATTGAGTGGTTGCTTTCTCTGGATTTGCAAGTGAGCTGTAGAGATTCCTCAAAAAAGTTTCTACTATTGGCGGACAGTTGGTAAACCGAACCATAAAGCAATGGGGTTGTGTTGGCTTTTCTAAAACTTTGGCGTATACATCCTCATTGCTTACTGATTGCTCATCAGACAAGACAAGGTTGAGTTTGAGATTCGTTAATGGTGCTGGAATTGAGTAAAGTGCTGGCTGGTCTAACTGCACTTCAGCACAACGGTCAGAGAGCGTGATTAGTCGGCCTGGGATGAGGGTGCGATCGACCTGTTTGCCATCTAGAGTGGCATACTGTATAGAAATTGGCTTTGACAGTTGATAGAAAACTTCGTCTGATTTCGTAAGATGTAGGTCATATTTCCCTGAGATGCCTACAACTTCATAAATCATAATTGGTTCATGCACACCCTTTGGCTGAACCTCTCGTTTCTCATCTATTTCTACATGAGTGGTTAGCTCTTTAATCGTGGATTCAGAGGCGAAGATTTGGCCCCCGACGGTATAGCTCTCAATTCGATAGGTCAGGTTAACCTGATCTCCTACGATGCCGTATTTTGTCCGCTTTTCAGACCCAATATTGCCAACAACTACTTCTCCGGTGTTGATGCCAATTCCCATTTCCAGCCTGGGCAGTCCCAAGGATGTCATTTTTTCATTGACGGGGTGCATCGCAAGTTGCATGGCAATGGCACAGGCGATCGCCCGATCAGCATCATCCTCTCTTGCAGTCGGTGCGCCGAATAAGACTAAAATGCCATCTCCCATAAATTCATCAATAGTCCCCTGATATTGGGTAATGACATCTGCCATGTAGCCCAAATACAGGTTAATGATCCGAATCACCTCCTCTGGCGGAAGACGTTCAGAGATGGCGGTAAAGCCTCGAATGTCAGAGGTGAGGATGGTAATCTTTCGACGTTCACCACCCAGTTTCAACCCTTCGGGATTTTCTAATAAATTCGCAACAATCTCATCTGTGACAAATCGCCCAAAGGCTTTCCGAATTTCGCCAGCAGAACGGGCAACATAGGCTGTAACCGCGATCGCAGATCCAGTTACAGCAAGTAAGGCTGGGACGATCGGAATCCACCAACCGCCCAAAAGCGCCAGATAGCTCACTATTACCAGTGCGATCACGGACAAACTAATGCCAGGGAGTGTCCAGGAAACTCGCCGTTTAGCATTCCGGTTATATCGTTGTTGCCAGGTGATGCTGGCAGCCAGCATGGCCCAACCGAAGATCCAGAGCCATTCCAATGGTTCGTCCCAGGTTTCAATCAGTGGTCGATTGTTTAACGCCACACTCAAAATTTGACTGATGCTGTTTGCATGGATAGCGACTCCAGGCATCCGTTCCGCTGCTCTCCTCAGACTGCCTGTATAGGGTGTATAGAGCAGATCTTTAAGACTTTCAGCCGTGGAGCCAATCAGCACAATGTGACCCCGAATCAGATCAGGTGGAATACGGTTTTCTAGTACATCAGTGATTGAGAGGGTCAGAAAACTTTGCATCCGACCGCGGTAGTTAATTAATAGTTGATACCCTCCGTCATCAGCCCGCACATATCCCCCATCATTCGCTTGAAACCTCGGCAGGATAGTCGAGTTGATTTGAATCAACCCGTCCTTCGTCAGGTCAAATTTAACATTCTTATCTTTTAAGTAGAGATAGGCAAGTCGCCAGGAGAAGCTGAAAAGTCCATTGCCTTCATGATCTTTTACCGAGATTAAGGTACGACGAATTTTTCCATCCCGATCAATGGGGAAATCATTGGCTCCAACCTGGTCTAGTTTTTTTAGGACGGGAGATGGAGGAACGGAAGAACTATCATAGGATTCACCAACTTTTTGCACCCCAATCAAATTGGGGGTTGATTCAAAAACTTTAACCAAAGCGGCGTGACCTTGACCTGTTGGTTTATCCCGGTAAATGTCCAATCCGATCGCGCTTGGCTGATATTTTTTCAGATTCTCAATGACACGGGCATAGACTCCATCGGAGATGGGTAGGTCCAGATTTTTGATGTCAGATTCATCTATTTTTACAATGACAATGCGGGAGTCGATTGGCTCTTGTGGGCGGAGGCGAAGAATTTGATCGTATGCTGCCATTTCTAGCAGTTCCAGCAGCCCAACAAAACGCAACAAGAGCACAATTGCAGTCACACTGGGAACCGCAATTAAAACACCCCGCCACTGCCAAAATTGTCGTTTCAGCCGATTTAACATATCGTTCAGGAATCGAACTGCTGCAACTGGTTCATCATCAGACGCTTGTCGTGCCAGATGTTGTTTTATGGTTTGCCAGTTGGTGAATGGATCGGATCGAGGGACAGGCTTGTTATAAAAATCAATAAATTCAGCGAATCCTCACATTCCCTGATTCCATTCGCCAAGGATAATAACAAATTGTACCCGTCCCTCCAGGAGGAACGGGTACAACTTGGTGATTAACTACCAACCTGTGAAGCAGGGATGGAGCCCGCTCTAAGGCTGGAGCCACCCCAGATGAGTTATCGCCGATCTTGCACCATTCTCACGAAGACGTATTTCCAACTTGTACGAAACGGGCAAAGCTTGCCTGCTCATCAAAACCAGACTAACGACGGATATGGGCGTAGCTCTTGGCCAATCCTACTCAGGTACTAAAAGTTTGGGCTAATAGAAGCAGATCCACTTCAGTGGACTGGAAAGCCCAATTTGTGGATTGTCAGTCCGTTTAAACGGACTTAGTTCTATTAGCCTATAATTCATTGCAGGGCGGGTTGTTACGAGAGGTGCAAGTCTCAGTTGACCTTAGTTTGAAGCGTCAGGCCTAGCTAACCCCCCAGCAACATTCTCCAAATCTTCTTCAGCCAGCTCTACTGACTCGTCCTCTGGTTGGGGCAGCTCTGTCTTTTCCGAATCCAGCTTTTCTGTATCTGCCATGGTTCAAACCTCTAAGGGGTAATGAATAAGCGAGTGCTTAGACTTAAAATTCTAATACTTCTAACCGGAATTTGCCCAGTGTTGCGAGTAAATTTTGGGTGAAGTTGATTCAGTCATCATACTGGAACCGTGGCTATGATTAACTGAGCTTAGATGTATCCGTGACCTTCCTTGTACTCCGGAGCACCAGAAGGACTCTAAACCATCGCAACCAGTGCCATGCAGCAGACAGGCTATCGCTACTCCTTACTATTCACTGTGCTGTTGCTTGGGGCAACTGCACCTGCCACGGCTCAGATAGCCGGAGATGGCACCTTGCCCGTACCGACCCGTGTCACCCCTACCAGTAGTGTGGATTTCAACATTACCGATGGCACTCAAATGGGTGGCAATTTGTTTCACAGCTTTAGTCAGTTTTCCGTACCAACCCTAGGCTCTGCTGTTTTTAACACGACCCAATACAACGGTATTCGAAATATCTTGAGTCGGGTTACGGGGGGATCCGTTTCCACCATTGATGGGGTGATTCGAATAATTGGCTCAAATGCTAACTTATTTTTGTTGAATCCAAACGGTATATTATTCGGTCCCAACGCCAGTTTGCAGTTGGGCGGTTCCTTTCTCGCTACCACTAGCAGGAGCATTCGCTTTGCTGACGGAGCAGAATTTAGCGCCAATAGCCAAACTCCGCCGCTTCTGACAATGAGTGTGCCGATCGGTGTGCAATTTGGCAGAGCCCCGGGCGGCATTCAAGTTGCTGGGTCGAGTTTGAACAATGATGGCAACACCATTGGGCTACTGGGAGGTGACATTACCATTACCGGGGGGGCTAATGGCTTGGCCGGAAATGATATCGTCTCGGCGGCAGGAGGGCGCGTTGAATTGGGGGCTGTGGCAGACGATGGGTTTGTGGGCCTGTCTTTCGTCGATCGGGGATTTACGCTGACATACGATCAGGTTAAGGCGTTTCGGCCGATTCAGATCATCCAAAATTCTCCCATTAGCGCCAATGATGGAGGTAGTATTCAGGTTCAGGGCAGCCAAATTCGCTTAGCGGATGGATCGCAACTTTACACGATTAATAGCGCTGCCAGTTCCCTGCCCGGTGGGGCGCTAACTGTTAATGCCGCTGAATCGGTTGAACTGTTGGGCACAGGTTTTTATGGTTCTTCGGGATCACAACTAGAATTTTCGAGCGGGTTGTTTAATCAAACAACTGGACCCCGGAATGCTGGAACACTGTCTGTCACGACCAAGCAACTGATTGTACGAGATGGAGCCTTTATCTCAGGTTCTACTTCCAGGGCAGGGCAGGGCGGCAATGTCACAGTGAATGCCTCGGACTTAGTAGAAGTGAGTGGGGTTTCGGCGACTGACCCGACCACATTTTTCAGTGGCATTTCTGTCTCGTCGAACCGGAATGCAACTGGGCAGGGCGGCAATCTGGTGATTAATACCAATCGCTTGCTGGTGCAAAATGGGGGACAGATTAGTGCAACGACCTTTGGCAATGGGCAAGGAGGCAATTTAATCGTCAATGCCAACGATGTTCAACTAATCGGTGGCAGTGCCAGCCAGGTCAATGGTTTGTTTGCCCAAGCTGGAAGCAGCCGTGCTTCGGTGAACCGACCGACTGCGACGGGACAGGGCGGCAGTCTGACCGTCAATACAAACACGCTTTTGGTGCAGGATGGCTCTCGCATTTCAACGGCAACCAATACGGCGGGTGCTGCTGGAAATCTAGTGATCAACGCAACGGGCTCTGTGCAGGTGATTGGGCGTTCCCGCAGTGATCAGAGTCCCAGTTTGCTGACAGCCAGTTCAACCCAGTCTGGCAGTGCTGGCAATCTTTCGGTCTTTACTCGCAACCTGACACTGGAGAATGGGGGGCAAATTACAGTTAGTGGAACTGGCACAGGGGCGGCTGGTAATTTGAGAATTGATTCCCCTTTTCTTTTGTTGAATAACAAAGCTGCCCTGACGGCGGAAACGAAGGCGGGACAGGGAAACATTACTATCAACAGTAGCGACTTGCGATTACGCTGGAACAGCTTGATCAGTACGAACGCCACAGGAACTGCACCCGGTGGTAATATCACAATCTCAACTAAAACCCTGGTGGCATTAGAGAATAGTGACATTACAGCAAATGCTCAAAACAGTTTTGGTGGACGGGTTAGTATTAGTGCGGTCGCAATTTTTGGCACGGAATTTCGCCTATTTCTGACCCCGGGAAGCGACATTACTGCAACCTCTGCATTAGGTCCACAGTTTAGTGGGTTGGTGACCATTCAAACGCCGGGAATTAATCCCAACCAGGGATTAGGACAACTGAAAACTGAAGTGGTTGATGTGAGTAACCTGGTGGTGCCTGCCTGTTCACCAGGGAGCCAACAATCGTCCGGTGAGTTTTTTATCACTGGGCGGGGAGGCTTGCCACCCAGTCCAACGGATGCCGTTGGAGATAGCAACATTCAGGTGGATTTGGGTAAACCAATGGCACCTGCCACTACGGGAGATTCATCTCCGCCGTCACAAACCAGTTCCATAGCTCCGTCGGGCAATTCTACCCTGCAGGCGTCGGCAACCACACCACTGTTGCAAGCCCAGGGATGGGTCATCAACTCAGCGGGTAAGGTTATGTTGGTGACTCAATCTCCCCTGCCCTCTTCCCTGCCTGCAGGAGGCAGTTTGCCTTCTTGCAATACGCCTTAAGTTTAGAAAATTTGGGGTCAGATATAACCACTTGCCTCCGATTCTGGATTAAGATTCGGACTAATCGTCTTCATATTGTTGCCCTGTCAATGCATGTAAAACTCTGGGGAACTCGTGGTTCTTTACCGACCCCCCAATCTCCTAGCTATCTTGAAACTCGGATTAAAAAAATACTGCAAGGATTTTTTGCGTCGGGGTATCGGCAAATCTCTGAGATTGATCAATACATTGCTAGCCTTCCTGTTCATCAGTTGGGTGGCTATGGGGGAGAAACAGTGTGCTGTGAAATTACGACTCCTCAGCAGCATTTGATTATTGATGGGGGCAGCGGCATGCGATCGCTAGGATATAACCTGGCCAAAGGTAATTGTGGGCAAGGAAAAGGCGAGTTGCATATTCTATTTACCCATTTTCATTGGGATCATCTCTCTGGGTTACCTTTTTTCCTGCCGCTATTTATCCCCGGTAATATCGTTCATGTCTACGCGGTGCAGACAGACTTGCCAGATGTGTTTCGCACCCTGTTCAAGCCGCCCTATTTCCCAGTTCCTTTAGAACGGGTGGATGCAACCATTAAGTATCACCGCTTGTCTCCTCGACAACCCACCCAGTTTAATGACATGGTGGTGACCCCTTACCAACTGGATCATCCGGATCCCTGTTGGGGATACCGAATTGAGGCTGGTGGAAAAGTTTTAGCCTACTGTGTTGATAGCGAGATTCAACGAGTTACCCGTGCTGATCTAGGAGCTGATCTGCCACTGTATCAAAATGTCGATTTGATGATTATTGATGCTCAATACACCTTGTTAGAATCAACCGAGAAAGTTAACTGGGGGCATGGAGCCGCACCGGATGGACTGGAAATTGCCATGCGTGAAGGAATTAAACGGGTTTGGTTTGTGCACCACGATCCAGCCGCATCAGACGAAAAAATTGCCGAAGCAGAGGCGGAGGCAAGAGGATTTTACGAAAAGCAACTGGCAATGAGGCCTCATTCAACCCGGAAATTCCATGAGGTAGAATGGAGTTTTGCCAGAGATGGCGCCGAAGTTTGGCTATAACATATTGTAGATAGGTGTGGTCGATTAAATGGCCCAAGTGTCGCGCCATTTAATGGTGCCGTGAGCCGCCAGAATCCAACGTCGACAAACCAAATTTTCATAACGTGGAGGCTTAGAGGGATGGGCGATCGCATACTTGAACGCGATCGGTTTTCCCGCAGACTGGTCAAAGGGAATTTCGCCGAACCAGGTGTTGGCATTAATATATTCCAGCGGAAAAGCTTTGAGGATGTCCCAGTTTCCTAATTCCGGGCAATCTCCTACAACAACGATGGTTTCTTCAGGTTGAGTCGAGATGCCATTAACCTGAACCCGTGCAATAACCTGACCTTTGACGCGCTCACCAACATAGCTCAAGACAACCATATCCTTTTCTGGTAGATGTAGATGCATTAAGCTGCCATTATTGATGTCAAATTGACGAGCCGAGAGGATGCAATGGTACTCACCATCTTCCAGATCTGTTGAGGGGACATCGATGGTGATTGCCGCACCCTTATTAATCGCTACAAAGCAGCGAGAATCACGATAGCGACGAACATAGCAATACACGTCGGGGGTTATATATTTTTCAATCTGGCTGCCGAGTGAAACAGCTGGGTTGAGACGACGCAACTTGGAAAAGAGTTGCATGTCTTTGTAGATTTGAGTATCACGATCCCAGCGTTCCATCATGGGGCGATTGTAGGGATCCTGCCCGCCGTTGGTATCATTGTGGAGATATTGTTCTGTGCCGTAGTAAATGCAGGGAATGCCTCGAGAGGTCATCATTAAATTAACGGCTAGGCGGAGAAGTGCAGGATCAGAATTCAAGCTTTGAAAACGGGGCATATCGTGATTATCAATAAACGTAATCAGCTCGGTAGCCGTGTTATACAGATAATCCAAATCGAGAATTTTCTGAACTAAGTGAAAGCCACCGTCACTGCCTTTAGCCAGGGCTGCCCGCACAGCTTCACAAAATCCAAAGTCCAGAATCGACATGCCTGAGTGGTTGGCAAAGTTAACCGAAGCCTGATCCCACGGCTTGCTGAAACCCCATTCGCCAAAGGCGAAAACTGAGGGTTTATGAGTTTGTAGATCAGCGTTGAATTCTTGCCAGAACCAGATAGGCATATGTTTAACCGTATCTATTCGTAGCGCATCAACTCCCCGATCCAGCCATAGTTTGATGGCGGTTTTGATGTACCGACGAAACTCAGGATTACTTTCATTAAAATCGGCAAGACCTGCCATTTCACAGTTTTCCAGTTGCCACGCATCTTCCCAATCGGTGACTTCGCCGTTATGGTGATACCAGTTATTCGTATCGTTATAAAAGTCAGCAATTAAAACACCGTCGTCGTAGAGTTCACCTTTCCGCCCTCCAACGTCAGGGCTGCTGTGGTTGCAGACAATATCCAGGATCAGTTTCATGCCCCGCTGGTGCATTTGTGCAATGAGTTGATCAAATACAGCGCAGGTAAATAGAGACGTTTCTTTATCTTTTGCAACAAAGCGAGGGTTAATCCGCTTAAAGTCTTTTGTCCAGTAGCCATGCATGGCTGCAAATTCAAACTGCAACTCCTCGACCTGCTCAAAGATGGGTGAAATCCAGATTGCCGTAATTCCCATCTGCTTCAAGTAATCGAGCTTATCGATAATTCCCTGAAGGTCTCCGCCCCAGTACTTCCCCCATTTCTGGCGAGTGGGATCATAGAGATTGGGGTTTGGGCCTTCATTATTGGACGGGTCTCCATCATGAAAGCGATCGATAATAATGAAGTAAATCGTCTCCTGACGGAATTCGATCGCGCGGGTAAACAAAAACTCAATTTCAGACTCTTTATCTGGCTTTGTTTCGTCGGTATGAAAGCCAGTTGCCGCCTTCAGCGCGATCACTTCAGTGTCAGACTGGTGCGAAGAGGATTGCATCATGGTCAGTGATGGAAAGGTGGAAGATGGAATAAATAAACCCAGGAATGGTTAGAATTTAGCACCACAAAGATGGAAAAATTCGTTAAAATTACTTTGCTTTACGGCTTTCGTTACTGTATTGGTAGTGTAGAGCATGCAATAGCGGTTGCTTTTGTGCCACTGCTCTGTATCCTAGTTCCCTTGCCTTTGAGGAATACCTTTTACGGTTAGATTCTCATTGTGTCAGTTCCAGCGTTTTAGTGGAGACTAGCATTGTTATGACTCAACCGAGATATATTTCAGCGATTGTCGTCCTCTCTCTTGCGCTAACGGGCGAACTTACCCTGGGGCTAAGCTTGGGAACTAGGGCTCTTGCTCAGTTCAAACCCCCTGATTTTGGTACTCCTCGAACGACGGCAGGGGGAGCAACTCGTAGTGACTCCTGTGCTGTGGGGCAGACACCCCTAACTGCGCTGGTGCCAGTACCAAAGAAAGGGTCAGGGCCACTGGGGCTGACGATACAAGAACGACCCAGTTTTTTCCTATACTTACCCAAAACGAGTGCCCAGACCGCTGAGTTTACTCTGGTGGATGCGGATTTTAATGATGTTTATAGAACGATGATCCCATTATCCGGCCAAATTGGCGTGGTGCAATTTCAGTTACCTCCAGATGCTCCCCCGCTGGAGGTAGGGAAGATGTATCAATGGTTTTTCAATATCGTCTGTGAACCCAGAGATCGTCTGAGAGATGCTTTTGTGTCTGCCTGGATTCAACGAGTTGAGCCGGATTCTGCGTTAGTTGGGGCTTTGAGTAAGGCTACTCCTCGTCAGCGTCCTAATGTATATGCTCAAGCTGGAATCTGGCAGGATACTTTGGAGGCTCTCAGTGAACTGCGGCAAACGCAGCCGATGGATGTAAGTCTGACTAGTGAATGGACTAATTTACTGAAATCTGTTGGGTTAGAAAAAATTTCGGGAGGCCCGCCAATTAAGCAACTTAGCTTAAACAGTCAAAAACCACTCCAGTTAAAGGGCATCTAGTGCAGCGTCAACTCTAGAAATTAGGGTTTGTAGTCAGCGCTTCAGCGCTAAAGCGCCGACTACGAGCCAATGGGTTCACCTTAAAATTAGGGTTTGACAGAACACTAGTTAAAGGACATCTAGTTGAAGTTGCTGCTGTGGCCACAATCAGGCGATTTGCTGCTGCATTAGTTGAAAAAATAACCCATCTTGTTGGATTAATTCTTCAAATCGCCCCTGCTGCACAATACGACCAGCCTGAAGTACGTAGATGCGATCGGCGTGTTGGATTGTACTCAGTCGGTGTGCAATGACGAGACGCGTGATTTGCAATCGTTCCAGACTATCGCTCACAATGGCTTGAGTGCGGTTGTCCAGCGAACTGGTTGCCTCATCAAAGAGTAAGATGCGCGGTTTGAGGGCGAGCGATCTAGCAATCAGCAGGCGTTGTCGCTGCCCGCCGGATAAATTGCTGCCCCCCTCACTCACGATCGTATGCATTCCCATGGGCATAGCCTCAATATCGTTCGCTAATCCAGCGTAACGAGCGGCTTCCCAGGCTTCATCCATCGTGATCAAAGCATTCCCCGCTATATTTTCAAAAATGGAAGCTGTGCTGGTGCGGCTGTTTTGCAAGAGCACCCCTAATTGTCTGCGAACGGCATGAATATTGAGATCGCGTAGATTTTGCCCATCATAATAGACTTGCCCCGACTGCGGTGTTTCAAACCCTAGCAACAGTCGGAAGAGCGTAGATTTACCGCTGCCTGACGGTCCCACGATCGCAATGAATTCTCCAGGCTGCACAGAAATCGTCACGTCATTCAAAATGGCAGGCCCATCTGGACGATAGCGAAATGTGATGTGATCCAACAGCAACCTGCCGGACAATAGCCCTGGCTCGGTTTTTCCACTATCGACCTCTGGCATTGCCTGCAGAATGGGCTTTGCCCGTTTCCATAGGACCACAGCCGTCAGGAGGTTTAACAATGTGTTGCTTAAATCGGTGACTCCAAGCATAAAGCTGGTGAGGGCAACGTTAAAGGCCAGAAATGATCCGGTAGAGAATCCATGTGGAGATTGGATTCGGCTCATTCCTGCTGCGACAGAAAAGACAATAGCGGCACTGAGAAGCGGTAGCAGTTGATTGCACACCAGCAAATTATCTTCAATTTGCTGCATCCTCAGCTTCAACTGTTGCTGCCGACGATAGCGTTGACCCCAATGGGCAAAGGCCCGTTCTTCTGTACCGCTGATGCGTAGCTTCACGACACCGTGAATGAATTGCACCATTAGACCAAACAGCTTTCCCTCTAATTCTTGTAGTGGGATTAACTGCACCAGCAACCGGTTACCGAAAAGAGCGGTCACACCTGCCATGAGCAGGGCTACACCACAGGCAATCCAGGCCAGTTGCCCGCCATAGTAAAACAGTAGAACAAGATTCAGACAGGCAAATGAACTGGTAAATAGAGTGCGGAAGACAGTCCCTCCGATCTGACTCCGAATGGCGCTAATCACAGAGACTCGTTCGCGTAAATCGCCAATGGAGTAATGCCGGAAAAAGGGCGCATTTAGACCCAGCAATCGATCCCAAAATGCCGTCTGAGTTGACGTTTCCATCAGCGTTTCGATCCGCATCAGAGCAACCCCCTGAGCCAGTTGAAAGACTAAACCACCGAAAGTGGCGATCAATAGCGCAATGCCAAGTTGTACCAGTAAGCCCTGATCCGCATCGGGTAGTACATGATCGATTAAGATAGCCGTACCTTGAGGCAGTAACATTCCTAAGACGGTGATGGCAATTCCTGCCCACACGACGATCGCCCAATCATGGGCGCTCCCTTTCAGCCCAAATTGCAGCACATCGAAGACCTGCAGAGCCCGTTCCGGTAGGGGACGGTAAAGCATATAGGCAATGGGGGACAGCAGGGGTTGGGTTTTCGCATTGATGGGCAGACGGGCGCCCTGCGCTGGATCAAATAGTTCATAGCGACCGGGGGCGAGAGCAATCAAGGCGACCGGCTGGTTGTCTGATTGCCGATAAGCCAGGAGAGAACCACAGTCTTTGCGCCACCAACGGTTGGTTAGCAGGACACGGCGTATGCGAATGCGAGAAGCTTGGGCGATCGCCTGCAATGGATCTTGCAACCGAGCAAGATTGTCGGATTTGATGGACCGTAGGGTAATACCGGAGGCATGGGCTACGGCCCGAACAGCCCCATACAAATTCAGGAAAGCCATCTGCTCAGGGTTGCCTTGATGCGCAACGGTCTGACGGTGCTGCTGGTCAGCATGGGGATAGATGACCGATGCTAGCCCGGCAATTGTTTCCTGATTTAACTGTTGACGCAACTGATTTTTCAGTTGGAACTGTTCCCACTCTCCGATCTGAGTCTGAGCCTCAAAGTGGTCGAGATATTGCACAAACTGGTGATTCAGTTGGAGCAGCGTATCAAGTGTTATCTCCGACGAGGAGTCTAGGGCAGCAAAGGGGAGATCGCGGCCCGCAGGATCCGAATCCAAAAGGGAATCACTTGAATTGTGATCAATAAAGGTTTGAATTTTTTGGACCCACGTTTTGAGTAATTCTTTCCCTTCTGAATCTGCTACCTCCAACCAGGCTGCCAGGTTTTCTGGTTGGAGACATACCATGTCGGTTGGTTCTACCGAAATGGCTAATAATTCACTTTGCCCATTCTGTGGAGGCAAAACGCCAAATAAAGCTTCTCCAGGTTCGCAACTAAACAAATAGCGACGAGTTCCTGGAGCGGACTCATGATGGTTGCCAATTCTAAATATGGCTATTTCACCAGCCTGGACAATCCAAATGGCTTGAGCATCGTTCAACCGGATGGATTGATTGCCTCTAATGGAACACGGTGTACCTAGCTGCAAAAGCTGAGGATCAAACACAGGTTTCATTATCAAAAGATTTAAACTTTCTTACTAGAAGCGAGGTACAGTTCGGAGAAGTCAAACATTTGGCCTCGTTTTACAAACCCTTGAAAACCATCCTTTTCTGCATCTGGTAATGCTCCTGGTTGATAATGATAAAGCCACATCTTACGCCGGATATGGGCCGGTAACTGGAGCAACTCACTATAGTGGGCATGCACCGTACTTGGAAAGGGAGACGTTTCACAGTCTTGAAAAATAATATCAGCTTGTTCGTAAAGCTTGGCTTCTTCCCCCTGACAGATGCGAGCATCGGTAGTGACGAAAACACGGACGCCATCCACTTCGAAAAATAAGCCATAACTGGGAATTACAAAGAAGCCATTATCCACATGGATGACTTTGATCAAATTAAACTTAATATCTTCCCAATAGAAGTGTCCATGCAGATCGATCTTATAAACTTCAAAAAAGGATTCTAGCTCCAGAATTTGCCCCGACACAGATCGCATGCCACCGGACAGGGTTCTGTCCCAAACTTCACTGGCTAAATCATTGCTGAGATAGAGACGTGGCCGTTTACATTGCGGGTCAAAGATCGTGTTGAGGCCAATATACTCCAGCCCACCGGCATGATCTGCATGTAAATGACTAATATAAATATCAGTAATATCGGTGTATGAATAGCCAGCCAGATAGAGGGAAAATCGAATATCCGAACCACAATCAATTAGCAGCTTTGTTCCCCGATCGCTGATCAACAGGATATTTGAGTGGAAATTATCCGCCCCAACAGTGAAAGCAGAGCCAGAACCTAAAAAGATACACTTCATGAGCTGAACCAGGTATGCATAGGTCGGGAGCAGGGGGATCTCAAGGACTTAATCGGATAATCTTACATCTATCTCAACCCAATTGCGCGAACGGGAATATCACCTTACTGTCTTCGTTTCCTTAAAAATCTCAATTACAACCAATTGCCAACTAGAACAAATGGCGCCCAATAATAAGGTGAGGGATCCTGAGCGAGTAGTTTGAGTTGAGCAATGCTGAGAGCCTCAGCTTTTGAAACGCCAGGTTGATTGAGGGCTTGATAAAAGAAGGTCATAAAATCAGCTGTTGTTTGATCGTTTACAGGCCATAAAGAAGCGACAGTACTACGCGCCCCTGAACGAACTGCGATCCCCGCCAAGCCCAATGCCGCCCGCTTATCCCCCGATGCCGTTTGACAAGCGCTCAGAACTAGCAAATCTAATGGAGTTGTATCATTTTTTTCTACGGTTCGTAGTAATGTATCAAATTGTTTAACGTTCATCTTTTGATTCCAGGTCAAGATAAAGGTTTGGTCGATATTGGAACTAAATTGACCGTGGGTTGCGAGATGAATCACGTTGAAGGAAGCAGAATCCAGCTCCTGCGTCAACTTTTGATTCGTCAGGCTTTCATTCAAGATAATGCGGCTGTTCGGAAGGAGAGCCTGTATGTTCTCCACCTCCATCTCAACATTCGGCAGGGCAGGAAAGCCTTGTGTAGACTCTGTTAACCCTGCGACTAAAGCCTTGAGAGTTTGATCCGCAAGGGGCTGTGGCTTAATCAGCCGTAGACCCGGACTCAAGGTAATACGATACTTTTGAATTAGAAACTGCTTGCCATCATGCAGCGCGGCCATCGGCACATTTCGTAAATTGCCGTTCATAATAAAAACCAGAGTTTTCGCCCCTGCTTGGGCCAGGTCAGCTTCTGCAGGACGAATTAACCAGCTATATAGTTTTTGACCCAGGATTAAGTGATCCTGATAAGGGGCACTGGGAATCAGCGATTGGCGAAATTTACTGGTGATGAGTTCAACCTCTCGAGCGGTGATCGGTAAGGAATAATGACGCAGGCGGATACGTTGAGGAGCATTGGCGTCATAAAGGCTGAGAATGACATCCAGACGGTCTTTCAAAATGATCGGATACAAAACAGCAGCCGTTGAATCAATGCCCTCAATGGTTACAGGAGAAGGGGCGCACGCTTCTTGAAAGAAGTTTTCTAGCTCGGCAATCTGAAGGGATTCAACGACCGATCGTGCCCGCTCCAAGTTCTGATTGCTTGGCTGGTAAGAATTGTCCATGAGCAACAATTCCACCAAATCCAGGTAAACTGGTTCAGCATTGAGCCTGAATAAAAATTGCACATCGGCGTTGTCAGTGTTGAGAGTCGCCAGATTTTTGCGGACTGAGTCGAGCGTCCCTACCGCCTGAGTATAAACCTCAATCGCCGCTGGAGTATCATTTTGAGCTTTGAGCAACCGTCCCAGTTGCCATTGCCATTGATAAATAAAGTGGGGCACATTGACCGCTTTCGCTAACGACAATGCTTGCTGGGTTAAGGTTTGAGCACTTTGCCATTGCTGGTTTTGTTCATAGATGGAGCCAAGATAGCCCAAAGCATAGGATTGGGCTGGCGTATCGTTTAAACTTTCGGCCTGCTGCGCAACCATTCGCAGCAGTTGGATCGCAACGTTACGAGACTGGGTGGTGTTCAGCTTAGACAGGTTTTGAGCAAAATGCAGGCGGGCGTAAAGGCTTTTGTGGCTGACAGGTAAGCGATCCAACTGGGTTTGAAGTGGACCTGAAAGCGCCTTCGCCTGGTCTAATAGATAAGGCTCAACTTCCTGTCCAGCCAGCAGCAAGCTTTGTTGATTCAGCAGCGCCTGAATGTAGCTTAAGGATGTCGGATCAGCAACCTTGGCGGCCTGCCGATAGTATTCCAGGGCTTGCTGATAGTACTTGCGCCACAAAGCATAGGATTGAATTTGAAAATTTCCTAAGCGCTCAGCCTGCTGAGCTGCTGCTGCCAACAGTTGAATCGCCGTATTGCTTGCAGTTTCTTCGCCCAGCTTGAGCAAATTTTCGGCAAGTTGTAACCGCACATAAATGCTACCCACATTGGAGGATAGATGATCAAAATAGGTTTGAATTTGGGCCGTGAGACCATCCACCTGGGATCGTTTGGCTGGAGACAATGGGGTTGCATCCACTAAGGCACTCTGTTCTTGCAACCACACCTGAACCTTCTGGGCAACGGGATCTGCAGCTTGGACAGTCCGTTGATAATACTGCAGCGACTTCTGGTAAGTTTCTTTCAGTTCACCTGCTTGATCGGAAAATTGGGTCGCCTGTATTAGTTGTTGCGATTGAGCTGTATTGCCTAGGCTCAATAGGAAGGAAGCGATGTCCGCTGAAGAGTGTAACTGCTGGGCAAGGCCAAGCCCTTGTTGTAGGACTGACTGAGCATCTGGCGGCAAATCTGACAAACGACCCAGAAGCCGCAGCGTATCGCCATAGTTCAACAAAATGGCTAGTTGAAGCTGGGGTGGATATTTTGTCAGTTCCTTATACAAGGGTTCCAACAGCGCCCCGGCTCGTCTATTTAGGCCGATTACCCGCATGGCTTGCGACTGATTCAAAAGGCTACGAGTCATGCCCTCTTGATCCTGGGCGGCGGTGTAATGCCGGCTGGCATCTTGCCAGGACTTTAATGCGGGTTCAAATTGCCCGGTTGCGAATTGCAACTTACCCTGGGTGTTGAACACCTGAGCCAGTATTGGCTGATAGGTAGGATTATTGGCAACTTGGGCTGTTCCGGTATTTTGGGCTCCCAGTACTCTGAAGGCAGTGGCGATCGCCGTCGTTGCGGCTGGCCAATCCCCTAGCTGTTGATAGGCCAGAGAGAGATTGCTTAGGGTCATTGCCTGGGTGCGGCGATCGCCCTGAGCCTTTGCCAGGGTGAGGGCTTGCTGCCAATATTGAATGGCCTGCTCCCACTGCCCCACTTTGTAAGCCTCGCGTCCCTGCTGTAACAACTGTTGGGCATTTGCGGCAGTAGCTTGCGCAGAGACAGTGGGAGGCTGTGTTGCTTGCTGGCCTGCCACTGGGCGACCACCCCCAAAGGTGAGGGTCAATCCAGCTGTCAGTGTGACCAACACAACCCAGCTCAAAACGCGGTACACCACAACAAACGCCCTCAGTGCCATACTCAAATAACGCTAAAGCAAATTGTAGTTCAGGGAAAAGGTCAGGCCGTTTTCTTGCAGGGTATTTCGACTGTAATCAACTGGAACTAACGGAATACCCCAATCAAGCTGAAAAGTAAGGGCATTGCCCTGTTGCCAGCGCAGCCCTAACCCAACCGATACCAGTAGATTTGGATCCGGATTGGCTCGACCAGAGCTATTCCAACCGTTGCCTACATCAATAAAAGACACGACTTGCAACAAACCTTGCACTTGCCGAAGGCGCAAAACCGGCAACCGCAGTTCCGCTGAACCAAACAGGCCATTATCTGTCAAGAAAAGATCTTGAGGATAGCCTCGGACGCTATATTGCCCGCCTAACACAAATTGCTCAAAAGGCAACAAAGGGCGATCGGCCAACTGCACATCGGACCGCAAAACTATCAACGTGTCAGGGGTGAACGATTTGACCCACTGTAGTTGTCCTCGCCAGAGTACAAAGCGACTATCGGGCGGCGAACTGTTGATGACCGCATTGAAGGCGCCCAAACCAATGTTCAACTCAGAACGAGCGGCAAAGGCGAATTGCGATCCCCGCTCAACCCACTCTTGAAAGAAACTCACCGCCGAAATGCGGGTGCGACCTTGACTATCTGCTCCGGGTGAAAGCTGCAGCGGAACCCCCAGCAGGGACGTTTCACTTTCATAGCGATAGGCAGAAACCCCTAATGCCAATAGTCGGGTCGGAGTTTCAATGATGGGTTGGCGAAAACTAAGGCTCAGGTTGAACGAACGAGATTTAATGTCCAGTGGTTCAAATGGTTCTTCGATGATGCGGCTAAAGTAGGGTTCGAAATTAAGGCTGATGGCGCCATTCCGGGGATTAACCGGCAAGGTGTAACTAAAGGTGATGTCATTGCTCCCCCTTGTATATGAATAGCCAACCTGGAGTGCATCTCCCTGGCCCAATAGGTTTGCCTCTGTGATTTTGGCGCTGCCACGCAGACTGCCAACTGGAGGGACTTGATTGTTATCCACCCCAATCTGGGCTGAAAATGTCTTGGCTTCGGTAACGCGGACTTCTAATAAATTGCTGCCGGTGCGGGAACCAGCCGAAAGTTCAGCCGATATATTTTTAATCAGAGGATTGAGTTGCAGTAATTGCAGCGATTCTAGCAACTGACGAACATTGAGCGGCTTTTGGGCGACCAAGGCGACTCGCGATCGCACATAATTGGGATTCAGCCGTTGGGTGCCAGTGATCTGGATCCCTTCCAACTCGCCCTCTACAACCTGAATCACAACCACGTCTTCTTCCAGGGTTTGGGGCGGTGTCACTGCACCCGATGTCATGTATCCCCGATCGGTATAGAGCTTGGTAATCGCTGCTTGCACCTTTAGCAACTCGGCAAACGTAATTGGACGATTGGTAAAGGGCTCCGTTACAGCCGCCAATTCCTGGGGACTGAAAATCGTGCTACCAATCACGTTGAACCGTTTGACCACAATGGTTCCAGGAATGGAGCCAGGGATGAGATCGTCGGTTGCCGCTCCGGTTGGATCAGACGGAAGTTGCAGGGGTGGCACTTGGGGCGCGACAGGCGCTTGGGGCACCGGCAGCATCGGTGGGGGGGCCGGTGGTCGTAAATCCTGGGGCCGTGGAATTGGTGAATTGGGTGCAGTTTGGGCCCAGAGGCGGCCCATGGGCGCAGCCGTAGGGATGGATTGTGCCTCTACAGCGGGTGAAAACCCAGCGATCGCAGCAAAACAAAAGAGCAAAATGCGGCTGCCTGGGATTTCTGACTGAAAGGCTGGCACATGGTTGACGCTAATTTTGCTGCAAAGGCTCATTACAAATTATTCAAACTTTCAAGAAGTCCAAGATTCTGTCCTTGGACATTTATGCTAAGAATACTCTACATGCCCATTTCCCGTAACAGTCATTCTTGTGGGTAATCATTCTTCCCAGCCTACCTGGAGAACTTGCATGACAGCATTAATGGAGGCCGTTAAGAAGAATCAGGGCGGTTTAGTCCGGGACCTGATTCAGCAGGGTGTTGATGTTAATGAATTGGATGCCAATCAGGACGCACCATTAATTATTGCTGCTTACCGAGGGTATATCGACATCGTACAGCGATTGTTGGCGGCTGGAGCCGATGTTACGGCGGTTGATCCCGGCATGAAAGCAACTGCATTACACGCCGCAGCCTATGCGGGACATACGGAAGCTGCAAAGCTCCTGATTCAATATCATATTGATATCAATAAGCAAGGTCCTTACAACGGCTATACCGCCTTGCATGATGCAGTATGGCAGGGGAACACCGAAACGGTAAAGCTCCTGATTGAGGCTGGGGCCGATCTAACCCTCAAGTCCAACACCGGCGAAACTCCTCTGGCGTTGGCAAAATCAAACCGTCATCCTGAAATTGCGGCCTTGATTGAGGAACGGTTACGGCAGATCAACATCTCCCATTAAGCGGCACGGGGCAGTCCGATCTTTTTTCGCAGCTATGTTCTCGCGGCTATTGATATGGAAATATTGACATGGAAATAACCAATTACCAGGATCTGGAAACTCTACGTCAGGAAGTTGCGGCCCTGGAAACAGCAAAAGCGGCTTCCGATGCTCAACGAGAGCTGCTTGAAAAGTTGGTAGCAGTGGCTAGATCACCTGCCAATGAAGAAGTATTGAAGGTGACGTTGCAAGAAACACTGGATGTTTGCAGTAAGCTGACGGGTGCTGAAAAAGGCAGTTTGTTCCTGCTGGATAGTGAAGGTGTTGTCACTGATAGCATTTTGACCCAACGAGAAGCTGCGGAGGAAGCTCGCCAGCGTTTAATTGGCAATGTTTTGGATAAGGGGTTGGCAGGTTGGGTCAGACGTCATCGTGATGTGGGATTAATTACTGATACCGAGCAGGACGATCGCTGGTTAGTTCTGCCTAATCAGCCCTATGTCGTTCGTTCAGCCTTAGCTGTGCCGATTTTGAGGGGAGAAGAACTCCTTGGCATCCTGACCCTTCTGCATTCCAAGCCAGAGCAATTTACTCCGAAGACGGCCAATTTGATGCAGGTGACAGCCGATCAGTTGGCATTGGTGCTGGAGAATGCCCAACTGTATGGCCGATTAGACGAATCCTATCGTTCTCTTGACAAAGCCAAGCAGGCGATCGAAGACTATTCCAAAGCACTTGACTACGAACTGGAGAAAGGCCGACAAATTCAGCGCGACTTTCTCCCCAATGAAATTCCCCAATTACCCAACTGGGAAATTGCCGCTTGTTTTTACCCGGCTCGTCAGGTGGCTGGAGACTTTTATGATGCCTTTCTCCTGCCTGGAGGCAAACTGGGGCTGGTGATTGCGGATGTGTGTGATAAGGGAGTCGGTGCAGCCCTATTTATGGCCTTATTCCGCAGTTTAATTCGGGTTTTTTCTGGTCAGACTAGTCTCGAAGGGTTTTCGATTATTGGCAAGGATGTGAACGAAGGCGTTCTTGATTTAGTCGATCCCCAGATTACTCCCGACTTAGATGAAATTAATGCCCTCAAAGCCGTTGCCTTAACAAACAACTATATTGCTGAAGAACATGCCCAGATGAGTATGTTTGCCACGCTGTTTTTTGGTGTACTCAATCCGGAAACAGGCTGTTTAACTTATATCAACGGTGGCCATGAACCGCTCTATATCCTGCGCCAAGGGGAGGTC
>Ga0272446_1002511_pt1 | contig 24852 bp, 19 predicted proteins | sample YNPCB0061_FD_194587 | JGI IMG/M metagenome (GOLD analysis project Ga0272446, IMG submission 194587) | Hot spring microbial mat communities from Yellowstone National Park, WY, United States - YNP-CB-006-1 | ecosystem: Environmental > Aquatic > Thermal springs > Hot (42-90C) > Sediment | place...
TATAGTTGTGTATAGTACAGGAATGTGTTATACTCTAGCCAAGGGGTTCTCTATGTACGTACAACCATTGCGCGAGAAGAAAACTGGCAGGACATTGCTGTTCTACTACACTGCGAGACGGGTAAAAGGAAAAATCGAACGGTTCCCAGTCCACAGGATCGGATACGTGGACGAATTCCTGCACGAGTATGCTGACCCCTTGGCCCATTTCCGCGATGAGGCGAAACGACTGACCAAGGAGGCCAATCAACGGAAGGTGACCCTAACATTCTCAATGGACGAGCACTTCTTATTCGGTGGAGGGTTTGACAAGGCCGAGGACACATCGGTAGAGAAAGCGGACCTTAGTTACAACTACGGGGTACTGGCCTTGCTCCAGCTGTACCGGGAACTGGAGATCGACTATTTCATACGCATCAAGGCCCAGTACAGCAAGGTCGACTTCAACCACAACCATATATTCCAGATGCTGGTCTTCGGGAGGATCCTATTCCCCGAATCGAAGCTCGCCACATGGAGAGATCGGACACGGATTCTGCAAAACAGCGAATTCTCCGACGATTCCGTATACCGTGCGCTCCCCTTCTTCGCGAAGATGAAGGACGCTTTGATTCGGCACCTGCATGAGCGGGTCAAAAAGCAGTACCACCGGGACACCACCCTGCTGTACTACGATGTTACGAACTACTACTGGGAAATCGATAGGGAAGATGAGTTCAGGAAGAGGGGGGTCTCCAAGGAGCACCGGCCGGAACCGATCGTGCAAATGGGGTTGTTTATGGATAATTCGGGGCTACCGGTCACCTATGGGCTTTTCCCGGGCAACACCAACGATGTCACCACCCTGCGGCCTATGATGCAGGATTTGGCAGAAAGCATGGGAAACAAGAACCTGGTCTTTGTGGCCGACAAAGGTATGATGGGCGGTATGAACATCGCGCAGATTATCCTCGACCACAACGGATACGTGATCAGTTCGTCGGTCAGGAAGGCGGATGCCGAAATGCGGCAGTACATCCTTGACCCAGGAGGATACACGGAACTGCATGGTGGGGCATTCAAGTACAAAAGCCGCTTGGTTCCGTGCACCATTTACGTGGATACTACTGATGGCAAGAAGACGCAGGTGAGAATCAATGAACGGCAGATCATATTTTGGAGCGAGGACTATTGGAAGAAGGCCCGGCATGACCGGGATGCGGCTGTCGCGAAAGCAATGAGCAGGGCCGGGTTCGGAGAGAACACGGTACTGAACAACCATGGGGGCAACCGGTTCATCAAGAAGGAGATATTCGATCCGAAAACCGGCAAGGAGGTTGAGAATCCTGAATTCTCATTTGCTCTTGACCAGCAACTGCTGGACAGCGAGGAGGAATTAGACGGCTACTACCTCATTAAGAGCAATGTCGTGGGGACTCATGAAGGGAATGCGCCCTTCAGCCATCCATTCCGCTGGCATCCGAAGGACAACCTGTTCGAGCTCAACCGGCCAGTTTCTGACTTGGACATCATCGACATGTATCGAGGACTGTGGCGGATCGAAGACTCATTCAAGATCACTAAGAGCTATCTCAGGGCCCGGCCAGCTTTCGTACACAGGAAGGATAGTATTGAAGCGCATTTCTTGAGCTGCTTTGTCGCCTTACTACTACTGAGGCTGCTTGAGAAGCGGACCGCCGAGAAAATCCCCGTGGAAACTATGGTCGTGAGTCTGAGAAAGGCTCATCTGGTTCAGCTGGAAGATGAGACCTACGTCAACGCCTACTGCGACAATGTGATCGATGCCATCGGCCGGGCGTTAGATTTGGACCTAACTAAAAAGTACTATTCAAAGGGAGACCTCAAAACACTGAGAGGTAAAACGGCTAAAAGCAGATGACATGACACAATAAAATTTTTTGCCAGTTCGCCGTAATTGATTATACAGATATATTTTGTGATCGATTTTTGATAACTTTACTGCGGAAAAAAAGGTATATAATATGCTATATTACAGCGGGTTTTCAAGGACAAAACAAGAGACAATTCTAAAAACCTCAGTTTTTAGAGGGGACTCAAACAAGGAAGAACCGAAAAACACCGTGGGTTTCGGAGGTAGTTGTGCGTATCGTCGAGGGGAGAATAGTAGATGATGGGGGAAGAACGCTTATTTTGCGGGGGTGTAACCTGGAAGGAAGTTCCAAGGTCCCCGTGGATCCCCCCGGAGAAACCTGGAGACCCGATTCGTTAAAGGAAAGAACTAACCTTTCCTTTGTGGGCCGCCCCTTTCCTCTGGAGGAAGCGGAAGAACATTTTAAACGATTTCGCCGTTGGGGCTTCACGTTCCTCCGGTTTATAATTACCTGGGAAGCCATAGAACACGGGGGGCCGGGGGTCTACGACGAGGCCTATCTGGCGTACGTTCGGAAAATTCTTAAGATAGCTGAAAAAGAAGGGATTTCCGTGTTCATGGATCCCCACCAGGAGGTGTGGAGCCGGTTGACCGGCGGCGATGGGGCCCCCGCGTGGACCCTGGAAAAAATCGGAATAGACCTGGATAGAATTTTTGAAACCGGCGCCGCCGTAACAGAGCAGGAGTCCCCGGGGCCCTTCCCCCGGAGGCTAGGGCCCACCAACTATAACCGTTACGCCGCCGCTACCCTTTTTACCCTTTTTTTTGCCGGGGAAACCTACGGGAAAGAAACGCTCATCGACGGACAAAACGCCCAGCCGTGGCTCCAGGAACGGTATATCGCCGCTTTTAGGCACGCCTACCGACGGCTTAAGGACTGCGGGGCCATCGTGGGCTGGGGAACCATGAGCGAACCCCACAACGGCTTCATTGGGTACCACAACCTGGAAACCCTGGAAAACTACGCCATCGCCATCGGCCCCATGCCCAGCCCCTTTCAAGCCATGGCCGCCGCTTCGGGGTACAGCGTCACCGTACCGGTGTACGCCCCGGGGATCGGGGGCCCCCGGATCCGGGCCCATCAAATCCTCAACCCCCAGCGCCGATCCCTCTTTTCGGAGGGCTTTACCTGCCCCTGGAAACAGGCGGGGGTGTGGACCGACGAGGGGGGAGAACCTCGGCTTTTAAGGGGGGACTATTTTTCCACCATCGGAGGCCGCCCGGTCCGCTTTGTGGACGATTTCCTAAAACCCTTTATCAAAAAATTTACGCGAAGGATGGTCGAAGTAAACGAAAGGGCCCTCTTTTTTATCGAAGGGCTCCCCAACGGGGATCACCCCACCTGGGGCAAGGAAGATGGGGAATCGGTGGTGAACGTCTTCCACTGGTACGATGGGACTACCCTCTTTTCAAAAACCCTTAGGCCCTGGCTACCCCGTCGCGGGGACAACCATAGGCTCGTGGGGGGTACAAAGGGGGGGCAAAAAAGCTTTACCGAACAGCTCGCCGATGACCTGGGCTGGACAAAAAAACAGATGGGGGGCAGGCCCGCCCTTTCCGTGTATTATGACGCCATGGACGCCCCTTTGCTCCACGACCTTTGGAATTTTACCGCCCCAAACGACCAGGCCCAAGGAGACAGCTGGAACGACGAGGACCTGTCCATCTGGAGCGAAGGTCAATCCAGGGCCCTGGACGCATGGAGGCGCCCCTACCCCATGGCTACCGCTGGGATTCCCCTGACGTTTACCTGGGACCGGAAAAAGCGTCGTTGTGAGTATCGGTTTAGGCCGGATTATTCCATTTCCGAGCCCACGGTGATATTTGCGCCCCCCGATTGTTTTGGCGGAGAACCCCGGATAAGCGTTACGAATACCCGCGGAGAATCGGTAGGGGACCTTACGATTACCAGGACCGAGGAACGGTTATTTTTGAATTTTCAAGGCTCCGCTCACCAGGAGGAACTGATCCTCCGGCTTGAAAGCTCAACCTAATGAAACGCCTTAAGGAGGGGGAACCGAGCAGAGGCGATTTTAGCCTCCTGGCCCCTTCCTACGGCGGATTTTACATCCCCGTCCACGATAATCCACCGGGCGGCTAAATCCTTTTGAAAAAGGGCGTCTATACCGCTCCGGTAAGACTGGATCCGGGATACGTAATCCAGGGTCGTCCGGGGAGTGCTGTCGGCGTTAACCCGGTTTGTTCCCGCGTTGTACATAGCCAAACCAGCGACCTCGGACCCCGCTAAATCTAAACACCAGCGCAGGTGAGCAATCCCGTAGCGGGCGTTTAAACCGGGGTCGTAGAAATCCTTCTCCTTTAACTTGGGAAAGGATTTAGAATTAAGCTGAAAAAGCCCCCGATCCACGCTGGAAGAATTCCAATTGACCGCCCGGGGATCGAACCGGCTCTCTTCCCAGCTGAGGGCAAAGGCCAAACTAGGGGGAACGTTAAATTCGCTGGCCTGTTCCAAAATGATCGACGCCACCTCGCGGGAATGGACGATCGCTTGAAAAAAGGAGATGACCTCTTCCCGGGAGGAGTCGTTTCTATACAGCACCAGCACGGGATCCGAAGTCGTTTGGGGTTTTAAAGCCGCGTCCCGGTACTCCGCCCCCCGCAAAGAGGCCCAGGGGGGATCGTTTTGCACCGCCTCGGTTTGGGCGGTGGAGGAGGAAGAACAGGAAACCATCGTCAGAAGGATGGCCACACCCGTAAGGATGACCCCTAAGGGGGCTTTCGTTTCTATCAGTATTTTAGAAAACTTCACTATTCAAGGTACTCCATTGTAGTTTCTAAGAAGGGCACATTATAACGACAGGATACAATCGTGACAAGTATCACCCCACCAACTGCCGACCTATATCTTGAAGCTCCGGGATTTGGGTATACAGGGGGGGATGCCCCACGGAAGCCTGCTTATCCAGATCCACCAGCTTTATGTACAGTTCGTTAAGAAGATCCGCCAACAACTGAAGGTTGGAGGAAAAGTTATTTATCGCCATATCCCGTAAAACCTTATCGCTTCCCGTCAATTTTTGGCCGTTCCCCAGGCGATTCCGCAGGGTGGGGACCAGCTCCCGCCGGGCAAAAGCGACAAACCGCGAAACCGCGATTATCTGCTGGTACAGCTCGTCCAAATGGAAGCCCTGGTATCGATACTGTTCCACCTTTTCCGTAAGGTTTTCGATCAAATCCCATGATTGGTTATCCAAAGGGAGATGCAACAAAGCGGGCCGAATGTATCGGTTTGAAATATTGCTTCTAAAGTGATCCCCGATCCGTTCTACCAAACGAACCACCTCGGTATCTCTAATTTGCATAATTTCTATAATACCCAGGGAATGGAGGATTGACAAGCATTCCGTAGGGACAATAGGATTTGAATATGACGCTTAAGGCACGATGTGGAGCCGGTATTTCAGCTATTCTATTGGGTTCGGCCCTGTTAGGCTGTTCGTTCATGGAACCTAAAACCGCCATCCTCTGGACCGACCGGCCGGAGTTTGCCGTATACGCGGAATATTTTAACACGAGCCAGTCGAATTATAAGGTGGAGGTTCGTTACTTTGACTTTCCCGCGGAACAGTTGAAAAATACCAAGGCGTTTCCGGATATTGTGGTCGGAAGCTGGCTTAAAAGCGCCTCTAGTCGGGCGGTGTTTAAACCCCTGGATTACTATTTTGAGGACCTGCTCCTCTCGGAGACCTCTTTTTACTCCCGCCTCCTATCCCTGGGCAATATCGACGGTAAACAGTACCTTTTCCCCGTATCTTTTAATCTTCCCGCGGTAATTTTTTCTAAGGATAACAGCCTCCGCGTTACACGGCCCTTTATCCTTACCCTGGATGAACTGATGCAATTAGGGAAGGATTATAACGTTCAACAAAACGGAATCTTTTCCCAAATGGGCTTTTCCCCCCGCTGGAACGATGACTTTCTCTTTGTCATCGCAAGCCTCTACGGAGCCTCCTTTCGGGAGGGTTCGCCCCTTAGCTGGAACAACGGTGCCCTGGAGGAGGCGATTGCCGCCGTTCAACGTTGGTCCGCCGACGCCAACGGGGGAACCCCAGCGGAGGACGAGTTTGCCTTTAAATACCTGTACAACCCCGTACCCCTTTTGGCTTCCACCGGGCGAATTCTCTTTGCCTATATGAACAGCGCCGATCTTTTTACCGTTAACGATGAACGCCGATCCACCTTGGATTTCCGCTGGGTAGCCAAGGGAACCAACATCCCCGTGGCCGAGGGGGCTACGTACCTGGGCTTGTGCAAACAGGGAAGGGCAAAAAACGCCACCGACGCTTTTGTCCGGTGGTTTTACCAAGAGGCTACCCAGAAGAACCTGCTTCAACTGAGCAAGCAAAACCGGATGAGCGAGACCCTCTTTGGGATTGCCAACGGTTTTTCGGCGATTAAGTCGGTAAACGACCAAATTTATCCCCAGTTTTACCCCAGTCTCCTGGGACATATCCCCCCAGAGGATTACCTGGTTCCCCCCAATATTTTACCCCGGGACTGGGAAACCTTAAAAGCCAAGGTGGTCCTACCGTACCTGCACGAGAAAGTTTCTGGAGCGGTCCCGGCAAAAGAAGGGAACCTGCCCTTGGATAAACGACTTTCCGAATGGTACCGCCTTAACCACGGACGCTAATCGAGGCTGTCCCGTAACTTCCTAAGTTACAGAACAGCCTTAATTAAATTTCCCCTTCTTCCGATAATAGAATAAAGGAAGGATGAGTCCCCTCTAAAAACCTATTGTTTTTAGAGGGGACTCAAGGAAGGGAATATGATTCTTGGAACCGCTTCTATAAATTCATTCCCCGATATTAGCTATGCCCTCTCTTCGTACCAGGTGGGCAGACTGGCGTTTCCGGTGTCCCCCTCCAGCTATATTTATTCCAATTTTAAACACGTATCCGGTATACCCGCCGAAAATGGGGAACCGGGGGTACCTTTGACAAAGCTTAAGATCCTAGACGTCCTGATTGATCAACTTTCTCAAATTAAACGATCCGCGTCCCAAATTCCCACGAAAGTCCAAAGGGACTCCATTTCCTCGGACCCCCGAAAAATCGACGCCCTTATCGAACAATACGAAAAGGAAATCCGTACCGCCATCGCGGAAAGCGCGGCCATGCCCTACAAACCGCATCCTTCCGCGCCCGCTGGCACCCTTTTGAATTTGGTAGCTTAAACCCCATCCCCTTGTACTTATTTGATAATTTTTGTATTCTAATAGTTGGTAGACCTCTACAAGGTAGCCCCCCCTAATCTTTTTCTAAGGAGCTCCTATGAAAGTAAACGAACTAAAGCACCCCGGTCTAAAAAAATGGATCGAAGAGGCGGTAGCCCTGATGACCCCCGACGCGGTAGAAGTCTGCGATGGGAGCCAGGCCGAATACGACCGCATGATCAAGATAAATGTGGATTCCGGCATGGCTATTCGGTTAAATCCCGACAAACGCCCCGGTTGTGTTCTGTACCGTTCCGAACCATCCGACGTAGCCCGGGTGGAAAATCGGACCTTTATCGCCAGCAAATCCCAGGACGACGCGGGTCCCACCAACAATTGGATTGACCCGGTGGATCTTAAAAAGACCATGACCGACCTGTATAAGGGTTGTATGAAGGGTCGGACCATGTACGTCATTCCCTTCTCCATGGGTCCCGTGGGTTCCAACATCGCCAAAATCGGCGTTGAAATTACCGATTCCGAGTACGTCGTGGCGAACATGCACATTATGACCCGGGTGGGTACCAAGGTTTTGGATATTTTGGGTGATAAGGGAGAATACGTTCCCTGTTTCCATTCCGTGGGAAAACCCCTGGCTAAGGGCGAGAGCGATAAGGGTCTGTGGCCCTGCGCCCCTATCGATAAAAAGTATATTTCCCACTTCCCCGAGACCCGGGAAATTTGGTCCTACGGTTCGGGGTACGGTGGCAACGCCCTGCTGGGTAAGAAGTGCCTAGCCCTCCGGATAGCTTCGGTTATCGCCCGGGACGAAGGCTGGCTCGCGGAACATATGTTGATCCTCAAGATCACGAACCCCAAGGGAGAATCCAAATACGTCAGCGCCGCGTTCCCCTCCGCCTGCGGAAAAACGAACCTGGCCATGCTAGTCCCCACCCTTCCTGGTTGGAAGGTGGAAACCATCGGCGACGATATCGCCTGGATGAAGTTCGGTAAAGACGGCCGGCTTTACGCCATCAACCCGGAAGCGGGCTTCTTTGGCGTAGCCCCAGGAACAAACATGGAATCGAACCCCAACGCCATGTACTCTATCCAGAAAAACACCATCTTTACCAACGTCGCCATGACCGCTGATAAGGATGTATGGTGGGAAGGCATTGGGTACGATCCCCCTGGAAAGCTCATCGACTGGAACGGCAACGAATGGGTGCAGAACAAGGCCGATAAGGAACAGAAACCCGCGGCCCACCCCAATTCCCGGTTTACCGCCCCCGCACGGCAGTGCCCCGCCATCGCCAAGGAATGGGAGGACCCCGCCGGGGTGCCCATCAGCGCGATACTCTTTGGCGGTCGCCGACCCAACACGATCCCCCTGGTTCACGAAGCCAAGGACTGGGTCCATGGGGTCTTTATGGGCTCCATCGTGGGCTCCGAAATTACCGCCGCCGCGCTGGACCTTAAAGCGGGAACCGTTCGCCGGGACCCCTTCGCCATGTTGCCCTTCTGCGGGTACCACATGGGAGATTACTTCCAGCACTGGATCAACATCGGCAAAAAGACCACCGCGGACAAACTACCGAAGATATTCTTTGTCAACTGGTTCCGCAAAACCGCCGAGGGCAAGTGGCTGTGGCCCGGCTACGGCGATAACAGCCGTGTCCTGGCGTGGATCTTTGAACGCTGTGCGGGTACCGGGAAGGCGGTGGATACCCCCATCGGTTTTATGCCTACCCTAGACGCTATCCAGCGGCCCCAGGGGGTATCGGAAGCGGATATGAAGGAACTGCTCAAGGTCGATGTGGAAGGTTGGAAAAAAGAAATCGCCGATGTTCGGCAAAACCATTACCCCAAATTCGGGGCAAAACTTCCCAAAGAATTGGCCGGGGAGTTGGATGCCATCGAGAAACGGCTCCACGGTTAAACGAACTTTTTAGGGGTGTTGCGAAGCGCCATAAGGTTCTTTGCACCCCCTAAGCGGCGGTGGAAATAGCAAAGGGCTAATTTTGTAGCCGGTTCCGCCTATCCCGTGAACCGGGACGATCTGGGAGGCCGCCTTTCCTTCGGGGAAGGCGGCTTTTTATTTTGTTGAAGCGCCTCTTTGATGCTCCTGGGAATGCAGTTCGTCCATCCGGCGAAGCCGACGGGAAAGATCCCGGGCCAGGTTCATAATCACCAGGGAAAAAATACCCGCGTCCATTTTGTACACATCCCGCAACATTTTATTGGAAATGGTCGCGACCCGGGTAGGGGCCAGGGCCCGAACGCTGGCGACCGAGGGCATCACGTCCAACACCTCCATTTCCCCAAAGGTCTCCCCCTCCCCCAATTCGTTCAGAATCACCCCGCCTCGGATAATCGCGACCTTACCCTCCAGGATGAACCGAATCCTATCGTTACGGTCCCCTTCGACGATAATATTTTCCCCCGCCGCGTACCCTTCCTGCCCCAAAAGGGGACGTATACGCTCGATCTGTTCCTTAACCAAGCCGCCAAAGAGAGAATATTTTTGTAAAGATGCGGAATCGACCATTCCCTACTCCCAAATAAAAAATCCAACCCAGTGTGCCCTGGATAGGGACGTCCGTCAAGGCTAAAAGGTCCTATCACCCGAGATAGCCATAACAGGTTCCGGCGCTGTATGATAGGCCTAATGAAAATATCGACAGGAAGCCGAGGGAAAATAGATCGATCTATAAAAATTCTCCTTATCGTTCGGCTTATCAACTCCATGGGGAACTTTGTATTTCCCTTTTTGACCATGCTGTTAACGATTAAACTGGGCTATTCAAAGGCCAGCGCGGGCGTTTTTATGTCAGTGATCTCTTTGCTGGGGGGCGTCGGGGTTCTTAGCGGCGGAAAACTGGGGGATACCTTTGGCCGAAAACGGACCATCGCGGTCCTGCAAGTTACCGCTTCGGCGATTATGGCGGCCTGCGCCCTTTTAGGGTTGGTACCCGTCGTACCCTTCCTTATCGCCGGGGCCTACGTGCTTCTGCAAGCCTCCTGGCCCATTTTTAACGCCCTGGTGGCGGACCTAACGGCCCCGAAGGACCGAAAGCGTTCGTACGCCCTTTTGTATTGGGGAAACAATATCGGCTTTTCCATCGGACCCCTGATGGCGGGCTACCTTTTTTCTAACCATACGGAACTCATGTTCATGGGAAACGCCGTGTCCCTGCTAATCGTTTCTATACTGTTATCCACCGCCCTGGGAAACCCGGGGATAAAGACAAATCCAACGAATGACACCCCGGACAACGAACAGCCCGAAACGGGATCCCTGCTGACCATCCTGCGCCGAAGACCCCTCTTATGGGCCTTCGCGGGAACCAACCTTCTGCTCCAGTTCGTGTACAGCCAGCAGATGTTCGGCCTACCCATATTTTTAAACGAAACCCTGGGGACCTCGGGACCCACGGTCTACGGAACCGTCATGACCACCAACGGCCTGACGGTGGTCCTCTGCACCGCCCCCTTAACGGCCCTTTTAGGCAAGCGCCGCCCCTCCGCGAATCTTGCCATCGCCGCCCTGCTGTACGCCCTGGGGTTCGGCATGCTCTTTCTCGCCGTGCACCCCCTGTGGGTACTGTTTTCGACCATCGTGTGGACCTGGGGAGAGATTGTCTCCGCCACCAACATTCAGGTTTTCATCGCCGCCCATAGCCCCAGTTCCCACCGGGGAAGGGTTAACGGCTTTATAAGCTGGGTCTCCGGATTAGGAGCCGCGGGGGCCCCCCTCCTAGGGGGCGCCTTTGTGGAACACTTTGGCAGTCGGACCCTCTGGCCCTTCGTTTCGGTCCTCGCCGTCGTCGCGGGCTTTTTACTGTTACGGATCGCCCGCTACGACGGCTTTAGGCCCCCGCTAGACCAATTTCGGAAGCCACCGAACGCATAGCCAGGATGGTCTCTTGGATGAGGTAATCCAACTCCACCCCCAACAACCCGGCGCCCTTTTCTATCACATCCCGGTTCACCCCCGCCGCGAAGGCCGGGGTCTTCCATTTTTTCCGTACCGATTTCACTTCCAAATCGGACACGCTCTTTGACGGCCGAACCAAGGCGCAGGCCGTGATAAAGCCCGTCAACTCGTCCACCGCGTACAGGGTCTTTTCCAGGGCGCTTTGGGGCTCCACGTCCGAACAAAGCCCCCACCCGTGGCTTACCACCGCCCGGATATACGCTTCGGGCCACTGGGCCTGCTCCAAAAGGGAGCGGGCCCGCACGCAGTGTTCCTCCGGATACCTTTGATAATCGATATCGTGAACCAAACCGATTACCCCCCAAACATCCGGATCCTCCCCCGCCTTTACGGCAAAGTGACGCATCGCCGCCTCCACCGAAAGGGCGTGCCGCCAAAGCCCCTCATCGTCGTTGTAGGTCCGCCAAAGCGCAACCGCGTCTTCCCTTGTGGGTACCATCGATCCTCCCCTTCTATTTCCTAGTTTTTTTTGAACAGAGGCTCAACCTTCGTTGAAGTAGGTTAAAAATCCACCAGTCCTATGGCTCCTAGGAGCCATAGGATCGCATAAACCGGGCTCCTAGACGTTAAACTTGAAAAACATAATATCCCCGTCCCGGACCAGGTACTCTTTACCCTCGATACGGTATTTGCCCGCTTCCTTTATTTTGGCTTCACTGCCGTAGACCAGCAGATCCTCGTAGGAGTAGACCTCCGCTTTTATAAAGCCCTTTTCAAAATCCGTGTGGATAACCCCGGCCGCTTTGGGGGCCGTGTCTCCCCCGTGGATGGTCCAGGCCCGGCACTCGTCCTGCCCCGCGGTAAAAAAGGTCCGCAGACCCAAAAGGTGGTACACCGCGTGGATCAGCGACGAAAGCCCCGATTCGCTTAAGCCGATTTCGCCCAAAAAGGCCAACCGTTCCTCCTCGCTCTCCAGATCCGCCAACTCGGCCTCGAATTTACCGCAGATCACCACCGCCTCGGACCCCTCCGACGCCGCCCGGGCCTTTACCGCCTCCACGTAGGGGTTGCCGTTCCGCATCCCCTCCTCGTCCACGTTACACACGTACAGCTGGGGCTTCAGGGTGATCAGGTGGGAATCGTAGAGGGCCCCCTTCTCGTCCTCCGACAGGCTGACCGACCGGGCCGGCTTCCCCTGTTCCAGGGCCCCCTGAACCTTGTCCAACGCCCCCAGAACCAACTCCGCCTGCTTTTGCTGATCTTTCCCCTGGACCTTCAAGGTCCGCTGGGCCCGATCCCGCCGCTTAGCCACCGTATCCAGGTCGGCCAAAGCCAACTCCACGTTAATCGTCTCCATATCCGAAGCGGGGTCCACCCTATTGGACACGTGGATAATATCCGGATCGTCAAAACAGCGGACCACCTGGGCGATAACCCCCACCTCGCGGATATGGGAAAGGAACTGGTTCCCCAACCCCTCCCCCTGGGACGCCCCCTTTACCAAACCCGCGATATCCACAAACTCCACCGACGCGGGAACCGTCCGTTTTGGCTTAAAAAGCTCGGTCAGTTTTTTAAGCCGAGGATCCGGCACGTCCACAATCCCAATATTCGGGTTGATGGTACAAAAGGGATAATTAGCCGCCTCCGCAGGAGCGCGGGTCAACGCCGAAAAAATAGTGGACTTCCCCACGTTGGGAAGCCCTACAATGCCACAATTTAAAGCCATGGACCCATTTTACGACGATTCACCCTCCCTTGTATAGATAAGGTACTTCAACGAAGGTTGAGCAGGCCGGACCCCCCCCCGGCTGCCCCGCCCACCCAACCGGCCGCCCCGGCCGCCCAACCGGCCGCCCCCCATCCGACCAGGCCAAAACCGGTCCGGCCAAAACCGGCCCGCACCCTTGCCCGGCCTTTTTGGTTGTGTTACACTGAATCGGCTTAAACCCACATCAAGGAAGGATAGTATGGCTTTTTCCCTCAATTCGTATCCCGTGACGTATCGTTCCTGGTACCAGATCCAATCCAAAACCTGGACCGAGGAGTGGCTGGAAAAACCCCACAAAACACCCGCCGAGGAGGCGGCCATGGGGGAAGGGGAGAGGGATACACTGATCGCTTCCCGCAATTTTTACGACGATATGCCCTTGGTAAATTACACCACCCAGTACGGTCTTGGCTGTTTCGAGGGCCTCAAGGCCCTGCCCCAAAAGGACGGGGGCCTCGCCATTTTCCGCCCCGACCGCAACGCCGAACGGTTCCGCCGGTCCATGGAAGGCCTACTGATGCCCGGCTTCCCGGAAGATCGCCTCGTGGCCGCCTGCCTAGAGGTGGTCCGGCGGAACGCCAAACTGGGCTTCCGACCGGTCTACAAGGGCGAATGGGAAAAGGATTCCTTTAGCACCGCCGATTCCATTTACATCCGACCCTTCACCTATTCCGAAGGCGGCATCGGCGTCGCCCCCTCCAGGGCCCCCGCCGTAATGATCATCACCACCCCCGTCAGCGCCTACTTTGCCGGCGGAAAATCCGCCGCCACCACCACCGACCGCGTCCGGGCCACCCCCCGGGGCACCGGCTGGATCAAGACCGCCTCGAACTACGTCATCTCCACCCTGGCCAAACACGAAGCCAACGCCGCAGGGTTTATGGAATGCGTGTTCCTGGACTCCCGGGAGGGCAAATACCTGGAAGAAGGCTCCTCGTCCAACATTTTTGTCCGATTTAAATCCGGCGAACTCGCCACCCCCGCGTTGGGGGACACCATCCTCCCCGGGATCACCCGGGCCAGCATCATCGAACTCGCCCGGGACCTGGGAGTCAAGGTTTCGGAACGTAAAATTTCCGTGGAAGAGGTCTTCCTAGAGGGCGCCGAATGCTTCGTCAGCGGCACCGCCGCGGGCATCACACCCCTGGAGTCCCTGACCCACCAGGGGAGAACCGTCACCTTCGGGAACGGCAAACCCGGCGAACTGAGCATGACCCTCCAAAAAACCCTCAAGGGAATCCAATACGGCACCATTGGGGATACCAAGGGCTGGATGTACCGGGTGTAGGAAGAAGGGGGGAGCCCAGCGATCGGCGGATCAGCCCCCGCACCCCCCTATCGATACCCCTTCGGTCCCGGCTCCCCCTCGCTCCGGTCCGGCGGCCCTTCTGCCGCCGGGCCCTCCGCTACCCCCACTCGTTAGTTCCGATCCCATCGGTAGGGGCTCCCTTTTTCGCCGTCCTCCAGAAGGGGCGTACAAAAACCAACAAACGGAGCGCCAACCAACAAACGAAGCGCCGATTTTTCTTCTCAACCTTCGTTGAACCGGGTTATATTTAACCCATGTTGATACAACCAAAACGTTCGGGAGCCCCGGGGGCCCCCTTTTTCTTGGCCCTTCTTCTCTTTACCCTGGCCCAGGGCCTGGCCTATCCGGTCCCAGGGGTTGCGCAAACCGGGGAAACGGCGAAACCAGAGGGGATAATCACCCGTATAGAGGTGTCGGGGCTACGGCGAACCCAGGATTCGGTGGTCCAGGCCCTGCTACGGTCCTACCGGGGGGAAGTGGCCGGCCGGGTAGACCCCAACGCCGTGGCGGCCCGCCTTTTGGAAACGGGTATTTTCGAGGATATCCAGGTGACCCTCCGGCCCGATCGGGGGGACGGGGATTATACCCTGGTCGTCGCGGTCCGGGAAAAGTGGACCATCATCCCCGTGCCCATCTTCGCCGCCAGCTCCGACGGCATCACCGCCGGGGCCGCCCTTATCGACGCCAACGCCCTGGGGCTTAACCATAAACTCTTTCTGCTGGGCCTGTGGATCAGCGACGGTTGGCTTTCGGGGATAGCGTACAGCACCGGCTCCGAATCCTCCCATAAAATCGGCCTTTCCACGTCCCTTTTCTACTCCCGGCAGGAACGGAAGCTGGTGGACCCGGAGGATCGGGACCTGCGCCGATTTTCCGCCGACGATCTTTCCACCGAAGTGGGCCTTGGAATACCCCTCTCTGGGCCCCTGCGCCTGTCCGTCGGTCTGGGCTTCCGGGACCTTTCGGTATCCAGTGCCACCGAACCCACCACCGCCGCTTTCCCCCAGGGGGAAAGCGGCCGCTACCTAAACCCAAAGGTTGGAGTTTCGGCCCGCTCCAGCCGCTGGGACGGGGTATTCCTTTCGGAAAACACCGGAACCCTGCGCTACACCTACCACGGCGCCCTCCAGGGTCAGACCTACCAGGACGTGGCCCTGGGCTTCCAGGTCCAGGTGGCGCCCCTGCCGGGGCTCCGCTTTGGGCTCCGGGGAACGGAACTCTACGGGTTTGACGTTCCCCTGGCGTTGGAAATACCGGCGGCCGAAGCGGGAATCTCTATTCTCCCCTCCAACTACCACGCCGCCACCCTAAGCGCCGGCGCTTTCACAGCCGAAGGCAGACTCTTCTCCTTCCGCTGGGGGGTCATCTCCGCCCTTGTGGGGTACCAGGGCGCCTTTACCCAGGGACTTCTGACGGGACCCCGGTGGGACCAGGGCCCCACGGCGGGACTTCGCCTCTACGTGGCCCGTGTAGCCATCCCCGCCATAGACGTCGGGGTCGCGTACAACCTTTCCACGGCCCTGTTCCGGGCCACCTTTGGGGTGGGGATGCGGATGTAGCCCCCCGCACCCCAGGGCTAGGAGCCCGCAGGAATGCAAACACCAGGCTCCTAGGGTCCACCTGAGCCTATTTAGCCAGGCCCGAGGTTTGTTCCAGCGGGACACCGGAAATGCGGCTTAACTCGTCCTGGGTAAAGGGCTTAAGGGACGAACAGGCCGAAAGCATCCCCACGGCCGCCACAGCCGCCATCATCAGCACAACGATTTTTCTAAAACCTTTCATAACAACCTCCATAGAACGGATATACTACACATTGAGCGCACATAAAGCGCACTCTGTGTACTATTTGCACAAAAAATGACATAAAAACAAAAATTGTTGAAATAAAAACAAAAATTGTTGAAATAAAAACAAACCTCTGGTATACTGAATACATCGATCCTGGATCGAATATTGAGTTCCCGCCAAAAACCAATTGTTTTTAAAGGGGACTTACAAAGGAGAATCTTAATGAAAAAGATCATTACCCTGGGAATTATCGCGATCCTCAGCGTCGGCTCCATAGCCTTCGCCGACGACGCCCTCGTCATGCCCGCCCACGTGGGCCGGGTCTACATGACCAACACCTATGCCTTTGCCAACGCTAGCTACGACAAGAGCGGTAATCTTAACACCTTATCTTCCGGTGCTTCGCTTGTATCAGGTTCTGATGCTCCCTCAAAGGCCTATAACATGGGCTTCGCCTTGGAATACGGCATTACCGACTGGATCACCGCCGCAGTCCAATGGGCCCCGGGCTGGAACGTTTGGTCGGATATTGATGGAAGTCTTTCTCCTTACTCCACCTCAAAAATTAATATAAACGGCGTGTACGATATATTCGTGGGTGCCAAGCTCCAGATCGTCGGCGAAAAAGCCCCGGTCCAGAATTCCATGTTCCGTTTCGCCGTGGCCCCGGGGGTTAAAATTCCCCTCCCCGCCACGAATATGTCCGACCAATACACGAACATAACCAAGGGTGATCCCGCTACGGGAGTCAACCTTGATAAGCACCTTTTCGCTTTGGGCGGCCGGGCGTACTTCGATTACATTATCAACCAGATGTTCTTCGCCAACCTCTACAGCGAATTTATCTACTATCCTACAGAGGGGGATTATAAAAATACCAAACTTAAGAATTACGCTTCGACTTCGAAAATCGCCTACGGCTACGACCTCACCCTGGAGGCGGAACCCCACTTTGAAACCCTGATCAACCAGGGCCTTAAGTTCGGTGCCGGTCTTCCCATCACCTACGTTACTACCCCTAATTTTAAAGTTGATGGAACCGAGGCAAGCGATACGGGAACCACGTTGCTGTCCCTGGGGCCCAACGCCTCTATCTTCTTCCTCAACACCCTCCTGCCCGTGGAATTGAAGCTCGGTTATTCCTTCCCCGTGTACGGGAAGAATTTCCCCGCCACCAATTCCCTGACCCTGCAGGCCAAGGTGTACTTTAAGCTGTAGAACCTCCTTGTTAGGCGCCCCGGCGGGGCGCGGACGGCCGCTTCGGTTTCGATGCGGCCGTTTTTTTTAAGTCCCCACGGGACCGGGTGTTAGAACTCGTACCGGGCCGACAGGCGGACAAAGTCGTTGTTCATAAAGGGGTCCAAGAGGCCCCCGGATCCGCCCAGGAACCAGGCGCCCTCGGCTTTTATGCTGAGGTCGTCGGCCACCTTCCACTCCAGCTCGGGGTTTAACAGGTACTCATTGTGTTCAATGCCCCAGATAGCCTTAAGCGCCGGTTTGACCCGTTCGTGGTTAAAGCTGTCCGAAAGTTTTAGAACGATCCTGTTATCGCTGTGGTAGCCGTCGGCGTTGTAATCCACGTCCATGGGGTTATCCAAGCCCGTGCCAAGGGTGTAGGTCCCCTGGGTCTGGAGGTTCACGTTCACGTTGTGCAGGGGTAGATCGATATCAAAGCCCCCCACCCAGGCCAGGCGGTTATTTTTGACCGCCGGATCGGTTCCCGCCGTATCGTCGGTTAGGTAGTAGGCCCCCTCCAGACGGAAGTTCCAGGGGCCCAGGGCAAAGGCCCCCTCCAGGCCAAAGGCTTGGAGCCGGTCGTAGGTCAAGCTGACGCTGGACACATAGGGCCCCGTCAACTTATAGGTAACCGAGGGGGTTTTAAAATGCCCCAGGTAGTAGGAGAGCCCCCAGTCCAGGGCTCCGATAGTACCGGTAGTCCGCAGGGCGTACTGGCCGTAGTCCAGGCTGGCGGTGTTGGGCAAAAAGGCCGAGGCATCCGAATGGCTGGCCAGGTATTCGGTGGCCGACAGAGTATTCATCGCATTCGACGCTCCACCATAATTGTAGATCGTATAATACTGGTAGCCCACGTACTTCGTCAGCAGGCTCTGTAGGTTCTTAGCCTCCGTGGGGACCCAGGGTCCCGAGGTGGGGATGCGGTCGGGGGTCATGGTGGGGCTCCAGAGGGCCTCCAAGCGCAGGGGTACAGCCAGGGCAGAGGGGCTATAGCTCAGGTGGAGCAGGGTTTCCCCTAGCCGACGGTCCACGTACTTCGGGAAAATAAAGTCCGTATAATCGTTGGCGTTGAACAAATCGACCACGTGCAGTTCGTCCCCCTTTCCCCAGACGACCTTTTCCTTTCCCGCCGATACGGTCAGATCCCCCAGGTAGGCGTCCATGTAGGCCTCGTCCAGCAGGTCCTCCGGATGGTCGGAAAAACGCTGGGTGTCCAGGTTCAGCTTCAGGTTCATTTCCGTGGAGGCGCCCCGGTACTGCAGGTCCAAGCGAGCGCGGGCGTCCGTTTCACTGCGATCCCGGCTATCGGCGGCGTTGCCCAGGGCCGCCAGGTCGTCGCTGGAAAGATACGACCGCTCCAGGGCCTCGAGGCGGCCGTTGATGGCCAGGGCACCGGACGCGCCGCCGCCCGTCTTGGAAGCCCCAACAGCGGGGCCGGCAGCGGCCGAATCGTCAAAGAAGGAACCCTTATCCGCCGTATCGGTGGAAGCGGCGGAACTTTGGGCAAAGAGGACCCCGGGGGCCAGCAGGGCCGCGGCGATGAGGGTTCCGGCTACCACGGGCCCCAGGACCGAAGCCGCCTTCCTGGGCGCGGGAAACCTTTCAGTTTTTTTAAAACGCATCATCCTACCCTCCGTTAGCGGCCCTCGGCCAGGAAGTTGGTGGTAAAGAGCCGTTTATCGATCGGCTTATCCACTTCGATTTTAGAAATCACGAGCCGGGTGGAATGGCCGGTCTGCACATTCTTTAACAGGTTGGCCATGGGAATCCAATAACCCTTGACATTCTCCAGTTTTTCCACCGTTAGCTCCTTAAGCAGGGCTTCCTTTTTGTCGAACATCTGGGCCTTTACGGGGACCCAGGTTTTCTTATCTACCCAGGAAATCCGGTAGGCGTACTGGGAATCCTTGGGATCCTTGGCCCAGGATTTGACCACGTAACAGTCGTAGGATCCCACCGTTTCTTCCCCCTTCAGTTCGTGGTTATCCCGGTCCACCTTCCGAGTCGACAGGTCGTCGTAGGTCGCGTCGGTGCCCATAAAGGACTTATCCCCCTCCGAGGAGGCGATGCGGCGGACCGCCTTCAGGGCCGGCAGGTAGATCCACTTGTCATCGTCCCGATTTTCGTTCTGGATTTGCAGGAACCGGGTGTTTTTGACCGACGCGGGGGTGTGGAACACCATCACCACGGATTTTAAATCCCCCTCGTCCTTGCCCCATTCCTCCACGATCCTCGACTCGGTACTGCCGTCCTTATCGATCAGGTCCATTTGGACCAGGGTGTGGGAAAAGGCCGGTTCCTTGACGTCGTAGGCGTTCTGCATCACCTGCCGACCGTCGATAGCGAAGGCCGAAACCGAAAGGCCCAGGAACGCCAGGGCCGAAAGGCCCGCCATCATCGTCTTTCTTTGGATATCCATATTCTACTCCTTACGTTGTACGTACCCCGCCTAAAACGTGCGGGAAATAAATTTAGGCTTTATCAGGTTCAACAGAACCGGAAGAACCGTCATGGCGGTCAGGGAACTGGTAACCATGACCACGGCCACCAGAAGCCCGATATACCGGAGGACCACAAACTCGGAAAAGCAAAGGACCAAAAAGCCCAGGGCCACCGAGAGGGCGTTTACCAGGATCGCCTTGCCCGAAACCATGTAGGTGTTAAAGGTAACCCGTTGCAGATCGTCGCTTAACAGCCGTTCGTGGTGGTAGTTGTTCATAAAATGGATCGTGTAATCCACCCCGATACCGATGGCGATGGAGCTGATCAAGCTGGTAACCATATCCAGGTTGATCCCCGCGAAACCCATAATTCCAAAGTTGATAAGAATCGCCAGGCTCAGGGGGATCGATCCGATCAACCCCGCCATGGGGGACCGAAAGGAAATCGCCAAAATGACGAACACGCTGATAATGGACAGTAGAAAACTGCTGATCTGGCTGGAGGTGATCATGGACGTCAGGGCCACCTCCATCTCCGCGATCCCCGAGGTTTCCACCGTGTAGCCCTCGGGCAAATTAAGGGCCCCCCACCGGTGGATATCCTGGATCACCCCTTCCACCGCGCTGGTGTTGTGGGTCCTAAACTGCACCGCCATTCGGGCCGCCGAGGGGGCCAACTGGTCGTTGGCGTACTCGTTCAAGGACCCCGAGTACAGCACCAGGTACTGGGCGATCAAATTTTTCAGTTCCCCCCGGTTGGCCACCGGATATTTGGAGGGATCCAGGGGAATCTCGTCGTAGGCCGCCCCCTGGTAGTTTAGCTCCCGTTCCATCGCCTGGAGCATCCGGTCCACCGTCGGCTGGGGCCCCGCGGAGGCGTAGGCCCGGCGGAACAGATCCAGGGCCTGGGCCATCGTCACGGTGGAAGCCAAGGTCAGGCCCCCCGCCGTTCCCGCCGCCGTGGGGGTAGCCGCCGCCACGGCGGTCGCCGCCGACGTGGGTGCCGCCGGCGCGGGCGCTCTCTGGGCGATCGCCGTGGATGCGGTCCCTGCCGGGGCGGCCGAAGCCTCGGTGAAGAAGCTGTCGCCAGCGGAGAAGAAACTGTCCGCGCCCGCGCTACCAGCACTGCCCGCGCTACCGGCGCTACCGGCACTGTCGGCGGAGCCGCCTGAGATCGTGGGGGCTCCCGTTCCGGCGGAAAGGTCGGCGGACTCCTGGGGGGCGTTCATGATCCGGTTCATCCGTCGGATAAAGTCGGAATAGGAAATCGTCTTACCCACTTCGCTATGGTGGGTCCGCAGATACTGGGATAGATCGTCCATCTTTTGCAGGACCACCGGGTCGGTCAGGGATCCCTTATCCTTCCCGTGGATCACGATGCTCATCAAATTGCTTCCGGCAAAGTGGGTATCGATAAACTCCACGTCCCGGCGCAGGGAACTGGTCTCGGGGAAATAGCTCAACAGGGCCGACTCTATTTTAATTTTTGTCATCCCCCAGACCGATAGGGCCGCCACCAGGACCAGCAGGATCCCCACCGTCACCGTCCGGCGATGGAGAAAGTCGTTGACCAGGGCCGCCGCTCGGACTCCCCACCGAGAGGACGAAGCTCCGTTATCCCCGCTGTTCCGGTGGGACACCTGTTTGGTCAGCCGACCGTCCTTGGGCAGGGGCCGGACCATCAAAAGGGCCGGAATCAACACCAGGGAGAAGATGAGGGCGATCGTTACCCCCAGGGAGCTAAAAATCGCGAAGGTTTTGAGGGGTACGATAGGACTGGTGATGGTGGACGCGAAGCCCACCACCGTGGTAACTCCGGCCAAAATCACCGGGAGGATCACCTTGCGCACGGAAGAACGGATCAAGGCCGTGTGGGCATCCCGGTCGATAGCTCGGTCCGAAAAATCGTGGGCCAGCTCCTCGTAATAGTGGTTCACCACGTGGATCCCGTAAGCGGACCCCACGGCGATCAACAGCACGGGCAGACAACTGGACACCACCGTAAAATGGGTCCCCGTCAGGGCCATCAAGCCCACGGTCCAGATGGTGCTGTACAACACCGTGATCAGCGGAAGCAGGGTTCCCGCCAGGGTTCGGAACGAAAAGAACAGGGTCAGCAGGACCAGCAAGACCACCGCCGGTACCAAACGGGTCAGGTCGGAACGCATATAATCCTGGGCCATCTGGGCCAACACGGGGTCCCCCGCCACCCGATACTCCAAGCCGTCCCCCGCGCAGGCGTTCACCATGGAACGGACCGCCCGGTACAGGGTCCCCATCTTTTCTGCGCTGATATTGTGGTTCACCGTTATCACGATCTCCGAACCCGTGCGGTCCTCCGAAACGATGATCCGGTTGTACATTCCTTCCCAATCGGCAATCCGTTCGTTCAACCTCCGCAGGTCCTCCGCCGAACCGTTAAAATCCTTGGGTACCAGGGTTTCCGACACCAGACCCCCATCCCGACCGGTAACGTAGTCCACGTTGGTCATGGACTGCACCTTATCCACCCCGTCGAGCTTTTCAAACCGCCCCGTCAAATCCCGAATCCGTTCCACCGCCTGGGGATTCACGATCGACCCATTCGGATTGGTCACCGCAACCACCAAAAATATTTGGCTCCCGTAGGTCTCGTCCAGATTCATCTGCCGGATGTACGAAGGATGATCGCTGGGAAAATAGATCTTCACCTCGTTATCCAAAACGATTTTTGGAATAAAAAAACTAAAAAAAGCCGTCAACAGGGTAAGTCCCAGGATAATAGCCCAGGACCGCCGCTTCCACCGATTCATTCACTCCTCCCTATAATACTCATATTGAGTATTCGTTGCACACTATGTGTAATATAAAGAGTTTAAAAAAAATAGTCAACCATGGGACAATTCTAAAAACAATTGGTTTTTAGAGGGGATTGAACCATGGTAGCCCTAAGGGTTTATTTTTCGGTGGGTACTTTAACGAAGGATGAGTAAAAAATCGCAGGCCGCTTTATTTTTCCGTGGTTCTGTCAAGCGGTGGAATCGCCGGGGCCGTTTAAGGCCTCTTCGCCGCGCACGTACCGTTTGAGGATCTTCAAACTCCCTTCGAAGAGGGAAGAAAAGTAACGTTCATCCTTATTTTTAAAACTACCCCGGTAGGCCATCGACGCGGCCGCCAGGCTATGGACCATAAACGTCAGGGTCGCCGCCAGGGTCTTCGGGTCCTCGGTAAACCGCAGGGACCGGTCCTCCAAGCCCTGCTTCAGCAGGTCGGCGATCAACGCTTCGATTATCCCCAGGGAGGTTTCGCAGGAGACCAACTCCTCACTCTCCCGGGGAACCGCCCGGGCGTTTTCAAAGAAACTGACTAAAAACTGGAACTTGGCCCCATCCTCCGCCATCATCCTCCGGTAGGCCTCCAGGATACGGCTCAGGCGTTCAAAGGCCGAACCCTCCTCCCCCGCGATCCGGCCAAAGGTGGATCGCAGTTCCCCCAGGGCCGCCGCGGTCATCGCCAAGGAAACCTGCTCCTTGCTGTTAAAGTACAGGTACAGGGTCCGACGGCTCAGCTCCGAGGAATCGGCGATATCGTTCATCGTCGTGTTCACAAAGCCCTTGACGGAAAAAATCCGCTTCGCCCCCTCCAGAATCTCCTCCACCCGCCTCTGCCGTTCCCGTATACGCCGCTCTAGTATTCCCATGGTGGGAAATTGTAGCACCGACCGTGCGGCAAAGCAAGCCGAAACGCCCCTTTTTCCCCCCTGCACAGCGGGCCCGCGGCCGCCGTTGGCCCGGCGTGGTCCCCGGGACAAAAAAAAGCCGCCCCCTTCGGGGCGGCGGACTTACGGGGAATCTAAGCTAGATTAGAATTTCCACAAGAAGTCGACGTACACGGTGTTTTTGCTATTGTAACCGTCTTTGGCGTTTTGGACAGTGTTATCACCGTAGAAGGTGAACGCGTAGGCGGCTACGATGCTGGCGTTGGGGCCGGCGGCGAAGGTAACCTGCGGCTTCACCTGGAAGGAGTAGTTCTGGTCAGCTTTGCCCTTCTTGTTAGAATCATCACTGAGATCGTTGGAAACGTAGGTTACGCCAAGCTTGGGAGTGAAGGGACCGCTGGTGTAGGAAACCCAGGGGTTAACCTTTAAGCCAAGATCTTTGCTGGAATCCGGGGAGAGCCATTCGTACGCGGTCACGCCCACTTTAGCGGGGCTGAGGTCGTAGGAAAGGGTCTCCGTGATGGTGTTCAAGCCGGTGTTGGAGAAATCAGCGAGGCCGGTAACCTGGTATTCAAAGGCCGCAGAAAGCTGGGGAACCATCAGGACCTGGAAGCCGCCGATAGCGGACTTGGCCTTGCTGTTCTCGATCCTCATGCTGGCTTCAAGCCCGACGGTATTAGCCATGGTGTAAGCGAAACCGGCGGTGTAGGTCGCGTCGGCAGGGGTACCTTTGTTATCATTAGCGTACATACCAGCGCCGAAGTTCAGGCCGTCCATGGGCATAACCAGCACGAGAACGCCGGTGCCTTCGCCGGAGTCGTCGCCGATGTCACCAGCGGTTGCCCACGAACCGTCATCCACAACACCAGCTTTTACCTTGACCATGTTGCTGGCCAGGTTGGCCCATACGTAACCATAGTTCATCGCGTAAGGGGTACCGCTTTCAGAGCGCAGGCGGAAGTTCGCGCCCACGTTTCCGTTGACGTACGCGCCGTTCAGGTTCATCCGGTAGCCGGGTTTATTTGCGTCCTGGGCGTAGGACTTGAGCTTACCAGTGGCGGAACCGAGCTGATCGTATTCGAGACCGCTGTTCAAATAACCAGAAAACTTGAGGGACGGAGCGTCCTGCGCAATGAGTGCCCCCGTAACCGCGAGGGCGAGAAGAGCAACTAGAGCCTTCTTCATTTAAGAATCCTCCTTGAAGTGACAAGAGGGAGCAACCCACGATTGCCGTGATCCTCTTTATCTTGTGGATAGTATATCAACGTCGATTTAGAAGTGTCAAGTTTTTTTCCCGAATTCGTCATTTTCTTACAATGTAATTATTAACATTAAAATACAATATATGTTACTATATGACATTAAAAAACAATAAATGCGTACGTATGCACAAGAAAATTATATCGACATTTTTAACGAAATTTGTCGAATGCCTTTTAGGTAGTTCCATGAAGCTTGAGCGCCATCGATTTTCAGTATACGTCGGCTCCCGATTTCAGGGGTAAACGCCAGATAACATCGGACTCCGTTTTTTGGTAGGCCGGAGATATGACCGACGTGTTAAACAGGGATGCCTGCGGATAATCAATATCCTTTACCCAGCTTT
>Ga0272446_1002512_pt1 | contig 24842 bp, 18 predicted proteins | sample YNPCB0061_FD_194587 | JGI IMG/M metagenome (GOLD analysis project Ga0272446, IMG submission 194587) | Hot spring microbial mat communities from Yellowstone National Park, WY, United States - YNP-CB-006-1 | ecosystem: Environmental > Aquatic > Thermal springs > Hot (42-90C) > Sediment | place...
CAGGCGTTCAGATAGCGCGCGACGTGTCGTATCGGTTCAGGCCGGAGGCGGTTGCCCGATCAGATGCCTGCTGAACCGCACCCCGCTCGCCGCGCGAGACCCCCGCCGCGGAGCGGCTTCGTTCAACCCGTGGCGCACGACCGACCGCACCACCCGATTGTCGAAGAGGGCTCTCTGCAGGTCCATGGCTCAGGCCCGGTAAACGTAGTCGGGAGCGACGACCTTCCGCGTGTCCACGACCAGCACACCGCCCCGCTCCTCGATGTGCAGACGCGGCAGCGCCCTGGGCGCCGGTCCCCCTACAACCTTTCCCTCGAGCGAATACTGGCTTCCGTGGCACGGACAGAAGATCCGGTTGTGCGCGGCCTCGTAGCTCGTCATGCACCCCAGATGGGTGCACGTCGTCGACATCGCGATGATCCCCTGCTCGTTTCGCACGACATAGGTCTTCTGCTTCGGGAAGGTCAGCACCGTTCCGCGGGCAATCGATGCCACCGGGCCGATCTTCAGGAGCGCGCTCGTCTCGTATAGCACGTTGGGCGCGATGTACTGCACCCCCGTTATCCCCGTGCCAGCGCACGCCACCGTGATCGCACCCGCGCCGATCACTCCCAGCGCCTTGCGGCGCCCAAGCTCCTCTTCCGTCAAGGGAAGTGCGAGATCGTCGATGAGCGTCATTGTGAATCCCTCACATCACGACGTCGGCCGGACGGACGGTCTCGTCCTCGGCCGTGCGGTAGAAAGCCTGCATGCTGATGACACCGACCGGACACCGCCGCGCGCAAAGCCCGCACCGGATGCAGGCCGTCTCGTCCTTGATGAGGGCGGCAGCACGCCCGCCATGGAGCAACTCCACCGGTGCGCCGTTCGGCGGACGAAGCCCCACCTCGCCCTTGGCCGCCACCCGCGCAAGCCCCACCAAGTCGATGCACCCCTCCGGGCAAACATCCACGCATCCCCCGCATTGAATGCATTCGCTCCCCTCCATGCGCGACGAGTCGAAGATGGTATTCACCCAACAGTGCAAACATCGGCTCCCCTCGGCCCGTGCGTCGACTGGCGCCAGCGCCTTTTCCACCTCCGCCTGCCCGCCGCGAAGCTCCACCGGTATCGTGGGCAGCCGACGCCGGCGCACCTTCTCATAGTCGCCCCACGCGAACGGGTGGTCGTAGCCGAACGTCTCGAACACTCGCACCACATACTTCGTGGCCGCGTCCGACCTCCCCGTTAGCTGCGTGTCAATCGCCCGGGCCGCGCGCCGCCCGTCCGCCACCGCCTCGATGACAATCCGCGGACCAAAGGCGATATCCCCACCCGCATAGACACCTGGCCGGGTCGTCGCCAGCGTCTCCCGGTCCACCACGATCGTGCTTCGCTCCGTCACCTTCAGCCCGTGATTCGACCCCAAAAACGACAGGTCCGCCACCTGGCCCACCGCCAGAACCACCGTGTCGCACGCTATTTCCTTCTCCGTGCCCGCTATCGTCACCGGCGCGAACCTGCCCGCGTCGTCGAAGACGCGCGACACGTCCAGCGTCTGCAGGGCCCTCACCCGGCCCCCTGCACCCAGGATCGCTTTCGGCGATCGGCGGTGCACCAGGGTCACCCCCTCCTCTGCTCCTTCCTCGATCTCCACCGGGTCGGCAGGCATCTCGTCCCGGGACTCGAGCGTCACCATGACCACGTCGCGATGCAGCAGACGCGCCGCGGCCACCGCCGCGTCGTGCGCAAGATTGTGATGCTCCTCGTCCGGCACCGTCGTTCCGCCGAACCGGCGCGCAGACCGCGCCACGTCGAATGCCACGTTGCCGCCACCCACCACCACCACACGGGCGCCTACCTCCAGCGACGTGCCGAGGTTGACCGCCGCCAGGAAGTCCACGGCCGTCACCACCCCGGCAAGATCCGCTCCGGGAATCGGGATCAGCCGCCCCTTGCTGCAGCCTGCAGCGATGAATACGGCGTCATGACCAGCGACGAGCTCCTCGAAGGTCAGGTCCCGGCCGATTTCCACGCCGAGACGAATATCCACGCCGAGAAATCGGATGAACTCGACCTCGCAGTCGATCAGCTCTCGCGGCAGCCGGTATTGCGGAATCCCCGTGCGCATCATTCCGCCAGCAACCGGCGACCGATCGTAGACCACGACCTTGTGCCCCATCAGGGCCAGATCGTGCGCGCACGACAGCCCCGCAGGCCCGGCGCCCACCACGGCCACCCGCCCCGGTGCCGCCGCCGGTGGCCTCGGCCGCTCCACCATGCGCAGGATCTCCTCGAACGGCGCCTCGCTCTCCACGCCGAGCGACTCGGTCACCACCCGCTTGAGGGCGCGAATCTGAATCGGCGCGTCGATCGCCGCCCGACGGCACGCCGCCTCGCAAGGGTGCGCACAAATGCGGCCGCAGATCGACGCAAACGGGTTCGGCCCCCTCGCCAATGCGTACGCTTCGCGATAGCGTCCCTGAGCTATCAAGCTCACATACCCGCCCGCGTTGGTATGCACCGGACAGGCTGCACGGCAGGGGAAGTTGCTCTCCAGGTAGCGAGTGCTAGGAAGATCGTGGCTTCCCCACCAATCGGACGGCGCGGCCCAGCGTGGCTTCACGAACGAGCGAGCTTTGCAGCGACCATACCAGCCGCAACCGTGCGATATCGCTAGCCCTGGCGGTTGCCTCTGTCTCCTTTCGAAACACCCGCGGGCGACACTGTCTCCTTTCGCGCCAGCGCACGCCCCTCGTCAGCCAATCACCTCCAACCCGTAAGCCTTGATCTTGGCGTAGAGTTGTTTGCGCGAAATCCCCAGGATGCGTGCGGTCAGCGCCTTGTTTCCTTCAGCGGCCCGAAGCGCATCGGCAATCGCCACGCGCTCCGCTTCCCGCAGCGACGAGGGCGCCTTCGAAGCACGACCCGATTCCCGGCCGTCGAGCTCCTCGATCCCGTCGTCCAGCGTGACATGTTCCGCCGCGACCACCGCCGAGGGCGACGCCATGCACGCGGCAAAAACCACGTTCTCGAGCTCCCGCACATTCCCCGGCCAGTCATGCTCGCGCAGCCGGGCCAGAGCATCCGCGCTGAAGGTCTTCGGCCCGGTCCAACGGTAGACCCTCTTCCACCGCTCCACCAGATGACCCACCAGGGCGGGCAGATCTTCGGGCCTTGCCCGAAGCGGCGGAAGCTGGATCACCATACGTTGAAGCCGAAAGAACAGGTCGCGACGGAAACGACCCTCCTGAACAAGCTTGCGCAGGGGGCGATTCGACGCCGCCACGAACCGCAGATCCACCTGCACCTCGCGCGGCTCGCCCAGCGCACGCACCACCCGGTCCTGCAGAACCCGCAGCAGCTTCGCCTGGCATTCGAGCGACAGCTCGGAAACTTCGTCCAGGAACAGCGTGCCTCCCGACGCCGCCCGAACCAGCCCGGGATGGTCGGTCGTGGCGCCCGTGAACGCGCCCCGGCGATGGCCGAACAGCTCCGACTCCGCAAGATCTCTGGGCAACGCCGCACAATTCATCGCAATGAACCGGTTCGGAGGATCCCCGCTCGCGGCGTGTATCGCCCGCGCGACCAGCTCCTTGCCCGTTCCCGTCTCGCCCTCGACCAGTACGGTCTCACGCACCTCGGCCGCCTGCGCAATCTTCTCGAACACGAGCCGGATGCCCGGCGACTCGCCCACGATTCCATAGTAGACCTGCGGCCGGTCCTCGGGACGCACGCTCGATGTCGTGGGAGGGAATGATGGTCGACGCTCCGCACCGTGCTTCTCCCTCATGACATACGAGCAGGTTCCCAGCACGGTTCGAAGCGCGGCAAACCTCTCGATGTCCGACCACCGCCGTGCGGCCTCTGCCCCCGGCAGCCCCCGTTCGGCATCGTCGCCCGCCCACACCTCCACCAGCGTCTGCGACGCCGCGTGAAAAGTCCACAGCGGGCGGCCGCTCCGCTCCCACGCCTCTGCCGCGGAAAAGAAGAACCTGCACAGCGCATCGCCATCGGCCGATCCGCAATGCGTCAGATCCGTAAGCTCCGCCAGAGCCAGTTTGCGTGTCTCCCCGACCGGACCGGAATCGACACCCGCCACCGCGTCCGTCTTTTCCGCCCATCGCAACGCCATCGCGGCTTCGCGCCCAGCCAGCCTAGCAATCGCGTGTGACAGGCGCGTTCGCGCTTCGGGGTCGAGAAAGCGCGCGCAGTCCACCGTGCCGCCAGCACGGCATTGTCGAGGATCTCGCGCGCACATGCCCATCACGAACCTCCAACTGGAAAGAACCTTGCCTCCACCGCCCCCACCACTTTACGCTGCTGCTCGGCACTCGCAAACATGCAGCCAATGTTCCACGCCTGTCCATCGCACCGCTCCGGGCCTGTTCTCGAAAATCCCAACCCGAAAGACTCCGACCATCTCCGCCAGCCCCTATCCTGGCATGTTCCGCGCTGCCACGTATGATGTCCGTCATCCGTGTCCGCCCGGCGGATTTTCCTGTCTTCATGTTCCTACGCATTTCCCTCTGCGAGTGGCGCCACCAGGCACACCCTTCGAACCAGTAGGCTCGGGCCAAACCCTGCCAGCCACTGCTGACCACATGTGCCGGCGTCCAGCGCAGGGAACCGCCCCCTCCGCGTCGGCGTGACCCATCCGGCCCCTGCGCTTCGTACACCACCGTGTCTCGTGATACGGCGGATCCGCCAAAGGAAGACCGTCGCAAGCCTGCCCGCCACCGCAACGGTCAGCCACCCTGCCGCGGCACCCCTGTCGGGTTAGTCCTTGCTCCGCCCGGACCAGGCCCTTGCGCCCCACACAGATGGTCCACGATCGCCTTGCGCTCCGCGTCGGACATCGGAACCCGCTTGCGGTGACGCTCAAGCGCTTCAGCGTAGCGCGCACACTCAAAACGCCCGGGTTCGGGCGAGGGATGGCAAGCTCCGCAGCGCGAAACGACGGTGCGATCGACCGGGCTCGTGACGTCCAACGCTCGCGCGCAAGATACGGCCCCAATGGTCACGAGCGCCGGCGCGGCGAGGATCGAGAAGAACAATCGGGCTTCCATCAGAGCATGATCGCAAACAAGGAACGCGCCTGGTAGTCAGGGCGGCCCGTGCCGGAGGTGATCTGGGGCTGAAACGTGAGCGTCCACCAGAAATGCTGGCCCATGAAAGACACCGCCGGACCCGCGTAGTGGGCGAAGCGCGTCCACTTCTCCTCCTCGAGAGCCACGCGCCCGAAGTACTCCGCCCCCAACGCGACGCTATCCATGACGTGGTACCCGAACCCCCCGGTCGGGTTGAGCACGAACTCCATCTCGCCCTCGGGACTGTGCAGTTCCCACTCTTCTTCAGCCTTTAGGTTGAAATGGGTCTCGAAGCGCGCGACGGTCTTGGACAGGATGAGCCGTTGTTCGAAGCCCGCCTCGTCGTTGAAGTAGAACGTCTCCACGTACACGCCCACGTCGATGGGCAAGTCGTTCGGGTCACCGAAGCGGTATCGCGAGCGCAGCTTCACGCCCTCGTAGGAGAGCCCCTCGAAGGGCTTCTGGGCGAACACGTTGTAGAAGCCGAAATCCAAGCGGTCCGTGATGCCGTGCTCGAACTCGAATTGGTGACGCCAAGCCGGACGCCACTGGCTTTCGATGTCCTGGGTGGATGGGTCGTCGGCCTTCTTCCAGGTCGCATCAAGGTAGTGCTCGAACTCGAACCCTCCTTCGGGCAACGTCATGTACGGGTATGTGTAGCCGAGAATACGGCGGTCGGCACGGGCAGGAGCCACGACCAATGTGGCGGCGACGATGGCAGCAGAGCAGACGACAGGCAGGGGACGACCGTGTTGCATCTTGGACACCTCCATGGGGTACCGGGAACGCACGACGCGGATGGCAAACTGCTTGCGCTGGGTGGAGCCGCCGAAGCGCGCCAACCTAATTTTGCGGCGTGCGGTTTCATTAGCCGAGGCTAACTATAGTTGGGCCACCATACGTGTCAACAACTTTCCGCCGCTCGCCAGCGAAGCCGCGCGAAGGCCGTCGTATTCGACCTCCATCGCGCCTCCCATGCCTCGGCTCGTGCCGCTCGTAGCCCGCAGCGCTGGCTCGAACCGGAACCTTCGGTAAACGGCTCCGCCCCTGCCGGGCCGTCGATCTGTCATCTCAGGTGCGCTGGCTCAGCGCGACAAGCTCGTCGATACGAGATCGTAGATCGGCGCCCAGTAGATACCGATGAGGAGGGTGGGCACCGCCAGCACCAGAGTCGCCGCGCTCCAGACCGTGCGCGCTGCAAGCGGCGAGGTGTCCGTCGCCTTCGTCAGATACATCGCCCGCACGACGCGCGCGTAGTAGAAGAGCGACACGACGCTGTTGATCACGCCGACCGTGGCCAGAATCCAGTTCCAGTGACCGCCCGCGTTCACCAACGACGCGAAGATGTAGAACTTGCCGACGAAGCCCGCGAACGGCGGCAGACCCGCCAGCGAGAACAGGAAGACAGCCATCGACGCCGCAAGCACCGGAGCGCGAGATCCCAGCCCGTGGTAGGCGTCGATGTCTTCGTTCCCACCCGATCGCTCCGCCACCGCCGACACAACGAGGAACGCGCCCAGGTTCATGAACGCGTAGGTGATGACGTAGAAGATGATCGCTGAAACCCCGGCGATGTCGAAGACGCAAAAGCCGAGCAGCATGTAGCCCGCGTGCGCGATGCTCGAGTAGGCGAGCATGCGCTTGACATTCGACTGGTGCAGCGCGGTGAAGTTGCCCACGACCATCGTCGCCATGGCAACGGCCCCCGCGATGATGGCCCAGGGCGTGAGCCTTCCGTCGAAGCGAGCCGTGGCGTGCAACGCTTCCTGGAAGAAGCGTACCAGCACGGCGAACCCCGCCGCCTTGGGTCCCACCGACAGGAAGGCAGTAACCGACGTCGGCGCGCCCTCGTACACGTCAGGTGCCCACATGTGGAACGGCGCTGCGCTGATCTTGTAACCGAAGCCCGCCATGACGCAGATGACCGCGACCAGAATGGCCAGAGGCACACGGCCTTCATGGGCCGTGTCCAGCGAAACACGCGTGGCGATGTCGGCCAGGTCGAGGGAGCGCGCGAGCCCGAACAGCCAGCTCATGCCATACAGCATGATGCCCGACGCCGTGCCACCGAAGATCACGTATTTGAGCGCGCCCTCCGACGACTTGCGGTCGTCGATCTTGAAGCCAGCGAGCACGAAGGAGATCACGCTCACCATCTCCAGGGACAGGTAGATCATGAGCAGGTTTCGGCTCATGACCATCAGGTTCAGCCCCAGGGTCACCACGAGCAGCAGGGCGAAGAACTCGCCCGCACCGTTGCGGCTGCGCGTGCCCGCCCCCGTCTCCGACGACGGCGCGGCGAAGACCACCACCACGGCCGCAACGCCGGCAAACAGCAGCCGAAACAGATGCGCGTACGCGTCGAACGACAGCATGCCGTGAAACAGCAGCACCGGCTTGACCGACTCCGTGGCGAGGTAGGCTCCGCTCAGCACACCGGAGGTGGCCAGCGCGGCGAGCGTGAGCACCACGAGGCCGATGATCCTGCTTCGCCCGCGGGCCACCAGATCCCACAGGATGACCAGCAGCAAGCCAGCAACGATCGCCACCTCTGGAAGGAACCAGATCAGGCTCCGGACATTGTCGAGGGTCTCGAGCATCGGACAGCTCCTTGCCGTACCTCGTCAGGGAAGCTGCGCAAGAGCGCGCATCACGAAGTCGCTCGCGGAACCGATCTGCGAGGCGCCCGACGGGTTGACATAGGCGGTCAGGTCCATCACGCCGCTGTCGATCAGGTCGAGCAGGGGACGCGGCCAAAACCCCAGGATGAAGACGATGATCGCCATGGGGGCCAGGCTCATCGCTTCGCGCAGGTTCATTTCGGGGAACTTGCCGCCGAAGGGCTCAAGCGCGTGACTGCGTCGCCATTCCTCCTTGAACTTGCCGAGGAACACGCGCTGCATCGCCCACAGGTGGTAGCCGGCGGTGAAGATCACGCTCGTGGCGCCGATGATCGTCAGGGCTGGATAGACCGGGAAGGCGCCCACGAACGTGAGCGCTTCGCCGATGAACCCGGACAGGCCGGGCAGGCCGAGCGAGGCCATGAACGCGAAGCCGAAGAACGCGGTGTACAGCGGCATCTCGGTGGCCATGCCGCCGTACCTGCTGATGTCGCGGGTGTGCGCGCGGTCGTAGATCACGCCCACCAAGGTGAAGAGCATGCTCGTGATCGTGCCGTGGTTGAACATCTGGACGATCGATGCCTCGATGCCCGCAGGGGTCATGGCACCCATGCCCAGCAGACAGAACCCCATGTGGCTGATCGACGAGTAGGCGACCAGGCGTTTCAGGTCTTCCTGCGCCATGGCGCAGAACGCACCGTAGACCATGTTGATCACGCCGAAGACGGCGATGGCCGGGGCCGCCCACTGGGTGGCGTCGGGCAGCAGCGGGAAGTTGATCCGGAGCATGCCGTAGGTGCCCATCTTCAAGAGCACGCCGGCCAGGATCACGCTGATCGCAGTGGGCGCCTCGACGTGCGCGTCGGGCAACCACGTGTGGAAGGGGAACATCGGCACCTTGATCGCGAAGCCGATGAACAGCACCACCCACACCACCTTCACGAAGCTCATGCCGAGGATCGTCAGCTCGGAGTAGTAGCCCGGCCCGGCCGTGGACAGCGCCGGGATCGAGAAGGTGTGGGCAACCGTGGTGCCGTCGACCAGGTGCGCCGAAGGGCCGTTATAGTACAGCGCGATGAAGGCCAGCAGCATGAACACCGAGCCGGCCAGCGTGTAGAGGAAGAATTTGATAGCCGCGTACTCCTTGCGAGGCCCGCCCCAGATGCCGATGAGGAAGTACATCGGCAGCAGCATCACCTCCCAGAACACGTAGAACAGGAACAGATCGAGAGCCACGAACACGCCCATCATGCCCGTGACCAGCAGGCAGAACATCGCCCAGTAGCCCTTGAGCTGCTTGGTCACGCTGAAGCTCGCAATCGAGGCCACGAACGACACCAGCGCGGTCAGCAGCACCATCGTGATCGAGGTGCCGTCAACACCGACGAAGTACTCGACATTCAGCGATCGGATCCACACGCCGCGCTCGATGAACTGGAAGCCATCGTTGCCCGCGAAGCGGCCGACCGCGCGGTTGTAGGACAGGAAGAGCCAGATGCCGAGCGCGAGGTTGACGCCCATCAAGCCAACCACGCCCCACTTGATGTTCTCATCCTTCTTGTAGCCGATGAGGTACAGCACGAAGATCCCCAGCATCCCGAGCAGCGGCAGGAACGTCATCCAGCTCAAGATGTGGTTGAACAGCCAGGGCGCGCCGCCCAGCGGCATCTCCGCGTGAATCCCCATCGCCACCGGCGCGTGGTCGCGGGAGTCGGACTCGACCACCACCTGCGCGTACAGCTCCTTGACCAGGGGAGCCTTGCCAGGAACCCAGCGTACCTGCACCGTCTTCGAGCCGTTGGGCGGGATGACCGCCGTGCGCGCGTTGTCGGAAAACCCCACCGTGACGCCCGCCGGAACCGGCGCGTCATCCGATTGGAGCGGCGCGACCCGGGTGACGTTCAACGGGCCGACACCCGTGTTGTGGATCTCGAACGTGCCTTCGTAGGCGTCGCCCTTCCACACCATCTCGAGCGGACCCGCGGCAACACCGGGAATGCGAAGCTCGATCTGGCCGGACAGGCCGGCAGACGGACGCGGCCCCGGCGGCGTGGGTGGAATCGCCGGAACCGCGCCAGGCAAAGCAGGCGCTGCGTCGCCAGACAGGGCTTCCGGCGGCAAGACGCCAGGCACCCCCGGATGACCCGGAGGCAGCGCAGGCATCGCTCCAGGCCCGCCGGGCATCGGGGGATGACCCGCGGGGAGCCCTGCAGGTGGCGCAACGTCCGTCGGCTGCTGCGCGCCGACCGACATCGCCGTCAGGGTTCCCAGCAGCACAATCGCCGCAGCCCAGACCAGCTTCCAACCGGATTTGCTCATCACCAGGTTGCTCCCAATCACCGGAACAGACAGCCGTCCACGTCGACCGCGTCAGCGCTCGACGTAGTACTGAATCAAGGACAAGATCACCGCGAGCGTCGCGACTCCGCCCAGCAGCCCATACGCGTAGTTCTGGATCTGCCCGGTCTGCAGACGTCGTATCCGCGCACCAGCGCGCAACACGATCCCCGCGACCAGGTTGACCAGACCGTCGACCACGTGCCTGTCGAAGGCCCCGTCCGCAAACGCGACCGCACGAGCCACCCTGCCCGCGCCGTTGACGATGCCGTCGATGACCCACTTGTCCATGTCACGGAGGATCAAGCGCAGCTCGATGACGCCGCGGACCACGGTCGCGTGGTAGATCTCGTCGACGTAGTACTTGTTGTGAAGCAGCGTGAAGGCGGGGAGCTTGCGCTCGTCGGCCTCCCAGCTCTCGCTGCGCCCTACTCCATAGCGCTTGCGGGCCAGGTACCACATGCCGATCGCGGCAAGCACCGATCCCCACATCAGCGTGTGCTCGAGCGCAAGCTCGGGCAGGAACGAAACGGGCGGGTGGAACTTCACCTCGGCGTGCCGTACAGCAGGCTCCAGCCACTTCTCGAGCAGGGGCTCGCCGTGTCCTCCAAGGATGTGCGTCGAAAAGCCGAACAGCGCCCCCCCCACCGTCGACAGGAACGCAAGCGCCACCAGCACGTACGTCATCACGGGCGGAGACTCGTGGACCTTGTCGGGGATCTCCTTGGTCGCCGGCTTGCCCTCGAAGGTGAGGTAGTAGCTGCGCCACATGTAGAACGACGTTCCCAGCGCCGCGACCAGACCGATCAGCCAGATGAGCGGACCGGGAACCGCCCCGATGTTCTCGGAGGTGAACGCCTTCCAGAGGATCTCGTCCTTGGACCAGAAGCCAGCAAACAGCGGGATCGGCGCGGCGGTGATCGCCAGACACGCCACCAGGTAGGTGCCGCGCGTCAGCGGCATCACCTTCTTCAACCCACCCATGATGCGCATGTCCTGCGCCCGGTCCGCGTCGTGCTCCACCGCGTGCATGCCGTGGATGACCGAGCCGGAACCGAGGAACAAGCACGCCTTGAAGAACGCATGCGTCATCAGATGGAAGATGCCCGCCCAGTACGCGCCCACCCCCACGCCGATGAACATGAAGCCGAGCTGGCTCACCGTGCTGTAGGCCAGCACCTTCTTGATGTCGTACTGGAAGAAACCGATCGTCGCCGCAAACAGCGCGGTCAACGCGCCGACCGTGGCGACTATCCCGCTCGCCGTCGGCGACATCGAGAACAGGAAGTTGAGCCTGGCGACCATATACACGCCCGACGTCACCATCGTGGCGGCATGGATGAGCGCGGACACCGGTGTCGGACCCGCCATCGCGTCGGGCAGCCACACGTACAACGGGATCTGCGCGCTCTTGCCGGTCGCGCCGACGAAGAAGCCTATGCACGCGAGCGTGATGACCGCGACGCCCCACAGGGACTTGCCCGCAAGACCTTCGCGGAACGGACGCCCTCCCTTGTCGTCTCGCACGACCATCTGGTTGTGCAGCTCGCGGAACGAAAAGATCGCCCCCACCGGCGTCAGGATCGTCTCCTTGCCGTCCCGCAGAAGCGTGTGGGCGATCGTCAGGTCGTCGGTGGCTCCCCCCATCACGACGCGGAAGTCATGACGCTGCGCGGTGAGCTCCTTGCGGACGAACGGCGCCACGAGAGGCTCGGCCGTGTTGTTGTCCACGTAAACCTTGGCGCCTGGAAACGCCGTGAACGTGAGCCACGCCTTGCCCGGCCGAACGAACGGCTCAGGCTGACCTCCCGCGGCCGTGTCGCCATGCTCGTGCGCTCGACCTTCCTCGCCCTTGCCCGCCTGGTCTGACTTGCTCGCGTGCTGCGGCGCTGCCCCGTGCTCGCCGTGCCCTTCCGCTCCCTCCTGCGCTTCTTCCACCGTCGCCGCGACCAGACGCGGCGTCTGGTCCGGAAGGAAGTCCCCCGTGGCTCCCCAGGAACCCGTCAGCCCCCACATCAGCAACGCCATGCCCGAAATGAACCCGAAGTCCCCCACGCGGTTGGTCAGAAACGCCTTCGTGCCGGCCGTCGCCTTCTTGTAGTCCTTGTACCAGAAGCCGATGAGCAGGTAGCTGCAGAGCCCGACGCCCTCCCAACCGAAGAACATCACGATGAAGTTGTCACCGAGGATGAGCAACAGCATCGAGAAGATGAACAGGTTGAAGTAGCTGAAGAAGCGCCAGTACGAGGGCTCCGTCGCCATGTAACCGGTGGCGTAGATGTGGATCAGCAACCCCACGCCCGTGACGACCAGCAGCATCACGCTCGAGGTCGTGTCGAGGGACAAGGCAAAGGAGAAGTCGATGGATCCCACGCGCACCATCTGCCAGAGGTGGCAGAAGAGGAAGCGTCGGTCCTCGGGCTGCGCGATGACCTGCAGGACATGCCACACCGCAAGGGCGAAGCTGACGATCATCGAGCCGACGGCGATCGCGGAAACCGGGAAGGAGCCGATGTGCAGCTTCTTCGACAGCTCCTTGCCGTGGTCCGTCTTCTGCAGACGCCAACCCACGACAGCGTTGAGCACAGCGCCGAGGAAAGGCAGCAACGGGATCAACCAGAGCGTCCTGTTCTCGACGACGGTTTGCAGGGGGCCGGAGTACTCGGGCATGTTCGTAGGGCCTCGCGATTCGACCGGTCCGCCCGGGAGCCGCAAGGCTCCGCAAGGGCGAAGGGGCGCGAAGGCGCGCGAACGTTAGCGGACCGTCAAGCGCATGGTCAAGGGGCACCGCGGACATCGCCCTGGTGAAATCCGGCGCGCAAGCACAGGGTCGGCGAGAGCAAGACACGAATGGAACCGTCCGGCGAGGACGGCTGGCAATGCCGGCGACCTTCAGCCGAAACCGTGCCACACGCCCCGCCGAGCAGAGCGCCCCGGTCTGGCGTCCCGCAGCCCAGCTTGCGAACCCGCATGGTTTCGTCTAGCGTCCCCACGCCGCCATGCAGCAAGGTCCCCTCTTCGTCGCCAGCTTCTGGGCGCTGTTCCTCCTGACCATCGGCTCCGCGGGAATCGTCGCCCTCTCGCGCAACGTCATCTACTCGACCATCGCCCTGCTCGGCACCTTCCTCGGCATCGCCGGCATGTACATCCAGCTCTCCGCGGACTTCCTCGCGGCCGTCCAGGTCCTCGTGTACGTCGGCGGCACCCTCACGCTCATTCTCTTCGCCGTCATGCTCACCGCGAAGATCGAGAACATCCAGACGTCGAACACCTGGCGCGGTCGGTCCGTCGCCTTCGTCGTGATCATGTTCGTGCTGCTCATCCTTGGACGCGTGGCGAACTCGACGTCATGGCCGGCCGTGGCGCGCGAGGCCATGCCGTCCACCGCCAAGCTCGGCCACGCTTTCCTCAGCGAGTTCATGCTGCCGTTCGAAGTCGCTTCGGTGGTGCTGCTCGGCGCGATGATCGGCGCCGTCGTCCTGGCGCGCCGTGCTGTCAAGAGCGGGTCGGAGAAGGAGTAGACCACGTGCACTTCCTCACGAACATCGGGCTGATCCACTACCTCACCGCCGCCGCCGTGCTCTTCGGCTTCGGCCTGTTCTGCATCATCACCCGCCGCCACGCCGTCGGCATCCTCCTGGGCGTCGAGCTCATCCTCAACGCCGCCGCGCTCAACTTCGTCGCCTTCGAGCACTTCGTCGCCGGAGGCATCACCGGCCAAGTCTTCACCGTGTTCATCATCTGCCTCGCCGCCAGCGAGGCCGCCATCGCCCTCGCGATCGTCCTGCAGGTCTTCCGTACCCACAAGACCATCATCGCCGACGAAATCGCCGACATGAAGAACTGACCCCGCGCCTCGCATCCCCACGCGGCACGACCTTGCGCTCCTGTCGCCGTCCGCGTGACCACGCCCTACGGCATGTGCTGCGTCAGCCCGTCATGGCGCAGACTTCGACGCCTGCTCCCGGAGCTGCGCGAACAGCGGCGGGTTGTCCCGCAACGCACGCTCCCGCGCCTCGATGGCGTGCGGACCGATCTCGCCCACCGGGATCGTCGACTTGTCCTTCGGCGTCTTGTACAGCGGACGCGGCTTGCCAGGCTCGATGTAGCGAAACACGAGCGCGTCGATCGTACCGACCGCCCCCTCGAACTCGCGCGTGTGCCGGATCGCTCCCGTCGCCCCTTCCTCGCACGCCTCAACGCACAGCCCGCAGAACATGCACTTGGAGATGTCGATGTCGAACCGGCTCAGGAAGTTCTGCTTCGTGGCGGCATCACGCGTCATCTCCACGCGAATGCAGTCGATCGGGCACGCCTTCTCGCACCGCTTGCACGCACCGCAGATGTCGACCTGCACCTCCAGGAAGCCACGATAGCGAGGCGGGAGCATGTCCTTGACAGGACGCGTCGTGCGGTCCGGATACTGGATGGTCACCGGCTCGCGAAACAGATGCGAGAACGTCACGGCCAACCCTTCGAAGATGGTGGTGGCTGACCGCGAGATTTCGTCGACGTACTTGCCGAGGGAGATACTCATGCTGTCACCGTTGGTGCGAACGACGCCTTCGGATGATGCGCCGGTCGGGGTGCAATATACATAGGCCGAATCCGGCAGTCATCCAGTGTCTGGAACAGGAATGATTGCATGCCGGCGCGCGACGGGTGCGTTCGGTTTGGCTGGGTGTCGTTTCGCCCGCACAACGTGCCACGCCCCCCTCACCCCGGCGAGTCCGGCGTTGGGCCGTGGAACTGGGTGACCGGCCGCGAAGACCATGTTCGGCTCGGTCGGAACCCGACGATTCGCTCCGGCCTGTCAGAACAGCGGCACCGTGTCTTCCGGCGGCGGCAGCGCCGGAAGCGTCTCCGCGTCGTGCTCCAACGACGGCAGCTCCGGGGCGTCGCGCATGCCCGCGCCGGCGTCCTCGTCCGCCGCATCCGCCACCCCGGCGTCCTCCGGCGCGATCTCCGTCGGCTCCGTGCCCTTCAGGAACACTTCGTCCATCGCGTCTTCCTGGCCCTCCCGTGCCAATAACCCCGTAGCAGGATCGATCTTCACCACCACGATGTCGCTCGGCCGGGGGAACTCCGTGGGCGGCTTGCCCCGCGTCGCCACCGTCATGAACTCCACCCACGCCGGAAGCGCGGCCGTCGACCCCGCTTCCCGCGCCCCCAATGGCTTGCTGTCGTCGTACCCCGTCCACGTCGCGCATGCGATGTCCGTCGAATACCCCACGAACCAGGCGTCCTTGGCATCGTTGCTCGTGCCCGTCTTGCCAGCCACCGGACGCCCGATCTTCTTGGCCTTCGTGCCCGTGCCGTGATCCACCACCGACTGCAACAGGCTCGTGATCAGATACGCCTCGCCTTCTTCCATGACACGACGCGGCGGCGGCTGCGACGGCAACGGCAGCTCCTTGCCCGACGCATCCACGATGCGCGTGATGATGCGCGGCGTGTCCGCGGTTCCTCCCGAGGCGAACGTCGCATACACGTTCGCCATCTCCACGGGCGTCACCTCGTAGGCGCCGAGCGCGAGGGACAGGTCCGCGCCCAGCTTGCTCTGAATGCCCAGTGCCTGCGCCCAGGGCACGATCGCGGCCACGCCCACATCCTGGGCGACATGCACCGCGGCTACGTTGACCGAATTCGCCAGGGCCTCCCGCAGACGCATCGGCGCGGTGCCGTCCGTGTCTTCGTAGTTCGACGGGTTGTACCCCCGCACCGAACCCGGACGCGTCTCCACCAGCGTGGCTGGCGTGTAGCGACGAGTGTGCAGAGCGTAGGAGTACACGATGGGCTTGAAGGTCGATCCGGGCTGCCTGCGCGCATGCGTCGCCCGGTCGAGCGCACCGGGAATGCCTTCCAAGTTGCCCACCAGCGCGAGCACATCCCTGGTGCGAACATCGATCGCAACCAGCGCGGACTCGGGTCCCAACTCGAGCCGCAACGGAACCCGCGCAGCATCCGGTGCCGAGGGATCCTGCGGCTCCGGCGCCAGCAGGCTCACCCGGACCAGCGTGCCCGGTGGCGCAAACTCGCTCGGCGCCAGCTTCTTGGGGTTGTACCGCGCGTGGTCCGCCATCCGCACGGTGCCCTGGACCGTGCCCACGCGCACCAGCAGCACGCCCGCAGCGTCGTCCGCACCCGTCACCTCGCCCACCAGCACCTTGTGCTCCGAGAACTTCGGCGTGCCCTCGAACGCCTCCGCCGACCGTTTGCCCTTCTTCGCCCCCTTCGGCGGCGCCAGCGGACCGCGCAGCCCATGGCGCGCGTCGAACGCCTCCAGGTTGTTGCGCACCGCTTCCCTCGCGGCCTGCTGCAACACCGGATCGATCGTCGTCGTCACCGTGTAGCCGCCCAGCAGCGCCCCCTCCCCCGCAACCTTCTGCAGCGTCCGCTTGACGATCTCGACCACCTCCGGCGCCACCTGCGATGCATCGCTCGCCGCGCTCGCAATCACGATGGGCGACGCCACCGCCGCGTCATGCTGCCCGGCCGTAATGAACCCCTTCTCTTGCATCTGATCCAACACGAACCTGCGTCGCGCCGACGCACGCTCCGGATTGCGCCTCGGCGATGCATTCTCCGGACTTGCGACCAGCCCTGCCAGCAACGCTGCCTGCGCGATCGACAGCTCGGACGCATGGCAACCGAAGTAGAACAGCGACGCTTCCTCGATCCCGTAGCGGCCGTGTCCCCAGTAGATGTGGTTGAGGTAAAGCTCGAGGATCCGATCCTTGGACAGATTCTGCTCCAGCCTCCGCGCCAGGATCACCTCGCGGATCTTGCGACGATAGGTGCGCTCCGGGTCCAGCAGCAGGTTCTTGACCACCTGCTGCGTGATCGTGCTGCCCCCCTGCCGGGTCTTGCCCGACCGTATGTTCTCGATCAGCGCGCGCAGCATCCCGAAGTAGTTGAGCCCCTCGTGCTCGTAGAAGTGCGCGTCTTCCGCCGCCAGCACCGCCAGCTTCACATGCGCAGGAAGCTGGTCGATGCGCACCACCGTGCGACGCTCGGTGAACAACTCGGCCAGCAGCGAGCCATCCCGCGCCAGCACCCGCGTCACCTGCGGAGGGCGATAGTCGCGCTGCAGATCCTCGACGCTCGGCAGCCCCGATTCATAGTGACGAACGACCAGCACGACACCGACCGCGCCGAGCAGCACGCAGGCCACCGCCGCCAAAGTGAACCGCTTGAGCCAGCGCCAGAGCAACGCACGAACCCCGCCCTGCCTCGCGGCAGACTCAGGCCTGGGTGGATGGTTGGCCGGGGACATCAGGTCAACAGTCTCCTCGATCTCGCATACCCGATCGTGCAACGCCGAGGGAAGCCCCGGTGTTCCAGCCAGATACGCGCCGTCAACGCGGCTGCGAGCTGGTCGGCACGACGGGAACCGGATCCCGGGGCGCCGGCGCCATCAGCGTCTTCATGATCAGAACCGCGATGACCACGCCCAACACCAGGCTGCCCGCCGCCACGCCGAGGATCAGCCCGAGCGACGGCCCTTTCTGAACAACCTGCGGAATGGTCGACCCGGACGCCTCGCCCGACGCCAGATCCGCCACCGACGGCCCCCGTGGGTGACTGCCCGACGAAGAACGGAACGGAAGTGCATCGTTGATGCTGGCGTCCGGTACGATCGCGTGCAAAGCAGCGCCGAACTCCGCCGCGGACTGGTACCGGTCGCCGGGCTTCTTCGCCAGCGCCTTCGCGATCACCTTCGCCAGCTCCGGCGGGAACGTCTTGCCCGGCACCCGCTCGTTCAGATCGATCGGCACCGACCCCACGTGGTGCTGGATGAACTCCATCGGCGTCTTGGCGTCGAACGGCAGCTTGCCCGTCAGCGCTTCATACAAGATCGTCGCTAGCGAGTAGATGTCGCTGCGCGCATCGAGCACCTTGCCCTGGGCCTGCTCGGGCGACATGAACTCCGGCGTCCCGAACACCATCCCCTCCTGCGTCAGGATGATCGACCCCGGACGCATCTCGCGCTCGGTCACCTTCGCCAACCCGAAATCGAGCACCTTCGGATAGTCTTCCTTGCCGAGATACGTGCAGAGGAAGATGTTCTCCGGCTTCAGGTCACGGTGGATGATGCCCTTCTGGTGCGCTTCTTCCAGGGCGCCGCATACCTGGACCAGGATCGGCAGCGCACGCTCGTAGGGAAGCGGACCGCCCTTCTTGACAGTCTGATGCAGGTTCCTGCCCTCGAGATACTCCATCACGATGAACAGCGAGCCGTCCTCCAGCTCGCCGTACAGGTGCACCTTGACCGTGTTCGGATGCACCAGATGGCTCATCGCGCTCGCCTCGCGCCGGAAACGCGAAACGAGATCCTTGCGGTTCGCCAGCTTCGGATGGAGGATCTTGACCGCCACCAGACGGTTCATCGCCGTCTGCGACGCCTTGTAGACAGACCCCATGCCCCCCGAACCGATCTTCTGGAGGATGCGGAACTGGCCTTCCAAGATCTCGCGGCCGATGAACGGATCAGGAGGTGGCATGCGTGCCTCTCGATAGCACGAACCGCAGCATAGGGGATCCCGGGACGTTTGGGGAGCACCTGGCGCCGCCGCGTCTCGCCATTGGCTTGCCACGCAGCCGCGTCGTCCTATGGTGCCCCGCGTGAACGCCCCCCTGCCCCTGCACTCCGGCCTGCTGTCCGCAGCAGGCTTCCACCACGCCTTCTTCACCCGCTCCGGCGGCGTCAGCCCCGCCCCCTTCGACTCGCTCAACTTCTCCGTCAGCGTCGGCGACGACCCCGCCAACGTCCACCAGAACCTCAGGATCGCCGCCCGACACCTCGGCGTAGAACCCGACAAGATCCTGTTCCTCGACCAGATCCACAGCGCCATCGTCCTGCGCGCCACCAGCGCCGACGACCAGCAAGCGCTCCGCATCACCCAGGGCGACGCCGTCGTGTCGAGCGATGCCCTCGTTGCCTGCGCCGTGCGCGTGGCGGACTGCGCACCCGTGCTGCTCGCCGACCGCCGCAGCGGCACCGTCGCCGCCATCCACAGCGGCTGGAAGTCCACCGCCCAGAACATCGTCGGCGCAGCCGCCCAGACGCTGCGCTCCCTCGCCGGACCCACGGTCGACATCATCGCCGCCGTCGGCCCTCACATCGAAGCTTGCTGCTTCGAGGTCGGTCCCGACGTCGCCCACAGCCTCGCCCACGCCTCCTCCGACCATGACGTCGTCCTGCCCGGCAGGCGCGGCCGGCCCCATGTCGATCTTCGACGAGTCATCCACGCACAGCTCCTGCAAGCCGGCGTCCGCCCCGAAGACATCGATCACGTGCGCGGATGCAGCGTCTGCGACCACGATCGGTTCTTCTCCTATCGTCGCGACGGAGCGCGCAGCGGACGGATGCTGGCGGCGATTGTGGCGAGGTGAGGCGAGGGGACGCAATTCCCCTGGGTGCACTGCGTCGGCCCGGGTCTGATCCCCTGCCCCTGCCCTTGCCCCTGCCCGAAGTGCCGAGCACTCGGCCCGCCGAAGCATGCTGAGCCGCATGGTGCAGAACCTCAAGACCCGGGCTCCCCGTAAGACACAACGCAACCAGCCTGGCTAGCCGTACCCTTGCCAGTGCGTCGGGAAAGGGAAGGGGCAGGGGAAAGGGCAAGGGGCAGGCATCCGGACCGACGCAATGCACCCGGTGAAGGGTCCCTGGCGTGGGCGACGCCGGCGTCGGCTGCGAGGGCGCATCGTCCGTCATACCCGGCACCCGGTGGCTCTGCGCCAGGTCGTCGAACACTTCGGGCATGTATCGAAGTGCGGTCGAGCAGCTCGATGCGGCCATCGCACGCATGATGATTGGGGTCCACGGAGACGAGACATTATACGTTGGGGGGATCGCGTTCGCCGTGGGGGTACGGCCGTGGCAGGCGGACCGAGTGCGAGGTTGCGCAGGACCAACTGGGCGGCGGAGTTGGGGTTGTGCGAGGTTGCATGGAGCCAACTGGGCGACCAGGGGGCTCTATGCTAAACAGCAAGGATGGACTGGGCGGCCGAGTTGGTCTTCTGCGAGGTTGCATGGGGGCAACTGGGCGGCCGAGTTGGTCTTCTGCGAGGTTGCATGGGGGCAACTGGGCAGCCGAGTTGGTCTTCTGCGAGGTTGCATGGGGGCAACTGGGCAGCCAGGGGGCTCTATGCTAAACAGCAAGGACGGATCTGGGCAGCCGAGTTGGTCTTTTGCGAGGTTGCATGGGGGCAACTGGGCGGCCAGGGGGCTCTATGCTAAACAGCAAGGACGGATCTGGGCAGCCGAGTTGGTCTTTTGCGAGGGGGTTGGCTACCCCGGGGCCGTCTTGGGCAAGCTCGACCTGCCCGAACCAAGCACGTGCACCGCGGTCAGCCCGGGCCATCGGCTGTCGCGCTGTGGCTCGCCGACCAGCAGTTGGGCCGGTGTGCGGATGGTGCGTCTGGGGAGCGTCGTCGTACGCGTGCAGTACGTCCTCGCGTTGGGCGCGGAAGTTCCCAGAGGCCGTTTCAATGCTGGCCGGGTTGAAGGCACACGTCTGCCTGCCGGGGGTCTGCTTCACCTCCTGCCTGCCGGGGCCCTGCTTCACCTCCTGCCTGCCGGGGGTCTGCTTCACCTCCTGCCTGCCGGGGCCCTGCTTCACCTCCAGCCTGCCGGGGTCGTTCCTCCAACGGCAACGACCGCCGGCCTATCGCGCCTCGCCTGCCAGACCGGCCGCTACACGCAACCGAGCCCGCCAGACGCGCGCACGCCTGCCAAGTGGCACCTCTTGTTAGGTCAAAACCCGCCACTTACCCACGGCGACCCGGCCGAAGCCGGACCGCCCGGACAATCCCAACCGTCCCATGTCCATCCTGTCAAACAGCGAGCCGGCGCTATGCGCACTCGCACCGGTACCCGGCCTTCAAGCACCTCCTGTGCCAGTCCCGTCCCCTGGATTTGCGCGCACTTGCCGACACGCTCAGGTGGCGGCCGCCACCCCCAAACCCGCCCGACGGGCCCTCCGCCTTGCGGTATTCCCCGGCAGAAACCATCAAAATGGCGAACCGCCACCCCTCCACGCGTTCCGCCACTTCTCCTCCTGCCCGCGTACTCTCCTGCCCACTGGTTCAACAGCCTCTAAGCCCGAGTCCAGCGGTACGCCGTGTTCACGGGCGTGCATGACCGTCCGGCACGCAGTGCTTCGGCTCGCTTGGAAGCATCCCCGCCGCATACACCCCATGGCCGGCGTCCACGCTTGCCCTGCCGCGTGCAACCCCAGGTGGAGGTCCAAGGCACACGTCTGCCTGCCAGGGCTCTGCTTCACCCCCTGGCACGATGGCTGCGGCGCCATGCGACCCTTCGAAGCTCACCGCACACCTCGTCGCCCCGCCGCCCCTCTCTTCCTCCAGAACTGCAGACGCGGCGGCGCGATCGTCTTGCGCACGCCCTCCATCTGCAGGTTCACCTCCGACCCCATCAGCAGCAGCAGGCTCGACACCCACAACCACGTCAGCACCAGCGCTACCGCCGCAAGGCTGCCATAAAAGATCGGATAGCGCCCGATCGCCTGCCCGTATTGCGAGAACCCCCACGACATCGCAACCCACGACAGCCCCGTCGCCACCGCCCCAGGCCACACGCGACGCCGCGGCACACCCTCGATCCGCGGCATCGACACGCGGAAGAACAACGCCGCCCCGAGCGTCGCCACCACCAGGCTCGTCGGCAGCGCACCCGCGCGAACCAGGTGCATCCATCCTTCCTCCACGACGCCCCCCGCCAGCGTCCGGCGAGCCGACGCCATCGCCGCCACCATCAGCATCGTCGCGATGGTCACCACGAGCAGCAACGCCAGCACGAGCCCAATCGCTAGCAGTCGGTTGATCCACCAGGACCGCGACCTGCCCGTCTGGGCCTCCTGGATCGCCTTCATCGCCGTGTGCAGGCCGCCCGACGCAACCCACAGAAAGCCCGCGAAGCTGAACGGCGCAAGCGCATCGCCCCGCTCGGCCAGACGACGGACCTGCTGCTCCACCATGTTCTGAGCCGGCTCCGGCGCCACCACGAACAGGGAAGCGACGATCGAATCCCTGACCTGGCTCCCCGCAAAGCGCGCCAGCGCCCACCCCAGCAGCCCCACCAACGGCACCAGCCCCAGGAACAACCAGAAAGCCATCGCGCTCGCCTTCTGGACCGCATCGTGCTCGTACATCGCCATGCCGACCGACACCGCGCGCCGATAGCCGCGCTCCAACCACGACCGGACACGGGACGTGACTCGTTCCACCTTTCCTTTCTACACCACCGAAAGCTCGGCGCCTCAACCAGTCCATCGCGTGGCCCGGAAGCGGGCTGTCGTGGACCACAAGTCACAGGGGAAGGGCACGCTGAAACACAGCGCGTCCGCTCTGTCAGGGCCGCGACCCAGCCCCTGTCGCCTTGCCCTTGGCCACGGCGCTGCGCCGCCGAGAACTGTGGCTCGTACGCTGCGCAGGCTTGGTGACGGATCCGCGCGTGTCCGGCCCCTTCGCCGGTGAGCTCGTGACCTCGGTCCGACCCACCCGCTGCCCTTCGTCCCGCTTGCCCCCTTGCTCACGTCGCGTGGGTGCCGCGGCTGGCCCGCCTGACGCCGTCACGCCCGGCCCTCCACCCACAACCGCCGCCCCCTCTTGCTTCGACCGTGATGCGTCCGCCGGCCCCTCCCGGCCCGGCGCTGCTTGCGTGGGTCGCGACGCCGGCATCCCCGCCGCCCCACCCGCGTCGACCTCCGCGGCTTTCCCATGCGCCTCTTCCGACGCCGCGTTGGCTGGCGCGCCAGGCTTCGCACCTGCCGCAGGCTTCTCGCCCGAAGCCTTCCCTCCACGCATGTCCGGCACGGCCGCTCCCGGCTTCGGCTGCGCTTGCTCCGCGCGCGATGCGACCGCCCCGGCCTCGTGCTTCGATGCCGACCGCGGTGCCGGCTGGACCGGACGCGACGATGCTTCCGGCGTCTCTACCGCCGCAGCGGTGGACGTCGGCACCCCAGCCCCCTCGTGTCGGTTCCCACCATGCCGATTGGTTGCCGCATCCTTGGCCGCGTCCCGCCGACTCGCGGGCGATGCCACCCCAGGCGGCGGCGGAACCCTTCGCACCGGATCCTCTCCAAGCGGCGTGATGGACAGGTGAAAGTGGTCGTAGTGGTCCGCGTCCGTATCCGGCGTGAGCAGCTCCCGGAACAGCCCTGTGGCGCGCAGCGCACAGGCAACCTGGTTCAACGCGCTCGACGACGCACACGGGTCGGCCAGCCCCCGCTCGTAGTCGCTCCGCAGTTCGAGGCGCTGTCCGTGAACGGTCAGCTCGTGCACGTCGATCGCAAGCCCCCAGGCGTGCAGGCTCAGCCGGCCCACCCGCGCCATGCGATACGAGTACGCGCCGGAGAACCACATCTCGGTCACCCCCTGCGCAAGCAGATCCGGCCCCACCCAGGACAGCGCAACGGCGAGCCTGCAATCGCAAAGCAGCGGCACGTCGCCGATGCCGCGATACACCACCCCACCGAGGGGTCCGTCCACCACGACGGGTGTCTTGACTCCCTGCTTCTCCTCCACCGTGTGGAACGCAATCCCGCGGTGGACCAGCTCCCGCAAGCAAACTTCTCCGTCGAGGATCGTCGAGCTGTCGAGCTTGTGCGGCGCCGCTTCCAACACCGCTGGCGCCGCGGCAGCCACGATCGGCGGAGGCACGTCGGCTTGCTGCGGAGGCCCTTCGGATGCCACCTCACCCAGCGCGATCGCCCCCGGCCGCAGCGCCTCCGGCGGATACCACGAAGGCCGCGAAGCCTCGCTCTTCGACGCATCCGCGACAGGCAGCACGGCAAGCGTCGAGGGGGCCGCGGCCCGTCCCGCGCACGCCGTGGCTTGTGCCCCGCAGCAGGCCGCGAGGAGCACCAGACCCAAGCCGAAAGAAGAACGACGACGCATCTGCGGCCCACCGTGCCATCCATCGCGCCGATGGGCCAGTTTGCGGTCGATTGCAGAACGTACGATCAGGTCTTGCGAGCCTTGGCGATGATCCAGAGCGCACCCTGGCGCGTGTGCTCGTGCTCCGTGCCGGCAGACACCAGCGCCTCGATCGCACGCTGGAAGTCGCGCTCGTTGTCGTAGCCCAGGATCAGACGACCGCACTGGTCACAGGTCGCCACGTCGCGTCCCCGCCGAATGTTCGCGCGCGCTTCGTTGACGCAGCAGACCTTCATTGCATCCCCTGCGGCACGAAGATCTTGCCTACCCGCGGGCCGAGGGTGAGCTGCACCGTGCCTCCGCCGCTCACCGTCACCTGGTCCGTCGGGTCAGCGTCGGGCAGCACGTTGACCAGCACCGTGCCGTCGGGGAAGCCCGTGAGCATCGGGCCGTTGAAGCCCTCGGTGGCGGTCTTCGTCTCGGTGTCGCTGGTATTGATGGCGACCAGAACGCGCTGGCTGTCGGTGAACCGCTCGAAAGCCACGATACCGGAAGGCGCTTCTGGATGCTCGTCGTTCGGCTCGTCGGTCCATGCGCGGTAGATCATGTCTCCGCGGCGCAGCGCCTCGTAGCGCTTGCGAAGCGAGTTGACCGTCGCGATGAACTGGTAGGTCTCGTTGCTCGTGTTGTAGTTGGTGCTCCAGAGATCCTCGCGGTTCGCCGGATCGTTCCCGCCGTGGAACTGCTGCTCCGTACCGTAGTAGATGCACGGGATGCCGTCTTCGGTGAGCAGGAAGAGCAGCGCCGAGTGCAGCGCCGCAACGCTGGGCTTGTCGTACAGGAACCGCGCCACGTCGTGATTGTCGAGGAAGTTCACCAGCAGTTTGCTGGGGGGCTGGCCAGCGCCGTTCGT
>Ga0272446_1002513_pt1 | contig 24831 bp, 15 predicted proteins | sample YNPCB0061_FD_194587 | JGI IMG/M metagenome (GOLD analysis project Ga0272446, IMG submission 194587) | Hot spring microbial mat communities from Yellowstone National Park, WY, United States - YNP-CB-006-1 | ecosystem: Environmental > Aquatic > Thermal springs > Hot (42-90C) > Sediment | place...
CGACGAACTGGCGCGCATCCGCAATAAGGAAATCGGGTTCGTCTTCCAGACCTTCAACCTGTTGCCCCGGGCTACGGCGCTGCACAACGTCGAGCTGCCCCTTATCTATGCCGGAATGAGCTCGGACGAGCGCATCGAACGGGCCAAACAGGCGCTGCGCCAAGTGGACCTGGAAGCGCGCATGTACCATAAACCGAACGAGCTTTCCGGCGGTCAGCGCCAGCGCGTGGCGGTGGCAAGAGCCCTGGTCAACAACCCCTCCATCCTGCTCGCCGATGAGCCCACTGGCAACCTGGACACCGCCACCGGCAACGAAATCATGGCGCTGTTCGAACGGCTGCACCAGCAGGGCAACACCATCGTTCTGGTGACCCACGAACACGATATCGCCATGCATGCCTGGCGTGTCATCCACATCCGCGACGGCAAAATCGAACGCGACGAGAAAATCCGCTGATCTGTCAGGCGCCGCCGGCTCCCCCACCGGCGCGGCGGTTCCTCTTCTTCCGCTGGCCTTCAGAAGGTGAAGCGCAATTGGAAATCGATACGGCGGTTGGCCGCCGCTGAACCGCCCATGGGCCCTCCTCCGCCCCCGGGTCCGAATCCGCCCGCCAGCGAAAGCGATTGTCCGAACAAGGGCGAGCTCAGGTTCCCTACCGGTGAGGAAAGGTTCACGTGGTTCAGCAGGTTCCGCGCCGACACAGAGAATGTCAGATTGAACCGCTTGCCGGTGCTCTCGCCGCCGCCCATCCCCATGCGCATACCGGGTCCTCCGCCTGGACCGCGTCCGCCACCCGGACCGCCGGGACCGCGTCCGCCCCCTGGTCCCCCACCCGGTCCGCCTCCCGGAGGCGGTCCGCCGCCCGGCCCCGGTCCCTCCATGACCCGGTCAAACGGCAGGCTCGGCTCGCGGCTGGAGCCGAACCCCCAGGTGCGGCTTAAGCGCAGGTTTAGCGAATAGTGGCCGGGACCTCGACCGTAGTTGCGCGGAATGATCGCCTCGCCTGGGCCAGGATTCAGTTTGAACACTCCCCAAGGCGTGCTCACCACGCCCGGCGCGCCTGCGGCTCCGAAGGCCGGCCGGTCGTTGAATACGGAATCGCCGTTGGTGTCCAGACCAGTGGTGATGTTAAACGGCGCACCGGAACTGGCGGTGAAAAACGGGCTGAGCGAAATGCGTCCGGGCGCCGTAATCGAACTGCCCACGAATACGCGGTGGCGCACATCCATCATGGTGGGGCCCCATTCGCTGCGCAGATCGTAGGAGTTGGCGGGCAGCGATCCCGCTCCGTCGGTGTCCCCCTTGGAGGAGTTCAGCGCATAAAAGCCGAAAAAGCTGAACCGCCGGCTCAAGCGCGAGTTGAAATTGGCGATGAGCTGATTCTGCCGCATCGTGCCGCTCGATTCGTATTGGTACACCACCCCCGGCTCGCCCAGCGGAAAGCGGCCATCCGCCAGAGGCGCGTTGATGTTACGAGTCCGCAGCATATGCACCCCGCGCGAGAAGACGTAATTCAGCGCCAGCGTCGAGTTGCGCGGCAATTGCCGCTCCACCCCTATGGCCGACTGATAAATCCGCGGCGCGCGCAACTGCTCGTCCACCCGCCGGACCGCCTGCGGCGCACGCACCGCATTCAGCCCGCTCAACGGCGGCGCCAGCGGATAAAAGTCCGGATTGCGGACGATATACTGCTGCTGTCTGGAACCGTTGAACCGGTAAGCCTGCAAAGTAAGGCTCTCGCTGAAGCGGTCAAAGAAGGTTCCGAAGCCCCCCCGCACCACCGTCTTTTTCACCGGGCCTTTCCCAATACCCCAGGCAAACCCAATGCGGGGAGTGAGGTTCGTGTAGTCCCGGATGTTCGTCTGCGTCTCATACCGCACGCCGTAGCTGAGGTTGAAGCTCGGCCGCACCCGCCAGTCGTCCAGGGCGAACAACCCCACATCCACTTGGCGAACGGCCGCCAGCGGGTCGCCGCCCGCCACCGTGTACTGGCTGGCGCCCCCGCCCAGCGCCCGAATCTGCGCGCCGGTGTAGCCCAGCCGGCGGAGCAATTCCGTGCGCCGGAAGCGCTCCAGAGACGTAATTGCGGTCATAACCGGCTGCCCGCCCGCATCGGTCACCACCTTCAAGTTCGCGTCCAGCAGGGGCGCGGGACCGCCGGCGAATGTGTACGTCCCGCCGAAATTCTGGGGTGATAAGTCATCCGTGCTCGAGCCGCGCAAGCGCCCGCCGAACTTGATGACATGCGCGCCCTTGGTGTGCGTGGTCAGGTTATGGAGTTCCCAGCGGTTCTGGAGGTTGCTCGACAAACCCACTTGCGCTCCCCCGCCGGTGAATGCATCCAGCACCTGGATGGTCGGCACGGTGTTGTCGCCGGTTTGCGTGGTGCGGCTGCGCAAAAACTGGAAGCGCGTTTCATTGATGGTGCGCGCGCTGATCATGTTGGTTTCCGTAATCTGCACGGTGTGGTCGCGGTCTCGCGTATCAAACGCGCGCGATTCCAGGGAGAACCCGCCGATCCCCTGGTTTTCGTTCGACATCCGGGAATAGGCGTAACGCACCGAGAGCGTGTTCCGATCGTTGAGTTGTAAGTCCACTTTGGGAATCACGGCCATGCGGTATTGAGGCGTCACCACCGCCTTGCTGAAGCTCGTGGGCATCAGATTGGAATCCAGGATCGTGGCGTTGATGATGGCGTTCTCATCCACGGCGCGCCGTTCGAAATCGAAGGTGAACGACGATTTCTTAGTCAGCGGTCCGCTCACCGAGCCGCCCAACATGCGGGATTGATAAGGCGCTTTCTTGGCCACGAACGGGTTGCGGGCGTTGAACGCCTCATCGTTGAACATGGCGAAAACCTGGCCGCGAAGCTTGTCGGTTCCGGGCTTGGTGAAGATCTCGATCCGGCCGAAACCCAGGCGGTCGAATTCAGCCGAAAAAGGATTCTGGTTAATGCGGATCTCCCGAATCGAAGCCTTCGGAGGCAACCGCCCGCCCGAAAAGCCGTCGATGAAGATCTGCCCGCCATTGGGTCCGGCGGCGGGACCCGCCAACGCCTGCAAGTCCTCGGCAAGCTGGTCGGGATCGTCCGACAGCATCTCCAAATCCTTACCCCGAAGAACCAAAGCGCCGGCGTTGGCGTCCGCCGATACGCTCAACTGGTTGTTGTTGTCGCTCACGGTGACTTCCTGGGTTTCCAGCCCCACCACCAGTCCGATATCGAGCGACCTGTCGCCTTCCAAGCGAAACCGGTCCAGGCGGTAAACGGCGAAGCCTTTCGCTCCGGCGAGCACGGTGTAAGTGCCTGCGGGCACGTTCCGGAACTCAAAGCGCCCCACGCCATCGGTCCGCGTGGATATCGGCTTCCCTTTCTCCGGCCTCAAGGTGACGGTTGCGCCGGGCACCACCGCCCCGCTCGGGTCTGTGACCATCCCGCGCAGTGACGCCGCCGGGCTCTGCGCCGCCAGCGGAACCACGCAGGCTAGCGTCAATATGAGTTTCAGAACTTTCCGCAACATCTCGTCTTCCCTCGCTCTCTTTCGGTCCTGTGCAGCACACTCATGGGCCCATCATCGCCGGCATATCCAGGGTCCACGGCCCGGTTCCCACCGCACTTCCCCGCTGCCGGGAGGCGATCGCCTCCCGCATGGCCAGCAGGACGTCGGCGTTGGCCAGCACGGTGATCGCCGTTACGGGCTGCGACTCCGGAGCCCGGGTCGCCGCCAGCAGCACGGTTTCTCCGGGCTTGACCCCATCAGCCGGCGGCAGGAACTCGAGCAAGCGCTGTAAATCCGGCGATCCCCCGCCCATCCGGCCGCCGAAAGGCATTCCCATTCCCATGCCCATTCCGCCCATCCCTCCTGCGCCGGGTCCGCGGTCCGGCAACCGCTTCAACACCGTGTCGGTGGTTGTCCGTATGGAAACCGGTTTGCCGCTCCTGGAATCTTTCAGCACAAATCCCGAACCGTCCGGGTGCACCGATTGCACGGTCCCGGCGATGGTCTGGAAAGCGCCCGAGACGATCTCTTCGGCTGCTATCTGCCTGCCGTCGGCGCTTTTGTTCCCCAAAACCCGCAGCTGGTCGCCACGCTCGATTTCCGCCAACGTGCTCGGCTTGGCGTCGGCATACCGCACCGAGCCCGGCGCATAACGGCGGATCTTCGTGCCATCGGACAGAACCACCTCCAGGGTTTGATCCTTTTCCAGTCCCGGGATGCGGATGGTGATCCGGCGCGCTTCCGGGTTTACCGCTGTAACGATGCCGCCCGCGCCCCGCTTGGCCCAGTCCGCGCGCTCGGCGGCCTGTTTCTTGGCCAGGTCATCGCGCGTCATCACCAAGATCTGCCGAGCCAGCAAGACCCTCCCGTCTGCCGACATCTCTCCGCGCGCCAAAACGCGGTCGCCCGCGGCGAGCTCGGAAACCGCCGCCGGAGTGGCCTTGCTCAGATCTTTCTCGCCCGGCGGCACCCTTTGGACGCGGGTCTGTTCCATGATGCCCACCGTGTGTTCCACGCCGTCATCACTTTTCACCACCAGCCCCTTCCCCTCCGGATCCACAGCCGTCACCACGCCCACCACCCGGACCGGCGGGGAAGCCGCGCGGCCGGCGGCGGTAAGGGTTAAGGCGATCAACAAGCCGCGAAGCAGCAATTTGAGGTCTCCTTCGCATGTAATGACGGTAAAACTGAGCTTGCGATTGTGAAATTTTGTAAAGGGCCTCCCGCCGGCAAGTGACCGAAGTCACCGCCCAGCGGCCGCGGACCGTGGAAAATGATCCTGGAGGTGCAGATTGAGATGATCCTCGTGGCCCACCCAGTGGACTTGCTGAAGCAGGAGCACCGCTTGATCGAGAAAGTGCTTTCCGCCTTGGAGCAAAAGGTGCAAAACATGCACCGCGGCGGGTTCCCTCTGGAATTTTTCCAGGATGCCCTGGATTTCTTCGCCAACTTTGCCGACGCCTGCCATCACTTCAAGGAAGAAGACACGCTTTTCCCGCTGCTGAAACAGCGCGGCATTCCGGAGGAAGGGGGGCCGATCGGCTGCATGTTGCACGAACATGGGTTCGGCAGGTCATGTCTGAAAGGAATCCGCGAACGGCTGCCTGAGGCGAGCTCCGGGTCCGAGAGCGCACAAGCCGAAATCCGGGACTACGCCACGCAGTACATCTCCATGCTCCGGCAGCATATCCAAAAAGAAGACAATGTGCTGTTCCGCATGGCCGAGCATGTCCTGACCGGGGAAGACAAATCTGCCCTCCAGCGCGAATTCACGCGCGAGGACAACCCCAAAATCAACGCCGCCGTCCGGGCCAAGTATCAGGCGCTGGCGGAAAAGCTGGCCGCTGAGGCGTGCGGCTAGCGCGGCTTATACGCCACGCAGTCGATTTCGATCTTCATCTGCGGATCAGCGAATTTAACCTCTACCGTCGTCCGCGCCGGCTTCTGCTGGCCGAAAAACTCGGCATAGACGGCGTTCATGGCCGCAAAGTCGTTGCCGTCGCGCAGAAACACGCCCACGCGCACGACGTCGGAGAAGGACGCTCCGCAAGCTTCCAGGATTCGCCCGATGTTCTGAAGAGTCAGCCGGGTCTCATGCTGGATGTCGCCGTAGGAGAACTCCTGGGTGACAGGATCAATCGGTCCTTGTCCCGCCACAAAGATGAAATCGCCGGCCCTGACAGCCGGTGAATACGGGCCTCGCGGCGCAGGCGTGCCCTGGGGTGTGATTCGCTCGATCATGCTTTTTCTCTCACAGTCCGCTGCGGTAATTCGGTGTCGTACTAAGGCTCATAGGGCCCCATGGGGCCGTGCATCAACACTTTCCTCTTACGCTGAGTCTTGGTGGACCGGCTCTTCTTGGTGGTCGAAGAAGAAGTTTTCTTGCGGGTGGAACGCTTTTTCGGCTTAGGTTCGGGCTCCACCAAGGACGGCTGCCCTTCCACAATCGGCTGCCGCTCTTCCTCCTCGGATATCTCCGGCCCTTCGGGCTCCTCAGGCAGCGCCGGGGGATAGAATTCCGCGCCGAGATAGACCATCACGCCCTTTTCGGGGTCCGGCTCCAGGCGCACGACGGTTTTGTCCTGCGCATAGTTCAGAAACTCGGCAAACTCCTGGAAGCCGTAATCCTTGGGATCAAAGGAAGGCTTCTCCTCTTGCATCCAGGCGGCCAGTTGTTCGACGGTGGCTCCGTTTTCCAACTCGAGCCGGTTGTTTTCCAGCACGTCGCGCAGATCCGGCAGCGCCTCCTCCGGCTTGCGGGCGGCGCGCTCGGCGGCGATGGCGGAGCCCTTCTTGTGAATCATGTACCGCCCCTCGGCGCCGCTGACATCCACATAGTCGGCCTTTTTCAGCTTGTCGATGAAATCAGAAAAACTGCCCGCGCCGTAAGCCTTTTCGCTAAAGGCCGGGTCAAGCTGCAACATGGTGGACTTCAGCAGCCCCAACTGAGGCTGAACGCCGCGCCGTTCCAGCGATTGCAACGCCCGGTCCACCAGCGGCATCGCCTGCGCCAAATCGAGCGGCGCCGGGCGGGGCCGTTGCGCCTGAGGCTGAGACTCCTGCTTCGGTTTCTCTTGCCGCGGGCGGTCGCGCTCCCGCTCCCGCTGAGGGGGCGGCGAACTGCGCTGGGAGTCGTCGATCAGCGATTCATAGCTGATGAACTCATGGCAGTTCTGTTGGAGGATGGTGCTGGTGAACGCTCGCCCACCCACCACATAGACGGTCTTGCCGAACTCCTTCAGCTTGTTGACCAAAGGAATGAAATCGCTGTCGCCGCTCACGATGGCGAAAGCGTTCACATGGCTGTGCGTGAACGCCATCTCCAGAGCGTCGAGAGCCAAATTGATATCCGCGCCGTTCTTGTCGCCCCGCGGGGAAGGGATGCGCTGCACCATCTGCACCGCATTTTCCGCCATCTGGCGGGTCGCGCTTTCCTGCCGGCTCCAGTTCGCATACGCGAACTTGGCGACGATATCGCCGCGTTCTTTCAACGCGTCGAGCACCAGTGCGACGTCGAATTCCCGGCGCAGCGTGGACTTCACGCCGATCTCGATGTTGTCGTAGTCGACGAACACCGCAATAGTTTGTCTTTCCTGCATCGATTCTCTTTTCCCGCGACCGGTTCGTCCGGAGCTGCCGGGCATGCCGCGCGCCGTTATGCTCGTGGCCGCGCCCAGGTCGCGAATGCGTTCACCGGCTTCGTTGCGGACGCCTCGCGTCCTGCCCCCAAGCGCCGGTGCGCGCTACCTCCATTCTACTCCGCAAATCGAATTTCCAGCGAGCCTAGGGAACCGGAGCCCCCTGCGCATCCACCACGCGCAGTTCCCCGTAATTCAATTCCCGGATCCCGGCTTCGATCTTCGCCCGGTCGCCCACCACTACCCACACCAGGTTTTCGGGGCGTAACAGACGCTCGGCGGCGGTCCGCATGTCCTGTTCAGTCAGCGCCCGCACCCGCGCCGGGTACGTGTCGTGAAAATCGTCGGGCAGACCGAAACGCACCAGTTCGACGATCGAATTCATCAACGCCGCCGAAGTCTCGCGCGAGCCGGGAATGCGCAGCGTCTGGCGTTCCTTGGTGCTCTCCAGCTCCTCCCTGGACACTGGGCGCTGCCGCAGGATCTCGGTCAACTCCTTCTTGATCTCCACCATGGATTCTTTGGTCTTGTCGGTTTGCACCGGCGCGTTCACCGCAAACAGCCGTTGGAAGCGGTTGGCGCCGAGGTTCGAGCGCGCTCCGTAAGTCCAGTGTTTGTCCTCGCGCAGATTCATATTGATGCGCGAGGTGAACATCCCGCCCAAAATGGTGTTCAACATCTCCGTGGCGATTTCTCCGCTGTCGCTGCGGGGAGGCGCTATGTGCCCGGCCATCACCACCGATTGCGGCGCGCCGGGCCGGTTCACCAGATACACCACCGGTTTCGGCTGATGGGATACCGCAGAGATCGCCTTCTTGGGCGTCTCCCCGCCCTTCCAACCCGCAAACAGCTTCTCCAGCTTGGGCGTCAGCTCCGCCAGCGTGATGTCGCCCGCCGCCACCACCGTGGCGTTGTTCGGCTTAAACCAGGTCTGATGGTGTTTCACCAGAGCATCCCGGGTCATGGCTTTGAGCGACGCCTCCGTGCCCTCGGCCGGAAGCCCGTAGGGATGCTCCCTACCGAACACCATGGCGGGCAGCAGGCGCGCGGCAATCGCCGCAGGCTGGGAGCTTTGTTGCAACAGCCGCACCAGCGCCTGCTTCTGCATGCGCCGGAATTCCTTCTCCTCGAAGGAGGGATTCAAAATGACGTCAGCCCAAAGGGCCAGCGAGGCGTCTAAATTCGGCTTCAGCGCCGACAGCGTCACCACGGAAGAATCCCGGTTACAGGAAGCCTCCAATTGCGCGCCTAGCGATTCGGCTTCCTCGGAAATCTGAAGCGCATTGCGGGATGCGGTGCCCGAGGTGAGCATCGCCGCCGCCAGTTCCGCCACGCCCGGAAGCGCCGGCGAGTCCGTTACGCTGCCGGCATCCACCACCAGCGCGAGGTTGACGATGGGCGCTTGCGGGCGCTCCGCCAAAATGATCTTCAAACCATTCGGCAGAGTGGCGCGCTGGAGCTTCGGCAGCCGGGCTTCCGGAGGAGGTCCCGGCGCCGGGACCTTCGAGCGGTCGACGTCCGGACCGCCTGCCTTGTAGTTGGGAAACGGCCGCACTTCCAGAATGAAAACGCCATCGGAAAGCCATTCGTTCGCCGCGCGCTTCACCTCGTCGGGCGTGGCCTTCTGGGCTCGCTCAAAGCTGATTTTGTACGCTTCCGGATTGCCCGTGTACACTTGCCCGCTGGCCAGCAAGTCGGATTTGCCGCCGAATCCGCCGATGCGCTCGAAACCGCGTATGAATGTTGCCGCCTGTCGAGTCTTCACCCGGCGCAGCTCTTCCGCCGTGGGTCCGCCGGCAAGGAAGCGGCGCAATTCCTCCTGGATGGCGTTCTCCACCTTGGCCGGATCTACGCCCGGCCGGACCATGGCCATGATCGAAAACTGCCCGGCGATTTCCCGCGAAGCCTGGAAAGCCGCCACTTGGCTGGCAAGCTGCTCTTCATACACCAGACGGCGGTACAAACGCGACGTGCGGCCCATGCCCAGCACGTTCGCCGCAAGAGTGAGGAAATCGGCGTCCGCCGAATAAATCTGTGGCGTGTTCCACACCATCGTGATGCGCGTTTGGGGGACGCGGTCCTCCATCACCATGCGCTGCACCCCCGTCCGCTTGGCGATCCACACCGCCTGCCGCGTCACCGGCGGCCCCGGAGCGATGAAACCAAAGTACTTCTCCACCTTCTCCTTGGCCGTCTTCGCGTCGATGTCGCCCGCCAGAACGATGGTCGCATTGGCCGCGCCATAATAGGTCCGGAACCATTCCCGCACGTCCTCGAGCGAAGCTGCGTTCAGATCCTCCATCGAGCCGATCACGCTCCACGAGTATGGATGCCCCGCCGGGTAGGTGTTTTCGGCGATCACGCTGTAAGCGCGCCCATAGGGCTGATTCTCCCCTTGCCGCTTTTCATTCTGGACCACCCCCCTTTGTTCGTCCAAGCGGGCTTGATCGATGGCGCCGAGCAGATGACCCATGCGGTCGGATTCCATCCACAAGACCGTATCCAGCGCCGAGCTGGGCACATTCTGGAAATAGTTGGTCCGGTCGTTGTTCGTGGTGCCGTTCAGGTCCGTGGCGCCGATCTTCTCCAGGACTTTGAAGTAATCCTGGTTGAAGTTCTCCGTCCCGTTGAACATCAGGTGTTCAAACAGGTGGGCGAAGCCGGTCTTGCCCCGCTTCTCATTCTTGGAACCCACGTGATACCACACGTTGACCGCCACAATGGGCGCTTTGCGGTCCTCATGCACCAAAAGCGTCAACCCGTTCGGCAGCACGAACTTCTGGTACGGAATGTCGATCTTGAAATCCTGCGCCCCCGCGGGCGCCAGAATCAACGCGGCCAGCAGAACGGCCGCTGTAAAGTTGCGACGCATCGATTACCCCCTTCAAGCTAATGCCGGAAGCTTCCATTATTTGCCATATTGGTTCTGAATGAAAGTAGCTTCTTTGGTCTTGATTCTGAGTCTGCCTGTGGCGGCTCAGGATGTGCAGGCATTCCGAATCCGGGCGCATGCCAAGTTCCTCAGCCACGACCTTTTGGAGGGGCGCGGCGTGGGAACGCGCGGCGGCGGCCTGGCGGCTGAGTACATCGCCACACAGTTTGCGCTCGCCGGTCTCAAACCCGCCGGGGCGAACGGTAGTTTCTTTCAACCCGTCCCGCTGGTCGGCGTCGCGCCCGAAAGCACACGCGTCGAAGCCGTCAAGGGCTCCGAGCGGGTCCGGATGGACTGGCTTAAGGATTTCGTCGGCGTGACGGAAACCCAGCGGGAGAAGGTGGAGGTCGAAGCCGAAGCCGTTTTTGTGGGACATGGCATCGTGGCGCCTGAATACGGTTGGGACGATTTCAAGGGCGCCGATGTCCGCGGCAAGGTGCTGGTGCTGTTCACCAACGAACCCCCTTCCGCGGATCCGGCGTTTTTCAAGGGCCGGGCCCTAACGTACTATGGCCGCTGGACCTACAAGTTCGAACAGGCGGCGCGAATGGGCGCCGCAGGCTGCATCATCATCCACACCCCAGCCACCGCAGGCTACGGCTGGGACGTGGTGCGGAATTCCTGGGGACGGGAAGCCATCCAAATGCGCCTTGCCCCGGGACAGCCGGCGTTGCCCCTAGCCGGCTGGATCACCACCGAAGCCGGTGAACGCCTGCTGGCTCTCGCCGGACGCAAGGTCGGCGAGCTGCTGGAGTTGGCCGGACGGCGAGATTTTCGTCCTGTCCCGTTAGGGTTCAGGATCAGCGCCGCCTTGCGCTACAAGATCCGGCAGGTGGAAGCGAACAACGTGGTGGGGATGGCGCCCGGTTCGGATCCCAGCCTGGCTCAAGAAGCTGTCCTATTTACCGCGCATTGGGACCACTTGGGCATCGGCGCGCCGGTCAATGGCGACCGCATCTACAACGGAGCGCTAGACAATGCCACTGGTTGCGCCCTGCTGATCGAAATGGCGCACGCTTGGAGCGCCCTGAACAAAAAACCCAGACGGTCGGCCCTCTTCCTGGCGGTGACAGCCGAGGAGAGCGGCCTATTAGGCTCCGCATACTATGCTCGCCATCCGGTTGTGCCCGCAGGCAAAACCGCCTTGGCCTTGAACTTTGACTCCCCGCATCCGTTGGGCATGACTTCCGACATCACCGTGCCCGGCGCCGAGCGCACTACGCTCTGGGAACTGGTCCAAAGCGTCGCCGCGCGCCACCGCTTCGAGATCCTGCCGGACCCTCGCCCGGAAGCCGGCGGCTACTACCGTTCCGACCATTTCCCGCTGGCGCGGGTCGGCATTCCCGCCTTCAGCGTGGGCTTGGGCCAGAACTACCTGGGAAAACCGAAAGAAGCCATTGCCGAAATCCTTAAGACGTACGCCGCCAAGCACTATCACCAACCGTCCGATGAGTTCCGCGAAGACTGGGACTTTAGCGGCGTCGCCGCCCTAGGCCGTTTCGCCGTGGCTCTTAACATGGAGGCGGCCAATCTGGATACTTTGCCAGGCTGGGTCGAAGGCGACGAATTTTTCCAAATCCGGCGCAATAGCCTCAGCTCGCGGTAACAAAAGTGGGCTCCGCCGGCGCCGGCAAATCGATTCTGCGGTGGTCAGGCGCCACGTCCTCGAACACCGCCGCTGTCTCCGGATGGCAGGTGAACAGCAGCACCTGGGATTCAGCGGCAAACTCGGCCAGCGTCTGCGCGGCAAGGCGGGCGCGGCGCGGATCGAAATTCACCAGCACGTCGTCCATCACCAACGGCAAGTTGCAGCCGTGCCTGCTGAATTCGCGAGCGAAAGCCAGCCTCAGGCACAGGTAAAGCTGCTCGGCTGTGCCCCGGCTCAGCTCGTTTAACTGGCGCAGCGCCCCGCCGGGCATCTCCAGCGCCAGGCTCCGCCTGTCCGGGTCGGTGAGAATCCGGACGTACCGCCCGGAAGTGATCCTCTGAAACAGCCGCGTCGCCTCGGCGATGACCGCCGGCTGGCGCTCGCGCTGCACGCACTGGAGCGTGTCTTCGCAAAGGGCTTTGGTCAAGGCCGCTACCCGCCAAGCCCGCACCGCCTTTGACAAATCCTGCTTGAGTCCCTCCAGTTCGATTTCCAGCCGGCTCACGTCCGCCGAGGACTCCAGGGCTTCGCGCGCCTTGCGCGCTTCCTGTTCTTCGATCAGAGCGGCGTCCCGCAGCCTGGCGTGGCGTTCGAGACTTGCGGCCGCCTCCTCCACTTTGCGGCGCCACAACTCGACCGTCCCGGCGTCAAGCTCGGCCAGAAAAACGCCATCATCGGCGGCGCTGCCCAAGCGCGTACGAATGGCATTCTCCCGCGCCTGAATCTCGCGCTCCAACTCCGCCAGACGTTGCAGCTTGCCCCGCAGGGCGGCAAGCCGCCCTCCAGGATCGCCTGGGCCTGTCAACAGCGCCGCTCTCCGCTCCCACTCATCGGTTTGAGTCTTTATCACGGCGATCTTATCCGCTCTTTCCTGACACTGCTCCAACAGTTCGCGCGCGCGTTCGACTTCCGTGAGGACTTGGAGCAGTCCTTCCGGCGAAAGATCCGTTCCGGAAAACGACTTCCACGCCGATTCGGAGTCTTCCAAGAGCCGCTCAGCCCGCCCCAGACGCTCCTCGGCGGCGGAGAGATCTTCCCGCAACGCATGCAGCCGGGCGGCAGCCGCCGCGGCGGCCTCTTCCAGGCGTTGCCTTTCTTGGAGCGCCCGCCGCGCTTCAGCGATCTCGGCTTCACGGTCCTCCAGTTCGGCGGGGGTCGGATCGGCGGTCAGGTTAAGGGCGGCGGCAGCTCGTTCCAGTTCCTGCGTTTCGCTGCGTAGCTTCTCAAGCAATTCAGCTTCCTGCCGGCGCAGCGCCTCGCGGTCCACCGAAATTGGGGGCCTTAAAGACCGGCGGGCAAGAAAAGCGAGAAAACCGAAGAAGCCGGCCAGCATTACCAGTCCCAATGCGGCCAGCATCGCGCCCGCCCAGAGCAGCCAAAGCGCGGCGAGGAGGGCGGCGCCGGCGCTAGCCAACAATACGGCGGGAAGCGGAGATCGCTGCGGCGCCGGCGCGGCGGCCAACCGGTCCGCCACCGCCTGCAATTGCAGCTTTAAGCTCAGAATGTTCTGCGAGCAGGCGCGGGCGCGGCGGAGCGCGGCCTCCGACCGGGCTACCGCCTCCGCATCCGGGCTAGGCTGTGCTTCGGCGCGCTGGCGGGCGTGAGCCAATTCTGCGGCAGCCACCTTGGCCGCTTGGCGGGCGCGTTCCACCGCGTCGGCCGCGGCGCGCTTCACCTCGCGGGCATCCTCGATGGCCTTTTGGTACTTGCGGATCTGCTCGCGGCGAGTGACGGAGAGGTCGCAATCTTTAACGCGGGCTTCATCCCAGCCGGCGCCCAGCCGCACAAGCCTTGCGGCCAGAGCTTCCTGCTCGCTCTCCAGCCGCTGCTGCTCGGCGGCGAGCTCGGAGCGCAGCTTGCGGCGCCATTCCAGGCCCGCCCACAACTCCTCCACCTCGGAGGCCAATTCCGGGCGGATGCCTTCATCCATCAGGGCTTCTCGCTGATTCAAGGCTTCGCGGCGTTTCAACCACTCCGGCCAAAGGGCGATCAGATCCTCGTAGCGCCGCTTTTCGTCGCGCAATCGGTCGCATTCAGCTTCTAGTTGGTGGATGCGCTGCCGCGCTTCCTCTTCAGCCGCGCGAAGGTCGGGATACCGCCGGGCGTGCTCCTGCGCTTCGATGAGGGCGCCTTGCTTTTTGTCCAGTTCGGCGAGCAGAGCATTGATTTGTCCGGCGGCGCGGGGACGGAGAAGGTCTTTCATTCGCCTTTCCATCTCCTCGATCACGCTCCGGGCGGAGCGTCCTGCGCCGGCGATGCCCGCTGAGAAGATCCGGTCCCGCACGGCGTCCTGCGACAGCTTTTCCAATGAAGAAAGCTCATCCAAACCGATGGCGAAAATGCTGCGAAACAAGCCGCTGTCGGCCCCGCGCAGCCAACGTTCCAGGTGGGAAGCGCCGCTTGTCGCCCCGTCCTCCAAGATCACCCGCACCGGCGCGTTCTTTTCCCCATAACGCTCGATGACCGCCGGGCCGTCCTCGGTCTCCACAAAAAGCCTGCCGCCGTGGCGCAAGCCCGGACGAGCCGGATATCGCTCCGGCTTCCCCTTTACCAGCTTGAAGCCGAACAGCATTTCCCGCAGGAATTCAAGCAGTGTCGTCTTGCCCGCCTCGTTCGGTCCCACCAAAACGTTGAGTCCCGCCGACAGAGACTCCGCGCGGAACTGCTCGAAGATCCCGTAGCCCTCGATGCGCCAGCCGCGAATCCTCAAGCGCCCTCCTCGTCCAGGCGGTCGGCCAATTCCTCCAGTGCAGTGCGTTCGGCGGCTGCCAGCAGCTCCCGCCATTCTTCCGCCGTGGGCTCCTCCAACCAGCGCCTGAGCGGCGGAACATGCCCCTGCTCGCAGGCTTCCCGCGCGAATTGTTCCAGCCTTTGGGGATCCTGCATCAGACGGTCCACGGCGCCCACCAGTTCGGCGGCGAAATCTCCTCTGCCGCGCACCGCCTCCCGGTCCATGGCGGCAGCCGTGGCGTCGAGCAACTCCGCCCAGAACACCGGCGGGCGCAGCGCGGCGCCGTCTTGACGCAGCTCGTCCAGCAGAGCTTGCCTGCGATCGGCCCGGCGCAGCTCGGCATGCACCGGGCCGCGTCCTTTCAGAACGGCCCGGACGAGCGTTTCCCGGCCTTCCGCCCCAGCCGACAAGCCAGAAGCTTGATCGCGCAAAACGTCCAGTAAAAGGCCCAGATCGCCCAGCTCGGAAATGTCCACGGCGCACTCGGCGAACCGCACGGCGTCCACCGGCTCAAACTCGCATCGCAGGCGGCTGCCCTCGACGGTGACCACTGTGACTCCTTTGGGACCCAACTCGCTCGGCTTGAAGCTCCGGCCTTGTGTGTTGCCAGGGTAGACCGCAAGGCTGCCGCCAGCGGCGAACTCCCGGCGCGCGTGGATGTGGCCCAGCGCCCAGTAGTCCATGCCGGCGCGAGCCAAGTCCTCGGTCGAGCACGGAGCGTACGGGTCATGGTCCGGCACGCCGCCGGCGTTGGCGTGCAATAGTCCTATGTGCAGCCCCGGTTCCGCGGTCCGGTGGAAGCGGGCGGCGAGATTTTCTCGCACGCAGCGCTCGGGGAAACTGATGCCATGCACCGTGGCCAGCCGTACCCCTTCACGCTCAGCCGCATGCGATTCCACTTCAGCGGAGCCGAAAAACACCACGTTGGGCGGCCATTCGCGAACCGCCCCCCAGCCCTCCAACGGATCGTGGTTGCCAAATACGGCGAAAAGCGGAATGCCGTGCCCGAACAGCTTCCGCGCGGCGTCGCGGAGGCGGAACTCGGCGCGCAGGCCCCTTTCCGGACCGTCATAGATGTCGCCGGCCAGCAACACAAACGCAGCACGCCGCCGGATGGCGAGGTCCGTCAACCGGTCCAACGCCGCCAGCGAAGCGTCGCGCAGCTTTTCTCCAAGTTCCCCGGAGACAGCCCCTAGACCTTCAAACGGCGTGTCCAAATGCAGGTCTGCGGCATGGACGAAGCAAAATCCCATGGCGGCGAATGGCCTGAACTCTTATTACAACAAATGCAACCGGCGGGAGCGGTCAGGACTTGGAGATTTTGCGCGCGCGAAGGAAGGAGGCGACGCCGAAGAACGTCATGATGAGGGCGAACAGCACGGTCAGCGCCACTTTGAAGATATCCTCCGCCCGCCCATTGAAGTGGACGATGGCGTGGTAGACCGACTTTGCGCTCAGCAGGGCGAAGACCAGGAAAATGAAGCCAATCACCTGGTTCCAAACCACCTGGAGCGGCTTGAGGACTCCGGGGACCACCGTCGCCATGAATTTCTTGGCCGTCTTGAACATCCGTACCTTATCTCAACACACCCGGCCGGCGGTTTGCAGGATGGTTGCGGCTTTCGACAGTGCGTGGGTATCATGAAGGAGGCCGATCATGAGACCGGCCGGTTGGAGGTTTATTTCCGATGGGTCCCCTGGGCTGGCAGGAAACCATCTTCATCTTCCTCTTGGCTCTGCTCATCTTCGGCCCCAAGAAGTTGCCGGAGTTGGGAAGAACGGTAGCCAAGGCGTTGACGGAGTTTCGCCGCGCATCGAACGAGTTGAAATCCACTTTCGACCGTGAGATGAGGGAAATCGAGAGAGAAACCGAATCGATCCAGGAAGTTACAAGCTCGGTCAACCACGAAATCCAGTCGGCCACGAGCGACTACAATTACGATTACAACTACGACTACAACTACGACTCTTCCTCGTACGATTCCGGCGCCTATGGCGCGGAATCGGGCGATTCCTCCTCCTCGAGTCCATCCACTGTAAGCGCATCCGCAACTGAGGGCGCTGAAACCGAAGCCGGTGAAGCTGTCGAAGACGGCAGCGCGGCGATCGCATCCGAAGGGGAATCCGCCCCTGACGTAGTGGCGGAGCAAATCCCGGCCGAAACGCAAGCGACGCCCGAGACCGAATCCGTTCCGGCGGCCGAAAAACGAGCCTAGCGACGCTGTAAGCAATGTCTCAACCTGAAGAGCCGAAGGGAGCGAATCCTCCCCAAGGAGAAACGCCGTCCTCTGCCGAGGCGGCTGACGTTCAACCTCCCAAGGAGGAGACGGTCCCTTCGTCTTCGGAATCCTCCGAGGCGCGGGACTTCTACAACGAAGATCCATACGCTTACAACTACGACGCGTATGGAGAATACCAGACCGCTGCCGAACCTCCCCCGGCGGAGCCGCCGCCTGCGGCGGTCGCCGCATCCGGGTCCGGAGGCGGCGAGCCGCCGGCTCCCGTCCCAGAGACCGGCACGGAGGAAGAAGACGAAGAAGAGGGCATGCTACGAATGTCGTTCCTCGAACATCTCGAGGAACTGCGGGCCCGCATCATCAAAGCCTTGATCGGCGTGGGAGTCGCCTTCCTGGGCTGCCTGATCTTCGCCAACGACCTTTGGCTGGCAGTTAGCGCTCCCGCTGCCGACGCGCTCCGTCAGTTGGGCTATGAACCGAACTTGGCCCAAATCACCCCCATGGACGCTTTCATGACCATCTGGGTGAAACTGCCCATGCTGGCGGCGTTGTTCATCGCCTCGCCGTGGGTTCTGTATCAGGCGTGGGCGTTCGTGGCGCCCGGCTTGTACCGGCGGGAAAGGCGCTGGGCGGCGCCATTCATTCTCAGCTCGGCGGGCTTGTTCATTTTGGGCGGTCTGTTCGGCTATTTCGTCGCCTTCCGCTACGGCTTGACGTTCCTTCTCGGAATCGGCAAAGACATCAACGTCAAGCCGGTCATCAACCTCACCGAATACTTCGACCTGTTCGTGAACGTGATGCTCGGCATCGGCTTGGTGTTCGAGATGCCGGTAATCATCTTCTTCCTCACGCTCTTGCGGCTGGCTTCGCCCAGCTTCTTGTTGCGTAATTCGCGCTATGCGATCCTGATCATCACCATAATCGCCGCAATCATTACCCCGACGCCGGACATCTTCAACCTGATGCTTTTTACCGTGCCCATGTGCCTTTTGTACTTTGTGGGCGTGTTCGCCGGCTTCTTACTGGTCATGCACCGGGAGGAGCGGCGCATCCCGTGGGCGAAGATTCTGGGCATCGCGGCGCTGGTTCTGGCCTTAGCCGGCGGAGGCTTGGCGTATTTCCTGATCAAGTACGGCTATCACTGGGTTTGGAAGTGGCCGTTCCTGGTCAAGTAAACCGTGGCTGCCCTGCAATAAATATTCATCATCCTGTTTGCTACAATTCTCGCGGAAGGAGTATCTCGATGCGTTTGTTGTACTTGGGCGTATGTCTGTGGTTGCCTGCTGTGGCGCTGGCGCAGACGCAGGCCAATACGGGTCAAATCGAGGGTGTCGTGACGGATCCGGCAGGCGCGGCCGTGGCTGCGGCGAAGGTGCGGTTGCGCAACCTGGACACGAACCTGGCGCGCGAAACCACCACCAACACGTGGGGCTTATACCGCATCGCCTTATTGCCCATCGGAAACTACGAGGTTACGGTGGAAGCGCCGGGCTTCGCTCTGTACCGCCAGACGGGCATCGAACTTTCCACCGGGCAGGTTTTGACCGTTAACGTCAGGCTGGCGCTGTCCGCCACCCAGCAGGAAATCACCGTGACGGCGGACGCGGCTTTGGTGGAGACGGCGCAAACCACCACCAGCCGGGCGGTGAATGAAATCGACATCGAAAACCTGCCAAATTTGTCACGAAGTGAGCTAAATTTTGCATTTTTGCAGCCGTTTATCAACGGAAACCGGCCGCGGGAGTACGAGGCGCCGCGCCTGGACATCGGCGGGCTAGCCCGCCGGGTAAACTACCAGGTGGACGGGTTTCAGAACAGCGCCGCGCAGCAAAAGTCCTACCGGGTCATCATTTTCTCGACCGCCGCTTTGCAAGAGACGCAGATCTCAAGCCTGGGCGCCAACGCCGAAACCGGGCGCACCGGAGGGGGCGTGGTCAACAACATTATCCGGTCCGGCACCAACCAGTTCCGCGGCCAGGCTTCGTACTGGACTTCGCGGAAGGTTTGGAATGCGCGTCCGTTTGGGGCGCGGGAAGGCATTAAGCCTTCGGGCAACGTTTGGGTCGGGGCCGTCGGCGGTCCGATCGAGAAGGACAAGTTGTTCTTTTTCGCCAGTTATGAAGCCAGCCGGCGGGCGTTTCCTCAATCGCTGGGCTTCACCAGCGACGCCGCCAAAGCAGCGGCGGCGCGGCTGGGGTTTACGGGGGAAGAGATCGACGTGCTGCCCTCGCGGTTTAATCCACAGCTCTGGCTGGCGAAGTTTGACTGGCGCCCGAACACGAAGCATTCTCTTTCGCTGCGGGCCAACACCTTTCGCGAATTGTTCGCCGCGCGGGACCCTGGCGGGTTGACGGTGCTGAGTTCGTCAAACGGAGCGATTTTTAATGAGGCGGCGGTTGCGTTCGCCTGGACGGCGACGTTCAGCCCGACCACGGTGACGGAATTCCGGGCGCAGTTGGCGGACCGTTTTTCGCGCCGCCGCCCGGTGGTCGAGCCGGGACCGAACACTCCGCCGCGCACGGTGGTGAGCGGGTCGGCGACGTTCGGCTATCCGTCCGGGCTGACGGCGAACCGCGAGAAGGTGGCCGAGTGGAGCGGAAACGCCACCAAGCAGTTGTCGCGGCACCAGTTCAAGACCGGCTTCAATGTGGTGTTGTCGCCCCTGAACTTTGAGGACCAGCTCATTCCGACCTTCACTTTCGGCGGGCTGACGGCGTCGGGTCCGCGCGGACCGGTTACGGCGGTGGACCAGTATCTATGGACCCGAGAAGGACGGATCGACCCGGCCACGAACCGCCCGTTCACATACACGCAGCTCAGCATGTCGTTCGGCGAGCGGCTGCTGCGCTACCATCAGGTCTACTACGGTTTGTATGCGCAAGATTCCTGGCGTCCCAAGCCCAATGTGACCATCAATTACGGGATGCGGTGGGAGACCCAGGTTCCTCCGGAGATCGACCCGACGTCCCCCCACCGTCTTTCGCGGCAGTTCCCCGTGGACAAGAAGAACTTTGCGCCGCGGTTCGGCATCGCCTGGGCGCCACGCGGATCAGAAAAGACGGCGGTGCGGTTCACTTACGGATTGCACTTCGACTCGCCGCAAAGCAACTACTTCCGGGATTCGCTGGTCAACAATGGGCAGCGGCAGATTTCGATTACGCTTTCGGGAACAGCGGCAGGCGCGCCCGTGTATCCCAACTACCCGACGACGGTTGCGGGGCTGGCGGTTGTTCGGCCGTCGATCACGGTGATCGATCCGGCGCTGACCTGGATGTATGTGCATCAGTCCCAGCTTTCCGTCCAACGGCAGTTGACCCGCAACACCGCCTTGACCGTGACAGGCGCCTTTACGAAAGGGACCAAGATTCCGGTGGTGCAGAACATCAACCTGGCGCCGCCGGTGGGGAAGCTGCCGGACGGGCGCAATCTGTACAGCAGCGCCCGTATCGATCCCCAGTTCAACAACATCAATATGATTACTGCGGCGGGGAACTCGAACTACAGCGGGCTGGGCGTGAACCTCAACCGCCGCTGGCGGCGCGGCATGCAGTTCAATCTTTCCTACACTTGGTCTCACGCGCTGGACAACGCTCCGGAGAGCGGCATCTCGGGGGGCAGCGAGCAACCCCAGGACACCTATAACCGCCGGGCGGAGTACGGCAACTCGCTCACCGATGTGCGCCACGTGCTGAACGGGAGCGCGGTAATCCAGCCTCAGTTCAACAACGCCGTTCTTAAGAACAACCAGTACGCGTTCTTCTTTTTCGCCCGGAGCGGCTCGACGTTCGACGTCCGCTCGGGCACGGACCTGAACCGCGATTCGGTGAACAACGACCGGCCGTACTATTTCGGACGCAACACCGGCAAGGGGCCGTCATCGTATCAGTTTGACGTTCGGTACAGCCGCCTCTTCCCGATGAAGGAGCGGCGGCAACTGCGTTTTTCGATCGAAGTGGCGAACATTCTGAACCACCCCATACCGGACTCGACCAACGCTTTCATCAACCGGACTTATGGGACCGGGAGCGAGCCGCTGCCCACGTTCCGGGACATCCTGGCTTGGCATGAGATGCGGCGCCTCCAGATGGGCTTGCGTTTCGATTTTTGACGGGGGCGGACAGGCGCCTGAGGCGCCTCCGGCAACGTGAAGAAAATTTCACTTGCCGAAGCGCGCGATTCGTCGGACACTTGAAATTGCGGGAGGTCAGTTGAATCTTAAAGTGTCTGACGTGGCGGCCGTCTGGGAGCCCACCGAGCGGTGGACGATTCAGGACGCGGCCGAGCTGTACGATGTCGCGGCATGGGGAAAGGGATACTTCTCGGTAGGCGCAAACGGTCATGTGTGGGTGCATCCGGAGAAGGATCCGGCACGCTCGATCGACCTGAAAGAGCTGGTGGACTCGCTGGTTCTGAGGGGGATTCAGCCGCCCATTCTCATCCGTTTCGCGGGGATTCTCAAGCACCGGCTGGGCGAAATTCACGACGCCTTCCGGTCCGCCATCTGCGAACACGGTTACAAGGGCGACTACCGCTGCGTCTACCCGATCAAGGTCAACCAGCAGCGGCAGGTGGTGGAAGAGGTTTTCGAGTATGGGCGGCCTTACGGGTTCGGGCTGGAGGCCGGATCAAAGCCTGAGCTGCTGGCGGTGGCGGCGATTGCGGACAACCAGACCCCGATCATCTGCAACGGTTTCAAGGACGATGAATATATCGAAATTGTGATGCTGGGCCGGAAGATCGGGCGCAACATCATTCCGGTGGTGGAGAAATTCACCGAGCTCGATCTCATCCTGAAGTACGCCGAAAAGGTTGGCGTGCGCCCGTCGATCGGGGTGCGCATGAAGCTGGCCAGCCGGGGTTCTGGCCGGTGGAAGTCCTCCGGCGGGTACCGCTCCAAGTTCGGGCTGACGGTCAGCGAAGCGTTGCAGGTGCTGGAACAGTTGCGCAGCCGGGGCATGGAGGACTGTCTGGAACTGCTGCATTTCCATCTGGGCAGCCAGATCACCAACATCCGGCAGATCAAAGGCGCCGTGACCGAGGCGGTGCGCGTGTATGTGGACCTGAAGAGGTTGGGCGCGGGATTGCGCCTTCTGGACGTGGGCGGCGGTCTGGGAATCGACTACGACGGGTCGCAGACCGATTTTGAGTCGAGCGTGAATTATACGCTTCAGGAGTACGCCAACGACGTCGTGTATCACATTCAGAGCGTGTGCGACAGCGCCGGAGTGGAGCACCCGACCATCATCACGGAAAGCGGGAGGGCGGTGGCCGCTTACCACAGCGTACTGGTGTTCAACGTCCTGGGCGTGAGCGGTTTCGGTGACCAGGAGCCGCTCACCGAGCTGCCCAAGGATGCGCCACAACCGCTCATTGACTTGCTGGAAACGAGCCGGTCTCTTAGCCAGAAGAACTTGCTGGAGGCATTCCACGACGCGCAACTGGCTCTGGACAGCGTTTTGAATCTGTTCAGCCTGGGCTATCTGTCCCTGCACCAGCGCAGCCTGGCGGAGAACTTGTACTGGGCCATCAGCCGCCGCGTCCTGAAAATGGCGAAAGAACTCGAGTACTTTCCGGAGGAGCTCGAGGGTCTGGAGGCCATGCTATCGGACACCTATTTCTGTAATTTCTCGTTGTTCCAGAGCATGCCGGACAGTTGGGCGGTGAAACAGTTGTTTCCGATTATGCCGATCCACCGCCTTCAGGAGCCTCCCACGCGGGCCGGCATCCTGGGGGACATTTCCTGCGACTCGGACGGCAAGATCGACCAGTTCATCGACCGGCGGGACGTCAAGCGCACCTTGCCGCTGCACGTATTCAACGGCAACCCATATTATTTGGGGGTGTTTCTGGTCGGCGCCTACCAGGAGATTCTGGGCGATCTGCACAACCTGTTCGGGGATACGCACGCCGTGCACGTGGCGCTGGGCGACAACGGGGAAACGATTCTTCAGGCGGTGATCCGGGGCGACACGGTGCGCGAGGTGCTGAACTACGTTCAGTTCAGCGCCAGCGACTTGCTGGAGAAATACCGGCAGCACGCCGAGGCGGCGCTCCGGGAAGGGCGCGTTTCTTACGAAGAAGTGGCGCGGTTGATGAAGTTCTTCGAGGATGGTTTGGGCGGATACACGTATCTGGAAGACGCACACGAACAATAGCCGATGTCCGATTCCGCATTGTTGATGAGCCGCCGCGGGTTGCTGGCCCTGGCTCCGCTGGCGGCGGCGCCTATGCTAGAAGGCGAGCCACTGCCGGCGCCGGAGTTGTCGGGGAAGATACGCCGGGAAGAGGGACCGGCGCCGGTTTCGGGCGCCACCTGGTATGTGGCGGAGGCAGAGAACGCCGCGCTGGTCTACCGCTTTCCCGCCGGGACCTTGGCGAAGGCGCGTTATGTGAGCGCCGACATGCTGGCCGACGGCAACACGATCCAGGTTTTTTCGCTCACCTTGCACGAAGGCAACAAAGGGCGGGTGTTCCGCCTGGGCTTCGCCGCTCTGCCGCAGTGCTCGCTGCGGATGAGGATGGCGCTTTCTTTGGTAGACCAGAGCCGGTGGCTGGTGGACCGGGAGGGGGCGTTTCTCAAACCGACTTGCGGCGGGGACCGGGTCGATTTGGAGCTGGTGGACGAGCTGCGGATTACGGTGCGGAGGAAGGCGCCGGATCGACCCGCGCGTTTCTGCCTGACGCCGGTGGCATGGAGCGTGGACGAACCGCCCCGCCTGAGCAAACCGGTTCTGCCCAAGGGGCCTTTGGTGGACGAATTCGGCCAGAGCCGAATCCACGATTGGCCCGGGCGGACGCGCACGACCGAAGAACTGACGCGGCGGATTCAAGGGCAACTAGCTGCGGCGCCCAAGCATGCCTGGCCAGCCGCTTTCAGCCGGTGGGGCGGCTGGCGCCAGCGCAAACTGGCGAAAGCTTCAGGGTTCTTTACCGTCCGCAAAGAGGGGGACCGCTGGTGGCTGGTGGACCCGGACGGTTTCGCCTTCTGGTCGGCGGGCGTCGATTGCGTGCGCGTGGACACCGATGCGCGAGTCGACGGGATCGAGCCGGCTTTGACCACGATGCCCGATGCGGGGGCCCAGCGGCCGCGGGGGCGCGGGCGATACGTAAACTTCTTGGCGGCCAACCTGATTCGCGCTTTGGGCGCCGAAGGCTGGCGCGACAAGTGGGCGGCCATAGCGCTAGGCGAACTCAGGAGGTTGCGTTTCAACACCGTGGGGAACTGGTCCGAGTGGGAGTATGCGGCCAAGGCCGGCTTTCCGTACGTGCGGCCCATGAGCTTCACCGCGCCGAAGTGCGGGATGGTATACCGCGATTTCCCGGACGTCTGGCACCCTGCTTTTCCCGAGGACGCCGCCGCCTATGCTTCGCAGTTGGAAAGCACTCGCTCGGACCCGGCTTTTATCGGCTACTTCCTGATGAATGAACCTACTTGGGCGTTCTCGTCGGAGCTGCCCGCTGCGGGGATGCTTTACAACACCGAAACGTGCTATACGCGCAATGAGTTAGCGTCCTTCTTGGCAGTGAAATACGGCGGCGACGCGGGACTCGCGGCGGCGTGGAAAATGCCGGCCACGCTGAGCGCCGTCCGGCAGGGGCGGTGGAAGGGCAGGTTCACGAAGGAGGCGACTGAGGACCTGCGCGAATTCAGCGTGCGAATGGTGGAGCGGTACTTCGGAACACTCTCGCAGGCGTGCAAGAAGGCGGATCCCAACCACCTTAACCTGGGGATGCGCTGGGCGGGCGTGCCGCCGGAATGGGCTGTGCGCGGGATGAAGCATTTCGACGTGTTCAGCCTCAACTGTTATATGGATAAATTGCCGTTTGACCGCGCGCAACGCATTCACGAGATGCTGCAAATGCCGGTGATGGTGGGGGAGTGGCACTTCGGCGCTCTGGACGTGGGCCTTCCGGCCACCGGGATCGGCCATTTGCGGAACCAGGCGGAGCGCGCCAAGGCGTACCGGGTGTATCTGGAGGATGCGGCGGCCAATCCATACTGCGTGGGCGTGCACTGGTTTACGCTGTACGATCAGTCCGCTCTGGGGCGATTTGACGGCGAGTGTTACAACATCGGTTTTCTGGACGTCTGCAACCGTCCCTATCCGGAAATGAGCGAGGCGGCGATTGTGAGCCACGAACGGATG
>Ga0272446_1002514_pt1 | contig 24825 bp, 21 predicted proteins | sample YNPCB0061_FD_194587 | JGI IMG/M metagenome (GOLD analysis project Ga0272446, IMG submission 194587) | Hot spring microbial mat communities from Yellowstone National Park, WY, United States - YNP-CB-006-1 | ecosystem: Environmental > Aquatic > Thermal springs > Hot (42-90C) > Sediment | place...
TGATCGCCTGGCCCGGCACCACCAGCCAGCAGGCGGGCGGCGAGCGCGCCGGAAAGCGGGTGCGCTTCGAGAAGGAAGACGTCGAGGCCGTGCGCCAGGAAGGCCCGTTCGTCAAGACCATCTGCATGGAAAGCGTGCGCTGGCTGGCGATCTCCCGGGCGGACCGGCTGGCGGACACGGCCATCCGGGGCGTGTGCCCCGAGTACGGGGAGATGCGCAATGAGAAGCCCAGCCAGGGCCGCTGGATCACACCGGACGACCTGCTCGAGCGGCGCCGGGTTGTGTTTCTGGGCGCCCGGCTCCGGGAAAAGCTCTTCGGCGGACGGCCGGCGGTCGGCGAAGAGGTCCTGATCCGGGGCGTGCGCTTCACCGTTATCGGCGTCATGGATCTGAAGATGCAGGACAGCAACTACTTCACCAGCGACGACGAATCCGCCTTCATCCCCTATAGCGCGGCCAGCGACATGTGGGACACCCGGTACGCCAGCGTGCTTGTGTTTGAACCGGTAGAGGCCCGCTTCGAGGCTCAGGCCATGACTCAGGTGGCCACCGCCATCGCCAAGCGCCAGCGCTATTCGCCAACCGACCGCCGCGCCATCCAGATGTTCGGCCGGGAGGAGTCCCGCCCGGTGCTGGACGGTATTACCATCGGCCTCCAGATGCTGCTGCTGTTCATCGGCGCGCTCACGCTGGGGATCGGCGGCGTCGGGGTGATGAACATCATGCTGGTGTCGGTGGACGAGCGGGTCAGGGAAATCGGTCTGCGGCGCGCGCTCGGCGCCCGGCGCATCCACATCAGGACCCAGGTGCTGGCCGAGACTCTGGTGCTGACCCTGCTGGGGGGCGGCATCGGCTTCCTGATCTGTCCCTTGCTGGCGGCGGCCGTCGGCCCGCTGCCGCTGCTGAGCACGGCCTATCAGGACACCAGCGGCGCCGCCGACATCCACCTGAACCCTTCGCCGGCAACGATGGCCGTCTCGGCCGGAATCCTGGTGCTGGTGGGCGTGCTCAGCGGCCTGGCGCCCGCCTGGCGGGCTTCGCGCCTCGACCCCGCCGAGGCCCTGCGGTACGAATAGGCCGGCGCGGGACCTGCCGGCGATCGTCGCCCATCCCGGGGCTTGTGGGGCTATGAGAAGATCGGTTCTATAAGATGCTCCCCATACGGATTCTCTTCCTGTTCTGTGCCGGCTTGACCGCGCTGCCCGGCGCCGGGACCGCTCTCTCGGCCCCCGAGCGCGAGGCGCTCGAACACATTTCCGCCGATTCGCTGCGCGGCCATGTCTCTTTCCTGGCCTCGGACCTGCTGGAAGGCCGCGCCACTCCCTCCCGCGGGCTCGATATCGCGGCCGAGTACATTGCTGCGCAGTTCCGCCGGGCGGGACTGGAGCCGGCCGGAGACGATGGCTATTTTCAAACCGCAAAGTTTGTGGAAAGCACACCCAGCCTGGAGGGCTTCGAGCTCATCATCGAGAGCGCCGGACGCACGCTCCGCGTGGAGCCGGACAAAGTGATGGTAGAAAACCGCGGCGCAGTCCACATCGAGCGCGCCGGGGTTGTCAAAGTGGCGCTTGACGCCGCCAAGCCGCTGGAACTGACGGCCGAACAGGTGGAGGGCAAAGTGCTGCTGGCCGGCGCTCCGCCACCGGGTCCGGGCGCGTTCCGCCAGCTCGGCGCGTTGCTCAAATTGGCGGAACGGCTCAAGCCCGCGGCGGTCGTGGCACTGTGGAAGCACGGCGGCCGTCTCACGGGATCGAGATTGCAGGATTCCACCAGCCGGAGACCGCCGTCGGTGATGGTCGACGACGAGGCGTTACAGAGAGAGTACGAGGCGATGCAACCGGGCGCCACCGGGGCGCTCGCTTCGCTGCATATCGCCGCTCCCAAGGAACGCCCGGTGGTGCTGCGCAACGTGGCCGCCCGGCTGCGCGGTTCCGATCCCGTTCTGAAGGACAGCTACGTATTGCTGAGCGCGCACTACGACCACAAGGGCGTGCGCGGCTCCGGGGATGGCGACAGCATTTACAACGGAGCCAATGACGACGCCAGCGGCACGGCAAGCGTAATCGAGGTGGCCGCGGCGCTTGCCGGCCTCGAGCCCAGGCCGAAACGCAGCATCCTTTTCATCGCCTTCTTCGGCGAGGAACGCGGGGAGATCGGCTCGACCTATTATGCGCGGCACCCTTTGGAGCCGCTGGCGCGCACGGTGGCCGCGATCAACCTGGAGCAGCTCGGGCGGACGGACGACAGCGAAGGGCCGCAGATCGCCCGCGCCGCCGTTACCGGCTACGACTACTCCGATATCGGCGAAACGCTCTCCCAAGCCGGACAACTGACCGGCGTCGAGGTCTTCCGGCATCCCAAACACAGTGATGAGTACTTCGCAGCCAGCGACAACTTCCCCTTGGCGGCCGCCGGCGTTCCGGCCCATACTGTCTCGGTCTCCTACCTGTTCCCCGACTACCACCGTCCGGGCGACGAATGGCAGAAACTGGACTATGCCAACATGCAAAAGATCGATCGCATGATCGCCGCCGGCCTGATCCTGATTGCCGGCAATCCACAGGCCCCGGGATGGAACCACGCCAGCCCGAAGGCGGAGCCCTATGTGAAAGCCGCCCAGGGGTTGACGCCCTGATCAGTGGCGCATGCGCTTGACGGAGTACATCTCGCGGTCGGCTGCGTCCAGCACCTCCCGCAACGGCCGCCCGGCGGCTTCCGCGGCGCCCCAGCTCAACTCGATCGGCAAGGAGCCGTGGCCGCGCACCTGGAAATTCCGCAAACGGGCTTCCAACTGCTGCATGCGGTTGCGCACCACCGGCAGGTTCTCGTCGTAGAAGATGATGACGAATTCGTCCCCGCCCCACCGGAATGGCTCATCCTCTTTCCGGATCGAAGCGCGGATCAGGTTGCCGATGTTGCGCAGGACCTCGTCTCCGACCAGGTGTCCGTAGCGGTCGTTGACTTCCTTGAAATTGTCCAGATCGCAGACCGCCACCGTGCCCACAAATCCGCGGGCGCTCTCCATGCGGCGGGAGAGGGCGGCGTGATTCAGCAGGCCCGTGAGCCGGTCCACTTCGATAGACCGGGACGTTTCCTTCTGAACGCGGGTCAGTTGGTCGCCGAGACTGCGCAAGCGCTCGTTCAGGCGCCCGATCCACGTCGCCATGGCCGCAAATGCCAGCACGGTTTGCAGACCGAAATCGAACAGGTCATGGTAGGGCGCGTAGGGAGCCCAGCGGGGCGCGGCCCCGGCCAGGCGCGCGTAAGAGAAAACCACGGCGTGATGCAGGCTGGCGATCGCCAGGAACAGCAGCGCGACCCGGAATAACCTGCGGCCCAGGCCGTCCATCACTGGAGCGGCAAAATAGGTATACAGGTAGAAAGCGGCCAGCATCAGGGAGTGGAGCGCATGGTACGCGGCGAAGCTGGAGCCGGCGCCAAGCCCATACACGAGGAGCAAAAACAGAGGGTAGCCGAGCAGCACGCGCGCTTTCAGCTTTGCCTCCGGGTGCACTTCGGCTTGCGCCGCGGCAAGCAGCGCAACCGCGAAGGAGAACTCAAAAAACGACCAGGGATAAAGCCAAAACCACGCCCCGCCCAGGAAATTCCGGAGGGCGCAGATCATTGCGGCGGTCTCCAGTCCCCAGGCCAGGCCCCAATAGCCGAAGTAGACCACCCCGGACTCCCTGCGCAGGTACAGGAAGACCGCGCAGAACAGAGCGGAGCCAAACAGGTGGACGTATAGCGCCGCCGGATTGGGAGCGATACCCGCCATTACTCTCCCCGAATCATATGACGCCGGATCGAGATTGTCCTCCCGGTCTGCTCATCCACCTCGAGGACTACGGAGTGTAACTCCGGCCCGCCCCGGGCCGCCTCCATGCGTGCGGGCAAGCCCGTCAGGAAACGCCGCAAACCGATCTGCTTATCCACGCCGATGATGGAATCGTAGGGCCCGGTCATGCCGGCATCGGTCTGGTACGCGGTGCCCCCGGAGAGGATGCGGGTGTCCGCCGTCGCGATATGCGTGTGAGTGCCGATCACCGCGGACACGCGCCCGTTCAGGTACCAGCCCATAGCCATCTTCTCGCTGGTGACCTCGGCGTGGAAATCGACGAAGCGGACCTTGATTCCGGGATCCAGCGAATCGATGAGCTGATCGGCCTTCCGGAACGGGCAGTCCGTGTTGGGCATGTAGGTGCGGCCTTGCAGGTTCATGACGGCGCACTCGACGCCGTTGGCGGCGCGCACCACCAGCAGGCCCTGGCCGGGCAGATCCGAAACATAGTTGGCCGGCCGCAGCAGGCGCGTCTCGCGGTTCAGGTAGTCCTGAATCTCGCGCTTGTCCCACACGTGGTTTCCCGAGGTGAGCACCTGGATTCCCATGCCCAACAACTCGTCGGCCACGGCGGGTGTGATGCCGAATCCGCCGGCGGCATTCTCCCCGTTGGCAATCGTCAGATCAATCGAGAACGCCTGCACGATTCCGGGCAGATGCTGGGAAACCATGCGCCTGCCCGCATGCCCGAAGATGTCGCCCACAAAAAGAATGTTCATCCAGGAACAAAGCCGTAGATTAGCACGCCGGAACTATGCCAACCGGGAAGTCACGGCGCCTTCTGAAGCCGAGGCCACCAGTGCGCAGTACTTGGCGAAGACGCCGGTGGTATAGCGGGGCGGAGGGGGCGTCCAGCTCTCCAGCCGGTTCCGCAGGGCCTCGCCCGGGATCCCGATGTCGATCACTCCCGACTGGACGTCGATGGTAATGGGGTCGCCTTCCTCCACCGCTGCGATCGGCCCCCCGCTGGCGGCCTCCGGTGAGACATGGGCGATCATGAAGCCGTGGGTGGCTCCGGAGAAGCGGCCGTCGGTGACCAGCGCCACGCTGTCGGAGAGACCCGCGCCGACGATCGCGCCGGTGACGCCCAGCATCTCCCGCATTCCGGGTCCGCCGCGCGGTCCTTCGTAGCGAATGATGACGACGTCGTTGGGCTGGATCTGGCCGCCCAGCACGGCGCTCATGGCCGCCTCCTCGCAGTCGAACACGCGCGCCGGCCCGCGATGCATCTTCTTGTTATGGCCGGCCAGCTTGATCACGCAGCCCTCGGGCGCCAGGCTGCCGCGCAGAACCGCGATGCCGCCGGTGGGCTTGAGCGGCCGGTCGAGCGGGCGAATCACCTCCTGGCCAGGCGTCTCGCGCGATTCGGCGGCCTCTTCGGCGAGCGTGCGTCCGGTGCAGGTCAGCGCGGAGCCGTCCACATAGCCCCCTTCAATCAGGCGCCGGGCAATCACCCCAATCCCCCCGGCTTTGTCCACATCCACCGCCATGAACCGTCCGGCCGGCTTGAGATCCACCAGCACGGGCGTGCGGTCGCTCACCGTCTGGAAATCGTCGATGGCCAGCGGCACGCCGGCTTCGCGCGCCATGGCCAGCAGATGCAGAACGGCATTCGTGGACCCGCCCGTGGCTTCCACCGCCGCAATGGCGTTTTCCAGAGCCTGGCGGGTGACGATGTCGCGCGGCTTGATATCCTTCCGCACGGCATTCAGAATCACTTCGCCGCAGCGGTAGGAGACGTCGAATTTGCGCGGGTCCACTTGCGGCACGGCGTTCATGCCCATGGGCGACAGCCCGATCACCTCCATGACAGTAGCCATGGTGTTTGCGGTGAACTGTCCGCCGCAGGCGCCGGCGCCCGGGCAAGCGTGGTCTTCGATTTCGCGCAACTCGTCGTCGCTGATGCGTCCGGCGGCGTTGGCGCCGACGGCCTCGAACACATCCTGGATGCTGATGTCGCGCCCGCGGTGCCTGCCCGGCAGGATCGACCCGCCGTAGAGGATAACGCCCGGCACGTTGAGCCGCAGCAACGCCATGGCCGCGCCGGGAATGGTCTTGTCGCACGCCACCAGGGCGACGATGCCGTCGAACATGTGGCCGCGCGCCACCAGTTCAATCGAGTCGGCAATCACCTCCCGGCTCACCAGCGAGGCTTTCATGCCCTCGGTGCCCATGGTGACGCCGTCGCTGATGGCAATGGTGTTGAACTCCATGGGCGTGCCGCCGGCTGCGCGAATGCCCTCCTTCACCTTTACCGCCAGCTCGCGCAGGTTGTAGTTGCACGGCATGGTTTCGATCCAGGTATTGGCCACGCCGATGATGGGTTTCGCAAGGTCTTCGTCGGTGAAACCGATGGCCTTAAGCATGGCGCGGGCCGGCGCGCGGTCGCGTCCTTGGCTGATGGTGTAGCTACGCAGTTTGTTCATGTCCAGGGTTTCTTTATCTTACCCCGGTTTTTCTCTTCGAGCGTACGCCGCAGGATGGGCAAGACGGCGAGATCCTTTTCCCCGGCAGTTTCCTCCTTGATGGCAATCAGGGCCTCCAGGGCGAGCACACGCACCCGGAGGCCCGCACCGGCGGCGAGTTCGACGGTGCGTGGCAGCAAGTCCTGGTAGGTGTGCCCTCGGCCGATGCTGCCAAGCAGATCGAGCGGACCGAAGCGGGTCACCAGCAGTTGATGCCCGGGCGAGGCGAGATGCGACGCTTCTGGCCGTAAACGGCGCTCGGGTTGGGTACGGTAGTAAGCATCCAACGCGGCCAGCGCCGGCAGCAACCGCTCGATGTTGGCCGGGCTGGTCGAGTGAACCAGGTCCAGATCGAAAGTGTTGACGGGAGCGCCTTCGAGCACCGCCGCGACGCCACCGGCCACAATATGATCCACCCCGTAGTCTGCCAGCGTCCGGAGAATAGACAGAAACTCAATGGCCGGCATTCTCACCTCGAATCATGAGAACGCCGTTCACGAAGTTCTCGAGCGATTCCAGCCGCTCAGCCGGAGTCAGCGAGAGAAACCAGCGGATGAGCGTCAGGTCGACGCCGTCCTCACTGCGGACGGGCGGCGCGAGAGGCGGCTGTGCGTCGGAAGGCATGTCCGATGTAGTTGGATAGCATATCCCGGCACTCAACACAAACCCGCCGGGCACGGCGTCTTGCGCCGGCTTGCGTCCGGCGATTAGAATACGGGCCATGGCACAATGGAATCGACGTGATTTCACGCGAGCGGTGGCCGGCGCGCCGCTGGCTCACAGCGCGTTACCTGCCGCGGGCGCGATGCCGGTCCGCCGGCTCGGAAACATCAACTTCCATGCCAGCATCCTGGGACTGGGAGCACAACACCTGGGCGACAACGGAGTGGAGCAAAGCACCGTAGACCGGGTCATCGGAGAGGGCATCGACAACGGCCTGAACTACATCGACACCGCCCCAACCTACAACCTGTCGGAGGAACGCGTGGGACGCGCGCTCAAGGGGAAGCGGGACAAGGTCTTCCTGGTTTCCAAGGTGGAGACGATGACCCGCGGCGACGTCATGTACCAGATCCGCGACAGTCTGCGGAAGCTGCAAACCGATCACCTGGATTGCGTGCACCTGCACAACATCAGCCGCGACGACCGCTATCCCGACCTGAAGATTGCCCTCGACCGCAAGATCGGCGCCCTTGGCGCGCTCATCGACGCGAAGAAGCAGGGCATGATCCGGCATATCGGCTGCACCAGCCATTTGCGGCCCGCCCGGGCGCTGCCAGCCTTCGAAACCGGCGAAGTCGAGCTGTTCATGTGCACCCTGAACTTCGTCGAACGGCATATTTATGGCTTTGAGGAGAAGGTGTTGCCGGAGGCGCGCAAGCGGGGCATCGGGGTGGTCGCCATGAAGGTGCTCGGCGGCCCGGTGCGCGGCGGCGCGCGGCTGATGGCGCCGGAGGATTACCAGGCCACCCTGCGCTACGTGTGGGGCCTTCCCGGCGTCGCGGTGGTCAATCTCGGCATCCGCACCGTGGAGGAACTCCGCCAGGCGCTTGCCGCGGCGCGCAGCTTCAAGCCGCTCAGCCGGGAAGAGATGGCCGCACTCACCGCGCGCGGCAAACAGATGGCCGCGGCGTGGGGCCCGCTGCGAGGCCCCGTGGCGTGAAGTGCGCGGCCGGCTCACCCGGGCGATGAGAATTGAACTCCACGCTGCGGCCGGTCCGAGCGTCATAGAATGGATGAGGGAGGTGTGAGGTGTATTTACCGAAGCCCAAAGCGCGCGGCTTTTCTCTGATTGAGCTGCTGATCGTAATCGCCATCATCCTGATCATCGCGGCGATCGCCATGCCCAAGCTGAACCGCGCCCGGATGTACTCGCAGGAGATGGCCGCCATCCGGACCATCACCACGATCCACACGGCCCAGGCGCAGTACTTTTCGCAGTACGGGCGATTTGCGGCGTCGCTGGCCGAGCTCGGCCCACCCACCAGCGGCTCGCCTACCGCGGCAGCCTCCGACCTGATCCCCGGTGATCTCGCCCTGGGCGAAAAGAGCGGTTACCGGTTTGTCCTGGCGCCCTCCCCGACCGGGTACACGATCAACGCCAGCCCGGTGGCATTCAACACCACCGGCAGCCGGACTTTTTTTTCCGACCAGACCCTTGTGATCCGGGAAAACTACGGCCAGGAGCCCGCAACAGCGCAGAGCAAAGAAATCAAGTAGCCTTTCCGAGGCTCCCTGGGGCGCGAAAGCCAGGCCGGCTCACAAAGGCGTGAGTGAGGCAATCGATGTCACCTCTGCATAACCAGACCCACCGCCGCCGTTTTCTAGCCTCGCTAACCGGCGCGGCCGCCATTCCGGCAATTGTCCCCGCCAGCGCTTTAGGCCGCGGATTCACCCCTCCCAGCGACCGGGTGACCGTCGGCGTCCTCGGCAGCGGGGGCAGGGGAGTCTTCGAGACCGGCCAGTATCCCTCCTTCGACAACACCGTGATTGTCGCCGTGTGCGACGCCCAGGAAAGCCGCCGCTTAAGCGCCAAGGCGGCGCTCGAAAAACGGTATGCCGAGCAGAGACCGGGCAATCCCAACCGCGGAATCCGCATGTACCGCGACTTCCGTGAATTACTGGCCCAGAAAGACATCGACGCCGTCTATATTGCCTCCCCGGATCATTGGCACGTCACCATGCTGATCCACGCCTTGAAGGCGGGTAAGCATGTCCATTGTGAGAAGCCGCTGGGAGTCAGCATCGAGCAGGATCTGGCCGCGCTGAAGGCGGTGCGCAAGTACCGGAAGGTGTTCCAGTACGGCGCCGAACTGCGCTCCAACGCGGAGACCCGCAAGGGGATCGAACTCGTCCTGAACGGCCGTATCGGCAAGGTGGAGAGGATCTACGTCGTGAGTCCGCCGTCGGAGACCGGCGGTTCGGCGACCCCGGTCCTCCCGGTCCCGAAAGGATTCGACTACGACCTGTGGCTCGGCCCGGCTCCGGTCAAGCCATTCTGTGCGGACCGGTGTTTGCAGGGCAGCAACGGCCGCAACGCGATTTATTACGTCTTCGACTACACCCTCGGAAATATCGCCAACTGGGCCGCGCATCCCCTGGATCAGGTGCAGTTATGGGCCGACAATTCCGGCCGCACCGAGCCCCCGGTGCTCTATGAGGGCTCCGGGAAGTACCCGGCGGAGGGTCTCTTCGACACGGCCTGGCAATGGAGTGTGCGTTGCGCCTGGCGGGACGGGCTGGTGATGCACTTCATGGACAACAACACCTATGATGAGTTGCCGGATGCGCCCCATCCCGACGTCTCGTGGGGCAGGAGCGCCACCGGCGCAGACGTCCGGAAGATGCATAATGGCGCCGTCTTTGCGGGCACGGAGGGATGGGTGATCGTGAGCTACGGCAAGGTGGTCACCAACCCGGCCTCCCTGGCGGACTCAGAGATCGGCCCGAATGAGATCCATCTGCACGACAGCGCTTTGGCGAGCATTCCTGAAGGCATGCCGAAAGGTTTTCAGCAGACCCTGACTGCGGGGCACCACCAGGACTGGATCCGCGCCATCCGCACGGGTTCTCCGACGGCGGACGGAATCGAAAGCGCGGTCCGCTCCGACCTGGTGAGCCAGCTCGCTGAACTCTGTATCCGGACCGGCCAGCCGGTTCGATGGGATCCGGAGAAAGAGACGATTACCGGCAACGAAGCCGCGCGCCAAATGATGGAGCGCCCGATGCGCGCTCCCTGGCGGGTGGCGCGAAAGAGCGTCTGACAGGTTCCGCGAACCGGCCAGCACGCGGCCGCATCAGGGCTTGTGCCTGGTCTTGATCAAGGGGCCGAGGTTATAGCCCTGACGCTTTGCGCGATCGAGGATCTGAGCGTAGAGTGCTTCGTCGAGTCCGGGCTCCCGGCTGAGAATCCACAGATACTTGCGATCAGGTTCGCCCACCACCGCCCAGCGATAGTCCGGATCGAGGTCAATGATCCAGTAGTTGCCCGTAAAGGGCCAGAAAAAAGTCACCTTCAGCTTCGTGTTCGGTCCTTCGGCGCTTGCCACACGGGCTGTCCCCCTGGCGGATTTCAAGCTGCCATCGGCCTTGCGGCACTGGTTGAGCACAGTAATCTTCCCATCCGGGCGCAGCGTGTAGGTAGCGGTAGTATCGCTGGCGCAAGCGCGCTGAAACCAGTTTGGCAGCCGCGCGATCTCGTACCACCTGCCCGCGTATCGAGCCAGGTCCACCGAGGGCACGACCTCGAGGGAGGCCGGACGGTCCGCCGCAGCGGCCGCCACACCTGTCAAGATAGTGCCGAGAGCCAAGAGCACTGGCGAAGTTCCGGGTTCCATGGATTCCACCTCATCTTCCACCTTACTTCGTCCGGGGACGCCCGCGGGTCGCTGCCCCTCACCAACGGGATAGAATAAAACCCGATGATGCGCTTCAGCAGATCCCTTCGCCTCGCAGCGCCGGCTCTTGCGCTGGCCTGCGGCCTTTCCGCTGCCGCAGCCGGCCGCACACCCCTCGATGAATACGTGCAGAGGCCGGACAGTCACTTTCGCTATGAACTGGTCTCGACAACAGCCGGAAACCGCGCCACCGTGTATATCCTCGAAATGACTTCGCAGGCGTGGCGCAAGCCCTCGGAAGTGGACCGGACGGAGTGGAAGCACTGGGTATTCATCTACAAGCCCCGGGCGGTGACGAACACCACCGGCCTGCTGTTTATCGGCGGCGGCTCGAACGACAAACCCAGACCGGAGCCCAGCGAACCTCTGGCCACCATGGCGGAAGCCACCGGCACGATCGTCGCCCAGGTGAACATGGTTCCCAACCAGCCGCTCCGCTTCACCGGAGACTCGTACGGCCCGCGCAGCGAGGACGAGATCGTCGCTTATACCTGGGTGCGCTACCTGGAGACGTCGGACGTCAACTGGCCGCTGCGTCTGCCGATGACGAAAGCCGCGGTCCGCGCCATGGACGCGGTGACCGCGTTTCTGGCCAGCAGAGCCGGGGGAGGCGTGAAAGTGGACCGCTTCGTGGTGGCGGGCGGATCGAAGCGCGGGTGGACCACCTGGACCACCGCGGCCGTGGACCAGCGCGTTGCGGCCATCATGCCGCTGGTGATCGATGTGCTCAATATCGTGCCCTCGATGGAGCACCACTACCGCGCTTACGGTTTCTGGGCTCCCGCGGTGAAGGATTACGTGAACGCCGGCCTGATGGACAAGTTCGGCGACCCGAAATTCCGGGAGCTGATGCGCATTGTCGAGCCGTACGAATACCGGGAGCGGTTCACGATGCCCAAGTACATTGTGAACTCGGCGGGCGATCAGTTCTTTCTGCCGGACTCCTCACAGTTTTACTTCGACGATCTGCCGGGCGAGAAGTATCTGCGCTACATCCCAAACACCGATCACTCGCTCAAGAACAGCGACGTGTACGACAGCCTGACGGCCTTTTACCAGGCCGTGCTGGCAGGCGCCCCGCGCCCGCGCTTCGCCTGGAAATTCGAGCCCGGCGGCAGGATCCGCGTTACCGCAGCGGACAGGCCTTCCGCCGTGACGTTGTGGCAGGCCACCAATCCGGAGCGCCGCGATTTCCGTCTCGAAGCCATCGGCGCGGCATACCGGAGCACCGCCTTGCGGCCGGCGAAAGGCGGGGCCTACGTGGCGCGGGTGGCCCAGCCGGCGAAAGGTTTCACGGCGTACTTTGTGGAGCTGACCTTTCCGGGCACGGGGAAGTATCCTTTCAAGTTCACGACCCCGGTCCGGGTGATTCCCGACGTTCTGCCGTTTCCGCCGCCGCGCTGATCTGGTTTCCCGGGTGTTGCTGGTGTACCATGGCCTGAAAATGGAAAAACGAGTGTTCGTCGCCATCGGGGTGGCCATCGTGCTGTTTTCGCTGTGGCCTTCGGTTACGCTGTTTAACCACGTCCACCCCTTCATCCTGGGACTGCCGCCGTTTGTCTTCTTCTCGCTGGTAGTCTTTCTCGCGGTTCCCATCTTCCTGTTCGCGGCCATGGCCCGGAAAATATGAATTGGATCTGGATTCCCCTCACCATCCTGGCGTATCTGCTGGTGTCTCTGTGGCTGGGCGTGCGCGCGGCGCGCGGGCGGCAGCAATCCGTCTCCGAACACGTCGTCGCCGGGCGCGGCTTGCCGCTCTTGCTGGTGTTCTTTATTGCGGTAGGCGAGATTTACTCTTCGCTTTCGTTTCTGGGCCAGCCCGGGTGGTCGTATGCCTACGGGGTGCCCATTTTGTGGGCCACCATGAACGGCACCATGGTCGCCATGGTCAGCTTCTGGTTGGGACCCATCATCTGGCGGCTCGGCAAGGAACACAATTTCTACACGCAGGCGCAGTTCCTGGGACATTTCTACCAGAGCCCCGGCCTGCGCAACACGGTGGCCGCGGTCTCGCTGATCGCGCTGATTCCTTACGTGAGCGTGCAGATCATTGGGGCGGGCTTTGTCTTCCGGGTCACCACCGGCGGTCGCATCCCGTTCTGGGCGGGCACGGCGATTGCGTTCACCATCGTGGCGGCGTACGTCATCAAGGGCGGCCTGCGCGGCATCTCGTGGGTGGCGGTCTTCAAAGGGGTCTTCATGCTGACGGTGGGCGGAGCCGCGGTGATACTGGTCATCTGGCGTAACTACGGCGGGCTCACCGCCATGTTTGAGCGCATTGCCGCTGAGAGCCCGCAGCATCTGACCCTGCCCGGCAACACCGGGATCATGAACTACGCCTTCTGGAGCACGTCGATCATCGTGGGGCTGTGCGGCTTCTACATGTGGCCGCACCTGTTCCAGAATTTCTTCGGAGCGCGCGACGCCCAGACCATCCGGATGCAAGCCGCCCTGATCCCTTTCTACAACCTGATCGGATGGGCTTTCATCATGGTGGGTTTCGCCGGCATCCTGGTGCTGAAGAACGTTGAGCCCGACGCGGTGATGATCGAGATGGTGATGCGCACGGCGCCGGGATGGCTGGTAGCCGTCTTCTGCGCCGGGGCGCTTTCGGCCAGCATGGTAACCGCGGCGGCGGCGACGCTGGTTTCCGCCGCCACGCTGGCGAACGATCTGTTCCAGCCCCGCCTGAACCTGCCGGATCCATCGCTTCGCCGTCTGATCCAGTGGCTGGTGGCCCTGGTCATGGTGGCAGCCTACCTGTTCGCCATCTTGCAGAGCTCCACCATCGCCTTCGTGATGCTGATGGCGTACGGGTTCGTCTGCCAGTTCATGCCCCTGGTGCTGGCCTCGATCTACCTGCGCGGACGAATTCCCGGCAAAGCCGCGGTTGCCGCCATCCTGGCGGGAATGGCCGTAACCGCGTTCTTCACGATAGGACCGGAGGCGTTGCGCCGGCCGGGCGGCGTGCACCCCGGCTTTCTGGGACTGCTGGCCAACAGCGCTGTGCTTCTGATTGCCGGGGCCACGCGCCGGCGCGCTATAATTTCCACTTCCGAATAGCGGGAGGATTCGCATGAAGCGGCTTACTTTCCTGCTCTGTGCAACCGGTCTTTTGTTGCCGGTATGCGCCCAGCAGAAGAAGATCCAGACCCTGATCATTACCGGCCAGAACGGCCATGACTGGCGGGCGGTGGAACCTCACCTGAGGAAGGCCCTGGAAGACACCGGCAAGTTCGAGGTCCGCGTCACCGAGGAGTTCCGCGGGGCCGGGCCGGAGACCCTGGCGCCGTATGACCTGGTGGTGCTGAACTACTACGACGGCCGCAAGCCGGAACTGCGGTGGGGCGAGCGGGCCGACAACGCGCTGACGGAGTTCGTGCGCTCGGGCAAGGGCCTGGTGATGTATCACTTCTCCACGGCGGCCTTCGATGGCTGGACCGAGTACGAGAAGATGTCCGGCGGCAACTGGCGTCCCAACAATGGCCACCACTCCCCCGGGCACGATTTCACGGTGGATATCCGCGACTCGAATCACCCCATCACCCGCGGTCTGAAGAAGTCTTTCCCGCAGCCGAAAGATGAGCTGTACGCCAACCTGCGCTGGCAGCCTCCCGACACCTATCATGTGCTGGCCACGGCCTGGGACGACCACAAACTGTACGGCGGAAAGGCGCGCCAGCCGATCCCCGGCGACGGCAAGGACCAGCCCATGCTTTGGGTGGTCCGGTACGGCAACGGACGGGTCTTTGCGACGGTCCTGGGTCACGATGCCGCGGCCGTGCAGACGCCGGCCTTCGTAGTGACCTACACGCGCGGCGCCGAATGGGCCGCTACAGGCGACGTCACCCTTCCGATCCCCCCCGAGATGGCCCAGTGACCCGGGACTTCACTCGGAATCCCCGCTACAAGTGGTACGTCGTGGGGATGCTCTGGTGGATCTGTTTTTTCAACTACGCGGACCGCCAGGCCATTTTCTCCGTCTTCCCCCTGCTCGAGAAGGAACTCGGCCTGACCACGGTTCAGTTGGGGCTGCTGGCCTCCTCGTTCGCATGGGTGTACGGCATCTGCGCGCCGCTGGCGGGGAACATCGGAGACCGCGTGCGGCGCAAAACGGCGATTCTGGGCGGTTTGCAGGCCTGGAGCATCATTTGCATGGCCACGGCGCTGGCCCGCAACTTTCCCCAGCTACTGTTCTTCCGCGCCGCCGAGGGGCTGGGCGAAACCTTCTACTATCCGGCATCGATGTCCCTGGTGAGCGATTACCACGGCAAGAGCACGCGCTCGCGAGCCATGGGTTTCCACCAGACCAGCGTGTACTTCGGAACGATCGGGGGCGGATTCTTCGCCGGATTGATCGGGCAGTACTACGGATGGCGCTGGTCGTTCGTCGTGTTTGGGGGCTTGGGGATTGTGCTGGGGATTCTGTTGCGCCGTTTCCTGGTGGAGCCCCCGCGCGGGGCCGCGGACCGGGCGGAGACGGGCCATGCCGCTGAAGGCGGCTCAGCCGGCCGGGCGCACATTCCCACGCGTGAGTTTCTGCGCATCATCTGGGGCACGCCGACGGTGCTGGCGCTGATGTCCGCGTTCATGTGTGCGAACTTCGTCGCCCTGGTGTTGCTCTCCTGGATGCCGAAGTTTCTCTACGACCGGTTTCATCTGAATCTGGCCATGGCGGGCTTTACTGCCACGGTGTTCGTGCAGCTTGCCAGCATGGCCGGTTCTCCGGTGGGCGGATGGCTGGCCGACCTGATGCGGCGGCGCACCCCTGGCGGCCGCATGCTGGTGCAGGCGGCGGGCGTGCTGTGCGGCGCGCCCTTTGTGGTGTTGTGCGGGATGACCCAGTCCGTAACCTGGCTCATCGTCGCGCTGGTCGGATGGGGCTTCTTCAAGGGCCTGTACGACGCCAACATCTTCGCGTCGGTCTACGACGTGATCCGCCCGGAGGCTCGCGGCACGGCGGCGGGCTTCATGAACATGGTCGGCTGGCTGGGCGGCGGCGGTACGGCGCCGGTGGTGATCGGCTACATCGCGCAGCAATCTTCGCTGGGCGCGGCCATCGCGCTCGCCGCGGTGGTGTATGTGGCAGCCGGGGCCCTGCTGATCGGCGGTGTGCTCCTGTTCGTCCGCAAAGACGCAGCCCGCATGGAAGCCCAACTGGCGTAAAATCGGAATCGAATGTCCGAAAGGAGATCCGCATCATGAAACCGAACTCAAACTCTCCGGGCTGCTGCTCCGCGCCGTGCACGGGCCACTGCGGGGTGAGCCGCCGCGACTTCTTCGGCGTGGCCGGCGCCGGCGCCGCCGCGCTTTCGGGCCTGCCCCGCGCTTCCGCGGCGCCTGCCGCCGACCCGGCCCGCCAGCAGCCGATCCGCGCGCCGCTCAAAGTACAGCCGGTCTTCTGCTACGACACGCCCAAGCGCCGCGAGCACACCAGCTGGCGCAGTTGGGGCGGCATTGAAACCGAGCCACAGGCTTCCGAGGAAAAGGAGCGGATCGGGCGCGAACTGGCCGCGATGACCAAATCCGCCGGCTTCCCCGTGGAGATTCTTCCTCTGGCCGTGGTCAGAACGCCCGAGGAAGCGGCCAACCTTCCGCGAGGCTCATACGACGCATCCATCATGTACGCTGCGGGCGGTGGCGTGAACACCTATGACGCGCTTGCCAGGGCATCGCGCTGGAACATCATGTTTGTGCGGCACCGCTCAGGACCCGTGTACCTGTGGTATGAGATCGCGCACCCGCGCTTCCTGCGCAAGACGGTGGACGAGTACGGGCAGACCGGAATGGACGTCAACGACGTGGTGGTGGACAGCCACGCCGAGATCGCCATGCGCCTGCGCGCGCTGTACGGCCTGAAGAACACGCTGGGCAAGAAGGTCGTCGCCGTCGGCGGACCCAGCGGATGGGGCGAGGGCGGACGCGTGGCCCCGGACCGGGCGCGAGAGGTCTTCAAACTCGACATCCAGACCGTCTCCTACGACGATCTCGGGGCGCGCATCAGGAAGGCGCGCGAAAACGACGCCGTGGTGAAGCGCTCCACCGCCGCCGCCGAGCAATATATGAGGCAGAAGGGCGTCACCGTTTCGACCAGCCGCGATTTCGTCACCCGCGCGTTTCTGCTGACCGAAGTTTTCCGCGACCTGCTGGATGAAGCCAGGACCGACGCCATCACAATCAACCAGTGCATGGGCACCATCATGGGCATTTCCGAGACCTCTGCCTGCCTGCCGCTCTCGCTGCTCAACGACGATGGCTACATGGCTTTCTGCGAGTCGGATTTCGTGGTGGTTCCCTCGGGCATCCTGCTGCGCTATATCGCCGACACCCCGGTATTCCTGAACGATCCCACCTATCCGCACGACGGTGTCGTGACGCTGGCCCACTGCACGGCGCCCCGCAAACTCGACGGGCAGCATTTCGAACCCGTGAAAGTGCTGACCCACTTCGAATCCGACTACGGCGCGGCGCCCAAAGTGGAATTCCGCAAAGGCATGGCAATCACCACCCTGGTGCCGGATTTCGGTTTCAAGAAGTGGGTGGGGTTCACCGGCGATGTCGTTGAAGTGCCCTTCCTGCCGATCTGCCGTTCCCAGGTGGACGTTTCCATCAAGGGCAGCACCCAGAAGCTGCTGGAAGAGATGAAGGGCTTCCACTGGATGATGTCGTACGGCAACTACCTGCGCGAGACCGGGTACGCTCTGCGCAAGGCAGGGGTGGATTTCGTGAACATCAGCGAGCGGGCCTGAGCCGAGGGGGAAACCGGCGGCTCTATGCTCCGCCCGTGCGTACGGCCCCCGCCGCGTCCGCGATCGCGCGCTGCGGCTCGCCCAGGATTGCCGGGGAAACGCGCTGCCTGGACTCAATCCAGCGGGGCGCCGCATCGCGCTCCTCTTCCGGCCGGTTCATGGCGAATGCAGCCACTACACGCTGCCGGTTGAGCCACCAGGCGCTGAAGCTGCCTCCGGCCAGGTCTCCGCGATGGACAACCTGGTCCGCCTCCGAGGGATCCCCCCAAAACTCGTACGAGAGATCGAAGACATCGGAAAAGAAGTAGGGTACGTGCTGGAAGGGTTTGCGGTCGCCCATCAGCGCGCGGGCGCAGTGTTCCGCCTGGCTGACGGCATTGTCCCAGTGCTCCACCCTCCGGCGCTTGCCGAACAGAGTGTCCTGGTAGCTGGCGACGTCACCGGCTGCAAGGATGTCCCCCAGGTTGGTTTCCAGATATTCGTTCACCACAACGCCGTCCGCTACATCGAGCCCGCTCGAAGCGAGCGCCTCCGTGGCTGGAGTCACTCCAATCCCCGCCACGGCCAGATCGCAATCCAGGGCGCGCCCGTTAGCCAGTTCCTCCTCTCTGCCCTAAGCCCACTGTACACCCGCCGGACACCGGCCCGCGGTGCGATTGACTCGGCAAGGACGATTGGGGGAGAGTGGTTTGTTCAGAGGTGAAGGGAGGCGGATCGGTGCCCGCACGGCGACAGATCGGAAGGCGCGGCTTCTTGAGGGGATTCCTTAATGGCGCGGCCGCAATTGCGGGTTCCCCGCACCTGGTCCCGGCATCGGCTCTGCGGGCGGAAGGGCCCACGGCGCCGAGTGACACCATCACGGTGGCATGCATCGGCACGGGCTGGCAGGGCGGCAACAACGTGAAGAGCATGCTGGAGGAGCCGGGCGTGCGCCTGCTGGCCGTCTGCGACATCGATGCCAGGCACCTGGAGTCCGCCAAGTCCGCCGTGGACCAGAAGTACGAAAACCGCGACTGCAAGACCTACCACGATTTCGAGGAAGTGCTGGCCCGGGCGGACATCGACGCGGTGGTGCTGTCGGTGCCCGACCACTGGCACGGCATTGTCTCCGTGCGTGCCGCCGAGGCCGGCAAAGACATCTACGGCGAGAAACCCATCGCCCACAACTTCGCGGAGGCAAAGGCCATCTGCGAAGCCGTCGACCGTCACGGGCGAGTCTGGCAGACGGGGAGCTGGCAGCGCTCGGTCAGCCAGTTCCGCCACGCCTGCGAACTGGTTCGCAACGGCCGCATCGGAAAGGTGCACCGCGTGGAGGTGGGCTTGCCCGGCGGACTCACCGACTTCGACGGGCTGGGACACCTGGATGCGCCCGCGCCCCCGCCGCCGCATCTCGATTTCGACCGCTGGCTTGGTCCGGCGCCCGAGGCGCCCTATTCCCCGGCGCGAGTCCACAAGACCTGGCGTTGGAACCTCGATTATGGCGGAGGGATGCTGATGGACTGGGTGGGGCACCATGTGGACACCGCCCACTGGGGTCTGGGACTCGATGATACGGGCCCTCTGGAGGTCGAGGGCCACGGCGAATTCACCAGTACGAACCGGGTCTGGAACGCGCCCGCGAAGTTTCGCGTGACCGCCACCTATGCGGGCGGGCTCACAATGGTCATCTCAGGCGGATACGACGACATCCGCCGGGGCGCAAAGTGGATCGGCGAGGAAGGCTGGATCTGGGTGGACCGGAGCGGCATCGAGGCACAGCCGCGAAACGTGCTGGGCAGCAGGATTCTGCCGGAGGAGATCCACCTGGAGCGCTCCTCCGGCCATCATCACAACTTCATCGAGTGCGTGCGCACCCGCCGCCAGACGCTGACCCCCGCCCACGTGGCCCTGCGCTCGGCAACCCCGGGTTACCTGGGTCTGATTTCGATTCTGACGGGACGCAGGATCCGGTGGGACCCGGTGAAACAGGAAATCCTCGGGGACCCCGTGGCCGAACGCTGGTTACAACGTCCGATGCGGAGTCCGTGGCATGTCTAAGATCCTGATCTCGCTCCTGTGCGCGTTCGCGGCAGAGGCCGGCCGGCCGGCGAGCCTGGAGCCGCTGTTGGAGAAGATCGCGGCATATGAGTACGGGCAAAGCCGGGAGCCACTGGTTGAGTTCGACGCGTATGTGCGCGGCTCCCTGGCGCGGGGCGAAAAACTGGACGGCCTGGAGATGCGGCTGATCCAATTCCTCAAAGCCAGGACTACGCTCGCGGCGAAGGATTTTGCCTGCCGCGAGTTGAGTCTGATCGGCACGGCGGCCTCGGCGCCGGCGCTGGCTGCGATGCTGCCCCGCGCCGAGACCTCCGAGATGGCGCGTTATGCACTCGAGAGAATCCCGGGGCCTGAAGCGGCTGAAGCGTTGCGAAAGGCCTTGCCGGGCGCCTCGGGGAGAACCCGGGTCGGGATTGTCAACTCTTTGGGAGAGCGCCGGGATGCCCGCGCCGTTCCCCTATTGAGACCTCTGGTTATCTCCCGGGATGCCGCGGTGGCCGAAGCCGCGGCAGCCGCGTTAGGGAAGATTGGGGGAAAGGCGGCGGCTGCGGCGCTGGATGCGGCCCTCGTCAGGACGTCCGATCCTCAGCGGACGCGGGTGGCGGCGGCTTACATCCGGTGCGCGGATGGGATGGCGGCAGGCGGCGACAGGGCCGGCGCTCTCAGGATCTACGCGCGGCTCGGCATACCCGGCGAACCCCCCATGATCCGGGTGGCCGCGTTGAGGGGGCTTGCCAGGACCGCCGGCAAGGGCGCCATCGGTCCGCTGTCCCGCGAAATCGAGTCATCCAACCGGCTGGTGCAGACCGCGGCGATCCGGTTCCTGGCTGGTATACCCGGCCCGGAGGCAACGGCGGCGCTGGTGGAGGCAGTCCCCAGGCTGCCTGCGGAAGGCCGGGTGATCGCCCTTTCCGCGCTGGTCACTCGTGGCGACGCCGCGGGGCGGCAACTCCTGGTGGATGCCCTGAATAGCGGCGCGCCGGCCGTCCGCCTGGCGGCGCTTGAGGGCCTCGGCAAGCTGGGCGATGAATCCAGCGTGCTCGTTCTGGCCGGGGCCGCGGCAACGCGCGAGGGCGCCGAGCAGGCCGCGGCCCGCGAGAGCCTGTACGCTCTCGGCGGCGCTGGAATCGACCCGGCGATTGTAAAGGCCATCGGCTCCACCAAGGGAAAGGTCCGCATCGAACTAATTCGCGCCGCCGGGGAGCGCGGTATCGCGGCGGCAACGGACGCGCTGCTGGCGGGCGCGCGGGATCCCGACCGCGAAATTCGCCGGGAGTCCGTGCGGGCGTTGCGCGAAACCGCCGGCGTCTCATCCGCGAAGTCATTGCTCGATCTGATGCTGGCGGCCGAAGGCGCATCCGAGCGCAGGGAAATGGGACGCACGCTGGCCGCGGTGCTGAAGAAGTCCGGCAACCCTCCCATCGGTCTGGTGGTCGCGGCGTATCAGTCGGCCCAGGCGATCCCTTTGCGCGCGGCTCTCCTCGAGGTGATCGGCCAGACGGGTTCCGGCGATGCGCTGCCGGTGCTCCGCTCCGGTTTGCAAGCGGACCACCGCGAGATCAGCCGCACCGCGATCCTCGCCCTGTCCGACTGGCCTACCCCTGCGCCGATGAGCGACCTTCTCCCGGTGGCCAGGAGCGACCCGGATCCGGCCAATCAGGTCCTGGCGCTGCGCGGCTATCTCAAGCTGGTCGCCCTGCCTTCGGGACGAACCGCAGCGGAGACTGCGAGACTGCTGAGCGAGGCCATGGCGCTGGCGAAACAGCCGGGTGAGAAGAAGGCTGTGCTGGCGCTGTTGCCGGGTTTTCCCTGCCAGGAATCCCTGCAAGTTGCGCGGGCGTCGCTCGGTGACGCCACCGTCGCCGGAGAAGCGAGAATGGCGGTGGACCGGATCAGCCGTGCCCTCAGTATCAAGAAGGAATCGCGATGAAACTATCCCTGTTTTTTTTCATTGCAGGCGCACTCGCCCTGCCGGCGGCGGCGCAGACGGCTGGTCTGCAACCCCTGCCGATCGTGCTGCCCAAGCCGCTGTTTGAAGGCACTCCGGAGAATCTGAAGGTTCCCAACCTCGAGAAGCCGCTCGGCAAGCCTCGCCCGGCATTCCTGGCTCCCGCGGGCACGGCCAACGTGGCGCGCGGCAAACCGGTTTCGTCGAGCGACAGCGACCCGGCTATCGGCGACCTGGAGATGGTCACCGACGGGAACAAGGCGGGCGCCGACGGCTCGTATGTGGAACTGAAACCCGGCGTGCAGAGCGTGGTCATCGATCTCGAGTCCCGTCACACCATCTATGCCATCCTGATCTGGCACTTTCACAAGGAGCCGAGGGTGTACTCCGACGTGATTGTGCAACTGGCCGACGATCCGGACTTCATCAGCAACGTGCGTACTCTGTTCAACAACGACTTCGACAATACCGCCGGATTCGGCATCGGCAAGGACCTGAACTATATCGAGACCGCCGAAGGCAAGCTGATCGACGCCAGGGGATCCGAAGCGCGATACGTGCGGCTGATCAGCAATGGCAGCACGCGGAGTCCGGCCAACCATTACGTCGAGGTGGAAGTGTTCGGCAAGCCGGTACAGTGAAGACCACGGCGGCAATCTGCTGCGCGATTCTGGCCGTGGCCGCAGGGCTGCGCACGGTGGACCTTTCCGCTCGGCCGATGCACGCCGATGAGAGCATTCTTGCCGACAAGTTCGGCGCCCTGCTCGAACACGGGACCTACGCATACGAGCCGCGGGATTACCACGGCCCGGCCCTGCTTTATCTGACGCTGGTCCCGGCCTGGATCGCCGGCGACCACCGCTATGTGGATCTGAGCGAGGCGACATTGCGTGCGGCGCCGGCGGCGGCCGGGCTTGGGCTGGTCTTTCTGCCGTTGCTGCTCATTCCCGGCCTGAGCCGCACGCAGGCCCTCGCAGCCGCCGCGCTCACCGCGATTTCGCCGGCCATGGTGTACTTCAGCCGGTACTACATTCCGGAGATGCTGCTGGTCTGCCTCACCGGCCTTACGATCGCCTTGATGTACCGCTATGCTCTGGCCGGCAGTCTCACCTGCGCGCTCGCGGCCGGACTGTCGCTGGGTCTGATGTTCGCCACCAAAGAAACGGCTCTGATTGCCTCCGGCTGCATGATTCCGGCGCTCGCGGTAACGGTCCGAAAGATGCCTCGAACCTGGTGGCGCATCGCAGCGGGCCTGGCGGTGGCCGCGGCTGTCGTCGCCTTACTCCCGGGCATTGCGAATACCCTCCGCGCCTGGGTCCACGCCGTGGGCCGGGGACTCAGCCCGCAACTCCACCGCCACCCATGGCACTACTACCTGAGCCTGATGTGGCGGCAGGAGGCCGGTATCTTCCTGCTGGGCGCCATTGGGTTAGCTGCCGCCAGACAGGGCCTCGCGCGATTCCTGGCGGTGTACACGCTGGGAATGACCGCCGCCTATGCGCTGATCCCGTACAAGACGCCCTGGTGCGCTCTCGGATTTCTGCACGGCTGGATCCTGCTTGCCGGCATTGGGGCCGGTAAGCTGATCGCCGCCGGCAGGCAAGCGGTACGCGGAGCCGCCGCCGCGCTGCTGGCGCTGATAGCGGCGCACCTGACCTGGCAGGCGGCCGGAGATGCGTTCCGCTATGCGTCCGACCCGGTCAACCCCTACGTGTATGCCCATACCGGCAGAGACGTATTCACCATTCGAGACCGGATCGCAGGCCTTGCCAACAGCGACCCCGCGGGCCGGAACCTGCGCCTCCAGGTGATCAGTCGCGCCAATCTCTGGCCTTTGCCGTGGTATCTGCGGGAATTTCCCCACATCGAGTGGTGGACCCGGGTGGGACCGAACCTGCAACCGGCTCCCGTCATCCTTGCATCGCCGGACATGGAGGCTGCGCTGGCCGAACAGATCTACCGCACGCCACCCGGCGAGCGCGAACTCTACGTCGCCATCTTCGAACGCTACGTCGAGTTGCGCCCGCGGGTCGAACTGCGCGGCTACGCCCGCAAGAGCGTCTGGGACCGTTATCTTCAGACTACTTCGGCACGGGGCCCATAGGCGCGCCCTGCTCGCCTTCCCTGGCCGGATCGTAATTCGGGTTGGGGGTGGGCAAGCGGGCGCCGGTTTCGCGGAGCCAGGCACTGAGCCGGCCGCTGAGCCGCCTGGCCGTGGCGTTCTGCCGCGCCGATTCATCCCGCTGTTCGCCGATGTCGTCGCGCAGGTTGTACAACTCTTCGTGGCCGTCTTCGAAAAAGCGAATCAGCTTCCAATCGCGCTCGCGAACCGCGGCGCTGGGCCGCCCGAGCTGGGGGCTGTAGTGCGGGTAGTGCCAGTAGATGCAGTCGCGTTTCAGCCGCTTCTCCCCCTGGAGCAGCGGGACGAGGCTCAGACCGTCCATAGCCGGAAGCGATCCGCGTCCTACTCCGGCCGCCTCGGCAAGGGTAGGGGCGAAGTCGACGCTGAGCACCGGCTCGTCGCACACCTCGCTCGGCCGGGTCACGCCAGGCCACCGCACGATCAGCGGCACACGGATGCCGCCTTCGTAGAGGTGTCCCTTCCCGGCGCGCAGGGGGAGGTTCGAGGTCACCGGGCGATTGCGCCATTCCCGCGAGCTGACCCCGCCGTTGTCGGAAGTGAACACCACCAGGGTCCGGTCCGACAGCTTCAGGCGGTCGAGGGTGTCGAGCACCCGCCTGACGCTCTGATCCACGCTCTGGAGCATGGCTGCATAGGCGGGGAAGTTTTGCGGGTCGTCCGCGCGAACCTTCTTCTCGAAGTGGGGAATCAGTTCCGCCTTAGCCTCAATGGGCACGTGCACCGCGTAGTGAGGCAGGTAAAGGAAGAAGGGTTTGTCCGCCGACTCACGAATGAAGTCCACGGCAAGGTCGGTGAGGCGATCCGTCAGGTATTCTCCGTCGCGGGCGCCTTCGAGGGGGATCTTCTTTTTCCACTCGGGGTAGAAGAAACTGTTGGTCGAGCCCGCGGTGTCGCCGCCGATGGCCACGTCAAACCCCTGCGCTCCGGGGAGGAAACCGGGGCCGCCCAAGTGCCATTTCCCAATCGCGGCGGACCGGTAGCCGGCGCCCCGCAGGATCTCGGCGATCGTGATCTCTTCCAGAGGCAACTCGGTTTTCACGGGAGGCGGAATCACCTTGGAGTAGTGGAGGCGGTGGGCGCCCTGCAAGTGGCTGGTGAGCCCCAGGCGGGCCGGATACTTGCCGGTCATGATGGCGGCGCGAGTGGGCGAGCAGACAGGGGCGGCGGAATAGCCGTTTCGGAACTGAACTCCAGCCCGCGCCAGGGCGTCCAGAGCCGGAGTCTCATAGAAGCGGCTGCCGTTGTAGC
>Ga0272446_1002515_pt1 | contig 24812 bp, 24 predicted proteins | sample YNPCB0061_FD_194587 | JGI IMG/M metagenome (GOLD analysis project Ga0272446, IMG submission 194587) | Hot spring microbial mat communities from Yellowstone National Park, WY, United States - YNP-CB-006-1 | ecosystem: Environmental > Aquatic > Thermal springs > Hot (42-90C) > Sediment | place...
CAAATCTTCCAGCCGAAGCAGAACTTCTCCGGGCTGAAAATTTTTGCGGGGCAGGTGCCATTGAACTTGCCGTCCAACCATGAGGCTGGCAAGCTCATCCTTGCTTGTTTGCCCAACCTCCAAAGTTGCGATCTTTTTTCCCTTTCGAATTACCGTACACCGATCGGCCATGGCGAGGATTTCGTTTAGCTTGTGGGTAATCAAAATGACACTTTTTCCCTCAGCACAAAGGGAACGGATGATTTTACCGAGATCTTGGATTTCTTGCGGGGTCAAAACGGCTGTTGGCTCATCAAGGATTAGGATCTCAGCCCCCCGATAGAGGGCTTTGAGGATCTCTACTTTTTGCTGAGCTCCAACGCTGATGTCCTCAATCACGGCCTTAGGGTCAACTTTTAAGCCATAACGTTGCCCCATTTGCAGGACTGCCTCTTCGGCCTTTTTTCGATTTAGGAGGAAGCCCCAGTTTTGAGGTTCATATCCAAGAACCAGGTTTTCTGCCACTGTAAAACGATCCACCAGCATAAAGTGCTGGTGGACCATTCCAATACCATTTTTAAGCGCATCGGAAGGCGAGCGGATGAAGATTTCCTTCCCGTTACGGAACAGTCGTCCCTCATCGGGGTGGTATACCCCGTAGACGCAGTTCATCAGGGTGGTTTTTCCCGCACCGTTTTCTCCCAAAAGCGCATGAACTTCACCCCGTCTAACCTCTAGGTCGATCTGGTCGTTTGCAACCAAGCTGCCAAAGCGTTTTGTGAAACCAACCACCTGAAGGGCAAGGGGCTCCAATTCCATTATTTTCTCTTAGCAAGCCACTCGTTGTAGGTGGTCTCGTTGTAAGGGATAACCAGCTCACCGGCAATGATTTTGTTTTTAAGGGCGTCTACCTCTGCCAAAATTTCTAAGGGAACGTGTTTACTGGTCGTGGGAGCAATGTCCACACCGCCTTCTTTCAATCCATAAACAATGGTGCTTCCCCCGCGCCAACGCCCCTCAACTAAATCCTTGGCGATATTGTAAATAGCATTATCGACACGCTTCATGGCACTGGTCAACACATTATCAGGGGCAAGATAGTTCTGATCCCGATCAACGCCAATGGCCCAGCGTCTGCTTTCCCGAGCGGCCTCAATCACCCCATCACCCACCCCACCTGCTGCGTGGTACACAATATCAGCACCTTGGCGGTACATCTCAAGAGTGATCACCTTGCCCTTGGCAGCATCGGTGAAACTTTCAGCATACTGTCGAAGTACTCTAACATTTGGATTGGCATAATTCACACCCGCATGGTAGCCATAGTCAAAGCCATCGATCACATTTCCTTTAATCCCTCCCACAAAGCCAACGATGTTTGACTTGGTCATTTTACCGGCAATATAGCCCACCAAGAAGCTTGCTTCTTCCGCCTTAAATACCACACCGATTAAGTTGCTTGGAGTGTTTTCATAAGCGTAGTCGATGATGGCGAACTTGAAGTCAGGGTTATTCTTTGCTGCCTCAAGAATGGCATCACCCATTTTGAAACCAATACCCCAAATAAGATTGTTTTTTGCATCCATGAGGCTCTGCAGGTTAGGCACGTAATCGGCATCTTGGTTGGACTCAACGTAACTTGCCTTTATTCCAAGCTCGAGCTGGGCGCGCTTAAGTCCCTCCCAGGCGCTTTGGTTAAAGCTCTGGTCATTAACTCCACCCACATCGGTGACCATGGCGATTTTTAATTCACCGCTTGTCCCTTGTTGGGCACACGACATCATCAAGGCAGCGAGTGCAGTTGCCAGAATGATTTTTTTCATTTGTCTCTCCTTTTGTTAGATTTTTAACACAACTAAATCAAAGTCTGACGTTGTGTCAACCGGTCTAATCTCTTACATAAGAGAATTATAAAGTCTAGAGGATATTTTACCAATAGGAAATTTAATTGATTTTCCAACTTACGGGCAACAATGCAGTTGCACAGTTTCTCAGTTTTTTCTGGAAATATTACTTGAATCTTTTTAGACTTCATTGCTTAATGATTCAAGTTGATCATGATGTTGTTTCTTAATAGACGCACCTGTTTTTATGATTTAAACTGATGATTGTGGACAAGTTAATCAAAAGTGTCATTTGTCTCATTTTAGGGGGAGGCCGAGGAACCCGTCTTTACCCTCTCACCAAGGACCGCAGCAAGAGTGCCGTCCCCATCGGGGGCAAGTACCGCATGATCGACATCCCAGTGAGCAACAGCCTTAACTCAGGGCTAAACCGAATTTTGATTTTGACTCAATTTAACAGTGCAAGTTTGAACCAACACATTAACCGCACTTACCGGTTCGACCACTTTCATGAAGGGTTTGTGGACATCCTTGCTGCCGAGCAAACCGAGGACCACCTGGGCTGGCACCAAGGGACGGCCGATGCCGTTCGCTGGAACATGAAACACATCACCCGCTTTCACGATGTTCAATACGCCTTGATTCTTGGTGGCGACCAAATCTATGCCATGGATTTTCGTGACCTTATCAAGACACACATCGAAAACAATGCGGATCTTACCATGGCTGCCATCCCTGTTACCAGGCAACAAGCTCCACGTTTTGGAATTCTTCAAGTCAAGGGTAATCAAATCGTCCATTTTGTTGAGAAACCAAAGGATGAAAATCAGCTAGATGTCTTGACCATTTCCGAAGAAGTGCGTTCCCGCTTCGAAAACCTTCACCCCCAAAAAACACATCTGGCCAGCATGGGAATTTATCTTTTTAATTTAAAAATTTTGCAGGATGAACTAGACCTAGGAGGTCAGGACTTTGGTCTGGACATCATTCCCCGAGCCATCAAAAATCGGCGGGTGTGTTTCTTCCCTTTTGATGACTATTGGGAAGATGTGGGGACCATTCAAAGTTTTCATGCCTCAAACCTTGATTTTGTTGAAGCTTTTCCGCGTTTTGACTTTTATAAACATCGTATTTATACAAATGCTCGTCAATTACCGCCAGCTAAAATTTTTGGATGCTTGCTCGACCGTGTTTACGCTTCTGAGGGTTGTATTTTGGATCGAATCAAGGCAACACGTTCGATCATCGGGATACGCGCCATCGTTCGAGAGGGAACAACAATCGAAGACAGTATCCTGATGGGAGCTGATTTTTACGATGAACAAACTGATTCTGAGGCCATCCGGCAAGGACTCATTCCCTTGGGCATCGGCAAAAACTGCATCATCAAAAACGCCATCATCGATAAAAACGCCCGCTTAGGGGACAATGTGCGCTTAGTCAACAAAGAAGGGCTCAAGTATGCTGACGGTGATTACTATTCGATTCGTGATGGAATCATCGTGATCCCAAAAAATACAATCGTTCCTTCTAACACCGTTATTTAAGTACCAATTCCTTCCTCTTGTCTTTTTACCTTCATTCGGTTATTCTGTTCCAGTTTTCGGGCTAATAGTTTACTGAGAAAAATTCCGTACTGGGGGAAATCGCGAACAGCAGCAATAAAACTCTTTCGCGAAATTTTAATGAGTTTTCCAGCGGAATCGGCTATGACCGTTGCGCTACGACGATTATTCAATAAGAAGCTCATCTCCCCAATAAAAATATCAGCTGGGGTTAGTAAGCTGACCAAGGTATCACCGTGGAACACCTTGTATCGCCCACTGGAAATATAGTAAATGTGATCGCTCTTCTCACCCTCCTTAAACACAGTATCCCCCTCGCGGGTGATTAAAACCTCTTCTCCACGAAACCCCACTGGTTCGCGGAGGGGTTCAGCTCTTTCATGTTTAACTGTCAGAAGAGCGACATTACCGGTTTTGTTGTAGGACAAGCGACCGCCAAAGCTTTTGGCTAAGATGATTCCTCTTCCGTGGAGCGCATCTTGTTTGCGAGTTTGCATTTTTCGCTGGTACTCTTCAACATCAAAACCCTTACCGTCATCACGGATATAAAATTTGGTTTCGTTATCGCGAATATCCCACTCAAGATGGACTTTTTTGGTTTGTAAGGAAGGATCCTCTTCACACTTTTTACGAATCAGGTCAACGATACTCCCCCCTTCCATCAAAAACTTACTTTTTTCTTCATAGGAGAGCTCGCAGTTACCGTGTTCAATACCATTTTGAATGAGCTCAGCCAAGGCAATCTGTAGATTTCGTTTATTCTCAACGTTGAGGTAACCACGCTGCACCAAGGCGGTTGCAGCCAACCCCGCATAAATGGGGACAGTCATCGGGTCATTGTCAATGATAAAGCTGCCAGTGATACGGTTACTCAAGGTATGGGTCATTTCCCACTGGAAGATGATTTGACGATTGCTTTCGATGATTTTGAGGATATTTAAAAGATTTTGGGAGATGTTATTCTTCTCTAGAAGAGCAAGGAGGTTGATTTTGCGCATTCGATAACCAATTTCCTGCTCTTTGGTAAGCTGACGATCGTAGATCCCAAGGATGCCAAAGTTATGAAGCCAACGATCTTCCTCAATGGTCTTGATGAGATCATCAATTTTTAGATTTGGATCAGAAACATTGATCAAGACAATTTCAGGTAGGTCGAAATTCAAAACATCCAGTGCTTCCATGAAGGTAGTAGCCGATTGCCAGGACAAACTCTTGTCCTTAGCGAGAGCCTTTTCAATTTTAGACTGGATCTGAGGATCCGAATTGATGATTCCAATCAGGCTCATGCCCTTTGACCTCCACCCCCATCATAAAGTCTTGTTAGAATTTTGTCAAAAAACTATGATGGGTGAGTTCAACGGCATGGTCACACAGATTCTAAATAGTAGTCAGCTGTTCGAGGCTTCCCAGCTCCTTCAACATGGGGAATTAGTGGTCTTTCCCACGGAAACAGTCTATGGCCTGGGTGCTAACGCCTTGGATGAGGGGGCTGTTCAAAAAATTTTCCAGGTTAAAGGGCGCCCACACAATAACCCCCTCATTGTTCACGTGGCCAGTTGGGAACTAATCCCCAAAATTGTTACGTATCTTTCCCCTAAGGCTGAAAAGCTGATGGAACAGTTTTGGCCTGGCCCCTTAACCTTGGTTCTCCCAGCAGCTTCCATTTTGGCACCCTCAGTAACTTCAGGACTAAGCACCGTTGGACTTCGTTGGCCGAAGCTGGAAATCGCCCAAAAACTTCTTCAAATGTGTGAGTTGCCTATTGCCGCCCCTAGCGCCAACAAAAGCGGGCGCCCTAGCCCCACCACTTTTTCCGCTGCAGTGGAAGAGATGAATGGCCTGGTGAGCGCCCTCCTTCAAGGTCCAGATTGCGAAGTAGGTTTGGAATCCACGGTGGTTGGGGTGTTTGAACAGCAGGTGAGGATCTTTCGTCCGGGTGCGATCACCCCCCATGACATTGAAAACGTCCTTAACATTAAAGTCATTCTGCCCGATCACGACACACCAAAGGTCTCACCGGGTATGCAACACCGCCACTACCGCCCGCGGTGTGCGGTGAGACTTTACACTGAAGTAGGGGAAGTTCCTACTTTTGACCCCACTATTTGGATTATTGGCCCCCACCCACTCCCTAATAATGTTAAAGCTCAACACGTGGTGGTGGGAGGACTAGACGAATACGCCAAGCGCCTTTACAGTTTTTTCGCTGATGCAGAAAAAGCCGGCGCTAGCGCTGTTTGGTGTTGGCTTCCACCCAACGAAGGATTGGGGCTGGCCTTGAACGACCGACTTCGCCGAGCTGCAGGACTCCAATAGTTTTTTGAAAGAACTTATTTTGTTCGCGCCTCATTGAGTTCTATGGAAGTTGCACCGTGTAACCAATATCGGCTAGGGCTTCTTTAATGGTTTCAAAGCCTTCTTGCGTTTGTACGGACACGGTTTTTTCATTCAAATCAATCGACACGTCTTGGCAGCGCAAGCTATCTTCCAAGACCTTTCGAATTTTATGCTCACAGTGCCGACAATTCATGTCATTAACATGAAACACGAGATGCGCCATCTCATTCCTCCTTTTTGCTTTTTCGCATTTTTGCCGCTAAAACGAACGAACCCAAGATCACGGTGAGGCTGGAACCAACCATGGCCGCCTCTGCCATTAGAGGATGAATCCAACCCAGCAGAGCCAAGGGGAGTGCCACGAGGTTGTAGGCAAAGGCCCAAAACAAGTTGAACTTGATTTGATTGTAGGTTAACTTGCTCATCCGAATAAGATCGAGGATTCGCTCAAGCTGGTTGTGCAACAGCACCACATCAGAGCTTTCGGCGCTCAAGGCAGAGGCTGAACCCATCGCAATACCCACCTGGGCTGCCTTCAGGGCGGCAGCATCATTGATCCCATCTCCCACCATGCCCACCTGATGCCCTTGTTGCTGAAGTTGTACCACGAGTTCAAATTTTTGATCGGGCTTGACTTGAGAATAAACTTTTTCAATTCCCACTTGGTTCGCAACACGCCTTGCCGTGGTGGTGTTATCCCCTGTAGCCAATACTACTTCGATCCCCCTTTGACGCAGATCCTTGATGGTTTGAACAGCATCTTTTTTTAATGAATCTTCCAACGCAATACCACCCAACACTGTCTCACCCCGGCGAAGTTCCACCACAGTTCGCCCCTGATTGAGCCACTCGTGATAGCGCTCAGGCTCACGCGGTTGACCGATGAACACCTCCCCTGAATTCCAACGCGCTCTTATTCCTATTCCTGGTGTTTCCACCACCTCTTCCACCTGGGGGATTTCGCTAAACTCGTGAAGTTTTGCGGCTTCCAACAAGGCTCGCGACAGGGGGTGCAGGCTTTTGGATTCCAGGGCAGCAACCAGGGGCCAAAACTCTTGCGGAATGGTGTGGGCCACCACCCGAGGAGATCCTTCCGTGAGAGTACCCGTTTTATCGAAGACAAGGACGCTCAGACGGTGCGTTAGCTGGAGTGCCTCACCCGTCTTGAACAAGATGCCCAGCCGTGAAGCTTGAGCCGTGGCAACTAAAAGTGCCATGGGGGTTGCCAACCCAATAGCACACGGGCAGGCAATCACCAAGCTAGCAATCCATACGGAAAGACCGAGCGAGACATTTTGAGTGAGCCCCCAGAACACCCCCGCGATTGTCGCTAAAACAAACACCACGGGAACAAAGTAATGAGTGATGCGGTCAGCCAAGGCCTGGAGGGGAACTCGAATGGATTGGGCTTGCTCAACCAAGCTCAACATCTTATTTAAGAAGCTCTTTTCCCCCACGTTTTGAACCAAGAGCACGCCGCTTCCCTGGGTGATCACCGTTCCGCCCACTAGCTGTTGACCCGCTTGGCAGAGCACCGGCAAGGTCTCACCGCTCACCATGCTCATGTCGACCCAAACCTGCCCTTCTTCTAACAACCCGTCGGCACCCACCTGCTCACCCGATCGCAGCACGATCCTCATGCCTTCCTTCAGTTCTTTAGCCGGGAAGCGCTCCACCGTGCCATCTGCTAAAAGAATTTGACAATCAGTGTTTTGGCGTTCCAATAAGCGATGTAAGTCCTGGCTTGCCTTCCACTTAAGGCGGGCTTCAATGAAGCGGCCTGAAAGGTGAAAGGCTAAAATCATCACCCCAATGCCGCCAAAAGACATTAAATCCGAAAGCACCAACGACAAGGGAACAGAGCACACCGCAGCCAAAAATGCCAGGGTAACGAGCACATCCATGTTAGCATGGCGGTGAGTCACAGCGATAAGGGCACTTCGAAAGGTAGAACGCCCCGGAAACACCGCCATCAACAAGGCCAACAATCCTTCAGCAACCACAGGCCAATTGCCATGCACCAGATGAGACAGATGAAGCCCCATCAGTAGGATTACCGGAATGGTGAAAACCCAGGCTAATAGAAATTGACGGTGAGCACGTTGGAAGCGCGTTGACTCATCGTGTTGGTCTGTCCCTAGCGGTCTGGCTTTGTACCCTGCGCGAACAACGCCTTGAAAAAGTTCGTGTTCAGGAACATCAACTTCCGTAAGCACAAACACCTTTTCCGTAGCTAAGTTCACTGAGGCAAAACTGACACCCTTGATTTTTTTGAGTTCAGTTTCTACGGCGCGCACGCACGCTATGCAACTCAACCCTTCCACAGCAAACAAATGGCGCCGGGTGGCAAACGCGCTTAAAGATTCCCCATGGACTTGTTCCATCGATCCCAATAATCCTTGTAAGCTTGTTGATACTGCGCATACCGATCCTCTCTGGGGGTATAGCGTGCCCGAAGCCGCATGAGGGACTTGCTGGCATTCACCAGAGTAGGAAAATTACCCAAGGCGGTCAGGGCACAGATGGCACAACCCAAAAGCTCGGCATCTTCAATTTCCGGGACAAGCACTATGCAGCCCGTCATATCTGCTTTCATTTGGTTCCAAATTACATTTCGCGCCTGACCGCCTGTGACCCGAACCTCCTTAACGGTATATCCGCTTTCTTCAAAGGTATCTAAAATTTTGCGAATACCAAAGCCAATGCTCTCAACCACAGCCCTGCCTAAATCTCGCCGGTCGTGTTCGGGGTGAAGGTCTAGGAAGGCACCTTCGGCAAATTGAAAATCCTCATCGCCACGGAGGGCGGGAACAAATAAGGGACGGCTTCGCTGGGTAGGAAGGTTGGCAATATCCTGAATAATGTCCCGATAAGTTCGGTCAACTTGGCCTGTAATTTGTCGCAACCATTCAAAAAGCCTTCCGGTACTTGAGAGGATGCCGCTCGCGTTGAAAAGTCCCGGAATGATGTGCGGGAGAGTGCGGACTCCTTTCACTTCTAGGGGACGCTCACAACAAAGATTCACCCCTTCGCTGGTTCCCGCCCGATCGCAGACGCAACCGACCTCCACGGTTGCCGAGCCTAAAAGTGCCATCAAAAAATCACTGCCCCCCGCAACCACCGGAACACCGGGTGGAATGCCCGTCAAGCGTGAGGCTCTCTCGGTCACCAACCCAATAATCTGTCCTGATTCCACAAACTCGGGAAAACGGTGAGCATCCAAGTGGTAAGCCTTCAATTCTTCGGCGCTCCAAAAGTAAGGATGAAATTCAGGATTAGGCGAAACAGTAGCCGCCTTGCCAGTTAAAAAGTAATTGATGAACTCTGGGCAAGACAAAAACCACCGTGTTTGCTGATAAAGGTTAGCGAAGTTTTCTTTGAACCACGCAATTTTGGGAATAAAGAAACTTTTGGTGTTGGGTCTTTCCGATCGGCGCTGGTCGATCCAAAGAAGAGCGTAAAACAGGGGCATTCCCTCTTCGCTGATGGGCACCACCGTGGGTCCCTGCCCCGACACACAGACCGCCTGGGTCCGCTCAAATCCCCCCAAGGTGGCCACAATGTCACGCAAGCTGTCTACCCAGACTTGGGCATCCCAGGCTAGATAGTCCATGCTTCCCTTATCGCGGTAGATGACCCGGTGTTCTCCCAGCAAAACCCCCTCTGGGCTTATGAGACCGCCCTTCATGGAGGTGGTACCAATGTCAATAGCCAGGATTAAATCTTTGGCCGGGTGGCGCATGGTATAGGGCATCACTTATTCCTGGGTCTTGAACAATTTTTGGATCATGGCAGAATTATCCAAGAGGGAACTCAAACTTCTCTTGTGGTGCAGGCGGCTAATCGCACGGGCAAAAAAATTGGATACATTGGCTTGGCAAAACCATGGACGGTTCAACAACCGCTCGTTGTGGTAAACCGCATTCGTACCAATGATTTTGTTAAACAGCCCTTCGCGGTACGCCTCATCGAATTCCTCGATGGCGGTACCATTGAACAAGGGCAGGCTCACCGAAGCATAAATTTCGCGCGCTCCCATGCTCTTCATCAGGCGCATGGCTTTGATGAGCGTCCCCCCTGTTCCTAGCATGTCATCTGCAGTGAACACAATTTTATTTCTCACATCTCCTAAAAGCTTGGTGGTGGTGATATTGCTTTCATTGGCGCTTGAGCTGAGCTTGGAGTAATCCCTTTCCTTGTATAACAAAGCCAGGGGGCGCTGGATGCTTGAGGCATAAAACTTGTTTCGATCAACGGCACCGGTATCAGGACTGACCACCACGATGTCCGGGTCATGAATATCGATGAGCTCGCTGAGTTTCAAAAGAATTTGATAAGATGCATGAAGGTTTTCTAGGATGAGGCTATTGAAGGCATTTTCAATTTCACGGGAGTGAATGTCGAGCGTAATGATTCGAGCAACACCCATGGATTCGAACATGCGCCCAATTCGGCTAGCGGTTAATCCTTCGCGCCCCTTCTTTTTATGTTGACGCGCGTAGGGGTAGCTGGGAAGCACCAGGGTCACGCTTTCTGCTCCCGCTTGCAGGGCGGCATCTACCGTGGTTAACAAACAAAAAATGTGATCGTTGATACTTAAAACGAATTCGTTCTTGTCACCATCAAACCGAAGCGGATACTGGTTCGCCACATCCTGAACAATGTAGAGGTCAACCCCACGGACCGTGGTTAGAATTTCAGTTTTGAATTCTCCGTTAGCAAAACGCGTAAAGTGGGTGGGAATTTCAAAAACAGGTTTGCGAATGGAGTTTATATTTTGAATGTCAGCAATTTCTTTGGAATGAAGGTCCTGGTCAAAATTGATCCGCCGAATTACCTCTTCGTGTGAAAGACCGTAGCCTCGGCTAAGGTGTTCAATCCTCTTTTCCACCCGCCTTTTGTAAATGCTTTCCAGATGGTGGATGATTTCATTGGCAAAGGTCCTTCCACCGGGACAAGCCAAGATTCCCAAGCGTGTCTGACGGTCAGTTGTCATCTTGTTTTCTCCGCTAAAGGCTTTGTAACATATTCATTTAGAAACGACAACATGACAAACCTAAAAAGTGCGTACTTCCTGAGGATGAAGCGAAACGATCTCCATTTGAGCCAGCTGTGAAAGACTGGTGTTCACTTGGGTTATGCGTTGTTCGGTCTCGTCTTGGACAAGGGTTAAAGCTTTTTGAATTTTGTCCAAGCCCAGGTTCGCACATCCCCCCAGGTGGGTCCGAGAAGCGAGGGCTGCATCAGGATCACGCGATTGAAGTTGATCGAGGTTCAACCCCACCTGTTTGTAAGCATCGCGAAAGGATATTCCCTGAAGAACCAGCTCAAAGGCGGCGTCGGTTGCGTAAATTTCTTTGGGAAACGCTTGACGAAGCCGATCCTCGTTCACCTTGAGGTCGCGCATGGTGAGAGCCGCCACCTGAAGGGAAAGGTAAATCAACTCCAACCCCCTTAAAAAGGGCTCTTTGGTGTCTTGAAAGTCGCGGTTATAGCCTGAGGGCAGGCTTCGTACAATGGCCTTGACTGTGGAAGCATAACCCGAAAGCACCGCAGAACGGGAACGCAGAAGCTCCAAACCGTCGGGATTTTTTTTCTGCGGCATGATAGAACTCCCCGAGCAGAGTTCTTCAGGAAGCTCAAAGTAACCCAACTCGGGCAGGGTCATTAAAATTAAGTCCTGAGCCCACTTGCTCAGGGTGATTCCAATTTGGTCTATGGCATCCAGCGCCACCGACTCGTAGCGCCCACGAGCGTTGTTCACCGCTAGCACATTGTTTTGGGGCTGACGAAACCCTAAAAGCGCGCTGGTGAGTTCCCGATCCAGGGGAAGCGGTCCCCCATAGCTCGCCGCCGAACCCAACGAACCTTGGTCAAAATAATTGCGCGCCAGCTTTAGCAAATGCCCCCAATCCAAAAGCTCTTCAGCCCAAGCACCCGCCCAAAGCCCCACCGAACTGGGCATGGCGATTTGGGTGTGGGTTCTTCCTGGCATGGGGATTTTTTCGTGCCTCTTAGCAAAGGTTAAAAACTCTTGAATCAAAAACCACAACGCACGTTCAATTTCTAAAAGCCGATGGCGCGCGTAAACCCGTAGCGCCGTAATAACCTGATCGTTCCGAGATCGACCGGTGTGGATTTTTTTGCCAGCTTCGCCACATTTGGCCACCAAAAAATTTTCAAGAACCGTATGACCGTCTTCGTCTTGGCGTTGGATGGGAAGTTTTTGGTTGAGACTTAGCTGAAGTGCCTCTTTTAAGGCTGCTTGAAGGGACTTCTCTTCTTCGATGGTCAAAATACCCAAGCCAACCAGCTGGCGCGCCTGAGCCATGGAAGCCAAACAATCCGCTGGGAGGAGGCTCAAATCAATAAGATAATCGTTTCCGACGGTGAATGCTTCAATCAATGCATGAAGGTGAGCGCTTTTTTGCCATAGCTTTGCCATGACTTCATGCAATCAGAAGCGGGCTACTGCGTCAAGGGAACGATGATTCGCGCGACTGTTTCTCCGTTTTTGGGGTAGATGTGTAAAAAATCACCCCTGACGCCCGAAGAACGCATCATGATCATCAAAATCACCAGCCCCAGCCCAGCTCCTTCTTCATCGTCCATGACGTCCACAAACGCTTCCTCTAAGGATTCATACTGTTGGGACTTTTGAATTTTTTCTTTCACCCGTGCAGCCTCTTCGGGCAAAATTTCAACGTTGTTTTTCACGGCAAAACTGGCATAATTCTGCCAGCGCAAAAATTCAATTTTAATAAAGTAGTTTTTTTCTTTTAGCTTTTTAAGGTAGTAATCTTGGCGTTGGAGCATGGTTTCTTTGAATTCTTTCATACCCTGCAAATAATCGTCGTGATTGTGGGGATTGAGGCTTTTTTCCTCAAAGTAAATGCGTTTGGTATTTGCTTTTTTGGCATTTACAGCTAGCTCACGAATACAATAGCTCAAAGCATCATAGAGGTGTTCGAGATGATTATCTTTAAGAAACTCATCTAGGAGCTTATCGGTAAATGCTTGGGCGTCGGCTAAAAAGGTGTAAGTAGTGACGGTTAGCGGTTTCTCCTGTTCAGCCGCCTTTGCCAACTGCTGACGGATTGCATCGGTGATTTCTGTAGCCATAGTGCTATGTTAAACCCACTATTTGAGATTTGCAAGTTTTTTGCTAAGCATATTTTAGAATTAAACTTCCATCATCAAAATTCTTTGCGCATCAATGTTCCCAATTCACCCCAAGGGATTTCCGCACAGATTGTCTCAAGCCCCTTTTGATCAACCTCCGTAAAATCCTTTAATTGATCCGAATCAACATCGAGAACTGCGACCACCTCACCATCCCTAATAATTGGCACAACAATTTCTGAGCGCGACGCAGCAGAACAAGCAATATGACCAGGAAAGGCATTTACGTCCGGAACGAGAATTGTTCGCTCTTCTTTCCATGCGGTCCCGCAAACTCCCTTACCTTTTGCAATTCTTGTACACACTATTGGTCCTTGAAAAGGACCTAACACTAACTCTGTACCTTTAACCAAATAAAATCCTACCCAAAAAAAATTAAACGCCTGCTTTAACGCTGCCGCTGTGTTAGCAAGTTTGGCCACAAGATCGGGTTCATCCTTATTTAACGAATGGATTTGTGGGATGATCTGCTGATAAATCTGTTCGCGGGAAGCATCTTTTTGGAACAAGAGTTCTTCTGCCATGTGTCCTCCTGGTGATAAAAATAAGTTTTTCTATAGACATAGTAAAGTATTACAATTCCTTTTTCGTCAAATTGAAAAAAAGGAGGAAAAATTCCATGAATAAAACAAGTTTGTTGGCTTTGATCGCGGTCATCGTTGTTACCACCGTGATTTCGTGCGGTTAAGGGGCATCGGACAAGGTCAAACCGAGCGTGATTCGACTTGACTTCGCCACCTACAATCCGCCCAGTTTAGTCTTAAAGGAGAAAGGCCGGGCTGAAGAAGCATTCGGAAAAGAGGGGATCAAAGTTGAATGGGTTCAAAGTCAAGGCTCCAATCGAGCTCTCAGTTTTCTTCAAGGTAACAACATCGATTTTGGTTCCACAGCTGGTGCTGCAGCGTTGATTAGCGCTTCAAACGGCTATCCCATCGAACTTATTTATATCTACAGCAAGCCAGAATGGACCGCACTCGTAGCACCGCGTGGCTCGTCCATCCAAAAAATTGTAGACCTAAGGGGTAAGAAAGTCGCTGCAACTTTAGGAACGGACCCCTACATCTTTTTGTTGAGAGCCCTAAATTCTGTTGGCTTTTCGGAAAAAGACATCGAACTCGTTCCGTTACAACACGGAGATGGCGCAGCTGCCTTGGCTAATGGCCAAGTCGATGCATGGGCGGGTCTTGATCCCCACATGGCACGCCTCGAACTTGAGGAGGGCGTCAATCTTTTCTACCGAAATGTAGAATTTAACACCTACGGAGTGCTCAATGTTCGAAAAGAATTTTCAGAGAAGTATCCCCACTATGTTCAAAAGGTGCTAGAACTTTATGAAAGAGCGCGTACTTGGGCTCGGGATAATCCGGATGAAACGGCAACGATCTTGGCTCGCACAGCCCAAATTGCGCCCAATGTTGCCAAATTGCAACTTAGTCAACGAACCAATTACCCCAGTCCTGTTCCTGGGAACGAACTTAAGGAGACTCTCTTGGCTGCCGGAAAAGTACTCAAGGAGGGAGGACACATCGTCGCACAGGCGAACATTCCTTCGTTAGTCGAATCTTTAATACAACCTCGATGGGCTGAATCTTTATTCATTAAATAAGGAAGTAAAAATGACAGTCGCGCAAAAGTTACTTTATGGTCTCGTTGTCCCTACGACGCTCATCCTAATCTGGAGCGCGGCTTCGCTAACAGGGCTTGCTCCTAATCACACCCTACCGCCCCCTTGGGCGGTTTTAGGGTGGATTATGGATTCGATGGCACAAAATTCTTTTTGGGAGCACTTGTTAGTTACCTTTGCAAGGGTCATGGTGGGCTTCTTTTTAGGAGTAAGTTTTGGCCTAATCTTGGGGGTAGCCACCGGATTGTCGGAAAAAATCCGAGCCCTCGTTGACCCCTTGATTCAAGGGTTTCGGTCAATCCCCTCCTTAGCTTGGGTTCCGTTGTTTTTAATTTGGCTCGGTATCGGTGAGGAAAGTAAGGTTGCACTCATTGCGTTGGGTGTTTTCTTTCCTGTGTACTTGAACATGACGGCCGGATTGGCAGGTGTAGACCGAAAATTGATCGAGTTGGGACGTATTTTGGGTTTGACACGGTGGCAACTCGTCACAAAAATTCACCTCCCAGCCGTGAGTCCCGACTTCTGGACGGGGCTTCGAGGGGGTCTAGGGCTTGGATGGATGTTTGTTGTTGCCGCCGAAATTCTGGGAGCCAGCAAGGGACTGGGATTTCTTTTGGAATATGGACGGAATATCGCCAGACCTGAAATTATTTTAGCCAGTATCTTGCTTTTTGCTATCGTTGGAAAATTGACCGATGGTCTGTTAGCCTTGGCTGAACAAAAAGCTCTTCGTTGGCGAGACACGGTGAAAGGAGGAAAATGATGCTTGAGGTTGTCCAACTCACGAAAACATTCACCAATGGCAAGGCTGCTTTTCATGAATTGAACTTTAAAATCGAAAACTCCACAATCGTGGGGGTTTTGGGAACTTCTGGATGCGGAAAGTCAACCCTGTTGCGTGTCTTAAGTGGTTTGGACTCTGCTAGTCGTGGAAAAGTTTTACTGGACAATGTTCTCTTAAAGGGAATCGATTCTCGAGTCAACCTAGTCTTTCAAGAGCCAAGGCTCCTTCCATGGTTGACGGTGGAGCAAAATATCGATTTTGGACTTCCAGAAGACATCCCTAGAATTAAACGAAAAGAAATCGTCCATCAGGTTCTTGAATTAGTTGGACTGACGCCCCATCGCGCCCTCCATCCCAAACACTGTAGCGGTGGCATGGCACAACGGGCAGCTCTGGCTCGTGCCTTGGTAAGGACGCCTCATGTGCTCTTGTTGGACGAACCCTTTTCTGCCTTGGATGCTTTTATCCGTATGCAACTCCAAGAAGTGCTTCTTGAAATTCACCAAAAATCTGCCGCCACGATGATCTTAGTGACCCACGACATCGACGAAGCTCTCTATTTGTGTGATCGAATTTTAGTATTACGTGGACAACCAGGCCGTTTGGTGAAAGACATCAAAATTGTAGAGTCACGGCCGCGTCATCGTGGAAGCCCCTCTTTAGCACGACTTAAAGAGAACATTTTAGAACTGCTTGACTTAAGCGTTCATCATGATTTCGACGACAATCACCTAATCGGAGGCAGTGGAATATGACCGAACTAAAATCGACCCTTCAGACACCATCCAATCTGCAACTCGATGAGCGAGAAGGTCCAATATCGTGGGAAAGAATCATCAAAATTTTCAACTGGAACAAGGGAGGATCGTACAATTTAGCCGCAGAAGCTGTTGATCGACACATTGCTGAAGGGTTCGGGGGAAAAATTGCTTTACGTTACGTCGACGAATCGCGAGATTTCACCTGGACATTTCTCCAATTGGCTCATCGAGTTGATTACTGGATGAACCGATTTTTAAGCCTTGAAATTCAAAAGGGTGATCGGGTTTTTATTTTTCTACCTCGAGTGCCAGATCTCTATGCCGCGATTCTTGGAGCAATAAAAATGGGAGCCATTGCTGGGCCCCTTTTTGAAGCCTTTTATGCTGACGCCCTCCGAGACCGCTTAGGAGATTGTGGTGCTAAACTGCTAGTGACTACCCCGGAATTAGCCCAACGCGTTCCTAGGGAAGATTTACCCCACTTGAGGCAGATCATTTTACTTGAAGATCTTTTTCCTGAGGTTGAATCAAATCCTCAAACAAAACCACTCCAAGCCGTCAACATGGATCCCGACGATGGACTCATCATCCATTACACGTTTGGCTCAACCGGAAAACCAAAGGGAATTCTACATGCGCACCGAGCCATGATTCAACACGCCGCTACGGGTCGTTGGGTGTTGGATTTACGTGATGATGATTTTTATTGGTGCACCGCGCATCCCGGTTGGGTCACCGGTTCTAGCTACGGGGTTTTTGCGCCTTGGCTCAACCGCGCCACCATCCTCATCAATGGTGGACGTTTTGATGCCCTGACTTGGATTCGGTTACTTGAAAAAACAGGAGTTACCGTTTTATATTCAGCCCCTACCGTGTTCCGAATGATCATGGCAACACCTCCCGAAGCATTCCAGAAGCTTCAGCACCGTCTAAGACACGTGTTATCTGTAGGGGAACCGCTTAACCCCGAGGTGATTGAGTGGGGTTGGAAAACACTGGGCGTGAGAATTCATGATACCTGGTGGATGACTGAAACCGGGGCACAACTCATCGTGAACCTTTCCCACCAGACCATCCGATTAGGATCCATGGGAAAACCACTGCCAGGTATTGAGGCAGCCATCCTCGATGATTCGCTTTTGGAAGTGCCACGGGGAGAGCTTGGACAACTAGCAATTAAAACCCCTTGGCCATCTTTGATGAAAACAGTGTGGAACAGTCCTCAAAAATACGCCTCTTATTTCACAAAAGTAAAAAACCGAGGGGTGTTTTATCTTTCTGGGATACTGCCCGAATGGATGAAGACGGTTACGTCTACTTTATTTGCCGTGGGGACGATGTCATTGTGACAACTGGTGAAAAAGTAAGCCCCTTTGAGGTAGAATCAACCCTCATCACCCATTCCAAGGTTGCTGAGGCGGGGGTGATTGCCAAACCTGATCCCATTCGCGGGGACATCGTGAAAGCCTTTGTGGTGCTCCGTGATGGTGTCCAGGCAAGTGGGGAACTTGCCCGAGAAATACGCGACTTTGTGAAAACACGGCTTTCTGCACACGCCTACCCTCGTGAAGTCGAAATTGTTGCCGCACTTCCCAAAACAAGGGTGAGCGGAAAAATTATGCGGCGCGTGCTCAAGGCTTGGGAAACAGGCGGTGACATTGGGGATACAACAACTTTGGAAAATGGCCAAAGAATTACTTTGGCAAGTTCTAATGATTGAGCGTAATTTTTACCTTCTAAATTATTTTTTTCATGGATAAAGCTGTTTTAGTGCAAAAACAATTGATTGACTGGTCGTGAATTCAATAATCAAAGTCGTTTCATGAATTGGGCATAATGGACGAAGAACATCCCTCCATCAGGCCCTAATCTCATGAAAATCCATTTTAAGGTAGGCTAAAAAAATAGCAAATACAAAATTTTGCGATTGATAAAACTTTAGAACCCCAATCGTTGCCACAAGGAAGTGGCGGCCTCACCCAAAAGGCGCTTTGCCCAAACCCCCAACAACTGAGCTGCCTGCTCACGCAGAGGACCTGATTCCTGCATCATCCGTCCAAACTCCTCAAGAACCTTGATTTTCACCGCCTCACTTTCTTGAGCGAGCCTATCAAACGCCTCTTGCATGAGCTGCTCGCCATGCCCCGCGCGCAGTCGATTCACCAGGTCTTTCAAAACGGGCATCACCTGACTTTCTGCGGCATTTTTCCAATCTTTAGCTATTTTTTTGATCTCTTCCTCATCGATCACCCCATCCAACGAGGCCCACACGAGTTTAAGTTTCGCAATGGCTAATCCAAAGGTGTCTAGTTCTAAGGAGGGTTGAACACGAAGAGCTTCTTGCTGAGCATTTTGAACGATTCGAGGTGAACTGACACCCCGGTTACCCTCACGGCTCGCCATTACCATGGCAAGAATGACAGCACCAATCAACATAAGGGAGAACAACCATCCAAGCAATCCACGATCCATACGGCTTGAGTATCGGCACATTTACACCGTTGACAAAGGGCAACGTGAAGCGCAAAGTATGTTTTTAGATTCCGGGCCCGTAGCTCAGTGGTTAGAGCAGAGGACTCATAATCCTTTGGTCCCTGGTTCAAATCCAGGTGGGCCCATCAAAGGAGCCTTTCGTGTTTTTACCGTTAATTGTGGGCTTGGTACTTCTCATCCTCGATCAAATTACCAAGGCGGTGATTGTGGCCATCACCAACAATCAATTTCCCATTTTGATTGCCTCGTACCTCAATGATTTTTTACAAATTCGGCACGACCGAAACCTAGGAATTGCCTTTAGCGGGTTGAACAACCTGGAAGGTCCAGTCCGCGTAGTGGTGTTGATTGTTTTTCCCATTTTGTTTTTGGGGTGGATTGGCTACATCTATTTTCGCGACACACAAATTGACCTGCTTCAACGCTGGGGGCTGGGTCTCATTTTATCTGGCGGCATTGGGAACATCATTGACCGTATTTTTCGCTCCGAGGGCGTGGTGGACTTTATCAGTGTGCGAATTTACGGGTTTCTGGGGATGGAACGCTGGCCTACCTTCAACGTAGCCGACGCGACCCTCGTTGTGGGGGGTGGCTTGATTGTTATTTCCATGATAAAATCTTCTTTAGATCGGAAAAAAGCAAAATAAGGACAAAAATAAGGATGAATTGGCGAGCCCTTCTTACCTTAAGCCTTAGCGTGATCGTAAACTTTTTCTTGTTGTTGACTTTTTACGTCGCGCTGCTCGCGCTTTCAAGCCTGCTTTTACCCCCACCGCTTGCATTTTTGAATCGCATTCTTCTTTATGTCTATGTTTTTGTTGCCATGGCGCCGGCTTGGTGGGTCTGGATGTGGCTTTCCCGTAACATCTTAAACCAGCTGTCTCCAGAATGGAAGCCCAACTGGGATTTGATCGTGAAACGCCTCACTGGCAAATTTTAGCCTACTTCTCAAAAGAACTATTAAATGATAAAGTGGGCTTATGCGAATTATTAAAGAGTTCTTTGAATTTATTGGGGCCAACAAAAAGCTCTTCCTCATTCCCGTCTTCATCCTTTTGATTCTGTTCGGGTTAGTATTGTTAACCGCCCAGGGTGCCTCAATTTTGCGCATGGTTTACCCCGTCTAAATGGTATTAGGGATTTCAGCGTTTTACCACGATAGTGCGGCCGCGTTAACCCACGAGGGCGAAATTTTAGCGGCTGCTCAAGAGGAACGCTTCTCGCGGCGGAAGGGCGATGAGAGTCTACCCCTGAGGGCTATCGAATATTGCCTCAATCACGCCTCTATTAAATCCTCTGAGCTGGAAGCGGTGGTTTTCTACGACAAGCCCATCCGCAAGTTCGACCGCCTTTTGGCTAGCTTTATCCACCGTGCGCCAGCCGGACTTCCCCTTTTTTTAAGTGTTCTTCCAACCTGGTTCAAAACCAAGCTCTGGACGGAAGAGCAAATTCGAGCCAAGCTCAAGCTCCCCAAAACCGTACCGGTTCTGTTCACCCTCCATCACCAAAGCCACGCCGCTAGCGCCTTTTATGCCTCACCCTTTGAGGAGGCCGCCATTTTGACGGTAGACGGCACTGGTGAGTGGACAACAACCGCGATTGGATTTGGTTCAGGGACCCAACTCAAACTCCTAAAAACCTTGGACTACCCCCACTCGCTAGGACTTTTGTATTCAGCTTTTACTTATTACTGCGGCTTTCGGGTAAACAGCGGGGAGTACAAGCTCATGGGTTTGGCACCCTACGGCAAGCCCGTTTACAAGGAACTGATTGAAAAAGAGATCATTCAAGCCTACCCCGACGGTTCGTTCACGCTCAATGAAAAGTACTTCAACTACATCTCTGGCTTGCGCATGATTTCCCGACGCTTTGAAAAGCTGTTTGGACGCAAGGCGCTTCGTCCCGATCAAAAGGCAGATGATTTTCACATGGACATCGCCGCCTCCATTCAACGAGTTCTGGAAGACCGTATGGTGGCCTTGGCGCAAGAGGCCCAAAAACTCACCGGCTCTAAAAATCTGGTGTTAGCGGGCGGCGTTGCCTTGAACTGCGTTGCCAATGAGGTGATTTTGCGAAGCGGCTTATTCAACAACATCTGGATTCAGCCCGCTGCCGGCGATGCAGGGGGGGCGCTAGGGGCAGCGCTCACCTATGAGCACCTTTACAAGGGACGTCCCCGTCCCCACCTGGGAAAGGGTGATGCCATGAAAGGAGCCTTATTGGGCCCCGCTTTTACCCATGAACAAATCCAAGAAATGTTGGATGGAATAGGCGCCCGCTTCCAAGAGTTAGATACTCCCCAATTATTAAAGCAGGCAGCCCAGGCTATGGCAGAGGGCAAGGTGATCGGCTGGGTTCAAGGGCGCATGGAATTTGGACCTCGCGCCTTGGGTAACCGTAGTATCTTGGGAGACCCCCGCAACCGCGAGATGCAAAGCCGCATGAACTTGAAGGTGAAGTTTCGAGAGAGCTTCCGACCTTTTGCGCCGGCGGTGTTAGCCAACAAGGCGCACGAGTGGTTTGACCTAAAAACCACCGAAAGCCCTTACATGCTCCTCACTGCTCCCGTCAAGGCTGAAAAACGCCTACCCGTGCAAACCGAGGGGCTCAAAGGCTTGGCTTTGTTAAAGCTCCCCCGTTCGCAAATTCCCGCCGTCACCCACGTGGACTTTAGCGCGCGGCTACAAACGGTGCACCAAGAGACCAACCCCCTCTTTCACGACCTCATCCAGGAATTCGAAAAGCAAACAGGTTGTCCGCTCGTGGTGAACACCAGTTTTAACGTGCGTGGCGAACCCATCGTTTGCACGCCGCAAGATGCCCTGCGCTGTTTTTTGATGACCAACATGGATGAACTTTACCTTGGGCGGTTCCGCATTATCCGAACCGAACAGGATGAAAGCGTCAAACAAAAGGTAGGTACCGACGAATGGAAAAAATCTCTCATCAAAGATTAAGAATTTACGGTGTTTTGCTGTTTTTAGGAATGGGGCTAGCCACCTGGGTCCTTTGGGACCGCCAAATTCCCTTTTTTCCGTTCCTGACCGGTGGACTGGGGCTTTACGGGCTGGTTTTTGGGCTGTTGTTGCCCAAAGGACTTCAGCCGCTTTACCGGTTTTCGCGCACATGGGCAACGCTCTTTGGCAATTTTATTGCGTGGATTTTGATGACGCCGCTGTACTACCTGGTTTTTACCCCCCTCGCCCTCCTACTCCGCCTGGTTGGTGCCGATGCCATGTCGCTGAAGCAAACCCGAGGCTGGAAACCGGTAGCAGACCGTGACAACAAACCAACCCAGCTTGAACGACTTTGGTGAATTGAACTAGTAAGATATTAAAAATCACTTTATAATTTATTCATGGATCAGCAGGCTCTTGCAAAGCGTATTACACAAGATTGGATAACGTTGCGTGAACAATTAGGTGAGCTGAACTCTCTTAAAAGTGCGCTTCATATGGAACCCAGTCTCTTGAATCGTTTGGATGAGGGACTTTCCAATTTCCCTAACATCACCGAATTTCTTACCAACACAATAAACTTTATTTCCCAATCAATCGCCCGCGCTGCCCGCTCGGTTCCTAGTTTGCTCGAACTTTCTAACATCGATTCCGTGATCCGAATTTTAATTTTTTGCGTGGGAGCTCAATACGGGCTAGCCCAGGGAACCGTAAAGATCAAACTTAATTACCCCTTAGACACGAGCACGACCTATACCGTTCAAGAGATTGTCAATCACCTGAAGAAACTCCAAGCCAATTTTCCCGAATTGAGCAAAAATCAATTTCTCATCTCTATTTTGAATCTCTATCAAAACTATCTTGCTACCAAGGAGTCTTTTAAGCAACAAAGTCCCTTGGTAAGCGATGACGAGGCTCCCGCTTTTTACACCAATTTTAAGCTCAAAGTGGATTCCTTAACCCAAGAAATGCAATACATTTACCAAGACCTCCTCAAACAACTTACCCCCAACCAAACTTCAGATCTTGACACTAACCCATTTTTGAACGATGCCCTAGCTCGAGTACTTTCTTCTTTAGCGCAAGAGCTGTGTCGGCTTCATTCCACCGTCAACCTTGCCATTGAAGAAGGACATGGTTTTCGTGAGGAGTTCATTCGGCTCAGTGATAAAAAGGATTTGATCCTTGCCTTGGTCAAGGAAGAAACCAGTATCTTAAAGCGGCTCGGTAACCAGACCGATTCCCTTGCCGTCCTACTTGGACGACAGGTTCAGCTAGTGATTCGGGACTGACCATTTTAGAGCTCTTTTGAGCAAAACTCTCCGCTTGCGGCTTTGCCATGTCTGAAGAAAACGAAAAAATTTTTGTTTGTTTAACGAGTCTCATTTTGGGATGATTGGAGTGCCCTTGTTGCAATTTACGTTTTTGTTATCCAGAATGAAGGTGTGAAAAAATTTTTGTTTTTTTGTTCCGCTCTCGTGCTTGCTATTCTCATTTCTACCTGTGTCTCCGACCGTCGTGAACCAATTCCCAGAAAACCGGTAAATGAATATCTAACCAAGGGTAATTGGGAGGAAGGTCTTTCTGCCTTGGCCACACATCCCCTGGAAGGACAAAACGCCTTTGATTACGGATTACTCTTAACCTTACGCGCTGTAGAGCTTTTTTACCAGGATTTAGAGCGTCATGGATTTGGACGGGTCAGAGAAACTGGCGGAGTCAATTTAGGCCCCTTTCCTTGGTCGAGCAATCGGCAGCCCGAACCCTTGGATTACAACGGCTTCATGGGAATCTTGCGACGGCTGCGCGACCGCATTTTTGAAGCCAGTTCCATCCTTGAACAAGGTGGCTCTGGCGAATCGTATTCTGGCGAATCATATTCTGACGAATCGAACTCTGGCGAGTGGAAATCTGAGGTTTATTTGGCCCAAATCAAGTTTGACTTAAATGGGGATAAGGCACGAACTGAGAAAGAATCCCTCGGCAAGGTTTTTGGTTTTTTTACCCAGATGGATCAAGCAAAAATGCAGGAAGCTCAACAATTTTCGCTTGCGTTTGATGCGGCAGACGCGGTATGGTTGGCGGGCTACACCCGCTTGGTTGAGGGTGTATTGGACATTATTTTGGTTTACGACCTACGCCCCCTTTGGGAAGACCTTGGGCATATCCTATTTCCCAATACCACCGATAGCAGACCCGGTTCCCAAGCTTTACAACGACGCGGGCTGTGGGTGGCAGATAAAGCAAGTGGAGAACGCGCCCGCCAAGCCTTTCTCAAAGTTACTAAACTTAGCCGCCGATCGTGGGACCTAGCTCTAGCCGAAACCGACAACGAACGCGAATGGTTGGTGAATCCCAACCAGACCCCGCCCTTTTCCATCGAGGTCAATCAGAAAAGAATTCAAGATTGGATCGCATTCATGCTGGACTGGGAAAAACTCTTGGAAGAACGAGCCCTCCTACCCGGCCAAGTTTTGGATGATCAATATAGTAACCAAGGACTTAGCCTAAAAGCCTTAATGCAAAATCCCCCTAATTTTTCATTGAGAGAAGATACGGACATTTTCAAAATATTTGAGGCTTACTTACGCCCTATTCGCCCGAACACCGAAATCATCAATCGCGGCAATAGTCTGATGGACTACATTTTGGGTAAAGACAATGACCCCATCTTTGCTCTCTACGTCAATTGAAACATCGTACACGGGCTATTTCTTGAAAGGGTAAGGGTGGACTTGGTTGCAACAAATAGAGCTCAGCAAACGTGAATGATTTTACATTCGTGATTAGATAGGTAAGCCGAGAACAGGGAGAAGGTTAAACCACGGCGAGCCACTAAAACTAAACCTCATGCGTTTGTTCACTGGGGCAAGGGCGGTAAGCCTAGCTCCTTCAAAAAGGCGTTGTGTCGGGCGGTGGCGTCTTTGAGTTGCTGTTCAACCTCAACCAGGCTTTGATGGGTAGCCTGTAAATCAACTTCTGGTTCGGATTCAGCGGTACTCACGTAGCGGGAGATGTTCAGGTTGTAGTCGTTGGCGCGAATCTCATCCATTCCAACGCGGCGGGAGAATTGCGTTTCTTCGCGGCGATAGCGGTAGGTGTCAATGATTTTGTCAATATGCTCTTCATTCAAGAAATTCTGCCGTTTGCCCTTTTCATAATAGGCCCCCTCTAAAAACCCCTCGGTCACGGGACTCGGTCCTTTCCTTCCTGGCTTTGGCTCGGTAGGGTCTCGCCATCGTCGCCGTACCCCGGGTACGACTCCTCGGCTCGCATTATTCGCCTT
>Ga0272446_1002516_pt1 | contig 24812 bp, 19 predicted proteins | sample YNPCB0061_FD_194587 | JGI IMG/M metagenome (GOLD analysis project Ga0272446, IMG submission 194587) | Hot spring microbial mat communities from Yellowstone National Park, WY, United States - YNP-CB-006-1 | ecosystem: Environmental > Aquatic > Thermal springs > Hot (42-90C) > Sediment | place...
GTGATTGTGTTCACCTTCCCGGAAGCTGTGAGCTTCCGGGAAGGTTAGCGATAATATAATATTATCTGCCTCCCTACCCCTCAACCTTACGCATTCCCTCCACAATTCGTCAGGATTTGCGGATTGACATCGCTTCGTAAAAGGGCTGTATAATTGCAGTGTTTTGCACGGCTCAACAACCCAGAGCGAACCCTTTTGCCCATCGTTTCAAAGGAGAAACCTATCGTGAAATCCCGAAAAATTCTGCATAGTATTTTGCTGTTTGCACTGCTGATGTCTTTGTTGCCGCTGCCGACCCTGGCGGCGCCGGCGACGCCTCAGGGACGGCAGCAGGAGCCAGCAGGCGTTGACGCCACGCCGCGCGTGTACCTGCCCGCTGTCCAGGCCGGCGCAGGCGCAGTGACGGCAATCTCACCAGCAGCCAACACACCCAACCCAACCAGCGTCACCCTGGTGGGCAGCCTGCAAAGCGAACTTGGCTGCGCTGGCGACTGGGACCCTGGCTGTACGGCCACCTATCTGCTCTTCGACGCTCAGGATGATGTCTGGCAGCAGACCTTCTCCACACCTGCGGGCGCCTATGAGTACAAGGCGGCGCTCAACAACAGTTGGGACGAGAACTACGGCGCCAATGCAGCACCCGGCGGCGCCAATCTCCCGCTCAATCTCGCCGCCGCCACTACGGTCAAGTTCTACTACGACCACAAATCGCACTGGATCACCGACAACCAGAACAGCATCATCGCCACTGTGCCGGGCAGCTTCCAGAGCGAACTGGGTTGCAGCGGCGACTGGCAGCCCGACTGTCTGCGTTCCTGGCTGCAGGACCCCGACGGCGACAGCATCTACACCTTCAGCACCAACCAGATTCCGGCGGGCAACTACGAGGGCAAGGTCGCCATCAACGAGAGCTGGGACTTGAACTATGGCGCAGGCGGCGTGCAGAATGGACCGAACATCGCCTTCAGCGTGCCGGGGCCTGGCACAGTCACCTTTCGCTTCGACGCGACGAGCAAGGTGCTCACGATCAGCTTCCGCAGCAGCGAACCCGGCCCGGACAACAACGTCGAGTATTTTGGCCTGGGCCACAACTCGCACGATACGCTCTACCGCGTGCCCTTCGGTGCGGTCAACCCTGGCGACGCGGTGACATTGCGCTTCCGCACCTACGCCAACGACGTGACCGGTGTGCGCGTGCGCGTGTGGAACACGACGGCGAACGCGCAGAGCTTCCTCGACATGACGCGCGTGGCGACGGACGTTTCCTGCTACGATCCGGCGCAGGCGGACAAACGCTGCGACTTCTGGCAGACCACGCTCACGCCGACAGTCCCGACGACGCTCTACTATCGCTTCATCGTCCAGGATGGCGCGGCGACGGCCTATTACGACGATGACGACTTCCGCAATGGCGGCTGGGGCGAGGCGCGGCCGGCGCTGCGCGACAATGGCTACGCCATCACCGTCTTTGATCCGGACTTCCAGCCGATCCCGTGGCTACAAAACGCCGTGGTCTACCAGATTTTCCCGGATCGTTTCCGCGATGGCCGCGCCAACAACAATCCGAAAGGCAACGAGCCGCGCTACAGCTACCCGTCCAATCCGCTCGACCAGATCATCGTCAAGAGTTGGGGCGAGCTGCCCGAAGGCTTCTGCCGCGGCTATCAATTCCCTGCGCAACCCTGCACCGAACAGCCGCGTGGACGCGACTACTTCGGCGGCGATCTGCGCGGCATCCTGCAGCGGCTTCCCTATTTGCAGGCGCTCGGCGTGACCGTGCTCTACCTGAACCCGATCTTCGAGGCTGGCTCCAACCACGCCTACGACACGCAGGACTACTACCAGATCGACAAATTCTTTGGCACGAACAAGGAATTCCAGCAACTGGCGCAGCAGGCTGAAAAGCGTGGCATCCGCATCGTGCTCGACGGCGTCTTCAACCACGTCTCGTCGGACAGCGCCTACTTCGACCGCTACGGCCACTTTAGCGAAGTCGGCGCATGCGAGAGCGTCGATTCGCCCTACCGGTCGTGGTTCTTCTTCCGACCGCAGGCGGGCGGCCCGTGCGCCGGCCCCGGCGGCCCGAACACCATGACCTACGACGCCTGGTTTGGCTTCGATAGCCTGCCTGTGCTCGACAAGAACAACCCCGATGTGCGCAAGCTGATCTACGCCGACCCGCACGCAGTGGCGCGCCACTGGCTCAACATGGGGGCGGCGGGCTGGCGCCTTGATGTCATGGGCGACCCTTCCTTCCCCGCCGACTTCTGGCCCGAATTCCGTGCAGCAGTCAAGGCGACAAAGGAAGATGCGCCGATCATCGGCGAGCTGTGGAAGAAGTTCGAGGTGCTGCCCAAGGTGCTGGGCGACAGCGCCGACACTGCGATGAACTACCGCTTCCGCAACGCCATTCTCGGCTTCTTTGGCAAGGTTGACGACAAGGGCTTCCCCGACGATGGACAGAGCAATCAGCCGCCGAGTCTCTTCGCCGAGAAGCTGATCTCCGTGCGCGAGGACAACCCTGACGCGTCCTACTACACGATGCTCAACCTGATGGGCAGCCACGACACGCAGCGCATCCTGTGGGCGTTGACGCCGGGCAACCGCAACCGTGAGGATCGTGAGTTCAACGCCGCCAACGTCGCTGAAGGCATCCGCCGTCTGATGTTGGCCGCTGTCGTGCAGATGACCATCCCCGGCGCACCAACGATCTACTACGGCGACGAGGTGGGGTTGACCGGCGACGACGATCCCGACGATCGCCGCACTTTCCCCTGGCAGGATGGCTCCGCCACCGTGCGCACGGCGGCAGTGGATGAGAGCACCGCCAGCGTCGAGATGGAAGTAGCGGCAGCCGCCGCCGAAGTGAAGGTCGCCGCCAGTAAGGGCGGCATCCCCGGCGGCGCCGACGGCAACGCCGACCTCTGGCGCCACTACGCCACGCTCACAAGCCTGCGCCGCGAGCACGCCGTCCTGCGCAACGGCGAGTTGAGCTTCCTGCTCACCGATGACGCCAACCGAACGCTGGCGTATCTGATGCGCACGCCGGAAGAAGCGGCCATCGTCGCCATCAACCGCAACAGCACGCCGCAGACGCTGCAAATCCCGCTGAACGGGCAACTGGGCGACGCCACCTGCTTCTATGATGCGCTCAACCGCATCCCACGCAAGGAGCCGACGAGCTACACTGCCGCCGCCGGTGTGCTCACGATCACCCTGCAGCCGATGAGCGCTGCGATCCTCATCCCCTGGCACGACCAGGATATCATCGCCCCAGCGGCGCCGACTAACCTGACGCTCAATGCTGGCGACCGCCAGGTCACGTTGAGCTGGACTGGCGGCGGCGACGCCGCGCGCTACCGCGTCTACCGCAGCCCGGTCAGCGGCGGCGGTTACGTGCTGGTTGGCGAGACGACTGCAACCAGTTTCACCGACACAGGGCTGACCAACGCGCAGATCGTTTACTATGTCGTCAAGGCAGTGGACGCCGCGGGCAACGTCGGCCCTGCATCGAATGAGGCGTCAGGCGTGCCGAGCTATCAGATCGGCTGGGCAAACCTGCAATGGCCGCCCACGATGAACCACACGATCAGCACCGTGAACCGCACGCCAACTGCCTACGGGCAGGTCTGGATCGATGGCGTCACCAGCGCGCCGGGCGCCACCCCTTCCCTGCAAGCGCAATTGGGCTTCGGGCCTGCTGGCAGCAATCCTGCCGTCGATGCAGGCTGGCGCTGGATCGACGCAACGTTCAACGTCGATGCGGGCAACAACGATGAATTCATGGCCAGCCTGCTGCCCGATGCCATCGGCAATTACGATTATGTCTATCGCTATAGCACCAACGGTGGACGCGCCTGGCTCTACGCCGACCTCAACGGCCCTGTGGCGGCGGGCGCAACGCCGGCGAATCCTGGCAAGCTGACTGTAGTCTCCAGTGGCGATACAAGCGCGCCGTCAACGCCAACCAACCTGAACGTAGTGAGCGGCTCGCCGGCAGGCATTGCACTGGCGTGGGACGCAGCCACCGATGACGTCGCCGTGCACGGCTATGAAGTGCGCCGCAGCAGCAGCGCAGGCGGCCCCTACACGACGCTGGCGCTCGTCACGGCCACGAGCTTCATCGACACCGCAGTGGAGGAGAATCAGACCTACTTCTACGTCGTGCGTGCTGTGGACACCTCCTTCAACCGCTCGGGCGACTCCAACGAGGCGAGCGGCGTGGCGGCGCTGCGCACGGTGACCGTCACCTTCAACGTGACGACGCCGGGCACGACGCCGGCCGGGGCGACAGTCTACATTGCTGGCTCGCTCAACCGGCTGAACGGCGGCCTGCCCGAGTGGAACCCCGGCGGCGTCAGCCTGACCAACCTCGGCCCGAACAGTTACGCAATCACGCTGACCGGGCTGGAGGGCGTCCAGATCGAGTACAAGTACACGCTCGGTTCCTGGGACTTCGTGGAGAAGGGCGGGGCGTGTGAAGAGATCGCCAACCGCCAGCTCACGCTGGTCTATGGCAGCAACGGTCAACAGACAGTGAACGACACGGTGGCGAACTGGCGCAACGTGTCGCCTTGCGGGAACTAAGCATCGTGGAAGCCATCTTCCCGGAAGCGTCGGGCTTCCGGGAAGATGGGCAAAGCGTCAATTGGCAGCAACCGGTTTCTGCGCCGACGGTCATCGGCGCACCAGTGGCAGGTAGAGACGCCGCGTCGTCAGGTTGAAGCGCGCGAGGCATTGGCGCTGCTCTGTGAGCACGATGAGGCCGTCGTTACAGTCGGCGTCCCCGCCCCAGCCGGTGAACTCTGCATCGTCCGCAGCCAGCGCCGTCAACGTCACTTCGGTTCCCAGCGCAAAGCTCGCTGTGCAGACGCCGCTGGTCTGTCCCTGCGCTGCGTGGCAGTCGATGCCCGGCGGCGTGCTGCTCACCACACCGCCGCCGTCCCCCTCCGCTGCAACTGTCAGCGAGCTTTGCGCTGGCGGGTTGCGGGCAAAACCAGCCGTGCACGACTTGTTGACCAACGTCAACGTTACGGCGACAACCGGGTTGCTGCCGCTGCACGCACCGCTCCAACCGGTGAAGGTCGAACCAGACCCCGCAATCGCCGTGAGGATGACAACTGTCCCGTCCAGGAATGGCTCGGCGCAATCGCCGGCAGAAGCGCCCGCCGTGAACGTGCAAGCGACGCCGGCAGGGTCGCTGCTGACGGAGCCATCGCCGTCGCCAGCGCCATTCACGGCCAGTGTGCGCAGCGCCGTGAAGGTCGCCACAACCGCCTTTGGCGCGCTCATCGTCACCGTGCAACTGGCCCCCGCTACACTGTCGCAGCCGCTCCACCCGGTAAAGTGTGAAGATGACGCTGCCGACGCAGTCAGTGCGACAACCTCCCCGTCCACGAAGGCTTCGCTGCAATCGCCTGAGGGCGCGCCGACGCTCAGTGTGCAGGCAATACCGGCGGGGGCGCTGCTCACGCTGCCCGCACCATTGCCAGCGCCGCCTACACCGAGCGTGCGCAGCGCCTGAAAGGTGGCTGTCAAACTACGACTGGCGCTCAACGTCACGCTGCACACGGCGCCAGTCACGCCATCACAGCCCGTCCAGCCCGTAAAGAGCGAAGCGACATCCGCCGTCGCCGTCAGGGTGATGAGTGAACCGGCGACAAAGACGGCGGTGCAATCGCCACTTGCCACGCCCGCATCGACAAGACAATTGACGCCACCCGGGGTGCTGAGCACCTCGCCAACACCGGAGCCAACGCCGTGCAGCGTGAGCGTCTGCACCGGCGTCTGAAATTCATACGCGCCCAAATCCACCACGCCCTGCACAATGCGCGGTCGACCATCCAGATCGGTCGTCACGCCGCCGGGCAACGCAGCGTTGACACCGACGTTGAGCGCCGGGGATGTGCTCGACAGATGCAGGTCGTCGTCATCGGTGCCGGTGACATTATCGGCGCCATCAACATCCACAAAGAGCGGGTCGGCGTCAAGGATACCGACGCCAGGCCAGCCACCCTGCACCAGGCTGGTGGAGATCGTTGTAGTGGCGGAGATGTCGTCGGAGACCTGCGGCTGCTGCGGGGCGGTGTTGCCCCACAGGATGACATTGGTCAACGCCGGTTGACTGCCGAGGCTGTACAACCCACCGCCACGAATCGATGCGACATTGGCGTGCACGGTGGCGTTCACCAGGCGCAGATTGCTGCCGTTTTGGTTGAGAATGGCGCCACCAACACTCGTCGCCTGATTGGCGCTGAAAACCGCGTTGACCACCGTCGGGCTGCTGTCGTCATTGAAGAGCGCGCCGCCGAATGGCGCGCGGTTGCGCAGCAGCAAGACATTGATCAGCGTGGGGGCGCTGTGGCGGTTGTGGAGCGCGCCGCCGCCCACATCACTGGCGCGGTTGCCGACGAATAGCAGCCCGCGCAAGGTGAGATCGCTGCCAGCGTCGGCGAAAATTGCGCCGCCGCTGCGCGCCAGATTGCCTGCAAAGGTGACATTTTCAAGGGTCGCGTCGGCGCCAACGCTGCGTAAACCGCCGCCGATGTTGTCCGGCTCGGCGGGGGCGTCCGCCTGACCAGCCGTAATCGTGACGCCATCGATGCGCGCGGTGGCGTCAACCCCGTTCGCCGTCACCACGTGATAACTGTTGCCTCCAACTACGCCGGCGGCGTCCGTCACCACGCCACGCGCATCCACAGCATCATTGTTGTCAATGTCGCCGCTCAGCACAGTGACAAATAGCGCCGGAGAACGTTCCGTGAAGAACCCCGTTGCGGTCACAGGAAAGCCGCCGTAGATGGCGACGCCGCCTGGCAACGTGAAGGCGTCGCTGCGCACCAAACCAGGCTTATGCACGCCAGCTTTCACCCAGACCTGGTCGCCGCTGATGGCTGCGCTCAACGCCTGTTGCAACGTGCAAGCATTGCTCCAACTGCTGCAATCGCCGGCGCCGGCTGCCGCCGGCGCGGCAAAGCGGACGCTCCCTGCAGCATCGGCGCGCTGACCTGCCAGCGACAAGAGCGCAATGCCCGCTGCGGCGCTCAGCCAGAGCAACCACAGAAGCAAAGGCAATTTTCGATACGTTGGGTGGTGAAACATCAGGCCTCGCTGCAACTGGAAATTCTGCCACTGGCCATCTTGCGATTGGTGATCGGCGTAAAACGATGGCCACAGACATGGCAGGCTGCGGTTCAGCGCCGAATTCTGCCCGGCAACAGATAGGGATAGGTGCGCCCCGTCCAGCGATGCAGGCGCCGATCGATGCGCCGCGCCGCCAGGTAAAAGCGCCAGATGAAGGCGTCCTCTCGATAGTAGGCGTCGATCTCGTGACGATGCAGCGGCGCTATGCCTGAGTCCGCCGCCTCGCCAGCAAAAAAGCGATTGGCGCTCTCGATCCAGGGCGAGATGAGATCAGCGCGCCTCTCCTTGTGGAGATTGGCGATCAGATCGATGACCACGCGGCGCAGGTCGTAATAGCGGTCAAGCACATCTTGCAAGAAAAAGCGGCGCAGCGCCCAGCGTAGAAATGAGGGCGCGCTGCGCAGAAAGAGCTCGGCGTCCAGCAGTTCCACGCCTTGTCGCCGGATCAGCGGTGTGGTGATGTCGAAGTAACGCAACGCCGGCGTTCCCTCTTCCGCCCAGGCGGTCACCGCCCAGTTGGAGACCTGACCATCGATGCCTAACGCCCACATCCCCGTTTGCTGGCGATTGAAGTGCGCCACTTTCGCCAATTCGCCCAGCACGCCAGCCAGCAGCCGTTCCGCCCTTGCTCTCGTCGCCGTGCGCAGCACCTGATTGCCGATGGCGTCGGGTGGCAGCCGCCGTTGCACCAGATAGAGCACGGCATGGGCGCCACAACGCTGCTGCACGCGCACCAGTCGGCTCGGCGCCAGCTCAACGCCTGCCGCCGTCATCTGGGCGCAGTACAGCTCGAACGCACGCTGATACCCCTCGATCTCGGCTTCGCTCAGGAACATCGGCATCCGCTTGCACGCCAGGGGATCGTCGCCGATGGCGAGCACCGTGCTGATCTCGCCGTAGCCAAGAATGTGCGGCGGGATGGCGCTGCGCTCTGGGTGCATCGGATCGAGGCCAGCCTCGAAGCGCTCCAGTCGGTCGAGGTCGATCGCAAGCACATCCTCCATACTTCACCCACCAAGCATCTGCGCCACCCGCGTCAGGGCGGCGTCGACTCGCTGGAGCAGTTCTTCGGCCAGCGGACGCTCGATGATCAACGGCGGCAGGAACTGCGCCACGCGCGTATCGTTCGCCGCGTAGATCGAGAGAAAGCCGTTGTCGTAGGCGGCTTTGGTGAAGAGCGGCCCGCACGCCGGGTGCACCATCTCGACGCCCATCATCAGCCCCACCTGACGCAACCTGACCAGCAACCCGGCATGACGGCGCTGCAAGGCGATGAAGCCGGTGGCGAAGAGCTGCGCCATCTCCTGCACGTGCGCCAGGAACGCCGGTTCCGCCGACAACTCCAACACCTTCAACGCCACAGGACAACCAACTTCAGCGCCGCCAAAGGTCGAAATGTGAATGAACGGATCGGCGTGGAAGACGCGCTCCAGCTCGCTGCGCATCACGGTCGCCGCCATCGGGTAGAGGCCGCCGGAGAGTCCTTTGCCCAGCAACATCATATCCGGCGTCACTGCGAAATGTTGGTAAGCCCATAGCCGCCCCGTGCGACCGAGGCCGGCCTGAATCTCATCGAGGATCAGCAGCGCGCCGTGCTCGTCGCACAGCTTGCGCACTTGCGCCAGATAGTCGGGCGGCGGGATCGGCATGCCCAACGTCGCCGGGATCGTCTCCAGGATGACGGCGGCGGTGGTCGCATCGAGGACGGCGGCGAGTGCGGCTGCATCGCCAAAAGGAACCTGCACGAAGCCAGGCGCCCGCTCGCCAAAGGGTGCGAAGTACTTTTCGTCGCCGGTGAAGAGCGCAAAGCCGGTGTGCCCATGATAGCCGCCGCAAGCCGAGATGATTTTCTGGCGCCCCGTGAAACTGCGCGCCACCTTGATCGCCAGGTCGGTCGCCTCGCCGCCGCCGACGGCGAAGACGGTGTATGTCAGCCCTGGCGTCAGCTCGGCGATGCGGGCGGCCAGCCGGGCGCGCGGTGCGCTCAGCAGGTGATGATTGCCAATGTCGAGGGTCTGCACACTGTCGACCAGCGCCTGGACGATCGCCGGATGGCGGTGGCCGAGGTTGAAGACGCCGCCGTTGCAGTGGCAGTTGATTAGTCGCGTCTCCCCGTCGATGTCCCAGATGTACGGCCCTTCGCGGCGCCCAGGCATGAACTCGATGGCAGCCTGGCGGAAGAAAGCCGCCTTTCCAGAGGAGACGTGCTGCGCAAAGCGATCGATGAGGGTGGATTTGTTCGTGGTCATGCGGCAAGCGGGATCGACTCGTCATCAAGTTGCACAAAGCGTCCGTACTGGTAATAGGCGGCGCACGCGCCCTCGCTGGAGACCATCGTCGCGCCGAGGGGGGTGCGCGGGGTGCACTCCTTACCGAAGGCCGGGCATTGGTTTGGCTTGAGCAGCCCTTGCAACACCTCGCCGCTGCGACAGAGCGATGACTCTTGCGTCTGGATTCCTTGCACGGCGAAGCGCACCTCGGCGTCGAACTCGCGGTAGCGGTCGCTCAGCCGCCAGCCACTCTGCGGAATCACGCCGATGCCGCGCCATCCCCGGTCGGTGACGGTGAAGACGTCGGCCAGCATACGCTGTGCAGGTTCGTTGCCCTCGCGGCGCACGGCGCGGGGATAGGCGTTCTCCAATTGCGCCTTGCCCTGCTCCAGTTGCGCCACCGCACGGCGAATCCCCTCCAGCACATCCAGCGGCTCGAACCCGGTGACCACGATCGGCACGCGGTAACGTTCGACCAACGGCTCGTATTCCCAATACCCCATCACGCTGCAGACATGGCCGGCAGCCAGAAACGCCTGCACGCGATTGGTGGGCGACTCCAGGATCGCCGTAATTGCTGGCGGCACGCGCACGTGCGACACCAGCATCGAGAAGTTGCGCAGCCCCAGTTGTCTGGCTTGATGCACAGCCATGGCATTGGCGGGCGCAGTCGTCTCGAAGCCAATTGCAAAGAAGACGACCTGGCGATCCGGGTTCGTCTGCGCCAGTTTGACCGCGTCGAGCGGAGAGTAGACAATGCGGACATCGCCGCCCTCGCTCTTGACGCGGAACAGGTCTTTCCCGCTGCCCGGCACGCGTAGCATGTCGCCAAACGAGCAAAAGATGACGCCCGGCTGCGCTGCAATCGCCAACGCCTTGTCGATGATTTCCAGTGGCGTCACACAGACAGGGCAGCCCGGCCCATGGATCAGCTCAATCTCTGGCGGCAGCAACTGGTCGATGCCGTTGCGGATAATCGAATGCGTCTGCCCGCCGCAGACTTCCATGATCGCCCACGGGCGCGTCGTCATCGCGCGGATTTCGTCGAACAGCCGCTGGGCGATAGCCGGGTTGCGAAATTCATCGAGATATTTCATCGTTCACCGCCTGTCGTCGCGCGCGTCGCCGCGACCGGCCAACCGCGGCGCCATTTCCACGTTTAGCTCTTCTTCGAGCCTGCCCATCTCCTCGAAGAGCCGTAGCGACTCCTGCGCCGACGCCTCGTCCAGTTGCGTGATGGCAAAGCCCACGTGCACGATGGTGTAGTCGCCGATCTGGATTTCCGGCACGTAGGCCAGGCAGACTTCTTTCGTGATGCCCGCAAAATCAACCTTGCCCATGCGGACGCCGTTGGCTTCGTAAATTTCTTTGACTTGACCTGGAATGCCAAGACACATGGTGCTCTCCCTTTTTCCTTGCAATGAACGCACATCAACACAAAGCCACAAAGGGGGTGGGGTTTCGTAGCGGAATCAGCATCTCTTGTCACGCCGTGTTGATTCTGCATGATTCTTTACCTGACGGCGTGTTGTACTTATTTTACTCGATATTGACCTTCCAAACCATCACGCGGTTGTTGCCGGAATCGGCGACAGCAAGCCAATGACGGTGCAGGTGGATGCCATATGGCCAGCAAAGGGTGTCATGACGCACTGCCTGCCAGCGATTTTCGCCGAAGCCGGTGAAGTCTTCCTGGCCTAACACGGCGGATGCAGCCAGAAACGCGCCGCTCGCTGGCAGGTTGCGCCAGAGAAGAATCCGATTGTTGGCTGTGTCCGCCACGGCAAGCAGCCGCTCATCGCCACTGACGCCATAAGGAAAGCGCAATCGCTGCGCACCTGACGCAACGTAAGGGAATTCATCTGTGCGCATAAAATCTGGTTGGCCGAGCACCAGCGATGCTGGCTGGTCGCGTAATGGCGGTGGCGACCAACCCAACACGCGATGATTGCCGCCATCGGCGAGCAGCAGTAGAGTGGAGCTGCCAGCGATGGCGTGCGGCCAACGAAATGAATCAGCCGCTGGCGCGCCTCCACGATTTTCACGATTATCCTGCAGTGTTGGTTGACCCAGCACTAGACTGGCAGGTTGCTCTGATGAAGGAAGATGATTCCAGCCCAGCACGCGTCGATTGCCGGTGTCCGCAATGTAGAACGTGTCATTCACCCAGCCGATGCCATACGGCCAATACAAGGATGTGGCGCTGGGCTGACAATTGCGGTTGACGGCGTTCGACCGCAGATCAGGTTGGCCGATCACTCCATCCGGCGGCGTAAAGGATCGCTCTGGAATCTGTTCCCACCAGACCACGCGATGATTCCAGCTATCGGCGACGTACAGGCGGCCACCTACCACCATGACGCCAGTGGGCATGTACAATCCTCGCTCGAGTGAACGCCCACCAGCATTGGGGCCTTCGCTGAGGAAGTCTGGCTGCCCCAACACGACATCCGCAGCCTGTCCATCGCGCAGTTCATCCGGTTCTGAGCGCCAGATCAGCAGACGGTGGTTGCCGGTGTCGGCAGCGATCAGACAATGGTCGCCGATCCAGACCCCGCGCGGGCCATAGAGATGGGAAGGAGTTGGATTGGCAGCTGGCAGAATCAGCGCCCCTGGCGACGGCGCTCCCAACCAGAGAATCGGTTCAGCCGCTGGTGTTCCTGGGGTGCAGCGTGACTGCGTCATGGTTCGCAACGAATCCAAAGACGCCCTGTTTCGATGCGCAACGGGAAACTCTCCAGTTGCGCGGCAGGCATGGTCAGGCATTCGCCGCTGGCAGCGTCATAGCGCCAACCGTGCCAGGGACAGGTCAACGCGCCTTCGACTGGGTCGAAGAAGCCAGCGTCAAGCGGCTGCCCCTGATGCGCGCACGCATTGCGGAAGGCGCTGAAGCGGCTGTTGCTGTTGATAATCAGGACACGAACGCCGTTGATTTCAATGCAGGTTGGACGATTCGGCGGAATTTCTTCGACAAGAGGGCCAGGCGCCCAACCGGAGTGCTCACTACCGGAAAAGAGCGATTCCAGCGGAATGATAGCGGGTGTTGGTTGATTGGGGAGCACTTCCACTGCTTTGATTTCCGGCGCAACAGCAAAGATGGCTTCCTCCACCATGGTGCGCAGCGTCACCGCCGACATCGAGCATCCGTTGCAGGCGCCGTGCAGTCGCACATAAACGCGATCCCCCTGCACTTCGACAAGCTCAACATCGCCGCCATGTCCCTGCATGTAAGGGCGCACCGCCGTCAGCGCCTGCGCGACACGCGGTTCAGGGTCGGTGCGAATGATGCCATGCATTGCGAACAGGGTGCGGATTGCTGGATCATCCACCAGCGCAAAGAGTAGCTCCTTGCCGATCGGGTCTGCCTTGAGCCGTCGCACAAGCCGCGTGAGGGCGTACTTGTGGAAGGCTTCGAGCGCCTCTTTGAGGGCAAGCGCTCGCTGGCGCGGTTCATCGGAGAGTTGCCAAACTGCCTGCACGGCGTTGTCAACACGCTGCGCCAGCGCTTCCACTTCATCTTGGGGCGCTTCGCCGTTCTGCGGTGCAGTTAACTTCACTGCTTGCGAGCGATCATCGTTCATTCTGGCTATCCTTACTCAAAGAGCGTCGCCTGTTCCAGCGCTTCGATAGTTTTTGCGCGCAACAGGGTGGAGAAGAGCGTGCGAGCAGTTGCCCGTAGCGCCGTTCCGACATCGATGTGCGGTTGTTGGTGACTTGCCTCCTCCTGCGGCCAGGGTTGCGCCGCCAATGCCTCAAGAATAAAGAGGGCGCCAGCCACATTGTCAAGCAAGAACTCCGCAAACATGGCGTCAACAAAGGCATCCAGCCAGACGCCCGCGCCCTGCGGGTCGGTGCGCAGTTGCAGCAGGGCGTTGCTGGCGCCCATACAGCGCTGCATCACCCGTTCTGTGTAGCGCTCGACTGCTACGACAAGCAGAAAATCGAATTGTTGGCGTCGGTATAGCTCCATGCCTGGCTTCGCTCAGTTCTTTCGTCCGTCACGATGCCGGCGCCGCGGCTGAGAGCGCATCCGGTTGATAGATGGCGCGAATCGCAGTCAATGTTTCAGCAACAGTGCGGGCGTGATCGATTTCGCCGTGTTGTAGAAAGAGCGTTTGTGCACGCTCGAGCTTGACGATGGCCTGGGCGTGAATGCCCAGATGCGCCAGCGCGTTGCCTTGATTGGCAAGCAGACGTGCGTAATCGAGCGCGTCTGTGTCGAAGACGCCCGCCTCTAGCACACGTTCATAGCATTCCACCGCTTCCACCAGATTGTCAGCCGCGTGAGCAGAGGGCAGGTATTGCAGCGCATTGGCAAGATTGATCTGCGCCTTTGCCCAGTATTTGGGATGCGTGTCCTGACGAAACACCTTAAGCGCCTCGCGCAAAGATTGCACCGCAACGCCCATCCGCAATTGATCGCTTGCCTGTGTCATGGGCATGGCAAGATACGCCAGCGCAAGGTTGTTGTGCGTCAACGCGTACAATTCTGGTTGCACCTCAAGCGTCAGGCGACGCAGCGCAGCCTGATAGGCGCGCACGGCTTCAAGCAACAGCCCCCGATGCTGACCCGCAATTTCCTGAAGACACATACCGAAGGCAACCTGCATTTCCGTCGTTGCCTGCACCAGGTCAGTTTGCGCCAGAATGCGCACGGCCTGGCGATAGTGCACCGCCGCTTGCTCGGGCTGACCCAGGCGTTGATGCAGTAGCTCGGCTAAGGCGCCCGTTAACTGCGCCGCAAAGATGGGTGAAACGGGCTGTGCAACTGCGATGGCGCGTTGCAGGCAATCGACAGCAGTTGTCAAGGCGTCTTGTTCCAGCGCTGCAGCGCTTTGCGCCAGGAGGACAAACGCAGCAATCTCTCCATCAAGCGCTGCAGGATCAGGCAGGGCGTCAATCAACCCCACCGTATACGCTGCAACGTCGAGCACTGCGCGCAAGGCAGGCGACGCCTGCGCCGAGAGCGTCCGATAGTCGTCATGCGCAGGTGCGAGCACGAAGCGATTATAAGCAGCTTCCGGCGTTGCATCGTCATGCAGCAAGGTGATGGCCTGTTCAAGATCGCCATTCAGCGCTGCTTCAAAGAAGCGCAGGGATGCAGGCCACTGCTGTGGACGACGTCCCTGCAGCAAAGCGTGCAGCGCTTCCTGGTGCACCGGATGGGTGGGCAATAGCAAAAACCCTGCGGGCAAGGGGAAAATGCCAAGCGGTTGTGGTCGAAGCATGATCTACAGTCCAAAGGGTGGGTGGTTTAGGTTACGTTGTGCGCCGCTCTTGATGAAACGCGCTGCGAGTTCCGCTTGTCTTTCTGTGGCATAGCTCGCAATGCGATGATGCACTGTTTCATCCCAGAAGATGACATCCATACAGACCACCCAACGACCCTGCTCCTGCAGAGTATAGACGTCCACAGCCAGCGCTTCGTCAACAAATCCCTGGGTGGGCTGAATCGGCGATTCTGTCATATTCCTCCACGTAGTTTTGGCGATCTGCGCTGACGACAACCACCAATGTCTATGGGCGCAAACACACCGCTGGTTGCGTACTGCGTGTTCCGTCTCGCCGCGCAGCACGCAACACGTGACATGCAGCACGCAACTCGATCACCATTGGTCTGTTCAAGCCCATGTACGCTAAAGACGGCAACGCAGCGCCCCGTGTGTTGCATCCCAGGCTGCGCTGCGCACGCCGGGCGCCGTGTCAGCCGGCAGCACCTCCCAGATGACAACGCTGCGATCGCCGCGACGGTTGCGTTGTTTGAGCAGCAGGCCACCGCCGCCGGGGCCGCGCGTGGGGAGCAGCCACAGTTCACCCTCACGGACAACAGCAACAAGGGTGTCGTGAACGAAGTGCGTCTGCGCTAATTCGGCTGGCAAACGCAAATACCCGTCGGCGGTCAGCTCAACCGTCCAAGTTTGCATCGCCCCGGCTCTCTACGCCCTGAATTTCTTCCCAAAGAAGCTGCACGAGGCGTTGTTGCGCCGCTGCCACGGCTGGCGACACGCCATCACCCAGTTCAAACGAGGCGCCCTCCAATAGATAGACGACAATCTGTTGTGGATACTCCTCTTTGAGGAGCCAGTGCGCAAACGCCAACGCGTGATCCCACCGAAATGCGTGCAGGTTGATGCCTGTAAGCGGCGGCAACTGCTCGACCTTACGTCCTGTTGTGCGAAAGATTGTACCGGGCGGGGCGCCGCTGCGACAGGCGTCGACCAGGATCACCCGCTGCATCCCGCGCATTTGAAACGCAACGTCCATGCCGCCGGTGCCGCCGTCTGCACAACGGACGCCGGGCGGCAAGCCCAGCTCCCACAGATGGCGAATCACCAGCGGCCCGACAGCGTCGTCCCCACGCAACAGATTGCCGCAACCAATGATCAACGTATGCGGTGCGCAGTTGTCGCTCAACACATGCCAGAAACATTCAAGTCGGCTAATGCTTTGCCCGTTTTGCCGTCATAGGCGTGCACCGTGCAGACAAGACAAGAGTCAAAACTGCGGGCTACGTGGCCCAGTTCCACCGGGTCCGATTGATCGGCGATTGGCGTCCCAATGAACGCCTCTTCCATGGGGCCATGCACGTTGTTGCGGTCGCGAGGCCCGATGTTCCAGGCGGTCGGTGTGATGACCTGATAGTTCTCGATCTTGCCATCCTTGAGCACGATCCAATCAGCAAGCGCACCGCGCGCCGCTTCAGTTGCGCCAAAGCCGCGACCTTCCGGCAATTCCTGCGGCTTGATGTAGAACTTTTCGTGCAGTTTCAACTCACTCAGCCACTTGCGCACCAGCCGGGTGTATTGTGCTGCTTCATGCATACGAGCCAGCACACGCACCATCACGCTTGGACCGATCTCTTTGACGATGTTCAGGATCAGCGGGTCGTAGGTCTGGTGCGACGCAGCGCCTGGACGCCCGGCAATCATCTGGCGCGCCAGCGGTCCGGTCTCCAGCGGTTTGGCGCCAACGCCAGGAATTTCATAGCGCGGTGATTTTGCCCAGCTATACTTGCCCTGCTTGCGACCGAGGGCAGGATCGACAGGTTCGGTGCGACCATCGAATGGATGGAGATAACTGGCGCCCTCAAAGAAAGAGTGTGCTGTGTCCTCGCGCACATTCGCCTGATCAAAATCGTAGAATTGACCATCTTGATAGACGCCAGAACGTGCGATCAGCGCGGCATTGCGCCCTTCGATGGTGGGATGCGTGTAGAGCTCTGGCTCCCAGTAGGTGCCCATAGCCAGGTAGGAGCCGAAGCCGCGGCCAAACTTATCCAGCCCGATCGCCATGCTGTAACGTAGAAAGAACCCCAGATCGGAGTTGTGTTGTTCTGCGTTCTCGTCAAGCCAGGCCAGAACATCGCTCCAGGTCTGATTCTCCAGCCACCGGTCGATCGAGCAACCCAGCCAACTGGTCTCCAACCATTCACGTTGCCAGAAGTCGAGGATCGCCACCGAGCGGGTCACATCGCCCAACGTGGCCGCGCTCATGACGCCGCCTGGAATCATGAAGCTGGAGTGAGGCCACTGACCACCAAAAATCGCATAGATTTCTACGGGTTTGTTCGAGAGCGTCACACCTTTTTCGTAACCAACGCCGGCAAAAGGGGCAAAGCGGCGGACAGCTTCAGCGTATTCTGGCGCTTTTGCATAGTTCTTGTTGATCAGATCGATGGCAAAGAGGGCGTAGAACCAGCGCGGAATGCTCTGCAATGTCTCACAGGCCTGGGCGATATTGCGCACCAGAATCGCATTGGGTGGGACTTCGGTGCGCCACGCAGTGTCAAGCGCCCACACTGCTTTGGTAAGGTGACTGCCGCCGCAGATGCCGCAGATGCGAGGGGTGACGATCAGTCCCGCCTGAGGGTCTTTACCGCGCAAAATGATCTCAAAGCCACGAAACATGGCGGCTTCCGTCCAGGCGTCAACGACGACGCCATCCTCGATTCTGACGTTGACATCCAGGTCGCCTTCAACGCGGCCAAGCGGGCTGACGCGCAGATCAAGCGTCTTGGTTGCAGTGCTCATGTAGGGTCTCCTTTCGCCTTGATGCGTTGAATGCTCTTACACCACAAACATCTCTTCTTTCGACCAGGCGGGCGCAGCAACACGCGAGGCGGCGGCGACGGCCATATAGGTCAACGTGTCCATACCGGTAGGCATATCTTTCGGCACCGTGCCAGAGACTTTTTGAGTCTTGAAGACCGTGCCCGGACGCAATTCGTAAAATGGGAACTCCGGTTCAGTACAGCCCAGACATGGCATACCGGCGCGCGTCTTGCTCGACTGACGATTCCACAAAATGCGGTTGCACGAAGAGTGCGTCATTGGGCCACGGCAACCAAACTCATAGAAAAGACACCCACTACGCGTGCCCTGTCCAAATTCCGGCGAATTTTGTTTGTACATAAAGAATTGCACGCGGGTGCAGCCTGTCTGCGTAAAGGTCGTGAAGAAGGTCTGTGGGCGTTGCAGGTCATCTAGCGCCAGGTCTGCGGCACGTCCACTTGCCACCGCCACCAGAATTTGGGTGATCCAGTCGGGATGGGCAGGGCAGCCAGGGATATTGATGACCGGCAGACCAGCTTTGGAACGCCACTCCGCACCCAGGAAACCGCCTTTTTGTCGCTTGAGATATTGCAGCCCCACCGATTCAGAAGGGTTCGGTTCCGTCGCCGGAATGCCTCCCCAGCATGCGCAATCACCAATTGCGACAACTATGCTGGCCTGATTGCAAAGATCGATCACCCAATCTTTCATCGCTCTATCGGCGAACATGTCGTAGCGGCCAGTGCCGTTTGGCCCAAGAATGACCGTTCCTTCAAACACGAAGATGTCCAGCGGACGTTCACCGCGCGCCAGCGACCAAAACAGTTGCTGAGCCTGTTCACCCAGTTCCATACCTAATGACGGATGCCACAGCAAGTCGATGCCGAAATCTGTGACCAAATCACATGCGCTCGGCTCCTCGGCGTTCAGAAACGACATCGTGTTGCCGCTGCACGCCCCACCCTGAAACCACAACACACTTGTCATATCAACTCCTTCCTTTTCCTCCCTTGATTGCCATCAACGCTCGTTTCATCACAGTTATGCGCCACCCGATTGTCTGGAATGCACTGCTCTACCATCAATCGCCGCAGCTTTGGGGAGACGCGAGGATTGACCGGAACAAATTCCTGAGGCGAATAGCTGATCTTAACTTACTGATCACGGCCGTTTTGCACCTGCCGACCGAATTGACGCGCAAATTCAACCAGCAGACCGGCGGCGCTCTGTACATCTGGATCGGAGAGTGAACGAAACAGCCCCCACGTTCCTAACCGCTGCGGCTTGCGTCGTAACTCGTCCACGCTGTGCACCAGGGCGGTGCCTGCCTTGCCGACGACGTCTACAGTGTCTGGCGCAAAGACGCCGGATTCAATCAAGCCTGTAAACTCGGGGGAGTCGAATAAGGTGCGGAGGCGCTCTACGACCAGCAGCAGTTGGGGCGTCATCTCGGTGATGGCAGGCAACAACTTCACAAGGCGCGGCAGGGTCTCAGCCAACGTGGGGAGCGACTGCGCCAGTTGCGGCAACGTTTCAGTCAGCAAAGCAGCGGTGGCGGCCACATCGACCCCAGCTTCCGCCATGCCTGTACGCAGAGTCTGCAACCCCTCAGCCAGATTGTCGGTCAATTCTTCTCCTCTGCTCAGGAAGTCGCTGGTCGCAGTCGTCGCCAGCGCCAGCAAAGGCAACTGATCGATCAGGGTGTGCATCGCTTCCTGGGTCTGTGGCTGGTTCAGACGGTCAGCCAGTTCAACCAGCGCAGGCAGATCGGCGGTCAAGCGCGGCAGCGTCTCCGCCAGCACTGGCAGCGCAGCGACCAGGTCTGCTGTCACCTGTCGGGTATTCACTTTGGGTTCAGGGAAGTGGCTGCGCACATCGCGGATGCTCTCGGCGACATTGTCCGCCAGGACATCGCCCCTGCGCAGAAAACCATCAATCGAGGTGAGCATCAACGCGATAACGTCTAGCTTGTCAAGGATTACAAGCATGGTTTCGGCGGTCTGCGGATCGTTGAGCCGGGCGCGCACTTGCGTCTCGGTCACACTCATCGCCGCTGCGCCATTTGCATTTGTGTCATACATCACGCGCCTCCCCGTGCGGCAACCAAGCATCAAACGTACAAACAGTTATCAGTGCGCCTCCAGGCGCAAGGCATGCATGCCACCGATCGCTTTCTGTCATCTGTGTTTCTATTGGCAGACTGATCTGGGAGAAGATTTTCGGAGGATTTTACCCGTAAACTTCATCAGGCGCAAATCAATTTTTGGGGCTGGGTCTATTCACGTATGAGGTAAAGCAGCGAGCAGGCGTCGCCCCTTGCAACTCACCCCTTGCCGCCGTTTTCATGTCAAAACCGTGCCTCTGTGGGCAGCCCCGCCTCGCGATTCCAGCCCTCCCACGCTTGCGTGTACAGCCACGAGCGGCGTCCAGACGCCGGCATTTCAGAGATGCGCGTCAGCCAGCGTTCTTCGGCGGCAAGGGCGCGGCTAAAGCCCTCCGCCACGATCTGTTGGCGACGCTCCAGCGGGGCGGCATGATTGGCTAACGCTTCCGCCATCAGCTCTTGCTCTAACACTGCACGCTCCTCCTGCAGCACGGCGATGCGCCGGGGATAATCGCGCAAGATCGCGCGATGCAGCCGTTCGTGCCGCCAGAACAGGCTGTGGGAATCATAGACGCCGGTCGGCGCTGGGCCAACGGCTTCCGGCAGCGGCGTGTCGAGCCACAGCGGCTTGAAGATGCTCGTACAGGGCGCGGCGCCGCCGGTGACAAAGAGCAACGGCCCCTGTGGATATAAACAGGCGACAAGTGAACCGGTCGTCTGGCTGCGGCGCACCGGCCCGTAGCCTGCATGCATGCAGACAGTGGCGCCCGTCAGCCCGCGCGCAGGCGACCAGTCGGGCGCAGCCTTGTCCACGTGGAGACGAAGCGCTGCCATCATCGAGGCGGGGGTGGCGCGGCCTGTCTCAGTCTGCAACGCAGTCATGGTGGCGGCGCACCGCTGCGCGGCGGCGCTGAAGCGAGTGTAGAGAAAGTCCGAGTAGGCGCGGCTGAAGTCAAAATCCGCAGCATTCTTGCACCACCCCTGGGCAACGGCGTGCGTCACCAGATCGGGCGCAGCCATATCCCAATGCCTGCCCAGCGTGATCATGTTGGAGATGGAGTAGCCGCCCTGCACCTGCTTTGCCGCCCACCGTCGCCCGACTGTCTCCAGCACCCAGGCGTCAACCGGGTCGGCGATCAGGAAACTGTTCTGGTAGTAAAGCGGGTGCTGAAAGCCGCAGTTGCCGCCTTGCCCGTAGCGCTCGAGCAGCGCAGTGATAACCTCGACCGCCGCGCGCGCTGTCGCCGCCCGCTCCAACGCCAGCCGCAACAGGTCCATGCCAGTCAGTCGCGCCGTCTTCTCCGCAGGCTCGCGCGTGAATAGCGCCTCGTTGCCGATCGCAACCCCATGTTCGTTCACGCCCATCTCTGCGCCCCAAATCCAAAAGGGCTTTGCCAGCGCCAGCGCATAAGTGTGCGAGACTTGCTCAATCTCGATGTAGGTGCAACGCACGCGCGCGCCCGGCGCATGGTCGGCGGCGGGAACCAGCAACACGTGGTGCGCCTCGTTCGGGTCGCGGTCGGAGTTCTTGGCAAAGAGCGCGACGCCATCCGCCGTCGCCGCGCGTGTCATCACCAACGTGTCGCACATCGTCGCTCACCTCCATTCGCACAGCGTCTCCAGGTAAGCCGCCGAGCCGTCGCGCAACCAGCCATCGAGCTGCGCCACCTCCTTGAGCTGTTGTCCACGCACGCGCGGCACGGCGATAAACGCGCACACAAACCCTGGCAACGTCGTCATGTCGCCCCACAGCTTCTCGAATTGGGTAATGGGATAGACATCCTCCTGCCCCTTGCCCCAACGCTTCTTGACATCTTTGAGCGTGATATAGGTCGGCATGCGCGCGGCGACCGTGCGCACCGCCGCCGCCACTTTCTCGGCGTCGGCCAGATCGTCGCGCGTCAAGCCAAATGTCGCCAACAATTGCTCGATGTCGATCCAGTAAGTCGCCGAATTGTAGTAGGTCAGGTTGAACTCGATCTCCTCACGCGGCAGCGCCAATCCCTCGACCAGCCGCAGCCGGCCATCGACGCGCGCCAGCCCGCCGCCGCGGTCGTCGATGCGCCGCGTGATCACTTCGGTCGTCATCGCTGCGCCGCATGCGATGTGCTGCCCCAGCACCAGCGGATCGACATCCGCGCCCAGCGTGTCGATGTTGTGCACCAGCAGGTGGCGCAGATTCGGGCGCTCCGCCAGCAACTGCGCCAACACGCCGTTGCGCAACAGGTTGGGGACTTCGTACCAGTGCCCGACTGGGTGCAGACACTGCTGCGGCGCGTTGTCGGTGTAGTCGCTTCCCTCGCCCATCTGCTGCGCCCAGTGAATGAGCGCGGCGTGCAAACTCTCGCGCACTTTCTGCGCCTGCTCGTCGAGCAACTGCTGCGGCATCTCTTCCCAGGCAAAGCGCAGGTCGCGCGCCATCGGTATCAACCGCAAGCCCACGGCGCGCCCTGGCGAGAGCAGCAGCGGCCCCGGATAGCCGTCATTCTGCGTGCGCGCCAGAAATTCCGCCACCGGCGCGTGCGTCAGATAGCTCGTCGTGATGATGTGCGGCAGCGGCGTCCCTGCCAGCCGCCCGACGCGGCGGCTCTTGGCAAGGTGCACCTCGATGAAGTTGCGGTGTTTGCCGCCAACGCGCGCAAAGGGATTGAGCGCCTTCACCACACCCGCGCCCTTGGTCCAACGGCTGCCCGCGCCGCCCGCCAGCGAGACGACCGCCACGGCGCCTTGCGCCAACGCGTCCATGCCCAGGCCGCGCAGCCGCGCGCGCGCTCTCCGGCAGGCGTTCGATGTCGGTCACGTCGCCGGGCTGCACATCCTCGATCACCGAACGCACCGGCAGTCGGTTCTGCGCCAGACCGATGCGTCCGCTGCGCAGGTCAGCGCGAATCTGCTCATGCTGCACGCGGTCGAAGCCGTTCTCTTCGAGCAGCGCGGCCAGACTTTGCTGGCGACCGTCGGCGTGTTCGCGCGGAGGCAGCAGCCGGTCGAAGAGCGCCTGCACCATGCCCGCCAGCGCCGGCTGCGTGCGCGCCGCCGCGCCAAAGGCGTCCAACTCGGCGCGGCGGAAGGTCGAAAGGTTGCGCTGCTCACGACGAATCAGTGCGGGCGCGGTGAGCATGTAGTAGCCGGGCGGCATCAGCGCCGCATCGCCCGTGCGCAGCTCCGCCCACGTCCCGCGCTCATTGATGGCAAAATCGTAGACGACAGGGTCCATGGCGAAGGGCACGGCGCTCTCCAGTTCGCGCTTGACCGCGCGCATCATCTGCTGGAGCCACTCCTGAGCCTCCGCCTTGCAATGCGGCGCAAAGATGAAGCCCATCCCACCGCCGGCCATGCCGCCCAACATCCAGAAGCCCCAAAAGTCCGCGCCAAAGGTGGCGCGGGCGCGTTCGATCAACGTCTCGGTGTAGAGATTGCTCGCCCACGGAATGATCGTCTGGATTGGGCCGCGGAAGTTGCGCTCCGTCGCCGCGCCGATGGACCGAATGTCTCCCTGACGCAACAGGTCGGTGATCTGATCGTAGATGCGCATTGCCTCCAGCCGACCTGCCCACTCCGCCTCGGCGCGCAGCAGATACTTCTCGGTCACCATCTCCAGGATCGGACCGACATCCTGCGCCATGCCGCCGTGCACCAACACCAGGCTCTCCTGCAGCCGTTGACGAACCGCCGGGGTCACCACCTCAGGCCCCAGGATCGTGTGCTGCGGCAACAGCCGGCCGCGCGAAACGCGGTACTCTGGGTCGCCTTCCCTTGCCTCGACGCCCTGGATCAACTTGATGCCCGGCCAGACGCCGCCCGAATCCTGCCAGCCGCCGCCGGAGCCGCCCAGCCATTCCCCCAGGATGGCGCGCGCCGCCACGACGCGGCGTTCTTCCTCGCTGAGCGCACCGGTGAGGGATTGCGCCTGTCCGGTGGCGCGCATGCAGACCGCAATCAGCGACGCCAGCAAGTTGGTCGAGACCGCCAGCCGCGAGCCTTTGGGGATGCCGTTGACCTGACTGACCAGCTCAAGGCCGAAGCCCGGCTGAATCAACCGACCCAGCAGGTCCGCCAGCGACTGCCCCGACCCCTCAATGCCTGGCGGCACAATGCCCGAGGCGATCACGGCAGCTTTGAGCAACCCCAGATAATCTTTGGCAAAGTCAAAAACCTCCGCCAACGCGGTAATTTCGGCGACTGCACCCAGATCGACACTCACCAGGCGCAGGATCGGCTGGTCGATAACGCGCAAGAAGCTCTCCACCGGCGGTTTGGGCCGACCGTCGCCCTGCCCGCGCACCGCAAGGTCGATGGAGATGTTGAGCACACGCGCGCCTTCAGGGAAGTCCATGCCCAGGAAGAAGATGTCGCTCCAGCCGCTGTGGCTCAAGTCCATGCGCACCGGCGTGGCTTCGTGGAGGATGGGGAAGAGGGGAGAGGGAGAGAAGGGGAGAGAGGGCGTGCTGGCGTTTTGGGGTGATGGGGCGATGGCGTGGTAGGGAGCATCGCCGTCCCCACGCCCCGAAGACCCCAAGACCCGGCTCCCCCAAGACCCTACCGCCCCGCCACCCAAAGCCCCCACGCCCCGATACAACTCCTCGCGCACGCGCAGCGGTTGATCCACCGGGTGGCCGATGCGAAACATCCATTGATTGCCGCGCACGGAGCGCACGCTGCGGCGCACCTGGTTGGCGAGCGTCTGAAAACCGAGGCGGCGATAGGCTTCCGCCAGCGCGCTGGCGGTGGCGTCGCTCAGCGGTGCAGCCAGGAAGATGTCGATCGCCTCCTCGAAGCGGCGCTTGAGCAGGTTGTCGTAGCCGTCGAAAGGCACTAAGCCGCCCGCCGTCAACCCCTGTTTGTGGGGAATGTGGAAGCGGTGGATGGCGTAGAGAAAAAAGAGCGCCCGCACGCGTTCATAGAGGTTGTCGCTGCGGCGGCGAAAGGCGTCGAGCGCGGCGCACTCGGCAAGCAGCTCATCGAGCGTGGCGGCGCGGCAGAAGGCGTCCAGCGCGCGATTGCGCACCTCAGGTTGTTGCGCGGTGATAATCTCAATCAGTTTGCTCATGGTTTTCGCAAGGATGTGGTTGGCCCGCAGCAGGCTAGAATTTGCAGCCACCATTGTAGCACGGCATCAACAGCGAAGCCATCTTCGAGGTCAACGGGTAGTGTATCTCTGATGGTTGAAAATAAGGATAGGGCGGTACTCTTGGTAAAGTAGGAGTATTGAGATCAAACCGAACCAAGGAGAACCGCCCCAAT
>Ga0272446_1002517_pt1 | contig 24807 bp, 20 predicted proteins | sample YNPCB0061_FD_194587 | JGI IMG/M metagenome (GOLD analysis project Ga0272446, IMG submission 194587) | Hot spring microbial mat communities from Yellowstone National Park, WY, United States - YNP-CB-006-1 | ecosystem: Environmental > Aquatic > Thermal springs > Hot (42-90C) > Sediment | place...
CCCGGCGTGAGTCGGGGCGGCTTTTTTTACGGCGCCGCCGCGACACCGTCGCGTCGAGGTGTCGCGCGCGCGCATCAGTGATGCGTGGGCGCGACACCCGATCGCTGCGCGCGCACGCGCTTCGCATCGGCACGATCTCTGAAGTGCGGGGACCATCGTGGCGAGAATCAAGGGACGAATCGTCCGCGCCTTCACCGACGGCAATGAACGAGCTCGGGCTCGTCGACGAGGTGAAGGGGAGCCTCTCGGCGCCGACGCTGGCGGTGCTGGCCGCCCCGCCGCCCGAGACCGACTGGAGCGATCACGCGCTCATCGACGAGATCTTCCTCGCGACCGAAGAGGCCTGCGGTCGCACGCGGGCGCTGCAGCTCGTCCGGCGCGCGCAGGAGGTGGTGGTCCCGGTCGGCACCTCGCTCCACTCGGGGCTGCTCGGGATGTTCGGCGTCTCGCCCGCGCTCCTGTTCGGGCAGCTCTCCGATTCGACGCGGCGGGTGGTCGACGGCGCCTTCGTCCACTGGACGCCGACGGGGACCGGCAGCGGCTCGCTCGAGATCGCCTACGACCGCCCGTTCCGATCGGCGCACCTCTTCCAGATGTTCATCCCGGCGATCGAGCTGGTCTTCGAGCTCTGCTGCGTCGACGGCGTCGTCAGCGAGCCCTACGTGATGAGCCTGGCGCGGGCGCGCTTCCAGGTGCGCTGGTGAGGATGGGGTCAGGCGCTCACCACCAGCTTGCGCTCGTCGGCGTGTCGGCGACGGAGCCGAGGTCGACGCGCTCCGCCCCGTCGAGCGACTGCACGAGGAGGCGCGTGCGCATCGCGCCCGGCCCCCCTCGGCGTAGACCAGCGCGAGCCGCCGCCCGTTCGGCGACGGCGCGACGTTGGTGGCCACCGCCTTCGTGTACGGCTTCTCGACGGGCGGCAGCGGCACCGCGGTGCGCGCGCGGCAGTCGGCGGCGCGACCGTCGGTCGTCGTGAGGAGAGCGCGCGCGTCGTCGAGCCACTCGACGGCGACGAGGGAGCCCGGCTGCAGCGATACGAGCCGCGCGCCGCCGTCCTTCAGGTCGACGATCGCGAGGCGCTGCGGGCCGCCCGCCTCGGGCTGCACCTCGGTCGAGCCGCCGCACGTCGGCGCGCGCCGCCGCCGACCCCATCCCGATGACCAGTGCTGCCAGCGCCAGACGACTCACTCTCATCTCGGTCGCTTAGCAACAGGGTGGCTCGGTGCGCAAGCGTCCCGGCACGCTCCATGAAGGCCGATCGACGCATGCCGCGAGTCAAAGGGTCGATCGTCCGCGCCTGGATCCGTGCCGTCGAGAAGCTCCAGCTCGTCGACACGCTGCGGCCACACCTCTCGCCTCCGACGCTGGCGGTGCTCACGACCCCGCCACTCGTCGCCACGTGGAGCGATCAGTCGGCGCTCAACGAGCTGTTCCTCGTCACGCACGAGGTCTGCGGACGTGCGATGGCGATGCAGCTCGCGCGGCTCTCGACGCAGGAGATCTTCCCCACCTACGCCTCGCTCTTCTCCGGGCTCATCAAGCTGTTCGGCGTCTCGCCGGCGACCTTCTTCGTGCGCCTCAACGAGTGGTCGAAGCAGCTGTTCGAGGGCGCGACCATCCAGTACACGTCGATCAGCGACCGGACGGGGACGCTCGAGTTCGCCTACGACCGCAAGTTCGCCTCGCCGCTCCAGTTCCTGACGCTGATCCCGGCCATGGAGTCGATCTTCCAGCTCTGCCGGGTGAACGGAACGGTGAGCGAGCCCGAGGTGCTCAGCCTCGCGCGGGCGCGCTTCCACGTCCGCTGGTAGCGGCGCGCTGCCGGCGCGGGTCAGGGGAGCGGGCGCGTCGCCCTCGAGGAAGAGCGGCAGCCACGGCTCGCTCGTGCCGACGGCGCCAGGGTCGCCCTCTTTCAGGCCGGCGTGCCCGTAGAGCTTGGCGACCTCGAGCAGCGTCGGGACGGTCCCGCCGTGGCCGTAGGGCGCGGTGTCGGCGGCGCCGCGGATCGGCGGCGTCTTGAAGGCGCCGAGCATGTTCGCCGTCGGGGCGAGGCCGGCGAAGGTGCGTGCCGTCGCCGGCGCGTCGCTGTAGCGGCCGCTCCCGAGAAATTCGCTCGACAACAATTGGGCGATGCCGTCGGAGCGCCCCGGGTCGCCGCTGCCGTCGGCGCGCCCCGTCGGGAAGCGGATGGCGTGGAAGGCGTCGTCGGTGAGGCGCGGCCCCCAGTGGCACTGCGCGCAGCCGCCCTCGAAGAAGTGGTGCATGCTCTGCTTCTGCGCGTCGGTGAGCGCGTTGCCGTCGCCGGCGAGGTAGCGATCGAGCGCGTTCGGCGCCGCGCGCAGCGTGCGCTCGAAGGCGGCGATCGCCTTGCCGACGTTGGCGTAGACGCGATTGACGGCGTCCTGATCGGCGGCGGCCATCGCCTGCCAGGCGGGCGTCCCCGGTTTTCCGCTTGACGGAAAACGTGCCCCGTCGGACAGCGGCGGCAGGGCGCCGAAGATCGCCTCGTACTGGGCGCGGTAGCGGTCGTACACCGCGTGCGCCACGAAGAGGCGCGAGGAGTCGAACTCCTTCGGGTTCTCGAACGGCCCCAGCGCCTGCGCCCACAGGCTGTCGGCGCGCCCGTCCCAGAACTGCCAGCGCGCGTGCGCCGCGAACAGCACCGACGGGGCGTTGCGCGCGCCGGTGGTGACGCCCAGCGCCTGCGGGCGGCCGTCGGCGAAGGCCTTCGCCGGGTCGTGGCAGGTGGCGCACGAGACCGACCCCGACGGCGACAGCGTGACGTCGGAGAAGAGCGCGCGCCCGAGCGCGGCGGCGGCCGGGTCGTCGGCGTGCGCGTTCGTCGGATCGGGCGGCGGCGCGCCCGGCAGCGTCATCTCGCGGAGGAGGTCCCAGTGATTGCGGTGCAGCCCGTCGGGCCCGAGCGTCGGCGCGCCCGTCGTGAGCTTGGTCTTGTTGAGGCGGTTGAGCGCCGTCTTCAGCTCGCGCTCGAGCGTGTCCGGATCGGGGTCGGAGAGCGTCGTCTGCACGCGCATCGTCCGGCGGTCGACGACGACGATGAGCGGCAGCGCCCCCGCGTTGATCATCGCCGGCTGGAGCTGGAAGCCCGGATCGCTGGCCACCGTCGTCGACGCGTCGACGAGCGCGCGATAGGCGGGGATCGCCGCCGGGGTCGCCGGCACGTTGTCCTCGTCGGCGAGCACCAGATCGACGATGGTCAGCGACGGGCCGATGTCGAGCGCGAGCAGCTCGCCGGTGTGGCCGAGGTGCCAGCGGCAGCTCCCGCACCAGGTCGCGCCGACGCGCAGGAGGAGCAGCCGCGACGCGCTCGCGTTCGGCTCGTACGAGTCGCGCAGCGGCACCGAGTCGAAGGTCAGATCGGGCAGCGTCTGATCGAGATCGAACCCGTACGGCCCCGCCGGATACTGCGGCGCGGCCCCGCCGCAGCCGAACGCGACGGCGACGACAGCGACGGCGAGCGCCCTCATGACCGCGTTCATGCCGCCTTCTACCATGCCTGCCTCCGGCCTGCGTCGGCCGCGCGTCGCTAGCGATGGAGGCCCTTCGGGTAGCGCGGCGAGAAGCGCTTCTTCTCGGGCGGCTGTCCGTCGGTGTCGCTCTTGATCCACCCGCGCCACACGGCCCAGAAGGGCGGATCCCGCTCGATGCGCCGCCGGATGGCGGCCGCGCCCTCGTGGTCGCCCGCCGCGTCGAGCGCGCTGAACAGGATGTAGAGGTCCTCCTCGTCGCCGTTCTTCTCGAGGTCGACGCGACGGACCGCGGCGCGCACGTCGTCCCAGCGACGGTCGTACATGGCGAAGAGCGCGTCGAGGACCGCGATCGAGTCGGGGTAGCCGCCCGCGGCGACGTAGTCTCGGCGCGCCTTCTCGGCGGCCATCAGCGCACCCTCGCGGCGGCTGCCCGTCAGCTGCTCCGCGTACATCCGGAAGAGGTAGGCGCGGTGCCAGTCGTCCTTGAAGCGCGTGAGCTGCAGCCGCTCCCTGGCCGGCTCCCACGTGCCCTCGTACCCGACCGCCGTCCGCTCGGCGCACTCGAGGATCGCGCCCGGCAGATCCCCGTCGGCCTCGCGGACGATGACGAGCGCGTTGTGGAGCGAGAAGAGATCCTCGTCGGCGGGATCGGCGCTGCGCCGCCGGATGGCGTCGAGCAGCGCGAGCGCGGCGGCGTCGTAGTCGCCGCGGTTGGAGTGGATGGCGACCGCGACGTGGGTGGCCATCAGGTCGAGGTCGCGGTCGCCACCGATGAGCGGACGCGCCCGCTCGAGCAGCGCACGCGCCTCGTCGAGCGCGCCCTTGCCGATGGCGGCCATCGCGGCGCGGAGCAGCGGCTTCGCGTCGGCGGACGTCGCCGCGCGAGGTTTCGGGGCGGCGTGCGCGGTGCACGCGAGCAGGAGGACCGCCGTCGCCAGATGACACAGTCGCTTGACCATCGGATCGCTCCTCGGGGGCTGAGTGGCGGCGCATGATAGCGCTCGGCCGGGCTCGCGCCGCACTTCTGCTATCGTCGAGCGATGAGCGAGACGCGAGCGCCGGCGCGCGCCGTCCACCGCGCCGACGCGCGCGCGTGGCTGGCCGACCCGCGCGCGCTCGTCGTCGACGGCGGCGCCAGCGTGGTGACGTCCCTGCCGGACTGGAGCGAGCTCCAGGGTACGACGCTCGACGCGTGGCGCCGCTTCTTCGTCGACGCCGCGGCGCTCATCCTCACGCGCCTCCCCGACGAGGGCGTGGCCATCTTCGTCCAGAGCGACATCATCGCCGACGGCGTCTGGATCGACAAAGGGGCGCTGGTGCAGGAGGCCGCCGCGCGCGTCGGGATGCCGCTCATCTTCCACAAGATCGTGAACCGCGTGCCGGCGGGGACGGTGACCATCGGCCGCGCGTCCTTCTCGCACATGCTCGGCTTCGCGCGCGCCGTCCGCCCGGCGCTGCGCCGCTCGACGCCCGACGTGATCGACGGCGGGCCGCAGCCGGGGCCGCGCTCGCTCGGCGTCGACGCCTGCCTCGCCGCCTGCCGCTTCGTGCGCGACGAGACCACCACCCGCACCGTCGTCGACCCCTTCTGCGGCCTCGGCACCGTGCTGGCCGCCGCGAACGCGCTGGGCCTCGACGCCATCGGCGTCGACACCTCGGCGCGCGCCGTGCGCGAGGCGCGCCGACTGAGATTTCCGCTAGACACCTTCGATGGACCCCAGAGGACGCTTGACAGAAATCGAGCCTGAACCGCGCACCGTCTGCATGCGCTGCCGCCGCCCGGAGCTGGTCTGCTACTGCGACGCCATCGCGCAGCTCCCGACGCGCACGCGCGTGGTCCTCTTGCAGCACCCGCGCGAGCGGCGCACCCCGATCGGCACCGCGCGCATGGCCCACCTCGCGCTGCCCAACTCGGCGCTGCGCATCGGCCTCGACTTCTCCGCCGACCCCGAGGTGCGCGCCGCGCTCGACGGGCCGCAGCCCGCCTACGTGGTCTTCCCCCACCCGCAGGCGGTGGCCGTCGCCGACCTGCCACGCGATCGCCCCATCACCCTCGTCGTCGTCGACGGCACCTGGTGGCAGGCGCAGAAGCTCCTCAAGCTGAACCCGGCGGTGCGCGCGCTCCCGCACGTCGCCTTCACGCCGCGCCGCCCGAGCGAGTACCGCATCCGCCGCCAGCCCGCCGAGCACTGCGTCTCGACGATCGAGGCGCTGGCCGAGGTCCTCGACGAGCTCGAGCCCGAGGGCGGCCCCTTCTCGCGCCTCCTCGATCCCTTCCGCGCGATGATCGCGCGCCAGATCGAATTCCAGACCGAGGATCGCGGCCAGGGCACTGGCCCGCGCCGCCGCACCGTCGGGGTGCGCGTGGGCCGCGGCGGACGCGTCCCGCCGACCGGCTGACGTGACGCCGCGCTGCTAGCGCGGCGGCGGGCAGCTGTTCGCCGCGACGCGTTCGCGGAGGAGCGGCGCAGCGACCGCCGCGTCGGCGCGGAGCGGCTCCGGCGTGGTCGGATCGGCGACCACGCGCTCGTAGAGCGACGCCGCCTCGCACAGCCGCGCCGCATCGTGCGTCGCGTTGCCGAGCACCTCGAGCGCCGACGCCAGCGACGAGCGCACCGTCGACGCCTCCGGCAGCGACGGCAACGCCTCGAGGAGGAGGCGGTACCGCGCCACCGCGCGCTCCAGTTGCACGCCCCGGATGTCGATGTTGTTCGCCCCCTCGCGGTGCGGCTGGGTCGCGAACGGCAGGACCACCGCAGCGACGGCGCCGAGGCAGCGCGCGGCGGCCCCCGGGTGCCCGTCGAGCCAGCGCCCGAGCGCGACGATCGCCGCCTCGGTGCGGGCGTCGCCGAACGGGTCGACCAGCGCGTCGAGCGCGTGCAGCCGCTCGATCTGCCAGCCGCAGGCCAGGTCGTCGTCGGGCCGCTGCGCGAGGAGCGCCGTCAGGTGGCGCACCGCCGCGTCGCCGTCGCCGCGCGCCATCGCCTCGGCGGCGAGCCGCCCAATCTCGATGGGAGCGGCGGCGCGCGCGGGGACGGGACCGGCGCCGTCGCGCTCGCGCACGAGGATGAGCGCCCAGCGCGCCCGCACGTCGGTGCGCGGCGGAACCAAGCGCATCGCGCCGAGCTCGCGGCGAAGGCAGGCGGTGAGCGCGCCGAGCCCGCCGTCGACGGAGGCGTCGCTCGCGACGGAGCGCACCAGCCCCGACTGATCGATGTCGATGTCGAGCGTGATCGTCGCCGGCTGCGCACCGGTGCGCTCGACGGCGTCGGCCCAGCAGGCGCGCACCGCCCCGAGGTTCGCGCGCAGCGCGAGGTCGATGACGCCGGTGTCGGGCTGCGGCGGGATGGTGCCCGACCGAACGCGCGGCGCGACGGCGCGACGTCGTGCGGCGTGCGCCTTGGCCTCGACCGCGCGCTGCGCGTCGTCCTCGTCGTCGATGACCACGGGCTCGTGCGCCTCGACGACGTCGAGCGGCGTCCCGCTGCAGCGTCCCGTCGCGGGAGAGGGCGAGGGCCGCGCACGCTGCGGCCGATCGAGCGCCGGCGGTCGGCCGAGGCCCGATCGGCGGAAAGCGAGCGTCAGGCGCGCCTCGGTGCGCCGCGGAACGAAGCGATCGAGCTGCAGATCGGCGAGGACCTCCTCGACGCACGCGCGCAGCGCCTCGGCCTCGCGCCGCGCGGCGCGCGCCTCCAGCGCGTCGAGCGCGCCCCACTCGTCGAAGCGCGCACGCAGCGTGAGCTCCGCCTCGAGTGACGGCGTCGCGCTGCGCGCCCAACGGTAGCAGGCGTTGAGCGCGTCCTCGTGCGCGCGAACCGCGAGCGTGACCGCAGCGACGGGGCGCGGCGGGTACTCGACGGCGCGCACGCGCACGCGGGGGCCGATGCGGAGCGGAGTGACGCGCACCGGGGTGACCTCGAAGGAGACGACGCGGCCGCGCGGCCGCGCCGGCGGCACGCAGGCGAGCGACGGGGGCGCGCTCGGCTCGGCCCACAGCGGCTCGACGGAGGTGGCGAGCAGCTCGTGGACCTCGCCCGACGGGTCGTGCGCGTCGGAGCGCTCGGGTCGGTCGGCACGCGCGACGGGCCGCGGTGCCGACGGCGGCGACGGCGGGGGCAGACGCGGGGCAGGCGCCGCGCAGCCGGCGAGCAGCGCGAGCATCGCGACCGAACCAGCGCGCGCCACGCGTCGTTTCACGCGCCCATCTTACTTCGCGGGCGGCGGCGCGATCTCCACGCGGCGCAGCGTCCCCGCGGCCGTGAAGAGGAGGTGCGTCCCCCGGCAGCGCCGCGTCGCGCCCGCGCCCTCCTTCACCGTCTCGCAGAAGCCGAGCTCCTTCAGCGCCTCGACCTCGGCCAGCGTCGTCTTCGCCGTCAGCACCAGCGCGCCGAGGCAGTAGGTGCGCCCCGCGGCGACGTCGCTCTTCCCCGCCCCCTCGAGATAGGCGCTGCAGGTCGCCGTCTTCTTCGCGCTCGGGCTCGCCTGCAGCCGGATCGCGCGCCCCGCGATCGTCTCGACGAAGGCCACGCCGTCGTCGCACTGGATCCAGTTCCCGCCGATGTTGTGCTCGACGGGGCCGCACTTGCCGAAGCGCGCCGCCAGCTCGGTGAACGTCTCCTTCGGCTTCGACGGCCCGGCGCCCCAGTCGACGGCGTCGTCGGGCGCGAGCCCGACCTCGATGTCGGTGACCTTCCCGCCCTCGACGCGCGCCGAGAGCTCCGCCCAGCGCGCGCCCGCCGCCTTGCGCTCGTACCAGCCCGGCATCTCGGGCCGCGCCTTCAGCCCGAGCGCGGCGAGCTCCGACTCCTTCTGTCCGAGCGAGACTCCGGCGAGGCTGCTCTTCGGGGCGAGCTTGACGACGTGGGTGGTGGCCATCGCGATCGTGAGCGTCAGCGCGAGCATCGGTCGAATCCTCCTCCGCCTATCAACGTCCCACGTCCGCGGCTGATCTACGATGCCCGGGATGGCGACGACGCCCCTCTCGTATGTGTCCGGAGCGGCCGAGGTTCCGCTCCTCGGCGAGACCATCGGCGAGAACCTCCGCCGCACCGTCGAGCGCCTCCCCGACGGTGAGGCGCTGGTCGTACGACATCAGGGCGTCCGCCTCACCTGGCGCGCCCTCTGGGACGAGACCTCGCGCGTCGCCCGCGGCCTGCTCGCGCGCGGCGTCGAGCGCGGCGATCGCGTCGGCATCTGGTCGCCGAACCGCGCCGAGTGGGTGATCCTCCAGTACGCGACCGCGCGCCTCGGCGCGATCCTCGTCAACATCAACCCCGCCTATCGCGCCCACGAGCTCGCCTACGCCCTCGAGCAGTCGGGCGTCTCGCTGCTGGTGCTCGCGCGCGGTTTCCGTCAAGCAGATTATGTCGCGCTCCTCGCCGAGGCGCGCCCGCGCTGCCCGCGCCTCCGCGCCACCGTCGTCCTCGACGACGACTGGGAGGCGCTGCGCCGTGACGGAGACGCCGTCGCCGAGGCCGACCTCGGGGCCCGCGAGCGCACGCTCCAGTTCGACGACCCCATCAACCTCCAGTACACGAGCGGCACCACCGGCTTTCCGAAGGGCGCCACACTGTCGCACCACAACATCCTCAACAACGGCTGGTTCATCGCCCGCGCGCTCGGCTACAGCGAGCGCGATCGCGTCTGCATCCCGGTGCCCTTCTATCACTGCTTCGGGATGGTCATCGGCAACCTCGCCTGCTCGTCGTCGGGCGCGACGATGGTCGTCCCCGCCGAGAGCTTCGACCCGGCCGCCGTCCTCGCCGCCGTCGCCGCCGAGCGCTGCACGTCGCTCTACGGCGTCCCGACGATGTTCATCGCCACGCTGGCCGAATTCGAGCGCGCGCCCGTCGACGTCTCCAGCCTCCGCACGGGGGTCATGGCCGGGTCGCCCTGCCCCATCGAGGTCATGCGCCGCGTGCGCGACGAGCTCCACATGCCGGAGGTGACCATCTGCTACGGCATGACCGAGACCTCGCCGGTGTCGACGCAGTCGAGCCTCGACGACCCGCTCGAGAAGCGCGTCGCCACCGTCGGCCGCGTCCACCCGCACCTCGAGATCAAGATCGTCGATCCACAGACGGGCGGCGTGGTCCCGCGCGGCGAGCCGGGCGAGCTCTGCACGCGCGGCTACTCGGTCATGCTCGGCTACTGGGACAACGTCGAGGCGACGCAGGAGGCGATCGACGCCGCCCGCTGGATGCACACCGGCGACCTGGCGACGATGGACGCCGACGGCTACGTGAAGATCGTCGGGCGCATCAAGGACATGGTCCTGCGCGGCGGCGAGAACATCTTCCCGCGCGAGATCGAGGAGTTCCTCTACGCGATGCCCGAGATCGCCGACGTCCAGGTGATCGGCGTCCCCGACGAGAAGTACGGCGAGGATCTGATGGCCTGGGTCAAGCTCCGCCCAGGCGCGACGCTCGGCGCCGACGACCTGCGCGCCTTCTGCCGCGGCAAGATCGCCACCTACAAGATCCCGCGCTACGTGAAGCTCGTCGACGAGTTCCCGATGACCGTCACCGGCAAGATCCAGAAGTACAAGATGCGCGAGCTGGCCATCGTCGAGCTCGGCCTCCAGAAGGCCGCCGCCATCGAGACCGCCTGAGTTTCTGTCTAGCGCGGCAGCGCCCAGCTCTCGGCGGCGCTCCTGCTGCGCGCGATCCAGACGAGCGGCGCGCGCGGGAGGTGCGCGTGCAGCGGCCCGGTGGTCGCGGCGCACTCGTCGAGCTTCGCCGAGACGAAGCGCCCGTCGCCGACGATCACCGCCAGGCGGAACGAGGCGCGCTCGCACAGCGCGCGCCGGAGGGCCGCGGGGACCTCGAGCGCCAGCGTGCACGCGTCGCCCGCGCACTCCACCGCGCCGACGCGCAGCGCCCCCTTGTCGGTCTCCACGACGGCGCCCGCGACGATCGGCCGCGCCTGCGACGCCAGCGCCTGCGCGAGCTCGCGCCGCCGATCGGCGCGGGTGACGGCGGCCGCCCGCGCCCGCGACAGCCCGTCGACGATCCGCGCGTCGCTCCAGCCGACGAACCCCGCCGCGTCGCGCAGGCTGTCGTCCCGCGTCGACAGCATCAGCCCCTCGCCGAAGTCGTAGCGGTTGGCGTCGGGACGCCAGCCCTCGGCCGCGGCGAGCTCGCGCCCGAGGCGCTGAAGGAACGGACGCGCCTGCGCCTCCGCCTGGCGCCGCTCCATCACGTTGCAGCGCGCGAGGAAGTAGTCCGAGCGGAAGACCATCGGCAGCTTCCCGTCGAAGACCAGCCGCGCCTCGCCCATGTAGTCGTTGCGCCGCGAGTCCGGCTTCGCGCCCGTCAGCCAGGTGCCCGCGTCGCGGTCCCAGATCCGCAGCGCCACGTCGTCGCCGGAGCGCAGCGCGACCCGCGGCACCGAGACGAAGAAGCCCCAGTGGTCCTCGGGCCCAAACAGCGAAATGGGATACTCGTCGCGAAATCGAAATCGCAAGAGCGCGTCCGGCCCGGCGAAGGTGTCCCAATCGCCCGGGCAGGTCGGCCGGCTCTTCGGCGGCGCGGCCATCTTGTAGCGATAGAGGACCGGGCGCGAGCCGTCGCGCGAGTAGAGCTCGACCTCGCAGATCAGCGTCCCGTCGTCGATGACAGAGGCGCGCCGCGACGGGAGCGCGTGCAGGCGGCGGCCAGCGTCGGGCATCTTGGGCGCGCGCCGCTCCTGCGCGTAGAGGCCCACGTCGTCGGGGAGCGCGGGATCCTCGCCCCACAGCCCCTCGGCGCGGCTGCGCCAGGGCCAGGGCTGCGCGTCGACGGGCGGGCAGTCGCCCGCGCGCGCCATCCCGCCGCCGGCGACCACCGCGAGCGTCGCCAACACCAGCCACCAGAGCGCATTCATGTCTAGCGTGATTTTCCCGGGGCCACCGCCCACCGGCCGAGCGGCTTGTAGCCGCGCACGAAGTTGCGCAGGTCCTGCCAGATGCGGTGCGCGCCGAAGTGGTCCATCTCGGCGAAGGCCTCGACGTTGGACCAGCCCTCGCGCTCCATGCGGTAGACCGCCATCACCGTGCCGGTCCGGTCGACGCCGTGCTGGCAGTGGACGTACAGCGGGCGCTTCGCCGGGTCGAGCAGGATGGCCATGATCGCCGCCAGCTTCTCGGCGGGCGGCGCGTCGCTCGACTCGAGCGGGACGTGGTGGTAGGCCAACCCCGCCGCCTCGGCCAGCCGCTTCTCGTCGTCGCCGTGGTAGTGGCGCAGGTTCAGGATTGTTTTGACCCCCAACGACTTCAGCCAGGCCACACCGTCGGCGTCGGGCTGCCCGCCGCGATAGAGCCCGGGCGCGACCTCCGCGGCGTAGGCGACGCCGCGCGCGCCGTCGAGGCGACGGGCGAAGCGGCGCGTGTCGGCGGGCGCGTCCTGGCGCGGGCCGGAGTCGAAGCGCACCTCGCCGAGCTTGGGGATGTCGGCCGGGAAGATGACGCGGTGGACCTTCCAGCCGCGCTCGCGCCCGCGGTAGGCGTCGACGGCGAGCTCGGTGCAGTAGAAGCGCCCGTCGTTCTCCGCGCCGACGAGCCCCAGCCAGTCGTACTTCTGCCCGACGTGGCTGCGCGCCCGCGCCACCGCCGCGCGCCCCTCGTCGGCGGTGAAGCCGGCCGGCCGCACCACCACCAGCCGGTGCGCCTGCGCGAGCAGCGCCCGCAGCGGCGTCACCACCACGCCGTTGGCCACCGCCTCGATGACCTCCTCGCGCTCCTTGTCGAGGACCGCCGCGTGGCTCAGCTCGCCGAGCGTCACCGCCGCGACCGCCTGGTCCCCGACTTGGGTGCCGCGCACCACCAGCCAGCCGCCGTGATCGCCCCTGTCGCGCACGATCTGGATCCAGCGCTCGGTCTCGGCGTCGGCCCCCGCCCCCGATGGATGCTTGACAGGAATTCCGCGCACGTCGGCGCGCGCGCTCGCCGCCGCGCCGCCGACGAGGAGCAGAGTCAGGACCACCCGCTTCACGATCGTCATCGCGCCGATTCTACGCGGAGACGTCGCCCCTCTGTCGTCAGCGCGGCGGCGCGGCGATCGGCACATCGAGGAGCTGCGCCGGCCCCGCGACGAAGCGGAGGCGATCGCCGACCAGCGCCCCCAGCGTCGGCTCGACGAGCCGCGGGTCGTTCGCCAGCAGCACCGTCACGTCGCGCACCCGCGGCGTCGCCGGCGCGAGGTCGAGCCGCACGCGCACCACCCGCGCCGGCCGGATCCCGTTCTGCACCGCCACCAGCGCCCCGTCGCGCGCGAGCACCAGCCCGTCGAGGCCGCGCAGGACCGTGCCCTCCGGCTCGGTGATCCGCACCGCCCGCCGCGACGCGAGCTCGACGGCGAACAGCCCCAGCGCCCAGTCGGCGACCAGCAGCCATTTTCCGTCGAGCGACAGCGCCATCCCCTGCGGCGACACGAACGGCCCGTCAGCCAGCCACGGCTCGACCGCCGCCGCCCGCGCGCGCAGCCGCACCACGCGCGCCGTCTCCGGGTCGGAGGCGAACACCCCGCCCGTGCCGTCGAGCGCCACGTCCCCGAGGCCGCCGCCGCCCGGCAGCGCCCACCGCCCCGTCGGCGCGCCGCTGTCGGCGTCGAAGCGATGGAGCGCGCCCGGCTTCATCGCCGCCACCCACAGCGCGCGCCGCGCGGGGTCGAGCGCCATCCCCATCGGCGTCCCCATCCCGTCGCGCCCCGCCGGCACCAGGTCGCGCGCCCGCCCGTCGCTGTCGAGCGCGACGATGGTCAGCGCATTCACGCTAGACACGAACGTGACGCCGCGCGCCGGGTCGACCGCCACGCCCTCCAGCGTCGTCCCCGCGCCCGGCAGCGTCGCCACCACCCGCGTCGCCTCGACACCGACCGGACGGCGGGTGCGCCCGAGCGCGGCGGCGACCGCGCCCCACCCCGGCAGCGCGCGCACCACCGCCAGATCGGGATCGCGCTCCACGTCTCCGTCGAGCCCGCGCGCCGCCCAGCGCCGCAGCACCTCCAGCGCCTCGGCCGCGCGCCCGTTCCGCGCCAGCGCGCAGGCGAGGTTGACCTGCATGCGCGGGCTCCCGCCGTCGATCGCCACCGCCGCGCGCATCGCCGCCAGGAACGCGGGCATGTCCCCGCGCGCGTGGGCCGCCCGCGCCTCGCGATCGGCCTCGGCCCACGGCGGCGGCGCAGCGACGGCGCGCGCGCCCCACACGAGCGCGAGCAGCGCCCACATCCCGACCCACTTCGGCGACATGCGCATCACACGATCGTGATCGAGCCGCCGCCGCGGTCTCAGGCGTCCGCCGCTACACCGTCTCCTCGACGGCAATCGGCGGCGGCGGCGGCGCGATGCGCAGCGACTCCACCCACACGGCGATCTCGACGGGGGAGGCGATCGCGGCCGGGGCCAGCGCGGCGACGAGCGCCTCCTGCATCCGCTCCGCCGACGGATAGCGCGCCGCCGGATCGAAGCGCAGCGCGCGCGTGAGGAAGGCGTCGACCTCGGCGCTCACCAACGGGTTGCGCACCGACGCGGGGACGTACACCTCGCGCATCGGCCCGTGCGGGAAGGGCGGCGTCAGCGTGACGAGCTCGTAGAGGAGCTCGCCCACCATGAAGAGGTCGGTGCGGCGATCGACCTCGCCGCCGGCCGACTGCTCGGGCGCCATGTAGGTCACCGTCCCGCGCACCGTCCCCGTGCGCGTCACCTGGAGCCGCGCCGCGCTGCGGGCGATGCCGAAGTCGACGATCTTGGCCTCGCCGCTCTTCGAGACGAGCACGTTGGCCGGCGTCACGTCGCGGTGCACGACCGCGAGCGGCCGGCCGTCGCGGGTGTGGCCGTGGGCGTGGCCGAGCCCGGCGAGGATCTGGTGCACGATCCCCGCGGCCACGGCCACCGACGGTGGCGTCTCGCGCGCCGCGCGGATCAGGCTGCGCAGGCTCGGCCCGTCGACGAGCTCCATGGCGATGAAGTAGGTGCCGGCGTGGCGATCGACCTCGTAGACGTGCGCGATGTTGGGGTGGTGCAGCTCGGCGGCGACGCGCGCCTCGTCGAGGAACAGGGCCACCGCGTCGGGATCCTCGGCCAGCGTCGGCAGCGGCCGCTTGAGCGCGACGCGCCGCTCGAAGCCGCCGGGGCCGAGCTGCCAGGCGAGGAACACCTCGGCCATCCCGCCGACGCCGAGGCGGCGCTCGATGCGGTAGCGGCCGAACGAGCTCCCCTCGTCGGTGGAGCGCTCGAGCACGACGCCCACCTGCCCGGCCACCGCGGTGAGGAAGGCGAGCTCGGCCGGCCCCAGCCGCGCCCCCGAGCGCTTGCGCCCGACGGCGACGAAGCCGGCGAGGATGCCGTGCGCGACCACCGGCGCGGCGAGCGCGAGGCCGTGCGCCCACAGCTCGGCCGCGGCCGCCGCCGGCAGCGGCGTCGTCGCCACACCCGCCACGCCGCCCGAGAGGCGCGCCAGGAGCGCCAGCCCCAGCGCCCCGTCGCGCGAGATTTTGCTAGACGCGCCCTCCGGCGGCACGCCCAGCACCTTGCGCCGCCCGAAGGCGCCGTCGTCGTCGACGGCCCAGAGCTCGACGAGATCGCCGCCCAGCATGCGCAGCGTGTCGACCGCGAGCTGGAGCGCGGTCTCGCGCGAGGCCCCCTGCGTCCCGCGCGCCAGGTGCGCCAGCGCCTCGGCCGAGCGCTGCGGGTCGAGCTCCTCGCGCGAGAAGCGCCGATCGATGCGCCGCTTGAGCGCGCGGTCGAGCGGCTGCGCGCCGAGGATCACCACCGCGGTCGTCGCGATCAGGACCGCCGGCGATTGGAACAGCGGACGCCCTCCGACGAGGAGGGCCGCGCCCGCGCCGACGCCGACGAGCGCCACGAGGCCAAGCGCCATCAGGCTTAGCGTGAGCGCGTACCCGACGATGGCGAGGGCGATGCGATCCCCCGACAGCACGTTGTGCCGCACCAGCGCATAGGCGGTGAGCGCGACGAAGAAGAGGATCGGCAGCGTGTTCCAGTGCACGACGTAGCGCGCCGCCCACAGCCCGAAGACCTGGCGCAGGAGGTTCCAGATCGCCGGCACCGCCAGCCCGCCGACGACGGCGAGGATCACCAGGCGGTACTGCGGCAGCGTCTCGGGCGCGCCGCGGCGCCGCTCTCGACGGTAGAGCCACAGCATGATGGCGGTCACCACCAGCGCCGAGGCGCCGACGAGGAGGTAGATGACCGTCGCCGCGCGGCCGAACAGCGTCGAGTCGTAGGGCGCGGCGAGCACGATCGGCAGGAGCGCCACCGCCGGCACGTACAGCGCCACGGCGGCGACCGGGCGTCGTCGCAGCGGCTCGGCCGCCGCCGGGAAGAGCGAGAAGAGGTGCACCGCCAGCGACGAGCCGAGCGCGAACCCGCCCAGCACCACGCGCATCGAGACGTTGGGGTCGAGGAAGGCGACGAGCGCCAGCAGCGACGCGCCGACGTCGTAGCAGAAGAAGAGGAACAGCCAGGTGACGATGACGCCCGGCCGGATGAGGAACGCCACGAGCCCGATCAGCATCGAGGCCGCACCCGAGCCGACGCGCACCGCGACGGCGATGCGGTAGGCGAGCGGCCGCGCCAGGATCTCGCCGCGCGCCGCGACGCGCTTGCCGTCGCGCACCACGACCAGCGCGAGAGCGCCGTGGGCGTGGCCGTCGATGCGCGCGTCGACCTCGGCCGGCGCGACCGCCGCGCCGTCGATGGCGACGACGCGATCGCCCGAGGCCAGCGCCGGCCAGCGAGCCGGGTCGACGCGCGCCAGCGTCCCGTCGGGCTCGACGAGCAGGCCGGGGTCGGGGCTGTTCGACGCCAGCCACGCGCCGCGGATCGCGCCCGCGATCCACAGCGGCGTCGTCAAGAGGAGGAGGAGGTAGACGGCCGCTCCGCGCGTCTTCAGGAGCTGGCTCGTGACCGTCGCCGTGATCGGCTGCGTCCCCGTCGTCCCCACCGCCCTTCATTGTACTTGAGCCCCGAAAGCGCTCTAGCGAAGCCCGAATAGCCGCCGCCACCAGGACCGCCGCCGTCGGTGGCGCTGCTTGTGCGCGCGCTTCGCCGCGAAGCTCCGCACCGCCAGGGCCAGCCCGGCGTGGTCGGTGAACCGCGGATCGGCGAGCAGCGCGGCGCGCGCCTCCTCGTCGACGTAGGCGCGCGCCAGCAGCGCCTCGAAGGCCGCGGCCTCGTCGCGGTCGCGCGGGTCGCGCGCGCTCACAGCCGCACCGCCTGCGGGTCCGCCCGCCGCGCGCGCCCGCGCCGGAGCGCCTCGCGCGCCAGCTCCAGCTCGTCGAGGAGCGCCCCGATGGGCGGGTACTCGCCGTCGCGCTCGAGGATGACCGTCAGCGGCTGCGGCGCCCGCGCCGCGACCTCCGCGAGCAGCGCGAACACCGCCCCCGGCACCTCGTGCAGGTGATCGTCGAGCAGCCGTGGCCGCCCATCGGGCGCGTCGACGAGGCGCCCGCCGGCGACGTGGATCAGCGCCACCCGCGAGAGGTCGAGCTGCGCCACCACCGCCTGCGCGTCGAACCCGAAGTTCCGCGCGTTGGCGTGGAGGTTGTGCAGGTCGAGGAGCAGCGGCGCCTCACCCGCCTCGACGATCGCGCCCAGCCAGCGCGACTCGTCCAGCGTCGAGCCGGGCGGGTCGACCAGCGTGGCGACGTTCTCGACGGCCGGCGCGCTCCCGACCGCCGCCCGCGCGCGCGAAAGATTGTCGAGCGCACCCTCGATCGTCGCCGGCGTCCGCGGCGGCGCCGCCAGGTGGCCGATCTCGGCGCCGCCCGCGCGCACGAAGGCGAGGTGCTCGGACCAGCCCTCCGGCTGCACCTCCCCGACCAGGCGCGCCATCGCCTCGAGCCGCCGCGCCTCGACGGGCGTCGCCGACGCCAGCCCCATCCCCACCCCGTGCAGCCACGTCGGCAGCTGGCGCGCCAGCGTCGCCACCGCCCGTCGCTCCCGCGCCGGCGCCTCGAAGAGGTCGTCGGCGATCACCTCCACCACGTCGATGCGATCCCGATTGACAAGAATCCCCGCCGCCAGCTCGCGCCGCCAGCCGAGCCCCACGCGATCGCCGCCGTCAACCACCGCACCCTCCGCCGCAGCCGCCGCACCCTCCGCCGCAGCCACCGCCGCCCCCATCGCCCCCGCCGCTGCCGCAGCTCGAGCTCCCGCACCCACCGCCGCTCCCGTCGCCGCGCGCCGCCGGGAAGAGCTCGCGAGCGAACCCGAACTGCAACGCCGGCAGCACCCCGATCCCCATCACCGCCGCCACCAGCACCAGGTCCGGTGACAGCGTCGGCCCGTCGCCCTCGCACGGGGCCGGCACCAGCGGCACGCTCGACACCAGCGTCCGCAGATCCGCCAGCAGCCGATCTCCGCGCCGCGTCCGCCGCCCGATGACCAGCAGCCCCACCACCGCCACCGGCGCCACCACCACCAGCATCTCGAGGATCCCGGTGTTGTGCCGCCCCGCCGCGTGGGCGACGCCGAGCTTGTGCACCGCGACCGCGATCACCAGCCCGGCGCCAACGAGGCCGAGGAGGAGGCGCAGCGCCTTCACCGCCCCGCTCGCCAGCAGCCCCTCGCGCTTCAGCTCCTCGATGGTCGCCTCCGTCCAGGCGGCCACCGCCGGCGCGCGGTGGAGCTCGCCGAGATGCACCAGGCCCCGCTCCGCGCGCACCCGGTCGACGAGCGCCACCTCCAGCGGGTGATGCGGCCCCGCGTCGGGGGCCCCCTCCGCCACGCGAAACCCGCTGGCGTCTCCCGCCAGGAACTTTGCATCGACCAGCCGGACCAGCGCGAGCCGCACCGCCTCGCCGGCGCCGCCCCGCAGCACCGCCAGCCGGTAGGGATCACGCGTGTCGACGGGGGCGGTCGCGCCCTCCTCGCACACCCGCCGCAGCAGCCGCAGCGCCACCACCACGACGGCGCAGAACAGCACGTAGAACACCAAGAACTCCGGACCCTTCAAGCTAGTGACTCCCATTCATTCGTTCTCCTTTGCCCCGTCCTCCTTCACGCCCCGTGCCGCGCGTCGCCCCCGCGCCGCGTCTCGCGCCGACGACACCGCCGCTGCAAACTTTCTTGCAATGCTGTACGTTTCATTACACGCCCATGGCCCCGCCCCAGCTCCTCTTCGCCTGGCTCGGCAACACCGACCTCCGCGCCGCCGAGTCCGACGCCGCCCCCACCGAGGCGCCGCTCGCCCACGCCGTCCTCGCCCGCCGCCCCGACGAGGTCGTCGTGCTCTCCAACCACGGCCCCGAGCGCACCCAGGCCTACGGCGCCTGGCTCCACCGCACGACGCACGCCCACGCGGTCCTCCACGCCGTCACGCTCCGCAGCCCCACGCACCTCGGCGACATCCACCAGACCGCCACCGCCGCGATCACCGACGCGCTCCAGCGCCACGCCCGCCGCACCGTCGCCCCCGCGCTCACCTTCCACCTCAGCCCGGGCACGCCGGCGATGGCCGCGGTCTTCCTCCTCCTCGGCAAGACCCGCTTCCCCGCGACCTTCCTCGAGTCCTCGCGCGAGCACGGCGTCCGCGAGGCCGACGTCCCCTTCTCGATCTCCGCCGAGCTGCTCCCCGATCTCCTCCGCGGCCCCGACGCCACGCTCGAGCGCCTCGCCGCCGAGCCGCCGCCCCCCGCGCCCGAGCTCGCCGCGCTGGTCCACCGCTCCGAGCCGATGCGCCGCCTGGTCTCCCGCGCGCGCCGCGTCGCCCTCCGCTCCGTCGCCGTCCTCCTCGAGGGCGAGTCGGGCACCGGCAAGGAGCTCCTCGCCCGCGCCATCCACACCGCCAGCCCGCGCGCCGCCGGCCCCTTCATCGCCGTGAACTGCGGCGCCATCCCCGAGCACCTCGTCGAGGCCGAGCTCTTCGGCCACGAGCGCGGCGCCTTCACCGGCGCCGTCGCCGCGCGCGCCGGCCACTTCCGCGAGGCGCACGGCGGCACCCTCTTCCTCGACGAGATCCACGCCCTCCCCGCCCCGGCGCAGGTGAAGCTCCTTCGTGCTTTACAGGAAAGCGAGGTCCTCCCCGTCGGCGCCAGCCGCCCGGTGCGCGTCGACGTGCGGGTGATCGCCGCCGCCAACGTGAACCTCCTCGCGGCGGTCACGCGCGGCGCCTTCCGCGGCGACCTCTTCTACCGCCTCGCCGTCGCCATCCTCACGCTCCCGCCGCTCCGCGAGCGCCCCGGCGACCTCGACCTCCTCATCGATCACCTGCTGGCGCGCGTGAACGACGAGGGCGCCCACGACCCCGGCTACGAGCCCAAGCGCCTCGCCCCGTCGGCGCGCGCCGCGCTCCACGCGCACACCTGGCCCGGCAACGTGCGCGAGCTCGGCAACACCCTCCGCCGCGCCGCGCTCTGGACGACCGGCGCCGTCATCCACGCCGCCGACGTGCGCGAGGCGCTCCTCCCCGCCGCGCCGTCGCCGCGCGACACCGCCCTCCTCGAGCGCCCCCTCGGGGACGGCTTCGATTTACAGGAATTGCTCGGCGACGTCGCGCGCCACTACCTCGAGCGCGCCCTCGCTGAGACCAACGGCAACAAGTCCCGCGCCGCCGCGCTCCTCGGCTTCGGCAACCACCAGACCTTCGCGAATTGGCTGCGCCGCTACACGACCGGGCAGGTATCGTCCTCCTGATGGAGATCTTCGACCCCGCGCTCGACGACGTCCCAATCACCGTCGACGGACAGCCCACCACCGTCGCCGCGCTGGTCGCCGGCCTGCGCGCGCGCATCCCCAGCGACGCGTCGCTCGACGCCGCCACCGTCGCGTTCGACTCCGCCTCGCCCGCGATGCTCGACACGCACGCGCGCTGGCTGGACCTCCTCCCGTCGCTGCGCGCGGCGCTCCCGCCCGAGCGGCTGCTCCAGGTATGCGCCCGCTCGCTCGACGGCGCCTACGGCGGCCGCGACATCTCACCGTCGGTGGAGCTGTTCGATCGCCTCCTCGACGACGCCGGCGCCGCCGGCCTGCCCTGGGCGACCGCGGTGTGCGACGCGGCGCTCGGCGGCACGCTCCCGCAGACGCTCTCGATGATCGCGGCCACCGCGGCGGCGCGGCTCCTCCCCGACCGCTCGGCCGACACGCTCCTCCCGCTCGTCGACTTCTACACCAGCCCCGAGGCCAAGCGCGCGATCCTCGCCGCCGCCTCGCCGGAGCCCCGCGCCCGCTGGCTCCAGGACTTCCTCGCCGTCGCCCGCTTCGCCGCCCGCCCCGACGGCGGCCAGTTCGTCGGCAACCGCGTCGAGCGCGTCCTGCCGCTCCTCGATCTCTTCGGCGACGCGCCGAGCCGCGCCAGCCTCGAGGAGGCGCTCGCGGCCGCCGGCGACCATCCCGCCGTCGCAGCCGCCCGCGCCGAGCTCGCCGCCGGCCCGTCGCGCACACCGGTCGATCGGCGCGCCGTCAACGCCGCCTCCGCCGACTACGTTCGCGCCCAGAGCCGCCAGCGCCGTCGCATCCTCGAGGTCGCGACCGTCGTCCAGCGCGCCGCCACGCGCGCCATCTCCGTCGACGACGCCGCCGAGCTCGACGACGCCGACGCCTGGCTGGCCGCCCCCGAGCCGCGCCGCCGCGCCATCGTCGAGCGCGTCGCCCGCGCCCTGGGCGATTCATTTGAGCTCCAAGGAATCGAGACCTTCGACGGCGATGACCTCCCCATCGCCGTCTTCCGCCACGAGGGCGCCCGCTTCCACCTGATCCCCGGCGGCACCTTCGACATGGGCTTCTCCCCGTCGGAGGAGGCGGCCTTCCGCCCCGCCGCCGCGCGCGCCGAGGCCGAGGGCATCGACAACTGGTACGAGGAGTACGGCGCCCTGCTCGACAACCTCGCCTCGATGCGCCCGCTCCCCGCGGTGCGCGTTCGTCCGCTCCTCGTCGCCCAGGCGCCGACGGGCGTGACCTCGATCGCCACCCTCGCCGACTCGATCGAGGCGGGGCGCTTCCGCCTCCTCTCCGAGGCGGAGCGCGAATATCTCGCGCGCGGCGGGATCGCGTCGTGGCTCACGCCGCTCGGCAACGAGCCCGTCGGCGACGAGGCGCTCGCCGCGCTCGAGGAGCCGACCGGCGCCTTCGGCCTGGTCGCGCTCGGCCTCTACCCCGAGCTCTGCGCCGACAGCTGGCACGACGGCTACGAGGGCGCGCCCACCGACGGGACACCGCGCCCCGGCGGCCTCCCGCTCGTCGTCCGCGGCGGCGCGTCGTGGGTCCATCCGTGGCAGGCCTGCGGCGAGTGGCAGCTCCTCCTGTGCGCCGTCCGCTCGACCAGCAGCGGCTGGTCCGATCAGGCCGCCGCGCGCTGGGCGCTCGGCATCGACGTGCGCTGAACGACGGACACGCCGTCGCCAGCGCGGTCGATTTTCTGTCTAGCGGCGCGGCTGCGGCGCCTCGCCCTTGCGCAGCGGCGGGCGCGGCACGCCCTTCAACCCGAGCGTCGGCACCGGCGACTTCACGACCGCGGCGAGCTTGACCACCCCGCGCTTGGCGTTCGCCAGATCCCCGGCCGTCTTCGTCCCACCACCGGAGGCGGCCACCGTCGTCGACGAGCGATAGGCCGTCTTCGCCAGGTTCGGATCCGAGGGCGGCCCGGTCCAGATGTTGTACCGCGGGCTCGCGCAGGCCACCGGCCCCTCCCAGTAGTGGCGGATGATGTAGCGCCCCTGGAAGCGGCTCTTCCCGTCGCTCGACGCGGTCGCCCCCTGATCGGCGCTGGTCCCGTCGCCGTTCGCCGTCCCGCCGATCATCGGCTTGGCCGCGCGGAAGATGAGATCCTCGTTCAGCGTCGCCTTGTCGTAGCGCGTGTGCAGGCGCGTCAGCACCCAGTTCTCCGGGACGCCCTGCGGCAGCTGGAAGCTCTTCTGCTGCTGCCCCGGCTTGGTCGTGGCCAGCGCCCCGAGGATGGTCTCGTCGCCGAGCGTCACCCAGTCCGACAGCGACGGCGGCGGCGTCTCCGGCGCCGGGCAGGGATCGCAGTGGTAGCTCATCCAGCTCATGTCCGGCTGCGGGCGCTGCAGGATGGGCGTGTCCCACGCGTACTCGGTCACCACCGCGCGGTTGTTCGCCTTGCGCAGCGTCTCGTCGAAGAGCTCGGCGTAGAAGGCGCCGAAATTCTGCTTGACGCTATCCGACACCTCGACGTTCGTCGGGATGAACGGGTTCTGGTAGTTCGCCGTCTCGTAGCGCGCGTCGGGCGACAAGATGTATATCAACAAATCCTGCTGCCCCTCGGCGTTCAGCAACCCGAGCCGCACCGGCAGCCGCAGCTCCGCCGAGTCGAACGAGAAGCGCAGCGGCGACAGCACCACCAGCCCATGCGCGTCGCGCTTCACCTTCTTGATGTCCACCTTGGCGACGAAGAACTTCATCTGCTCGCGCACGTACGGCGCCAGCGCCGCCGCCGCCCCGTCGGGGATCTTGTACTTGTTGAGGCGCAGCCAGGCGTCGAGCCCACCCGAGTCCTTCGCCGACAGGATGAGGATCTGGTACTCGCCCTCCTGGAACTGCGCCTCGATCTTCACGCCGAAGTCCTGCGGGCGCCCCCGAGCCATCTCCGCACCGTCCTCACGGACGGCGCCCGCGGACATCGTCGGCATCGGCATCGGCGGCGGCGGCACCCAGCAGGGATCCTGCTCCCAGTACTCGACGAGGCGCGGCGCCGACATCGTGTCGACCGCCTTGAACACCTCCGGCTTCAGCGTCTTGACCTGCTCCTTCTTCAAGACCACCGGCACCGGGACCACCATCGCGAAGTCCTCAGGCGGCCCCTTGTAGTTGTTCGACATCGTCATCGCCGTGTGGTTGCCCTTTCGCATGAGCACCACCTGCGACGCGTTGTTGTAGAGCTTCGCGTCGGCTCCCGACACGAAGAAGCCGCAGAAGGCATGTGCGGTGGCCCCTGCAGCGACGGTGGTCGCGGCGGCGAGCAGCGAGGCGAGCGTTCGACGTGGCATCCGGTCCCCCTTCCCATTCACGATTGACAACAACATCGAGCTCAGCGCGGCGGCTTCGGCGCCTCGCCCTTGCGGAGCGGCGGGCGCGGCGTGCCCGGCAGCCCCAGCGACGGCACCGGCGACTTCACGACGGTCGCGAGCTTCATCGCCCCGCGCTTGGCGTTGGCCAGATCCCCGGCGGTCTTGGTCCCGCCCGTCCCGCCGCCCTGGCCGAGCGGCGGCCCGCTCCAGATGCCGTACTGCGGGTTCGCGCAGGCCACCGGCCCCTCCCAGTAGTGGCGGATGATGTACCGCCCCTGGAAGCGGCTCTTCCCGTCGTTCGACGCCGTCGCCCCCTGGTCGGCGTTGGTCCCGTCGGCGTTGGCCGTCCCGCCGATCATCGGCTTCGCCGCGCGGAAGACGAGGTCCTCGTTCAGCGTCGCCTTGTCGTAGCGCGTGTGCAGCCGCGTCAGCACCCACGACTCCGGCACGCCCTCGGGCAGCTGGAAGCTCTTCTGCTGCGCCCCCGGCTTGGTCGTGGCCAGCGCCCCGAGGATGGTCTCGTCGCCGAGCGTCACCCAGTCCGACAGCGACGGCGGCGGCGTCTCCGGCGCCGGGCAGGGATCGCAGTGGTAGCTCTGCCAGGTCATGCTGGGCGGCGGGCGCTGCAAGATGGGCGTCGACCAGGCGTACTCGGTCACCACCGCGCGGTTGTTGGCCTTGCGCAGCGTCTCGTCGAAGAGCTCGGCGTAGAAGGCGCCGAAATTCTGCTTGACGCTATCCGACACCTCGACGTTCGTCGGGATGAAGGCGTTCTGGTAGTTCGCCGTCTCGTAGCGCGCGTCGGGCGACAAGATGTAAATCAACAAATCCTGCTGCCCCTCGGCGTTCAGCAGCCCGAGGCGCACCGGCAGCCGCAGCTCCGCCGAGTCGAACGAGAAGCGCAGCGGCGACAGCACCACCAGCCCATGCGCGTCCCGCTTCACCTTCTTGATGTCCACCTTGGCGACGAAGAACTTCATCTGCTCGCGCACGTACGGCGCCAGCGCCGCCGCCGCCCCGTCGGGGATCTTGTACTTCGCCAGCCGCAGCCAGGCGTCGAGCCCGCCCGAGTCCTTCGCCGAGAGGATGACGATCTGGTACTCGCCCTCCTGGAACTGCGCCTCGATGGTCACGCCGAAGTCGCGCGCGCGCGCCGCTCGACGCTGCCGCTGCCGCCCATGCGGTCCATCATCGCCGCGCGCGGCGCGGCCGTGGTCACCGGCGGCGGGATCCAGCAGGGGTCGCGCTCCCAGTACTCGACGAGGCGCGGCGCCGACATCGTGTCGACCGCCTTGAACACCTCCGGCTTCAGCGTCTTGACCTGCTCCTTCTTCAAGACCACCGGCACCGGGACC
>Ga0272446_1002518_pt1 | contig 24783 bp, 22 predicted proteins | sample YNPCB0061_FD_194587 | JGI IMG/M metagenome (GOLD analysis project Ga0272446, IMG submission 194587) | Hot spring microbial mat communities from Yellowstone National Park, WY, United States - YNP-CB-006-1 | ecosystem: Environmental > Aquatic > Thermal springs > Hot (42-90C) > Sediment | place...
GCGCCGATGCGGATCTTTCCACCGTGCGGCTCGGACCAGGCGCGGCGCAACCCTTCCAGCGACTCCATCTCGCTCGTGCGGAAATCAGGCGCCGAGGCTTTCACCAGCGCGTCCGCCGAGAAGTCCCTTAAGCCGCTCAGCACGCGGTGGGTGGCCAGAATCTTGAGGCCCGGCGAGTACATATTGACAAACGTCATCATCACCCAGGCGGCGCCCTCTAGTTCGGGATGAGCCCGGTGGAAGGCGAGGGCGGTCTCATAACGGTGATGCCCGTCGGCGATGATCAGCTTTTTGTCCGCCATGAGGTCCTGAATCAGGCGGATCCGTCCAGGTTCAGCCATCCGCCAGAGGCGGTGGATGGTCCCGTACTCATCGGTGACTTCGGTGACCGGCGGGCCGGAGGCGCCCTCGTCCAGCAGGCGGTCCACGGCGTTTTCGGCGTCCGGATAGAGCATGAAGATTTGTCCGAAATGCGCCCGCGTGTGTTCGAGCAACTGCAACCGGTCTTTTTTCGGGCCCGACAGGGTCTGCTCATGCCGGTGGACCACGCCGGCTGAGTAGTCTTCCACCGCGCCCAGTCCGATGAAGCCTTTTCGCACCGCCGTGATCCCGCTGTCGGGCACGGCGAACTCCTGGAAGTAAGCGAACAGTGCGGGTTCCGGCTCCTGAACGAGTATTCCTTCCTCGGCCCAGCGGCGGAAATACGCCGCCGCGCGGGTATAGACGTTATCGGTCTCGCTGTCGGCCTCCGACTTCGGTCCAAGGATGATGCGCACCAGATTGTACGGGCTGAGCGACAAGTACCGGGCTTGCATTTCCGGAGAGATCTTGTCGTAAGGTTGAGTCACCAGATTCTCGACAGGTCCTGCGGCGGGCGAATAGCGGAATGCTCGAAAGGGACGAATGCGTGCCATAACCAACCAAGCCGGGGAAAGCTTCAGGATACCAGACGGCGCCGCAGATACAGCCAAAGACCCCCCGCCAACAGCACCGCCGAAATCCACTGCGCCAGCGACAGCGGGCCGCCAAACGGCGGCGCCTGTTCGTGAAAGCGGACGAACTCAATGCCGAAGCGGGCGCCGGAGTACAGAATCAGATAGAGCGCAATGATCTGTCCCGGAGCGTGAGGGCGCCCGAAAGCGCGCCACAGGAGGGCGAAAATGACGGCTTCGGCTCCCGATTCATAAAGCTGAGACGGATGCAGACCCACGTTCAATGGGGTCCCAAACAAGCGGTTGGCTTCCGGATTGGTGAAGACCACTTTCCAAGGGAGGTCGCACCGGGCGCCCCAGCAACAACCGGCGGCGAAGCAGCCCAGCCGCCCGATGGCGTGCCCCAAGGCGATGCCCGGCGCAAAGCAATCGGCTGTCTCCCAAGGCGGCAATTTCTTGCGCCGCATATACAGGATGGCCACCAAGAGGGCGACAATCAAGCCCCCTTGAAACACGCCGCCGGCTTGCAAAGTGGCTAGCGAGAAGATTTCGCCCGGGTTTCGCCGGTAATACTCGAAATCGAAGACGAACATGAACAGCTTGCCGCCCGCCAGTCCCGCCAGGGCGCAGTACACGGCCAGATTCACCACCGCTTCCGTGTCCAGTCCGGACCGCCGGGCGAGCCGCTGCGTAATCCAAACCCCCGCCAAGAAGGCCAGGGCGATCAACACGCCGTAAGTGGGCAAGAAGAAGTCGCCGAACTGGATCAGCTTAGGGTGCATTCAGGTCTTGACCTCACGCCGGCGCGGCCGCAACAGGTCGAGCGCCAGCAAGCCGGCGCCGGCGGTGATGGCGCTGTCGGCCAGATTGAAAGTGTGCCAGTGGTGGTTCCTCCAGTGGAGGTCGAGGAAATCCGTGACCATGCCGAAACGCGCGCGGTCGTACAGGTTGCCGGCTGCGCCACCCAGAATCAGAGCCAGAGCCACGCGCAATTTCAGGCTTTCGTTGGAACCCGGCGCGGCAGCCTGCCACAACATCGCGGCGACTGCCAGCATCACCCCCGCTGACACGCCGGCCAGCAGCACATAGCGCCATCCGTCGGCTTGTTCGGAGAACATCCCAAAGGCCGCGCCGCGATTCTTGGTGTGCACAATGTTAAAGATTCCGGGTAGCACGGGAATCGATTCCCAAGGCGCGACGCGGGCCTCGACCAGAAATTTGGTCAGCCGGTCGGCAATCGCCACGCCCGCGGCCAATGCGAACATGAGCGCCCGGCAGCGCACCTCAAGCCCCCGCTAGCTCGACCACTACCTCGGCGCAGGCAGCGCACACGCCGGGCAGTTGCGGGTGAGCGCCCACATCCTCGCTGTATTTCCAGCAGCGGACGCATTTTTCGCCTTTGGCGCGGTGCACGTGGACCGATAGCTCCACGCCCGGCGCCTCCTCGACGGTGACTTGGGAAACGATGAACAGCGAGGGCAGTTCGCGTTCGTACTCGTCCAGCAGGGGGTACAGCTCGGGTCCGGCTTTGAGCTGGACCAAGGCCTCCAGGGATGCTCCGATGAATTTTTCCTGGCGGGCGACCTCGAGATCCTTCAAGACCTGATCGCGCACTTGCATCAGACGCTCCCAAGCGGCGAACTTTTGGCGATGGGCCGGAGTCAGCCCCTCGGTCAGCTCCTCCGGCGCCGGAAACTCGGCCATGTGGACGCTGGGCGGCGCGCCGGGCGCCTTGCTGAAATGGTCCCACACCTCCTCGGTGGTAAACGAAAGAATGGGGGCCAGCAGGCGGACCAGGGCGTTGGTGATGCGCCACAGGGCAGTCTGGGCGCTGCGCCGGCCCTCGGAGTCCGGCGCAAACGTGTAGAGTCGATCTTTAAGGATGTCGAAATAAACCGCGCTCAAGTCCGTGATGCAGAAGTTGTACAGGGCTTGGTAGACGCGGTGAAACGCGAACTCCTCGTACCAGGCGCGGCAATCGCGCACCAGTTGCTCGGCGCGCTGGAGAATCCACTGGTCGATCTCCATCAAGCGCGAGGCCGGAACGGCGTGCTTTTGGGGGTCGAATCCGTTCAGGTTGCCCAGCGCATACCGAAAGGTGTTGCGGATTTTGCGGTACGCTTCCGACAGGCGCGCCAAGATCAGTTCCGAAATGCGCACGTCCTCGCTGAACTCGACGCTGGCCACCCACAGACGGAGGACCTCGGCGCCGTACTTTTTGACGATCTCCTGGGGCTCGATGATGTTGCCCAGCGACTTCGACATCGCCCTGCCTTCGGCATCCAGCGTCCAGCCGTGCGTGGCGCAATGGCGGTAGGGCGCGCCCCCGCGCAAACCAACGCCCACCAGAAGGGAACTCTGGAACCAGCCCCGAAACTGGTCCGGCCCCTCGATGTAGAGATCCGACGGCCAAGGGAGCTGGTGGCGTTCGCTGAGCACCGCCAAGTGGCTGGATCCGGAGTCGAACCAGACGTCGAGAATGTCGCTTTCTTTGCGGAAGCGCTTTCCGCCGCATTTGGCGCACGCCACCCCCTCACCCAGGAGCTCCTCGGCGGTTTTTTCATACCAGATATCGGCGGTGTGCTGGCGGAACAGGTCCACCACCCGGTCCAGAACCCTCTTCGAAGTGAGCGGCTCCTGGCAGTCTTCACAATAAAACACCGTAATGGGGACTCCCCAGACACGCTGGCGGGAAATGCACCAGTCCGGGCGGGCGGCCACCATGGTGGTGATGCGCTCCTCGCCCCAGCTTGGCTGCCATTTGACCTTGCGTATCGCTTCCAAGGCTTTGGCGCGGAGGTCATTGTTCTCCATCCCGATGAACCACTGTTCGGTAGCCCGGAAAATGGTGGGCTTGTGGCAGCGCCAGCAGTGCGGGTAACTGTGCTCGATGGTCTTTTGAGCCAGCAGCGCCTCTGCCTCCCTGAGAATGCCGATGACTACCGGATTCGCCTCCCACACCGTCTTGCCGATCAGGACTTCGGGCAGGCTTCCCGGCGCGTTTTCCGCATGAAAGAAGCGGCCATCGGGGCCCACCGGGCAGTACACGTCGATGCCGTACTGCCGCGCGCTGAGGTAGTCTTCGTGACCGTGACCCGGCGCCGTGTGCACCGCGCCGGTTCCTTGATCCAGGGTGACATGCTCGGCCAGCAGCGCGGGGGAACGGCGGTCTACGAAGGGATGGCGAAAGACGGCGCCTTCCAGCCGCTTTCCGGGGAATTTGGCCAGCGGGCGGGCATGGGGCCAGCCGCACTTATCCCAGGTTTCCTTGAGCAACTGTTCGGCCACGATGTAGACGGCGCCGTCGGTTTCCACCGCCACATAGTCGAACTGCGGATGGTAAGCGATGGCCATGTTGGCGGGGATGGTCCAAGGCGTGGTGGTCCAGATCAAGCCGTACACCCGGCGCCCGGCCAGCGCAGAATCGATCGCTTTTGGGTCGGAAAGTAGCGCAAAACGCACCCAAATCGACGGACTGGTGTGGTTTTCGTACTCCACTTCGGCTTCGGCCAGCGCGGTGCGGCAGTTCAGACACCAGTGCACCGGCTTTAAGCCCTTATAAATGTACCCCTTATCCAGAAAATCGACGAATGCTTCCGCGATCACCGCCTCATAGTGCGCACTCATGGTGAGGTAGGGGTCATCCCACTGGCCGAACACGCCCAGGCGCTTAAAGTCACGCCGGTGCAAATCCACGAACCGGGCGGCATATTTGCGGCATTCGGCCCGGATTTCCGTGGCGCTCATTTTCGCCTTGCGCGGTCCGAGCTGCTGGTCGACTTTGATCTCGATCGGCAGTCCGTGGCAGTCCCAGCCGGGCACATAAGGGGCGTCAAAGCCCGCCATGCTCTTGCTTTTGACAATGAAATCCTTCAACAGTTTGTTGTACGCGGTGCCCAAATGGATGGCGCCGTTGGCGTAGGGGGGGCCGTCGTGAAGCACATAGAGCGGCCGCCCGGCGCGCGCTTGGCGGATCTTGGCGTAAAGGTTCTCCCTCTCCCACCGCTCAAGCATCCGAGGCTCCATTTGCGGCAGGTTCGCCTTCATGGCGAAGGCGGTTTGGGGCAGATTGACCGTCTTCTTCAAGTCAACTTCGGACAGATTCATGGGGTGAACTACCATCGTACTAAAAACGTAAGAGCGGACCCTAGTAAGCTGAGTTAGATGGACGGATTGCGGTTTGCGTGCCAGCCGGGGTGCACGGCCTGTTGCGAGCAGCGGGGTTTCGTCTATCTGACGGAGGCCGATGTCAGAGCGGCGGCGGCATTTCTGGGCATGACGGCTGAGGCGTTTGAACGCAGGTACGTGTATCGCACCCGGCATCTGCGCCGGCTGCGGAAGCCGCGCGGCGCCCAGTGCCCTTTTCTGGAACGGCATGGCTGCGCCATTCACCCGGTCAAGCCGGTGCAATGCCGCCTGTTTCCGTTCTGGCCGGAGTTGGTGGAATCGAGGGTCGAATGGCGCCGCACGGCGCGCTACTGTCCGGGAATCGGCCAGGGTCCGGTGATTCAAATTGGGACCGCGCTTGAAACTGCTTCCGGGATGAAACACGCCTACCCGACTTTTTACGAGGACGGAATCTCGTCTGGTGGCGAACAATTGACACCCTAATAGATTGAATTTAAAAGCAGTTGCACCTGCGGAGGCGGTTGGCAGCGCGGTTGCACTGTCAGCGGCCGATGTTCGACGCGATTGGAAGTCAACTGGAGCGGTATCTGGACCTGTTGAGCGTGCGCCAGAAGCTGGTTTCCTCCAACATCGCCAACGCCGACACGCCGGGCTATAAGACCAAAGACATCGACTTCCACTTCGAGTTCATGAGCCAAGTGGCGGATGCGAGGCCGCAAGTGATTGAGCCGGAGGGCCTTACGGTCAAAAACGACGGCAATAATGTGAGTTTGGACCGCGAGGCGCGGCTGTTGGCGGAAAACGCCATGCGCTTCAATTTCGCCTCTTCTTTGCTGCGCTCCCACATCCGAGTCTTGCGCAGCGCCATTCAGGAGGGCAGGAACGGATGAGCTTGTTTTCCGTGCTTTCGGTGAGCGCCTCCGGCATGGCGGCGCAGCGGACGCGCGCGCAGTTGCTGGTGGAGAACATGGCCAACGCAGAAACGACGCGGACGCCTGAGGGGGGGCCATACCGCCGCAAAGACGCGGTGTTCGCCTCCGAGCCGCAAAGTTCGCCGTTTTCATCGGTATTTCAGCGGGAATTGGGTCCTGTCGCGACCGGGGTGCGGGTGGCGGAAGTGGTCCAAGACACCCGTGAGCCGGAGAAGCGCTATTTGCCCGGACATCCGGACGCGGATGCCGATGGGTATGTGTCGTTTCCGCGTCTAAACCCGGCCGAAGAGATGGTCGACCTGATGGGCGCGGCGCGCGGCTATCAGGCGAACGTGGCCGCCATGTCGGCCATAAAAGACATGATCCACCGGTCCATCGAGTTGCTGCGATGAATATCCAAGGGATTGGCCCCATCACGCCTCCGGCGGCGCCGGGCGCCACGGGCGCCGGCGGGAAGACCGCAGGATTTGAAACCGTGTTCCAAGAAGCTGTCAAAACGGTGGAGAGTTTGCGGCAGGCCGGCCATACGTCGGTGGAGGCGTTCCTGCGGGGCGAGAACGAGGAACTGCACACGGCGGCGCTGGCGGTGCAGCGGGCCGAGCTCGCCTTTGAGCTTTTCCTTCAGGTTCGCAACAAGGTGGTGCAGGCCTATCAAGAAGTCATGCGCATGCAGATCTGAGGCTGAGGCGGCATGGACCAGATTCGCGCCCTTTGGAGCAACCTGACGCTGAAGCAGAAGATCAGCCTGGCGGCGGCTGCCGTAGCGGTAGTCGCGGCGGTGGTAATGCTCGCCAAGTGGAACAAAGAGCGTGACTTCAAGCCGCTGTACACGGGGTTGTCGGCGGAAGACGCAGGCGCGGTGCTGGCCAAGCTGCGCGAGGCGGGCGTAGAGTACCGGCTGAGCGAAAACGGTTCGGTGGTGCTGGCGCCTTCGGCCCGCATTGCGGAGTTGCGGCTGCAACTAGCCGTTGCGGGGCTGCCCAAGACAGGTAGGCTGGGTTTCGAGCTTTTCGACCGCACCAACCTGGGGGCGACGGACTTCGCCGAACAGGTGAACTACCACCGGGCGCTGGAAGGGGAACTGGAGCGCAGCGTGATGTCGCTGGCCGAAGTGGAGCAGGCGCGGGTGCACGTCACGCTCCCCAAGGACTCGGTATTTTTGGAAAGCCGCCTGCCGGCCAAGGCCAGCGTGATGGTGAAATTGCGGCCCGGCGCCCGGCTGTCGGCGCAGAACGTACAAGCCGTGATGCACCTTGTGGCCAGCGCCGTTCAGGGTCTGAACCCGGAGGCTGTTTCGGTGCTGGATATGCAGGGGAACCTGCTCAACCGTGCGCGGCGCGCGCCAGCGGACGGCTCGGAGGCTTCTGAAGCCGCCCTCGAGTACCGGCAGCGCTTGGAAAAAGACCTGCTGCTGAAGATCCAGTCGACGCTCGAGCCGCTCTTGGGCGCGGAAAAGTTTCGGGCGGGAGTTTACGTAGACTGCGACTATTCCAGCGGGGAGGTGAGCGAGGAGACGGTCGATCCGGCCAAGACGGCGCCCGTGACACTCACGCGAACCATCGAAGGCGCCGGCATCGCCGGGCCCTCCGGCATCCCCGGGACACCTTCGAACTTGCCCCGCCCGGTGGCGGCGGCGCCGGCGACTACATCTGGCGTAGGGCGGCAGACCGAGAACGTCACGTATCAGAACAGCCGCACCGTGCGGCACACGAAACTGCCACAGGGAACGGTCCGCAAGCTCTCGGTCGCTTTATTGATCGACCATCAGCAGCGCTGGGAAGGGGCGGGGGCGAACGCCAAGAGGGTTACCGAGCCGCCACCGCCCGAGCGGCTGAAAGCCATTCGGGACGTGGTGGCGGGCGCCGTGGGGTTGAACGCCGAGCGCGGCGATCAACTGATCGTCGAGTCCCTGCCTTTCGAGACGACCTTGCCTCCTCCTCCGAGCGGCGCTCCTGGGGAGGCGCCGCGCGCGCAGCCTTCGCTTCCTTTTCCACTGCCTGCGTGGATTGAAAAGCTGGTGAAGGAAAGCCCCACCGGCGTACTGGTTGGAATTGGCGCGGGCGTGCTGTTGTTTTTGATCGCCGGGTTGGCGGTTTGGGTGATTCTCAGACGCCGCCGCAAGAAGAAGATTTCCGCTGAGACCCCCAGAGCTCTGCCAGGCGGCGGCTCCGAACCGGCGGCCATAGCCGGCGGGGAAGATGACGCTGAGCTCGAACGGCAGTTGCAGGCTCAGCTTGCCGAGCAGCAAGCGCTTAAGGAGCGGCAAGCCGCCGAGGTGCTGAATTCGCTAAAGATCCAAACTGTCAAAACCAAAAAGACGGAGGTGCTCACCAAGCAGATCAGCGAAGAAACCAAGAAGGATCCGGCGTCCGTGGCCTACATCGTGCGGGGCTGGCTGAACGAGGGAGAGCAGTAGCGCCGTGATCACCAACGCCGACCGTCCGGTGATGCTCAGCGGCTTGCGGAAAGCCGCCATCCTCATGATTTCGCTGGGCGACCAAGTGAGCAGCGAAATCCTGAAGCAACTCACCGAAGACGAGGTTCAAGCCATCGGCCGAGAGGTGGCGCGGATATCGGCCATCCCGGCAGAGCAGGCCGAATCGGTGCTGGAAGAGTTCTACCAGATGGTGATGGCGCACGACTACGTGCTGAAAGGAGGGGTGGACTATGCCCGCAAGCTGCTGATGAACGCCTTCGGTCCGGAAGAAGCCAAGCGGATTCTGGACCGGGTGTTAAAAGCGCTGGGCGCCGAAACCGTGGGCTTCGACGCTCTGCAAAAGGCGGATCCGCAACAATTGGCCAAATTTGTTCACAGCGAGCATCCGCAGACCATCGCTCTGATTCTGTCGCACTTGAATCCTTCGCAGGCGGCGGGGCTGCTTTTTTCCTTGCCGGCCGAGATGCGGCCCGACGTAGCGCTGCGCATGGCCAATTTGGACCAGATTTCGCCGGAAATCATCTCCAAAATCGCCGGAATTATCGGATCCAAGCTGAAAGCGCTGGGCGAAATCAGCCGCGAATCCTATGGGGGCGTGCGGGCGGTGGCGGAGATGTTCAACCGGCTGGATTCGGCCACCAGCCGCGAGGTGCTGGACGCCATCGAGAAGATCAACCCGGCGTTGGTGGAGACCATCCGCCACCTGATGTTCGTCTTTGAGGATTTACTGCTCATTGATCAAGCCGGCATCAAGGAACTGCTAGCCCGCACGGACCGCAAGTTGTTGACCGTGGCGTTAAAGGGAACCAGCGAACAACTGCGCAATCACTTCTTGCAGTGCATGTCGCAGCGCGGGGCGGAAATGTTGAAAGAAGACATGGAGGCGCTGGGTCCGGTGAAGATCCGGGAGGTCGAGGCGGCGCAACAGCAGATTATCGCCATCGCCAGGCAGTTGGAGGCCGAAGGCGTGCTAAGCCTGAAGGGCGCGGTAGGCGAGCAGTACGTGGTGTAAGGGAAGGGAATGGCCAGCCGCATCCTCAAGAGTCTGGAAGCCACTGCGTTGCACGAGCACCGTTGGCCGGAGATAGAAGGCGCCTTGCAGGCGCCGGCGGTGACAGCCGTGCGCCCCGCGCCTGCTTCCGAGACCGCCGACGCCGACAGGCTGGCCGAACTGGAGCGGCAGGCCGAAGTCCGGGTGCGGGAGGCCTTTCGGAAGGGCGAGGCCGCCGGCATGGAGAAAGCCCGCCGTGAGTATGAGGCGGCCATCCGAGAAGCTGCGGTGGCCGTGCGTGAACTCGCGGCTTGGAAACCGCGGCTGCGAAAAGAGGCGGAGCGCGATTTAGTGCACCTGTCTCTGGCCATCGCGCGGCGCATTATACGGCGCGAGCTGACCGTGGATCCGGCCGTGGTGGCTGGAGTGGTGAGGGCGGCGCTGGACCGGCTGGCGGAGGTGGAAATCCACCGGTTGCGCGTTCATCCGGCCGATGTGGCCATCGTATCGGCGGAGGTCAGCGGGTTCGTCGAGGTGGCGCCCGACCCGTCGCTGCCGCGAGGATCCGCGGTGTTCGAGACCGCGCGCGGCCGATTGGACGCCTCCATCGAAAGCCAGTTAAACGAAATCGAACGGGGTTTTGCAGACAGGAGCCCTTGAGGAATGGACACGTTGAATTCGGCCGGACTGCTGGTTCCTTATCTGCGCCGGTTGGAGTCCATTGACACGATGAGGTCGGTGGGCAGCGTCAGCCGTCTGGTCGGCTTGCTGGTGGAATCGGTAGGGCCGGCGGCGGCAGTGGGGGACTTTTGCGAAGTGCGGACCTCGAGCGGGCGGACGGTGCGCACCCAGGTGATCGGATTCCGGGACGGGCGCGTGCTGTCGATGCCGCTCGAAGAGGTGGATGGCGTGCAGTGCGGCGATCCGATCGCCGCGCGCAGCGAGGACGCGCGCGTGCCGGTGGGAAAGGGTCTGCTCGGCCGGGTATTGGACGGTTTCGGGAGGCCGATCGACGGCGCGGATCCGCCTGAAACGGAGGCTGCTTACGAACTGCACGCCGCGCCGCCGGGACCGCTGGAAAGAGAACATATCACGCAGCCGCTGGCCACCGGGATACGAGCCATCGACGGGTTGCTGCCCTGCGGCGAGGGGCAGAGAATCGGCATCTTCGGGGGCAGCGGGGTGGGCAAGAGCACCCTGCTGGGAGCGATGGCGCGGCATAACTCGGCCGACGTCACGGTAATCGCGCTGATTGGAGAGCGCAACCGCGAAGTGCGAGCCTTTCTGGAGCACGAACTGACGGCCGAAGGGCTGCGCCGCTCGGTGGTTGTGGTGGCCACCTCGGACCGCCCGGCGCCGCTGCGCATCCGCGCCTGTTTTGTGGCGCTGGCCGTTTCCGAATACTTCCGCGACCAAGGAGCGCGGGTGCTGCTGGTGATGGATTCCGTGACCCGGCTGGCGATGGCGCAGAGAGAAATCGGGCTGGCGGCGGGCGAGCCGCCCAGCCAGAAGGGCTACACCCCGTCGGTTTTCAGCCTGCTGCCCAAAGTGTTCGAACGGGCGGGGTGCTTCGCCAAGGGCTCCATAACGGGCTTCTTCACTGTGCTGGTGGAAGGCGACGATTTTAACGAACCGATTTCGGATGCCGTGCGGGGCATTCTGGACGGCCATATTATTCTCTCGCGGGAGCTAGGCGCCGCCGGCCACTACCCGGCCATCGACGTGCTGAATTCCGTCAGCCGGCTGACTTCCAAGCTGTTGACGGCAGAGCAGCAAGCGCACATCCGGAAGGTACGTGAGGCGCTGGCGGCGTACCAGCGGGCGGAGGATGTGATCAACCTCGGTGCGTACGCCGCGGGCAACAATCCGAAGCTGGACACGGCCATCCGCTTGCGTCCCGAGTTGCTAAACTTTCTGCGCCAGGACGCGCAGGAAGCCTCGCCCCGAGAAGCCACACTCAACCGGCTGGCGGAACTGGCGGCCGCGCTAAGCACATGAAGCCATTCCGGTTTCCGCTCGAGCGCGTATTGGAATGGCGCCGCGGAGAGTTCGAGACCGAACAAGCCGCTTTGCGGCTGTTGCACGCCGAGCGGGAGGGCACGGCGGCGCGCCGCCGGACCCTGGCGGAAAGTCTCGAACGGGAACGGCGGATGCTGGTGTCGCCTGGCGATGTGTCTGGGGAGACCCTGGCGGCGCTAGAGGCGTACCGGGATTGGGTGCGGCGCGAGACGCTCCGGCTGGAGGATCGCATCCGGCAGCTTGACCGCCGGATCGCCGAGCAGCGGGGACGCGTGATCGAGGCTCAGCGCAAGGTCAAGCTGCTCGAACGGCTGCGCGAGAAGGCGCTGCGGCAATGGACGGCGGAGGTGAACCGGGAAATCGAGAGTTTCGCAGCGGAGGCGTTCCTGGCGCGGTGGCGTCCGGGCTGAATCAGCTACCGCCGAGCAGGGCGACAGCGGCCTCGACTCGCGCGGCGAAAGCGTCGAGCGCTTGAACCAGCGGCTTCATGTGAGCCGCCGCAGCGGTCCACTGTTTGGCCTCGACAGCCTCCCGAACAGCGGGCAAGGTCTTGGCGCTATAGCCGGTGTACATGCCGGGGGCATAGAGCTGATGTTTGTACCATTCCCGGCCGGGCAGTCCGGCGGAGGTAAGCAAAGCGCGTTCGGACCGGAAAATCGCCTCATTAATGGCTGCCAGTTGTGCGGCCGGCGGCAATTCGGCGCGCTTCAGGAAGGCGTCCGCGGCGGCCTCATAGGCTACGGCGGCTTTTTCGATGCGGGCGAGGGCAGCGTCAAATTCCTTGAAGTCAAGCTGTCCGTCGGAGCGCTGGACCGTTTGCTCCAGATCATTTCGCCAGGCGCGGACGTTAGAAACCAGTCCGGTGAACTCGAAGCCCACCAGCGGCGCGCTGGACAGGCGCAACAGGGCGGCGCCCATCAGTTGGGCCAACGCCCGCCCATAGACGAAGTTCTGATCCGAGAACTTGGTGTACCACTCGAAAGAATCGTAGATCGAGTGGTAGACGCCGCCTGGGTCGCCGGCGAATCCGGCGTTCACGCTGCTGATTCCGGCGTGATGGAGGAAAGCCACGTAATCGGATCCGGCGCCCAAGGGCGTGAGGCGGAATTCAGGGGGGGGCTGGTCCTTAGACCGGCGTTGCTGCTCGCGCCAGCGATCGAGCACGCTCTTGGAGGCCACCGGATCAGAAATATCCCGGGCCACCTCCTCCATGAATCGCTGTAACAACGGAGAGCCTCCGGCGCGTAAGGGACCCCGTCCGTTGGAGTCGGAATTAAAGTACGCGACGAGCTTGCGGTCCAGCTCGGCGCGGCGCTTTTCCACCCATTCGGTTGAGCCCAGCAGACCGAATTCCTCGCCGTCCCACAGCGCCAGCTTGATGGTGCGCCGGGGTTTCCATCCCTCTTTGAGCATTTCGGCCAGCGCTCGACCGGTTTCGAGGACGGCCGCGGCGCCGCTCACCGGGTCCTGAGCTCCGTTGACCCAAGCATCATGGTGGTTGCCCCAGAGGACCCACTGATTCGGCCACACGCTGCCGTTGATGGTGGCGATGACGTTATACAGCGGGCGCGTGGACCAGTCCATTTCGACTCTCAGCCGAACCGTGGCGGGGCCGGGTCCGAGGTGATAGGTGATGGGCAGTGCGCCGCGCCAGGGCTCGGGAGCCACGGGTCCGTCCAGGTTTTCAAGCAGAGGCCGGGCATCCTCGTAAGAGATGGGCTGCACCGGAATTTTCAGGATGGTTTGCGCTTCCTCGCGCGCAAGGCGCTTGGAACCGCGTTCGGAAGGCCAGCCGGGCGAGAGGGGGTCTCCGACGTAAATGGGCATGTCCATGACGCTGCCGCGTTGGACTCCGGTCGGAGGGCGGAACGGACCGCGGGGATAGATATCGCCCTGGAAGTAGCCGTCGTCCCTGGGGTCGCTGTACAAAATGCAGGCCAAAGCGCCGTTTTCCTGGGCCAAGCGGGCCTTCGTTCCTCGCCAGCACTTGCCATAGCGGGCGATCACGATCTTGCCCTTGACGCTGATGCCCAATTGCTTCAGGGTTTCGTAATCCTCCAAGGTTCCGTAATTGACATAAACGAGCTGGCCCGTGGCTTCCCCTGAGGCCGAATACGCGTTGTAAGTGGGCAACTGGTCGGCGTCGGCCGAATCCTTGTCCTCCTTGATCACCGCCTCTTTCAACTTGGCCTTGTACTTGACGGGAGCAATCAGATCGAGGCTGCGGGAGAGCGGATAGGGCATCAGCGCCTCGAAAGCTTCGATGCGGGCTTCGAGTCCCCATTCGCGAAAGAGGCCCAGAGCGTACTGGGCGACATCCATGGAGCCGCGGGAGCCGGCATGGTGGGGCTCTTCCGACATCACGCGCATGTAGGAGCGAATCCGCTCCGGGTCGACGAGGCCGCGGAACTTGGCCTCATGCTCTTGCTGGAGCTTCCATTGACCGGCTGGGAATCCTCGCGCCGGCTGCTCAGCCAGCGCCGGGGCGACCAGACAGGCGAGAAGGATCAGGCGCTTCATAACACCTCAATTTCAAGCGGGCTGACGGGTGAGGAAGGCCAGAAACTGGCTCGCATCGCGGGTGGCGCCCGCAAACGTGGCGATCACCTTCCCGCCGCCATCCATCAAAGCGTAATACGGAATTGCGATGGTCGCAAACCGCTCCTGCTGAAACCGCTGGTTGCGCTGGGAAACCTCGTCGGCGCCGTCGGTGTAAAGTTCCAACAAGACGAAGTCTTTCAATACGGCGGCGATTTCCGGCCGGGAAAACATGTTGGCCTTCATCCAGTGGCAGTTGGTGCAAGCGTAACCGGTGAAGCTAACGAAGAGCAGTTTGTTTTCCCGCTGGGCCTGCGCCAGCGCTTCTTCAAACTGATTCTTCATCCAAGGCAGACCGGCAGACTCACCTGCGCGGACCGAGGAGGCGGCAGCCGGCGGAGGCACATACGCGTCCACTTCGCCCAGCCGCGCGCCGAACATGCCGGGGATCAAACTGATCGAGAAGATCAAAAACAGCGAGCCGATGAGCAGACGCGGGATGCCGAGTTTTTCGTCGGCTTTCACGCCTTCCAACCGCAGAAAACCGAGCAGGTACAGTCCCGGCAGGGCGAACAGCACCACCCAGGCGCTCAGGAACCGTTCGCGGGTGAGAAAGTTCCATTGCAGGACCTGATCGATGTTGCTGAGGTACTTCAGAGCCGCAGCCAGAATGACAAATCCCAGCACCACCTTGATGCGGGCCAGCCACCCTCCGCTGCGGGGCATACGCCGCAATAGCGAGGGAAATAGCGCCAGGAGAAAGAAAGGAGAAGCCAGACCGGCGGCGAAGGCTACCATGCCCAACACCGGCCGAAGCCCGCCACTTTGCACCGATGCCGCCAGCAGCGTTCCCACAAAAGGTCCGATGCAGGCGAAAGAAGTCAGCGAGAACGTCAGTCCCATCAGCAGCGTTCCCAGAACGCCGCCTCCTTGGGAAGCACGGTCCAGTTTGGTGAGAACGGAGGAGGGGATGGTGATCTCAAAAGCGCCCAAAAGGCTGAGGGCGAAAGCAGTGAAAACCACAGCGATGAAACCGTTCACCCAGGGATTTGAGCCAATGAGCACCACACCAAAGGGTCCCAGCAGGGCGGTGGCGGCCAGTCCCAGCGCCGTGAACAGGACAATGATGCCCAGGGCGAACAATGCGGCATGAAAGACGCTTTGCGCGCGCGAAGCCGTTTCCCGGTTCAGGAAAAACGACATGGTGATGGGGATCATGGGAAACACGCACGGGGTGAAGATGGCGGCGAGTCCGAAGCCAAAGGCCAGCGCCAGGAACGGCCCAAAGCCGGGTGCGCCAGCCGATGCCGGCGCCGGGCCGGGCGGCGCGCCTGCGGGGGGCGTCTCCGAACGCCGGGCGGCGGGTTCAAACTGCACGTACCCGGCGGGAATGGCCGGCGGCGCGTGTATGGCGGCGGCTGGGTCGATTCTCAGTTTGGCGGAAGCCGACCGTCGCACCGGGGGCAGGCACATTTTTTCGTCGCAAGCCTGATAGCGGACCTGCGCGGTGACCTCGACTTCGCCGGCGGCGGCTTCGGAGCGCACTGGAATGCGCAGCAGGAAGACGGTGACGCCGCCGAAGGTCTCGGTTTCGCTGCCGAAATTGGGGTCCATCTTGCGGGTAGGCTTGGGCTGGTAGATGCGCGCCTCGCCCAAGGCAGGGTTTTCGGCGAGAGTAATGGTAGTGGCGATGGGTGGGCGCGGCGTGGTGAGCGAGTAAACGTGCCAGTCTCCCTCCATGGTGGCCGTGAGCTTGGCCAGGATCTCGCTTCCCGGGGCGGCGGTGGAGGGTTCAAGCTCGAGTTTCCAGCGGATCGGGTCGAGTTTCTGGGCGGGCGCCGGCTGCCCGCAGGCGGCCCAGACAGCGACCAGAACTAGAATACGCAGCTTCACATTAGTGGTGATGAGCGGCCCGGGCCGAACGGCTCAGCTCTTCTTCAATGCGGCGGTTGATCTGCCCGCCGGCGTATTCGGCGGCGACGCGGATGGCGTTCTTGAAGGCGTTGGCGTTGGAGCGGCCATGACAGATGATGCACACTCCTTTAACCCCGAGCAGGGGAGCGCCGCCGTATTCGGAGTAGTCCACGCGCTTTTTGAAGTCGGCGAAGCCGTTTTTCGACAGAATGTAGCCCACTTTACGGGTAATGGTGGCCTCGAGCGACTCGCGGAGCAAGTGCTTGATGACCTCCACCAGACCTTCGCTGACCTTCAGGGCCACGTTGCCGATGAAGCCGTCGCAGACGATGACATCGGCGTGTCCGGTGTACACGTCCCGCCCTTCGACGTTTCCGATGAAATTCAGCGGCAGCGCACGGATGAGCGGGGCGGCGTTGCGGGTGAGTTCGTTCCCTTTGTGCTCTTCCTCGCCGATGGAGAGCAGCCCGACGCGGGGATTCGCTGTGCGGAAGATAACCCGGGAATAGATGTCGCCCATGACGGCGAACTGAGCCAGCATCTGAGGCGTACAATCCACGTTGGCTCCGACATCGACCATCACAGCGGGGGTGCCCTTCAGCGTGGGAAAAGGGGAAGCCAGCGCCGGCCGGTCCACGCCGGGCACCATGCCCTGGACCATTTTGGCTGTGGCCATGGCGGCGCCGGTATTGCCGGCCGAGACTACGCCCTGGGCTTCGCCGTCCCGAACCAGCCGGCAGGCGACACGGATGGAACTGTCCTTCTTGGCCCGCATGGCGCGCGCCGCGGAGTCCTCCATGGTGATGACCTCGCTGGCGTGGCGCACGGAGATGGGCAGCTCTCGCCAGTCGCTGTAATGGGACAGTTCGCGGAAGATCTCTTCTTGACGGCCCACCAGGATGACATGGACCCCAAGGCTGCGAGCCGCTCGGACCGCTCCCTCGACCTCCGTCTTGGGGGCGTGATCGCCCCCCATCGCGTCGACGGCTATTGTCACCATTTCAGGCTTTCCGGGAAGGCCACAAGAGGCCGATCAGGCTTCGGCGACTTCGATCACTTCACGCCCCTTGTACTTGCCGCAGTGGGGGCAAACCCGGTGCGGCAGTTTGGGTTCGTGGCAGTTCGGGCACTCGGCCAAAGAGGCGCGGCGCAAGCCGTCGTGCGCCCGGCGGTTGGAGGTCCGGCGTTTTGAATGACGTCGTTTCGGATTCGGCATGATTTAGATTCCTTCGCTTCTATCTAGACTGCTTCCAGCTTCTCAAAGCGGCCCAGCGCTCGTCGGCCAGCCTGGTGGTGCAATGGCACCTTTCCCGGTTCCGGTTGGCGCCGCAAAGCGGACAAATTCCCTGGCACTCCGGGCCGCACAGGCGCTGCATGGGGAGCGCCAGCAAAACCTGCTCTTGCAAAATATCCTCCAGTCTCAGGCCCTCGCCGCTGTAGAAGCCGAGCTCCACGGAACCTTCGTCCAGGGCCTGTTCCTCGGCGATTTCGGCCGGCTCCAACGGAGGCCGGTAGAACAGGTCGAACGCCTCGTCGATTTCAAAAGAGGCGGCTTCCAAACAACGGTCGCAATCGCACTCGATGCGAGTCCTGAGTCTGCCCTGGACCCGGATCTCGCGGGTAGCGCCGAGCAACTCCGCCACGCCTTCGGTGGCTAGCGGCTCCACTTGCCGGATCTTCGGATCCAGATAGTCCAGCTCCCCGGCCTGGAAGACCACATCAAATCGGACCTTCCGCAGTTCCAGTTCCTGAAGGCTCAGAAGCACACACTACCTCGCCGCGCGAGCCGGGGTTGCAAACCCTTATTATAGCGCGGGGGCAGGCTCTTCAGCACTTTATGTGCGTTTTGCCGTGATGGGAACGGAAGGGTGGTCCGGCGGGCGGCGCCGTCCCGCGCCGGGCCGTTCACACCTCCAGAATCACCGGCATGATCAGCGGGCGCCGGGAGGTCTGTTTGGTGAGGAAGCGTTTCAAGTCGCTGCGGATCTTTTCCTGCATGACTCCCCAATCGGCGCGTTCCTCGGCGTTGGAAGTTTCCAGCGTCCGGGCTACGACGTTGCGCGCCTGGCGGAGGAGATCTTCGTCTTCCAGGGACACGAAGCCGCGGCTGACGATTTCCGGGAGCCCCTCGCAGCGGCCGGTGTTTTTGTTGATGGCGATGATGGGCAACACGAAGCCGTCTTCGGAAAGGTGCTTGCGGTCCCGAATGACCAGGTCCTCCACCACGTCATCGAGCGAGCCGGAGTCGATGCACACCCGGCCCACGGTCACCGTGCCGGTCTTGCGGGCGCCCTCGTGGTCGATCTCCAAGACTTCGCCGGTTTCGAGAATAAATGCGTCCTCCAGCCCCTGATACTTGAGGGGTGAAGCGAGCGCGCAGTGCTTGGCCAACTGGCGGTATTCGCCGTGCAGGGGTACGAAGAAGCGCGGCCGCACCAGATTGAGGATCAACTTGAGTTCTTCCGCGCTGCCGTGGCCGGAGACGTGGACCGGGGGATTCATGGATCCGTAGATGACGTCGGCCTTACGGCGGCTGATGTGATTAATCATGCGGTAGATGGCTTTTTCATTGCCGGGGATGATGCGGGCGCTGAGCACCACCGTATCGCCGGGCTCCAGGCGAAAGTGCCGGTGGTCGTCCATGGCCACGCGGGAGAGCGCCGACATAGGTTCGCCTTGGGTGCCGGAAATAAGCACCACGGTCTTGTCCGGAGGTGAGAGCATGATGTCCTGGGGGCGCAAGAGAATGCCGTCGGGAATACGGAGCAGACCGAGGTTGTGGGCGATTTCGGTCATGGTTAGCATGCTGCGCCCCAGGAAGGCCACTTTCTTGCCGAACTCCTGGGCCAGGTCAATCACCAGTTGCAAGCGGTGAATGGAGGAACTGAAACACGCCACCGCCACGCGGCGCTGGGCGCGGTGCAAGATATCCTCCAGCCGCGGGATGACCGCCCGTTCGCTCTCGGTATGTCCCGGGCGGTCGACGTTGGTGGAATCGGAAAGCAGAAGCAGAACGCCGCGCCTGCCGTATTCGGCGAGCGTGTGGAGGTCGAACAGCTCGTTGTCGGTGGGCGTCGGATCGAACTTGTAATCGCCGGTGTGGATGACCACGCCCAGCGGCGTGGTGATGGCCAGCGCCACGGCGCTGACGATGGAGTGCGTGACGCGGATGAACTCGACCTGGAAGGGGCCGATCTCAACCCGGTCGCCGGGCTCGACGGTATGGAGCTGGGCGTCCTCCAGCATTTCGTGCTCTTCCAGGCGGCGTTCGACTAAGGCGAGCGTGAAAGCCGTGCCGTAAACCGGGACGTTTAACTCGGACAGCAGGAAGGGAACGGCCCCGATGTGGTCCTCATGGCCGTGCGTGAGCACGACGGCGCGGACCTGCTCCCGGTTCTCCTCAAGGAAGGTGAAATCGGGAATTACAATATCGACGCCCAGCAGTTCGGCATCGGGGAACATCATGCCGGCATCGATGACGATCATGTCTTCGCCGTAGCGCAGGGCCAGCGAATTCATGCCAAACTCGCCCATGCCCCCAAGGGGAATCACCTGAAGCCGGTTGTTAGCCATACTCTGAAGATTCAGCGTAGCAGAGCCTAAGCCAGGCGTTTGTGGGGATTGACGAAAAGCCAGGCGGCGGCGGAGCAACCGTAAAAGAGGCTCATGGCGATGAGCGGCAGCCGCCAGTCGGCAAACCACTCCACCAAGTAGGCCAGGACGATGGGACTCAGAATGCCGCCCACTTGGCCGGAGGTGTTCATGGCCGCCGACACCACGCCGGAGTGTTTGCCGCCGATGTCGATGCAACAAGCCCAGCTTGCGGCCAACGTGAACATGGAGGCGGCCGCAGCCACGGCGATGAGGACCGCGGCGGCGATGGCATTGCCGGTGAAGGCGGAGATGAGAATGGCCAGCGCCGACACCAGGTAGGCGGAGGCGCCCACGCTCACACGGCCGATACGCAGCCCGAACCTCTTGGTGAGGTAGTCGGTGGCGATGCCCCCGAACAGGTCGCCAAAGACGCTCAACAGCAAAGGCAAACCTGCAAACAGCGAGAGCCCGGCTTTGGAAAAGCCGCGCTGTTGCTCGAGGTAGGTGGGCAGCCAGGTAATCAGGAAATAGAAGCCGTAGCCGTTGGCGAAATAGGTGATGCAGAGGGCGATCAGGTTGGCGTTGGTGGGAAGTACGCGCCACAAGGACTTGCCGGAGTGGGGCGCCTCTTGCAGGCGGCCGGCCTCGATCAACCGGACTTCTTCGGCGCTGATGGAGGGATGTTCGGCCGGGTTGTCGCGATACCAGTGGCGCCACCAGGCGGCCCAGACGAAGCCCAGGCAGCCGAAGGCGAGGAACACGCCGCGCCAGCCCAGGTGGGGAAGCAAGGCGGCCACCAGCGCCGGGGTCACTCCGCCCGCCAGGTGAGCGCCCATGAAGAAGATGCCTTGCACGCGGCCGCGTTCGGTGGCCGGGATCCAATTTGAGAACGTCTTGGCGGCGTTAGGCCACGCACCCGCCTCACCGGCGCCGAACAAAAAGCGAACCGTGGCGAGGATCCAGAAGTTCCACGCGGCGGCCGTAAGAATGGTGAAGGCGCTCCACCAGGCGACGATTCGTGTCAGCACGCGGCGGGTGCCCACTTTCTCCCCCCACCATGCGGTGGGGATTTCGAAGATGGCATACGCCAAGGTGAACGCGCTGAAGACGTAGCTCATCTGGATCCGGCTGAGGCCGAGATCGCGCATAATATCGGGCGCGAGCGTGGCGATGCAGACTCGATCCAGATAGGTGACCGCCGCCAGCGCCACGGCGAAGGCCACCACCCGGTAGCGGACCCGGGTCATCGGAGTGCGCCCTCAGGCTGCCACGAGCCGGTAAGAACCACCCGTTGCAGGGGCGCTCCGCGTTCGAGGTTTTTCAGATTTTCCACCATGCGGGCAATGCGCCGCTCGACCATGGGCGCCGACCAGCCGGCCATGTGAGGCGTAGCCAGAACGTTTGGGAGTTCATGAAAGGGCAGCGTGGAACCGGTCATGATTTCGTCGCCATTTTGGGGATAGCGGTACCAGACATCAAGCGCCGCGCCGGCGATACGGCGATCGCGCAAAGCCTCATAGAGGGCTCTTTCATCGATAATTTCGGCCCGGGAGACGTTAATGAGATACGCCGAGGGCTTCAAACGGGCGAGTTCCGGGGCTCCGAGCATATTGCGCGTGCGCTCGGTCAGCGGGCAGGCGATCACCAGAAAGTCGCTCTGTTCGAGAATCAGGGGAAGATCGCCGGGCGGTCCGAGAAAGTGCGGTTGCGGAGCTCCGGCGGGCAAGGCCAAGTCTTCGCTCACCGCGATGACGCGCATGTCAAAGGCCATGGCTCGCTTCGCCACAGCCTGTCCGATGGCGCCATAGCCGATTAATCCCAGAGTCTTTCCGGCTGCTTCCGCGTGGGGCTGTCCGCCGGTGCGGCCGCTGCCCGCCCAGGATCCGGTTCGGAAGGAAGCCGCGTAGCGGACAATCTCGGTGACATGCAGCAGGATTACCGCCATGACATACTCGGCGATGGGGGTTCCGTGCTCGTAAACGTTGAGCACGGCACACCCGGCCGGGAATGCTTGGGCGTCCATTTGCGGAACGCCGGCGCCGGGGTACAGGAACGCCCGCAGGCGGCGTGCGGCGGGCCGGGCTTCCGGGGGCAGGGTCAGGGCCAGCATGGCGTCGGCGCCGGGCAATTCGGCCAGCAGTTCCTTCCCGCCGTTGGCGCAAGCGACGACTTGCCAGGTATCGCCCAACTGCCGCGCGAATGCGCCGGCGTAGGCGCACCATTGCGGATCGCAAATGAGAAGCTTCATACGTAGAATCCCGGCCGGGCCGACACGACGCCCGGGTGCTTTTCAACCGCTTCCACGTTAAGCTCAAAGCCCAGCCCGGGCCGATCGTCGAGATGAAAGACCCCGTTACGAACCGGCAGCGGGCGATCCAGGATCTCATCCCGCCAGGGTACGTCCTGCACCATGAACTCCTGGAGGAAGAAATTAGGAATGGCGGCCATCACGTGAGCGGAGGCGATGGTGGAAATGGGGCCGTTGGGATTGTGCGGCGCGACAGGCACGTTGAAGGTTTCGGCCAGCGCGGCGATTTTCCTCATTTCGCTGACGCCGCCGCAGCGGGTGATGTCGGGCATCAAAATGTCGGCGGCTTGTTTTTGGAGGACAGGCAGGGCTTGGAAGCGCGAGTGAACGCGCTCGCCGACACAGACCGGTATGGGGATCTGGCGGCGGATATCCGCGATGGCGTCGGGGTGTTCCGGGCCGGCGGGTTCCTCGTACCACAAGCAGCGTATGCCAGCCTCGTGGATCCGGCGGGCCATCTCGACCGCCGTGGGGCCGTTGAGCATGGCGTGGGTTTCGATGGCGATGGGGAAGCCGGAACCGACGGCCGCTTGCACCGCCTTCAGCCGTTCGATCGCCAGCGCCTTCTGCTCTTCGGTGAGTCCGAGATTGGTTTGCAAATGGTCTCCGTACCAATAGGAGGTGTGCTGGAATGGATCGAACTTGCAGGCGCGGAAACCCTGGGCGGCCATGGCCTTGGCTTGCTGGTAGTAATCCTCGGGCGAACCGCCGCGGGCGAGGAACCAGTAGTTGGCGTACAGGGGAATTTCGGTCCGGTACTGGCCTCCTAAAAGCTGGTAGAGCGGCATTCCGGCGCGCTTGCCCTGAATGTCCCACAAAGCGATGTCGATGGCGCTGATGGCCGAGAGCACAGGGCCGCCCTGTCCCATCCAATGGAAATCGCGGTAGGCCTTGGTCCACAGGTAGTCGATGCGGCGGGAATCTTGGCCGATCAAGAACTCCGCGATGTGGCGGGTGGCGGCGGCGATCATGGGGCTGCCGGGCCAGTTCGTAGCCTCGCCGATTCCGGTGAGTCCGTCTTCGGTCTTCAATTGCAGCAGAGTCCAGTTGTATTTGATGCCTTCCACCAGCCAGACTTTGGCGTCTGTGATCCTCATGTCAACCGTTCCGATCCTCCTTTCTGCGTTTTTCGAGGGTCCGGCGCTGAGGACCCCGGATCACCCGGCCCTGTGCGGCTTGCATTTGCTCCCTCATCTTACGGAAGGCTTCGATGACCTCCTCCTGGCGGTAGCGCACATGGACCCGCATGGCTTCCGCCGCCTGTTCGGGCGTGCCGGTGTTGAGGGCTTCAGCCAGATCGCGATGCCAGCGCTCAGGCAGCGGCGGAGAGCCCGAGGTGATGGAAAAGAGCCAGTTGGAGAGCAGCACGCGGCTGCGTTCGATGGCCGCCAGCAGCTCCTTGCAGCCGGTGGCGCGGGTGATGAACATGTGAAAGTCGAAGTGCAGGCGTTCGACCGCCACGCGGTCCCAGCCGTCCCGATGGCGGGCGGAAGCCGAGTAGCCCTGATCAAGTTTGCGGGCTGCGGCCGCCAGGGCGCGCCGGTCGGCGGGTTTGGCCAGTTCGGCGAACAGACGGGCGGCATGGGTTTCCAGCGCCTCGCGCACCACATACTGGCCGTGGATCTCCTCGGCCGAAGGTATCTTCACGCGAGTGCCGGCGCGGGGGCGGCTTTCGATGACGCCTTCGGTTTCCAGCCGCGTCAACGCCTCGCCCACCGGGACGGAACTCATCCCCAGTTCTTCAGCCAGCCGCCGGCGGGAAAGCGGCGATCCGGGCGTGAGAATGCCGTTCAAAATGTTGTCGCGGATGTGCTGGTAAGCCACGTCGGCCAGAGATCGCCTCGCTGGCGTATGCAGTCGGTGCATGGTTTCTTCGACCGGCGGTTTAAACTGTCGTGCCAGTTTTTCGATTTTCGTTGACATTGTAAACGTCCGGGGCTAAAATTGCAACAAAAAACTGTAGTAACACTTTCATCGGCGATGAGGAACGCATGAAGAAGGTCCTGGCGATGGCAGCCTGCGCTGCGGCGTGGGCGGCGGAACCGGCCGACAGGCCGGAGGCATCCTATGCGGTCATGCGGAAGGCGACTTCGGGCGGGGTCTACATCTTTCACAAACACAACACCGATAATATCCGCCAAGCCAGGGCTGATGATCCGCCATACAAAGGAGGCTACTGGACGAGGGTCGACAGCTCGAGGCCTTTCGCGTTCCAGTACCGCGACGACCACGGGCGAAGCTGGTCCGCCAAACGCTATCCGATCCCCAGGCGCCTGTTCGAGATCGACCGCAAAAACCCCTACCAAGGGAAACGGCTGTGCTTCCGGAACGCAGGAAAGGCCTTCGCCGGGAGGGGCGCCGGATACGCTCCCGTGCACGAAATCGGGCGATTCGGCGACGGCGGTTTCGCGGTTTCTGAGGGCGCTGTGTTGCGTAGCGAAAATATTTTAACGGAGCGCGATCCCGGAAAGATACGCTGGGAGACCCTCCCGGAAGGAGAAACCGGCATCCAAACGCCGGCGGGCGGCGGTCCGGTGGCCGAAGAGCACAGCTTTTCGATTCTGAGCGACGGCTCGTTGTTCACCGTCTTCCGGACCATTGGCGGGCATTCTGCTTTCAGCTACAGCCGCAATGGCGGGCGGACGTGGGAGCCCTCGCAGTACGCTGAGCCCAGACTCGCCTTGGCTGGAGGGAGACGCAGTTCTGCGTATCGGCGAAGACCTGAAGGGAGATCTGCGCCGGCTGCGGATTTATGGCCGCTATCTGCGGACGTCGGAAGCGGTGGGGAACTTTCGGGCTGGGACGTGAAGACCGAGGCGCCGGGTTCTGACGTGGAGGCCGGCGCGTGCGGAGGTGGGTATAAGTGGAACGTGTCCATGCGCGCTCGCGCATTGGCGGGAGGCGCGAGTCGGATAGAACAAAGGGAAGATGACCGATATGCGGCTGAAACGGCGAACCTTCTTGCAGGCGATGGCGGGCGCGGCGCCGGC
>Ga0272446_1002519_pt1 | contig 24775 bp, 16 predicted proteins | sample YNPCB0061_FD_194587 | JGI IMG/M metagenome (GOLD analysis project Ga0272446, IMG submission 194587) | Hot spring microbial mat communities from Yellowstone National Park, WY, United States - YNP-CB-006-1 | ecosystem: Environmental > Aquatic > Thermal springs > Hot (42-90C) > Sediment | place...
ACCAAGCCGTTGTCGGCGGCCACCTGCCGCGCCCCGGAGCGCCGGCCTCCGGCCTCCGGCCTCCGGTATCTGGCCTCCGACATCCGGTATCCGGCATCCGGCATCAGGTATCCGGTATCTGGCATCCTCCTCTCTCCTCCTTCCTCGCTTCCCACTTCTGCTTGAGTAGGGCGTCGCTGCGTCGGCGCCGTCCACCCGGCTGCGGATCGCGAAGGAGCTGGGCTCGACGGAATCTCGCCCTACCGGAGGTTGTCCCGGCGTCACGCCGCGGCGAGCACCTCCCGCAAAGCCGCCAGGCATTTCTCGTGTTCCGCCGGCGTGCCCACGGAGATGCGCACCCACTCGGGCAGGCGGTAGGCGCCCATCGGCCGCACGATCACGCCGCGTCGTTGCAGCGCGGCGAAGACCCGCTGGCCGTCGCCCACGCGCACGAGCAGGAAGTTCGCGGCCGAGGGGACGAACTCGAGTCCCAGCGCCCGGCAGCCCGCCTCGAGCTGGCGCAGGCCCGCGGTGTTGTTGGCGCGGGTGCGTTCGAGGTGCTCCGCGTCGTCCAGCGCGGCCAGGGCCGCGACCTGGGCCAGGCCGTTGACGTTGAAGGGCTCGCGGATTTTTTCGAGCGCGGCCACGAAGTCCGGGTGCCCGATGCCGTAGCCGATCCGCAGCCCGGCCAGGCCGTGAATTTTCGAGAAGGTGCGGGTGAGCAACAGATTGGGGCGCTCGCCGGAGCGGATCAGGGGCAACAGGTCCAGCGGTTGTTCGAGGTATTCGAGGTAGGCTTCATCGAGCACCAGCAGCACCTCGGGCGGGAGGCGGTGGACCAGTTCGAGCACGGCCGGGGCCGGCGCCAGGGTGCCGGTGGGGTTGTTCGGGTTGGCCACGAAGACCGCGCGCGTGCGGGGCGTGACGGCGCGCCGCATGGCCTCCAGGTCGTGCGCCAGGCCCCGCGCGGGCACTTCCACGAGGCTGCCGCCGAAGAGATGGGTGACGATGGGGTAAACGGCGAAGCAGTACTGGGACACCACGACCTCCGTGCCGGGGGCAATCACGGCGTGGCCGACCAGTTCGAGCACTTCGTTCGAGCCGTTGCCCAGGATCAGATGCGCGGGAGTGAGCCCGAGTTTTTCGGCCAGGCGGCGTTTGAGGTAGAAGGCGTTGCCGTCGGGGTAAAGGTGTTGCCGGTCCAGCGCGGCGCGCAGGGCCGCGAGGGCCTTTGGGGAAGGGCCGAGGGGGTTTTCGTTCGAGGCGAGCTTGATGATGTCCCCCGGCGGCAGGCCCAGTTCGCGGGCCACCTCTTCGATGGGCCGGCCGGGCTGATACACCGGCAGGCGCGCGAGGCCGGGGTTGAGGGGGACGGCGAACGCGGCGGACGACATGGCGGGGCGAGTGAGCCAGAAGCCCGCCCGGGCGGCAACGGCGAAGCGCGGGCGGGCGCCGGTGAGCGGGCGCGCGTTCAACGGCTCCCGGCCAGGATGCGCCGGGCCCGGTTGGGTTGCTGGCCGGGCACCCAGAAGTCCGACCACTCCAGGCCGCATTCGCGCACCATGCGGGCGCTGTGCCGCAGCGCGCCCAGGTCCTCGCGCCCGCCGTTGTTGGTGCCGAAAGTGAACTTGGCCCCGGCGGCCTTGGCCTGGCGGATGAACGCCGCCGAAGGCAGGCGGAAGCGGTCGTTGATCTCGATGGCCACGCCGTGCCGCACCGCGGCGGCGATGACGCGCGCCCGCCGTTCCGGGGTCCAGAGCCGGTCGTAGTCCGCGGCCAGCACCTCGGGCAGGTAGGTGGGATTGGCCCACAGGTCAATGGGCTCGGTTTCGAGAATGGCCACGGTGCGCGCCACCAACAGGTCCATGAAGGCCTGGGGATCGTCCACGAACACTTCGCTCGGAATCCACAGGCGCATGCGTCGGCCGCGGTCGTCGCTGAAGGTCATGGCATCGGTGAACACGTAGTCGAACCGGGCGATGGCCGGGAGGCTGAACAGACGGAGCCACTCGCGGCCCTCGGCCTGCAACGCCGCCCAGGTCAGCGGGTGGCGCAATTCCTCGAGCGCGCGGTCCAGGCCGGCGTCGTTGGTGATGGCGAAGCCCAGGCCGCCGTTGACCGCCACGCCGGCGTTGATGCCGGTGCGGTACTGGCGCTGGAGCACATCCTCCAGGGTGAGTCCGCCCTTGAGGTGGGTGTGCAGGTCAATGACCGGGTAATTGTTCGCGTGCAGCCAGGCCAGGTTCTCGTCCAGGGCCGGCGTGGGGGGCGGCGCGTTGGCGGGCTCGGGCAGCGGCCGCACCCGCAGGTGGCGGAAGGACACCCGGCTGGCGGGGTCGTGACATTGCAGGGCGAAGGTGCCGCGGCCGCGCGTCGGCGCCACGTAGTCCACGGTCTGCACCTCGTTGACCCAGACCTGAATGGCCGGCCCCCGCACCACCACGCGCACGCGGAACCACTCGTGGTCCGGGACAAACGGCTTGTACACATTGCGCACCCCGTAAAGGCTGCCGGTCCGCTTCTGCTCGCGGTAACCGCCCTCGCCCGTGGCCGAGTTGTTGATCTGCACCTCGTACCCGCGCGCGGGCCAGTCGCGCTCCTGCCAGGCGGTGTGAAAGTAAATGCCGGAATTGGCGCCGGGGCGGGTGAGCACCTCGGCCTCGAACTCGAAGCTGCCAAAGGCGGCATCGCCGGCCGGCCCCGTGTAAAAGAGGTGCGCGCGCGGGCCCTCGGCCACAAGCACGCCGCCTTCCACCCGGAAAGACCCGGGATTCTCCGCCGCGCGCCAGCCGGACAGCGTGCGGCCGTCAAAGAGGTTCTGCCAGGTGCCGGCGGGCTCGGCCGACCCGGCGCGGCCGGTGTCGAAGACCAGCAAGGTCAGGCCCGCCACCAGGGAAACGTGAAGCGATTGCACGCGCCCAGCCTAGCAGGCGGGTGCGGGAATTGGGAAAGGCGAAATTCCCACTCGGCCGGCTCAGGGGGAAGGCCGGCGATGGATTCGACTCGGCCGGCCGGCCGGGGAAGCCGTCCGGCCGGCGCGTCAGGGCACGCGGGGCGCCAGTTCAGCGGCCGGGGTTTCCGTTCAACCCAGCTTCCAGGGTGCGCGGTACTCGCGGCTGAGCAGCTTGCTGGCGGCGGCGTCGCCGAGGATGACTTCCTGCTTGGGGTCCCACCGGATTTTCCGGCCCACCAGCATGGCGATCAGCCCCAGGTGCCCCGGGATGGCGGAGCGGTGGGCGGTTTCGACCGGGGTGATGGTGGGTTGGCGGGTTTTGACGCAGTCCAGGAAGTTTCGCATGTGGTCGCGGGAGTGGTAGGCCCGCACCTTGCGCAACTCGTCGGGCAGACGGGAGCGGTCCTTGAACTCCTCCTTCGAGCAATCGAAGCCGCCGCGGTCCACCCACACCCAGCCGTCGGTGCCGATCCATTTGGTGCCGCTGCGGATGTCGCGGTGGCCGCCGGCGATGATCATCTCGACGCCCTCGGCGTACTTGCAGGTGATGCGGTACCGGGTGCAGGTGTTCCAGACCGCGTCCTTGGGCGGGAATTCGCCCTGGCCCTCGACCTCGACCGGGCCGGTGTGGTCGAAGCCCAGGCCCCAGTGGGCGATGTCGCAGTGGTGGCCGATCCAGTCCAGGAGCTGACCGCCGCCCACGTTGTAATTCCAGCGCCAGTTCATGTGCACGCGCGCCTTGATGTACGGCTCCATCGCCGAGGGGCCCACCCAGCGGTCGTAGTCCAGCTCGGGCGGGGGCGCGGACACCGCGAGGTCCCAGCCGGGGCTGGCCGGGGTGAGTTGGGCGAGGTTTTTGGGCGCGCCGGGCACGGCCTCGAGTTTCTTGAGCAACTCGGGCGCGGTGCCGGCGAAATCGTGGTGGCCGCTGGGCAGGCCGACCTCGACCCGGGTGACCTTGCCGATGAGGCCATTGAGGACGATCTCGACGGCCTTGTGGAAATTCTCGACCGAGCGCTGCCAGGAACCGGTTTGCCAGATGCGCCGGTGGTCTTGGACGGCCTTCACGATGGCCTGCTGCTCGGCAATAGTGCGGGCCAGGGGTTTCTCGCCGTAGATGTCCTTGCCGTGGCGCGCGGCCTCGACGGCGATGAGGGCGTGCCAGTGGTCGGGCACGGCGAGCATGACGGCGTCAATGTCCTTGCGGGCCATCAACTCGCGGTAGTCGTGGTAGGCCTTGCAGTCCTGGTTGCCGTACTTGGCGTTGATGGCGTTGACGGCGGCCTCGAGGTGCTTCTTGTCCACGTCGCAGGCGGCCACGACCTGGCAGTCTTTGTGGTTCAGGAAGGCGCCGGTGTTGCCCGGTCCCTGCATGCCCCAGCCCACCACGCCCATCGTGATGCGCTCGGAGGGCGGCACTGCGCCGTCCGCCCCGAGGGCGCTGGACGGGATGAGCGTGGGCATGGCCAGGACGGCCGGGGTGGCGGCCAGGAATTGGCGGCGGGAAATTCGGGAAGCATGAGAACGATGTTTTTGCATGGCGGCAGCGTGCCACCGCGCCGCTCGGAATCGAGTCAAAAAACTTCCCGCCACGGCATCGGGCGCATTGCCTTCTTGAGCACCAACGTCAGGTAGCCCGACAAAAAGCCATTGCCCCCAACCTTCCCGCGGCTGGGGCCGGCGAGAATCTCGGGAAGGGTTGTTCAAAAAGTGAAAGGCACCCCTTTTCCGAGGCTCCGGCAATTTGCGTTTGACCGGCCCGCCCGGTCCGGCTTGAATGCGCGCCGATGCAGGACATCGCCAAAGCTCCCGCCCGGGTGCGCGTGGTCGTCGTAAGCGGCTGACGCGACCGGGAGCTTTGCTGGCTGCGCTTGCTGGTCGCCCGTGGTTCCGTCCGGATCACGGGTTTTTCATTTCGGGAGCAGGCTCCCCGAACCGGCGCGCCGCCGCCAACACGCAAACCAATCCAAACCGATGCGACATACCATCTCCGTGCTCGTGGAAAACAAGTTCGGCGTGCTGACCCGCGTGGCGGGGCTCTTCAGCGGCCGGGGTTTCAACATTGACTCCCTGAACGTCGCCCCCACCCAGGACCCCACCGTGTCGCGCATGACCATCGTCACCCGCGGCGACGACAAGACCGTGGACCAGATCGTCAAGCAGCTCGACAAGCTGGTGGACACCATCGAGGTGATTGACTTCCGCGAGGGCGAGTACGTGGACCGCGAGTTGGCCCTGGTGAAGGTGGGCGTGGACTCGGCCTCGCGCGCCGAGGTGATGCAGATCACCGACATCTTCCGGGCCAAGATCATTGACGTGCAGCCCAAGAGCCTGACCATCGAGATCACCGGCGACGAGAGCAAGGTGGAGAAGTTCATCGAGTTGATGCGCGCCTTCGGCATCCGCGAACTGACGCGCACCGGTCCGGTGGCCCTGCCACGCACCTAGTCCGCCGCCCCCGGCCCACCCACGCCACCCGGGTCGCGACCTGGTGCACGCCGTCCGCACCGGCGCGCCCACGGTGGGCTCGGCCAGTGACGGCTGATGGGCAGTGGAAATGGTGACCGCGGGGTACCGCGTCCACCGGAGCGGCGGGCGGGGGGCGTTGCCGCTGGCGGACCGCAGCGATCCGCGGGGAGCAGTCTTGCCACCGCAACCACAGGAAGGCGTGCCGGTTGACCCCGCGCGAGCGACTGGCTAGCGTGGCATTGTGGAATTTGAACTCGTCGCTCCCTTCCCGCCCGCCGGCGATCAACCCCGGGCCATCGAGCAGCTCGTCGAGGGCCTGAACCGCGGCGTGCGGCATCAGGTGCTGGTGGGTGTGACCGGCTCGGGCAAGACTTTCACCCTGGCCAACGTCATCGCCCGGGTGAACCGCCCCGCGTTGGTCCTCTCGCACAACAAGACCCTGGCGGCCCAACTCTACGCCGAGTTCAAGGGGTTTTTCCCCCGCAACGCCGTCGAGTACTTCGTCAGCTACTTCGACTACTACCAGCCCGAGGCCTACATCCCGCGCACGGACACTTACATCGAGAAGGACTCCAGCCGCAACGAGGAGATCGAGCGGCTGCGCCTGTCCACCATGAGCGCGCTCTTCGCCCGGCGGGACGTGATCGTCGTGGCCAGCGTCTCGTGCATCTACGGCATCGGCAGCAAGGAGGATTACGAGTCCATGCTGGTGCACGTGCGGGTGGGCCAGGAGTTGAACCGGGACGCCTTCCTCGCGCGGCTGGTAGAGCTGCAATACAGCCGGAACGACCTCGCCTTCGAGCGCGGCCGGTTCCGCGTGCGCGGGGACGTGGTGGAACTGTGTCCGGCCTACACCGAGGACGCGCTGCGGATCGAGTTCTTCGGCGACCAGGTGGAGCGGATCACGCGCTTTGACCCGCTCACGGGGCACCCGTTCGAGGAGTTGCCCGCCGTGACGGTGTATCCGGGCGCGCAGTTCGTGACGCAGCCGGACAAGCTGAAGCGGGCCATCCTGAGCATCCGCCAGGAATTGACCGAGCGCATTGCGTGGTTCGAGGCCCGCGGCAAGCTGCTCGAGGCCCAGCGCCTGAAGATGCGCACCGAGTACGACCTCGAGATGATGGAGGAAATGGGCTTCTGCTCGGGCATCGAGAACTACTCGCGGCACATCGCCGGCCGGCCGCCCGGCTCCCGGCCCTGCACGCTCCTGGACTTCATGCCGGAGGATTACGTGCTGATCATTGACGAGTCGCACGCCACGGTGCCGCAGATCGGCGGCATGTCCGCCGGCGACCTGGCCCGCAAGCAGGTGCTGGTGGACCACGGCTTCCGCCTGCCCAGCGCGCTGGACAACCGCCCGCTCAAGTTCGAGGAGTTCCAGGCCCTCCAGGGCCAAACCATTTACGCCAGCGCCACGCCCGGCCCCCAGGAGCTGGCCTGGGCCGGCGACCACGTGGTCGAACTCATCGTCCGCCCCACCGGTCTGGTGGACCCGCCGGTGACCGTGAAACCGTTGCGCGGGCAGATAGACGACCTCATCGAGGAGGCGCGCAAGCGGGTCGAGCGCAAGGAACGCGTCCTGGTGACCACCCTCACCAAGCGCACGGCCGAGGAGCTGACCGATTACCTGCGCGAGCTGGGCATCAACGTGCGCTACCTGCACAGCGAGATTGACGCGATCGAGCGGGTGGAAATCCTGCGCGCGCTCCGCAAGGGCGACTTCGACGTGCTGGTGGGCATCAACCTGCTCCGCGAAGGCCTGGACCTGCCCGAGGTTTCGCTCGTGGCCATCCTCGACGCGGACAAGGAGGGCTACCTGCGCAGCACCACCAGCCTCATCCAGACCGCCGGCCGCGCCGCGCGGCACCTCCACGGCGAGGTCATCCTGTACGCCGACGTGATGACCCAGAGCATCCAGAAGTTTCTGGCCATCTCGAATTACCGCCGGGAGAAGCAACTGGCCTACAACCGCGAGCACGGCATCACCCCGCGCAGCGTCACCCGCGCCGTCGAGGAGAGCCTGTCCCCGCGCCGGCCCGGCGCCGAGGCCGCGGCGGCGGTGTTGCGGGAAACGGCCGAGGATTTTGACGTGACCGAAACCCTGCGCGAACTGGAGGCCGAGATGCTCGAGGCGGCCAACCACCTCGAATTCGAAAAGGCCGCGCTGCTGCGCGACCAGATTCGCGAGCTCAAGCAGCGTTACGGCCTGGCCGCCCCCGCCCCCGCCCGGCCGGCCAAACCGGTCCGCTACACCGGCGGGCGCAAGACCCGGCGCTGAACCGGCCGCGCTGGCGGGAAGTCCCTCGCCGAAATCTCCCCGGTCGGCGCCGCACCGCACCGGCGGCCCGTTCCGGTCCCTGCCGCACGACAATTTCTGGTCCTGGCGGCGTCGCCGCCCGGGCAACGTTGCGCCAGCGCGGCGTCTCGGGCAGCATCTGAGCGCCGCCCGTACGGCGGCCCAGATGTGGACCGACCTGCAACGCGAGGGGATCGCCATCGCGATCTTCGCGCTGACCTACCTCCTGATCAGCGGGCGGCGGTTGAAGCTGCTGCCCTTGAACCGGCCCGCCGCCGCCCTGCTGGGCACGGTGTTGATGGTGGTCACCGGCGTGCTCACGCCCGAGCAGGCCTATCGGGCGGTGGATTACGACACGCTGGTGCTGTTGCTGGGCATGATGCTCATCGCCGCGTACCTGCACCTGGGCGGGTTTTTCGACTGGGCGGCGCACTGGACCCTGCGCGCGGCCGGCACCCCGCAACGGCTCTTGCTGTCCCTGATCCTGACCTCCGGCGTGCTTTCGGCCCTGCTGGTCAACGACACCGTGTGCCTGATGCTCAGTCCGCTGGTGGTGCGGGTGATTGCCCGCAGCGGGTTGCCGTTGCTGCCGTACCTCCTGGCCCTGGCCATGAGCGCCAACCTGGGCAGCGTCTGCACGCTGGTGGGCAACCCCCAGAACATGATCATCGGCCAGTTGTCCGGCCTGCCGTTTGGCCGCTTCACACTCGAGCTGCTGCCGGCGGCGGCGGCCGGGCTGGCCCTCGAGTTCGTCATCCTGCGCCTCGGGTTTCGCCGGGTGCTGGCCGCGGCCCGCATCCAGGCGGACCCCGGCGCGGCGCCGCCCCTGGACCGCCGGTTGGTGCGGCTGGCCTTGCTCACCCTGGCCGGGGTGTTCGCCGGGTTCCTGGCCGGCTGGAATCTGGCCTGGACCGCCCTGGCCGGCGGCGCGGTGGTGATGGTGCTGGCCCGGCGCGACACGCACGAGGTGCTCAAGCAGGTGGACTGGCATCTGCTGCTGCTGTTTGCCGCGCTGTTCGTGGTCGTCGAGGGCCTGAACCTCACCGGCCTGCCCGGGCAACTTTACGAGCGGTTGCGCGGGCTCTTCGGCGCCACGGCCACGGCGCAGGCGTGGAACCTGACCTGGTTTGCCGCCGCCGGCTCGAACATCTTCTCGAACGTGCCCTTCGTGCTCGTGGCCGGGCAATGGCTGCCGCACTTCGCCGACCCGCCCCTGATGTGGAAGGTCATGGCCCTGGCCACGACCTTCGCCGGAAACCTGACCCTGCTGGGCTCGGTGGCCAACCTGATCGTGGTCGAGTCCGCCCGCGGCCATCTCGAGGTGGGGTTTTGGGACTACGCCCGGTTCGGCATCCCGGTGACGTTGCTCACCTTGGTGGTCGGCACGGCGCTTTTGCTGGCCGTGGCTGGTTGACCCCGGCCAACACCCCCGCACGCCCCGCGCGGGCCGCCCCCAGTATCCGGCATCCGGTATCCGTCATCTGTCCTCCGTCTTCTGCCTCCCGCCTCCTGCTCCCGCACAGCACCGACAAGCTGGCCTGCCTGCGCCAAGCGAAGCGCGGCCAGCCGGCGTACTCCCGGCGCTTCGCCAGGTAGGGCGCCGCTGCGCCGGCGCCGCTTATCCGGCCGCGGCACAACACGGCCCGCCCGTACGGCAGCGAGTGAAGTCGCCCGCTTGGCGGTCCGGCCGCAGACCACTTCGCATTTGAAATTCCCTGCCGCGTCCGCATCTTGGGCGCGCCGACGGCGCCCGTCGGCACACCGACAACATGAACCTGCTGGTTTCTCGCACCCAACCCGTCATGGCCCTGTGTCTGAGCACCGCCCTGCTGGCCCCCCTCGCCCCGCGCGCGGACGAGGGCATGTGGCTGTTCAACGCCCCGCCGCGCGAGCTCATCCGCCAGACCTACGGCTTTGAGCTGACCGACGCGTGGCTCGAACACCTCATGCAGGCCTCGGTCCGCTTCAACAGCGGCGGCTCCGGCTCGTTCGTCAGCGAGGACGGCCTGATTATCTCCAACCACCACGTCGGCGCCGACGCCCTCCAGAAACTCAGCACCCCGCAAAAGAACTACCTGCGCGACGGCTTTTACGCCCGCCGGCCGGAGGACGAGGTCCGCTGCGTGGACCTCGAGTTGAACGTGCTCCAGAGCATCGAGGACGTGACCGAGCGGGTGAACGCCGCCGTGCCGCGCGACGCCACGCCCGAACAGGCCTTCGCCGCCCGGCGCGCCGTCATGGCGGCCCTCGAGAAGGAATCGCTCGAACGCACCGGCCTGCGCAGCGACGTGGTCACGCTTTACCAGGGCGGTGCCTACCACCTGTACCGCTTCAAACGCTACACCGACGTGCGCCTGGTCTTCGCCCCCGAGCAGCAAATCGCCTTCTTCGGCGGCGACCCCGACAACTTCGAGTACCCCCGGTACGACCTGGACATCTGCCTGTTCCGCGTTTACGAGGACGGCCGGCCCGCCCGCGTGCCGCATTACCTGCGCTGGTCCCGGGCCGGCGTGCAAGCCGGCGAGTTGACCTTCGTCAGCGGCCACCCCGGCCGCACCAGCCGGCTGCTCACCGTGGCCGAACTCGAGTACCTCCGCGACGTGCAGTTCCCCTACACCCTCGAATGGCTCAAGCGCCAGGAGGTCCTGCTTATCGCCTGGAGCGCCCGCAGCGAGGAAAACGCCCGCCGCGCCAAGGACGACCTCTTCGGCGTCCAAAACAGCCGCAAGGCGCGCGACGGCGGCCTGGCCGGGCTCATGGACCCCGCCTTCATGGGCGCCCGCCGCCGGGCCGAGGACGCCTTCAAAGCCGCCGTGGCCGGCCGGCCCGAGGCCCGCGAAGTCGCCGCCGCCTTCGAGCAAATCGCCGCCGCGCAACAGGCCATGGCCGCCGACGCCCTGCGCTACCGTCTGCTCGAGGTCGGCCACGCCTTCCACGCCGAATCCTTCCGCATCGCCCGCGCCCTGCTGCGCGCCGGCGAGGAATTTGCGAAGCCCAACGGCGAGCGCCTGCCCGAGTTTCGCGACTCGAACCGTCCGTCGCTCGAGCTGGACCTCTTTTCCACCAAGCCGATCTACGAAGACCTCGAAACCCTCACCCTCGCCGATTCCCTGACCTTCCTGGCCGAAAAGCTCGGGTGGGCCGACCCCCTGGTGCAACAGGTCCTGGCCGGCCGTTCGCCCCGCGCCCGCGCCGCCAGCCTCGTGGCCGGCACCCGCGTGCGCGACGTGGCCGAGCGCCGCCGCCTCTACCAGGGCGGCGCCGCGGCGGTGGCGGCGGCGGCCGACCCCATGATCGAACTGGCCCGGCTGGTGGACGCCGAGGCCCGCGCGGTGCGCCGCCGCATCGAGGTCCAGGACGAACGCAAGCGCCAGGCCCATGCCGTGCTGGCCCGCGCGCGCTTTGCCCTGCAGGGCGCCGGGACCTACCCTGACGCCACCTTCACCCTGCGCCTGGCCTACGGCACCGTGCGCGGTTACGAGGAAGACGGCCGCACGCTGCCGCCCTGGACCACCTTTGCCGGCCTGTACCAGCGCGCCGCCGAGATGCGGCAGCGGCCGCCCTTTGACCTGCCCGAGCGCTGGCTCAAGCGCCGCGCCGCCCTGAAGCTGGACACCCCGCTGAACTTCGTGGGCACCCACGACATCATCGGCGGCAACTCCGGCAGCCCGGTGGTCAACCGCGCCGGCGAATTCGTGGGCGTGATCTTCGACGGCAACATCCACTCGCTGGTGCTGGACTTTGCTTACGACGACACCCTGGCCCGCAGCCTCAGCGTGGACAGCCGCGGCATCCTCGAGGCCCTGCGCGCCGTGTACCGGGCCGACCGCCTGGTCCGCGAACTGACCACCGGCCGGCTCGCGCGCTGAGCCGGCCCGCGCGGTTCACGCCGCGCCGCCAACGGCCGCGCGCCGCAACAAGCTCCGCACCGCCGCCCAACTCGGGCAGCCGGCCTGGCCGCCGGGCCGGGTGGCCTTGAGCGCCGCCGCGGCGGCCGCCACGCGCAGCCGTTCCTCCAGCGGCCAACCGCGCGCCAGCGCCGCCGCGTAGGCGCCGTGAAAGACGTCGCCGCACCCGGTCGTGTCCACCACCGGCACAGAGAAGGCGGCGTAACGCCGCGGCCCGGCCATCCCGGCGGCCAGCCACCAGCCGCCTTGCGCGCCGCAGGTGACCACCACCACCGCGCGGTCCGGCCGCCACAGACGCCGCGCGCCCTCCGCGGCCTCGGCCGCTCCGGTGTACCGCCGGGCAAAATCTTCCGAGACGATCAGGTGGTCCGTCAGCGCCAGCAGTTCCTCGAAGCGCGGCCGGTCGAAACTTTCCAGGTCGCCCACCACCGGCACCCCCGCCCGCCGGGCCAAGCGCGCCGCGCGAAGCTGGCCTTCCATGCCCCAGCCATCCACCAGCAACACCCGGCTGCGGGCGAACACCGCCGCCGCAGGCCGGCGCGGGTGGGCGCCGCCGGCCTGGCTCACGTCGTACAAAATCGTGCGCGAGCCGGTAGTCTCGTCCACCAGGATCACCGAGCGGACCGGGCGCACGCCGGGCCGGCGGACGACCAGGTTGGTTTGGACCCCGGCCCGCTCGAGGGCGGTCCGCACGAAGGCCGAGTCGGCATCCTCGCCGAGCGTGCCGGCGTAGGCCGCGCGCGCCCCAAGCCGGGCCGCGGCCACCAGGGCCGTGGCGGTGAGCCCGCCGCACTGCCGCTCGCGCCGGCTTACGCGCAGCTTGCTGTCCGCCGCCGGGAACTGCGGCACAAACACCAGGTCATCCACGGCGGTGCAGCCGAGGCCGAGCACGTCCAGGGTCTTGGGCATAATTCAAGGGGGTTCTGCCGGCGGGGCAGTGACGGCAGGGTCTTGCCCTGCGGCCAGGCGGCGCACCAGGTCGGGGAACCGGCAGCCCTCGCACCGCGCGTTGGCGGCCCCGCAGAAGTCCTCGAGGATTTGCAGCAACCCCTGCTGCGCGGCGGCGCGCGCCGGTCGGGGAGCGGGCCGACCGGCCAGCAAGCGGGCCCGCGCCAGGCGCAACCGGGCGTTGTCTTGCGCGGCGGGCCAGGCCAGGTACAGGCGCGCGGCCTGTTCGCTCCAGGCGGGGTCGGCGCCCGCTTCGGCGCGGGCGTGCAGCCAGGGCAGGAGGACATTGACGGCGAGGTCCGTGGCGCGCGCGGCGCCCAGCAAGGGCTGAGGCGTTTTTAAGGGCGCGCCGGTCAAGGTCCAGTGACTTTCCCAGAACGGGTCGGGGCCCGGAGCGAGCCGGCGCTGCAATTCGGCCACGGCGGCGCGGGGGGAATCACCCGCGGCGCGCAGCCACGCCGGCCAGCGGTCGGCCCAATCGGGCGTGGCCAGCCAATGGGCGGCCAGGGCGAGGCGGCGTTGGGGATGATTGGCGGGGCGTGTGCCGTGCAGGCGCCAGGCGGCGCGGGGCAGGACGCAGTCGGCCACCGCGGCGCGCCAGCGCCACCAGAGGTCCCAGGCGCGGCGCAGCCAGGCGTCATTCGCGGCGTGGCGGCGGGTGGGTTGGTCGGGCAAGAGGCCCGCCAGGCCGAGCAGGCGGACCTGGAGCTCGAAGGGCGCGGGCGGCCGGGACTCGAGGTCCGCGAGCACGCGGCCGGACAGTTCGGCCAGCCGGCGCATGGGCCAGGCGTTGTGCTTGTAGCCCAGCGCGGCGAAGAGGCCTTCCCACAGGCTTTGCGTCCAGCCCACCTGGCGGGCGCGGGCGGCGAAGCGCGCGGCCTTCAGGCGCAGGCGGGTGTTGGCCGCCTGGTCGAGCAGGGCGGTGAGGGTGGCGGCGTCCAACGCGGCCAGGGGACCGGTGCAAGCGCCGCGCAAGGCGGCCGGCCAGTCCGCCAGGCGGGCGGCGCCGAGCTGGTCGTGGAGGGCTTCGAGCGGCGCGTCGAGGACCGTTTCCAGGGCCAGCGTGGGCAGGGCCAGCGGCTCGGCCGGGCGCGCGGACCAGACCACGTGCAGGCGCACCCGGCGGAAGGCGGGGTTGCGGTCGTGGCCGTGCTGGCGCCAGGCGGCGGGGCGGAGGTCCACTTCCACGTCGCCGGTCACGGGCGCGGCCTCGGCGAACTGAAGCAGGGCGTCGCGAAAATCCGGGCCGGACTCGGGGTTGGGGAAACCGGGATGAAGCACGACCAGGGGGCGGCCGTCGAACGTGGCCAGTGCCTCGCGGCGCAGCCGTTGGTGGGCCCAGATGCGCTGGAGCAGGCTTTCGGCCGGCGGGGCGGCGGGTTCGCCCGCCTCGCGCAGCGTCAACGCGCGCGGCGCGCCGCGCCAGCGTTCGTAGGTTCCGGGTGGGCAGGGGTGCACCTTGGCGTTGCTTTTCCGGCGCGGCGTTTGGTAAGTCAAGTGCGGTGTTAAATCCGTCCCGTCCGCGGCGAACCCGGGGCCCGGCGCCGCGAGTCGTAACCATGCAAAACAACGCGTTGCTTTCGCCCCCGTGCCCCGCCCGGGCGCGCGGCCGCCGGCTCGCCGCGCTCCTGGGCTGCGGCCTGCTGGCCGTCCTGGCGCGGGGGGCCGAGCCGGACGTGCGCCGCACGCCCACGGTCGAGGCCGTGGCCCAGGTGCTGCCGGCGGTGGTGAACATCGGCACCGAGACCATTGTCGAGGTGCGCGACCCGTTCGAGGAACTCTTGCGCGAGTTCTGGGAGCCGTACTACCGGCGGCGGCCGGTCGAGACGCAGTACAGCCTGGGCTCGGGGGTGATCATTGACGAGACCGGTTACCTGCTGACCAACGAGCACGTGGTGCGCCGCGCCAGCCGCATCTGGGTCAAGCTCACCGAGGAGGCCGGCGGCGGGGTGTACGAGGCCGAGCGCGTGGCCGGCACCGCCAGCCGCGACGTGGCCCTGCTCAAGCTCAAGGCCGCCCCCGGCGAGCGCTTCAAGGCGGTGCGCTTCGCCGCGGATGACGACCTGTTGCTGGGCGAGACGGTGATCGCGCTGGGCAATCCCTTCGGCCTGGGCGGCTCGGTCAGCCAGGGCATCCTCAGCTCGAAGAGCCGGCGGCCGGCCGGGGAGGACGGCCCGCTGGGGATCGAGGACTGGTTGCAGACCGACGCTGCCATCAACCCCGGCAACAGCGGCGGCCCGCTCATCAACCTGCGCGGCGAACTCATCGGCCTGAACGTGGCCGTGTACCGCGAAGGCCAGGGCATCGGTTTTGCCATCCCCATCAAGCGCGTCTCCGAGGCGCTCACCGAGCTGTTTTCCCCCGAGCGCGAGCGGCTGTGGTTTGGCGCCCGCGTGCGCCCGGCCGGCAGTGACCTGATCGTGGCGGCGATCGAGCCGGGCAGCCCGGCCGAGCGGGCCGGTTTGCGAGTGGGCGACCATGTGCTGCGGGTGGACGGCGTGCGGCCGGCGGGGTTCATCGAGTTCAACCAGCGCCTGCTGGCGGCGGGGGATCGCCGGGACGTGCCCCTCGAGGTGCAACGCGGCAGCGCGCCGTTGAAGCTGACCGTCCGTCTGGTCCGCGAGGCCACGGTGTTCAACGCCGCCCTCATCCGCCAGAAGCTCGGTCTGACGGTGCAGGAGCTGACCCGAGAGCTGGCCGCACGCCTGGGGCTGATGACGCCCGTGGGCCTGTACATCGCGGGGGTCGAAGCTGGCTCGGAGGCCGAACGCGTCGGCATCCAGCGCGGGCAAATCCTGCTCGCCCTGGACGACCAGGTGCCGGACGACATCGTGGCCGCCGCCCGCCGGTTGTACAATCGGCCGGCCGGCGACCCGGTGCGGGTGGACCTGTTGCGGCTGCTGCGCAGCGGCCGGTTGATCCTGCCCCAGCGCGGGCAGGTCACGCTCCATGTCCGCTGAAGTCCCCCAACCCGAGCCGCCCCTGATCGAGGTCCGCGCGCTGACCAAGCGCTACGGGCGCCAGGTGGCCGTGGCGGACGTGAGCTTCACCGTCGGCGCCGGCGAGGTGGTGGGCCTGCTGGGGCCCAACGGCGCGGGCAAGAGCACCATCCTGCGCGTGCTGGCCTGCTTCCTGCCGGCCACCAGCGGCACCGTGCGTGTGGCCGGCCGGGACGTGTTTCTCGAGGCCGACGCCGTGCGCCGCCAGATCGGGTACATGCCGGAAAACAATCCCCTGTACCCGGACCTGCGGGTGGGCGAGTACCTGCGGTTCCGCGCCCGGCTCAAGGGCCTGAGCCGCGCCGCCGGCCGGGCCCGGGTGGACGCCGTGCTCGAGCAGTGCGGCCTGACGGACGTGACCCGCAAAATCATCGGCACGCTCTCGAAAGGCTACCGCCAGCGGGTGGGCCTGGCGGACGCGCTGGTGCACGAGCCGCGGTTGCTCCTGCTCGATGAGCCCACCATCGGCCTGGACCCCCACCAGCTCCGGGCGGTGCGGGACATGATTCGCGCGCTGGCCCGGGAGCGGACGATTGTGATCTCCTCGCACATCCTGCCGGAGATCGAAGCCACGTGCGGGCGGGTCTTGATTTTGCACGCCGGGCGCATCCTGGCGGATGACACGCCGGCGCACCTGCGCCAGCAACTCCGCTCCCGGGGCGAGGTGGTGTTCGAGATGGCCGCGCCGCGGGCGGAGCTCGAGGCGTGCTGGGCCGAGCATCCGGACGTGGAACGCTGCGCGTGCGCGCCCGTGGACGACGGCTACGTGCGTTGCGTGTTGACCCCCCGCGGGGCGAACGACCTGCGCCCGGCCGTGTACGCCCTGGCGGTGGCGCGCGGCTGGCCGTTGCGCGAACTGACCCGCGGGCAACAGAGCCTGGAGGAGATTTACCTGCGGCTGACCCGCCCGGAACCCGAAGCCGAGGAGTAATCCATGCGCCCGTACCTCATCCTCGTGCACCGCGAGCTGCGGGGGTACCTCTACGCCCTGAGCAGTTACGTGACCGTGGCGGCGGTGTTGTTCCTGCTCGGGCTGGGGTTTGTCAGCCTGCTGGAGGCCTTCAACGGCGAGACGCTCAACGCCCCGCTGACGGAGGTCTTTTACGACACGATGTACTTCTGGCTGGTGTGGCTGGTGACCCCGCCGGTGATCACCATGCGGCTCTTCGCTCAGGAACGGGCCACGGGCACCTTCGAGACGCTCATGACCGCGCCGGTGGGCGACGCGACGGTGGTGCTGGCCAAGTTCACCGCCGCCTTCGGGTTTTACCTGGTCACGTGGCTGCCGCTGCTGCTCTGCCTGGCCGTGGTGCGCGGGTACATTCCCGAGCACCACCCGCTGGAGTGGCGGCCGGTGGCCAGCACCTTCCTGGGTATCGCCCTGCTGGGCGGGGGGTACGTGGCGATGGGCTGCCTGGCCTCGGCCCTGACCCGCAGCCAGATTCTCGCCGCGGTGCTCGCCCTGGCGATGGGAGTGACGCTGTTTCTGGTGAGCTTTCTGCGCTCGAGCGTCGGCGCCGGCACCGGCTGGCTGGCGGCCGTGGTGAACCATGTCTCGTTGCTCACGCACATGGAGAACTTCGTGCGCGGCGTGGTGGACACGCGCCCCGTGGTCTTTCACCTCAGCCTCACGGCGTGGCTGGTGTTTCTGACGGTCAAGGTGGTCGAAAGCCGCCGCTGGAAATGACATGAACCCGACGCCCCCCGCCGAACCCACCTTCTCCGTCGCCCGGCGCCTGCGCGTGGCGGGGCAGGTTGTCCTGGCCGTCGCGGCCCTGACCGCGATCGTGGTCATGGTCAATTACCTCGCCGCCCGCCACTACCGGCGCTTGCACTGGACGGTGGACGCGCGCTTCGAGCTTTCACCCGTGACCCGCGACGTGCTGACCCGGCTCACCAACGAGGTCAGTGTGACCGTGCTCTTCGACCGCGAGCACGTGCTGTTCCCTTCCGTGTACGGGCTCCTGACCGAGTACGCCTACGCCTGTCCGCGCCTGAAACTCGAGCACGTGGACTACCGCCGCGACCCCGGCCGGGCCGAACTCATCGCCCAGCGGCACCAACTGCCCTCGAGCGAGGCCGACCTGGTGGTCTTCGAGAGCGGCCCCCGCACGCGCATCGTGCGCGCCGCCGAGTTGTCCGAGTACGATCTGGGCCCGCTCCTGACCGGGAGCGGCACGGTGCGGCGGTCCGGGTTCAAAGGCGAGGCCCTGTTCACCGCTGCGCTGGCCGCCGTGCAGCAAACCCGCCCTTTGGTCGCCGCCTTTCTGCGCGGCCACGGCGAGCACGACCCGACCAGCGACGACAAGTTGACCGGCTACACCCGCCTGGCCGGGTTGCTCCGGCAAAAGGGCATCGCGGTGCAGCCGCTCGAATTGACCGGCACCAACGACCTCCCGCCCGAGTGTTCCCTCTTGGTCGTGGCCGGGCCGCGGTCGCCCCTCGAGGCCGGCGAGCTGGAAAAACTCCAACGTTACCTCCAGCGCGGCGGCCGGCTGCTCGCGTTGCTGAGCTTCTACCGCGCCCAGCGCACGCGCACCGGCCTCGAGGACTTCCTCGCCGGCTGGGGCGTCCAGGTGGCGGACAACTACGTCTTCGACCCCGCCCGCACCATCCGGGGCAACGACCTGATCATCTCGAACTTCGCCGCGCATCCCGTGACCTCGCCGCTGCTGGACCGGCAGTTGCACCTGGTGCTGGCCCGTGCGGTGGCCCCCCGGGCCGGCGCCGGGGTGGGCGCGGACGCGCGCGCCCAGCCGCTGTTTTACACCAGCGTGCAGGGCTACACTGCCAGCGCGGTCAGCTCCGCCGGCGTGCCGCAGACCGTGCCCGGACGCGACACGCGCGGCGCGGTGCCGCTGGCCGTGGCGGTCGAGCGCGGCGGCATCCCGGGCCTGGGCGCGGACCTGGCCGCGGCCCGGCTCATCGTGGTGGGCGAATCGCTCTTTTTGGGCAACGAAATGATCGTCAGCGCCGCCAATCTCGATTTCGCCAGCCTGGCGGTGAACTGGCTCTTGGACCGCCCGCAGGACCTCGCCGGCCTGGCGGCCCGGCCCTTGCACGAATACCGTCTGGCGCTCACCCCCGCCCAAATGGTGCGGGCGCGCTGGACGTTGCTGGCGGTGCTGCCCGGCGCCGCGCTGGGGTTGGGCGGGCTGGTTTGGTGGCGGCGGCGGATGTGACGGTCCCCGGGGCACCATGAAACGGCACACCACTCAATGGCTGGTCGGCGTGGCCCTGGTCCTGGGGCTGTTCATCCTGCTTTTCGAGCGGGACACGCGCTCCTCGGCGCAGCGCCAGCTCGAGGCCGCGCGCCTGTTGCCCGGCCTGGACCCGGCGCGCGTGCAGCGGTTGGAAATCCGCAGCGGCACCAACCGCCCGGTGGTGCTCGAGCGCGGCACCAACACCTGGTTTTTCCGCGCCCCGCTGCTCTACCCGGCCCGCCCCGAGCTGGTGGAACGCTTCCTGCAACTGCTGGCCGAGACGCCCAGCCGCGCCCGCATCTCCGCCGGCGAAGTGTTGCGCCAGACCAACGCCCTGGCGGCCTACGGCCTGGTGCCGCCGGCCCTGGTCCTCAAGCTCGACGGCGAGAGCGGCCCGCTCACTCTGCACCTGAGCCGCCCCGCCAGTGTCGGCGGCCAGGTGTTCGTGCAGGTGGTGGGCCGCGACGGGCTGCAGGCGGTGGACGCCGCGCTGCTGGCGGCCGTGCCGGCCTCGTTTGACGCCTGGCGCGACACCACGCTGGTCAACTTGAGCCGCCTGGCCTTCGACCGGCTCGAGGTGCGGCCGCTGACCAACGGCTTCGAGGCGTTGCGCGACCCCGCCACGCGCGTCTGGACCCTGAACAAGCCCCTGCCCACCCGCGCCAACGCCGCGCTGCTCGAACACCTCCTGCAGGAGCTGGACCTGCTGCGCGTGGTGCGGTTCGCCGCCGACCCGCCGTTGACCGAGCCCGAAAACTTCGGCCTGGCCCCGCCGCAACGGGAACTGGTCTTCGCCCGCGGCACCAACGAATTGCTCCGCCTCCAACTGGGCCGGCCCCCGCCCGAGCAGCCGGACCTGTTGCCGGTGTGGCTCTCGACCTTCTCGAACGTGGTGCTCGTGCCCGGCGCGCCCCTGCGCCCCTGGTTCGACGGCTTCACCAACTTCTGCGACCGCCGCCTGATGATCTTCGACCCCGACCAGGTCCGCCGCCTCGAGGCACGCGCCGACGAAGCGTTCGCCCTGACGCGCGGCCCGGGCGAGGACTGGCGCATCGTCGAGCCCTACCCGGCCCCGGCCGACCGTGTGCTGGTGCTCGAGGCGCTGGCCGAGATGGCCGCGCTCGAGTTCCTCGGCTTCGAGCGCGAGGTGGCCACGGACTTCGCCCCCTACGGCCTGGACCCGCCGCGCCGGCAATACGTGCTGCTGGGCGCCGCCACCAACGCCACCGCGCCCGCGCCGGTGCTGGCGCGGGTGGATTACGGCCTGCCCACCGGCTATCGGTTCTACGCCCGGCGCGCGCTCGAAAACTCGGTGGTGCTGGCGCTGGACCCGGTGCGGTTGCCGCGCGCGGCCTTCCAGTTGCGCGACCGCCGCCTCTGGAACGTGAGCACCAACGATCTGGCCGCCCTCACCATTCGCGCCCAGGGCCGCGAGCGCAAACTGGTCCGGCTCGGGCCGATGCAATGGGCCGCCGCCGAAGGCTCGGGGCCGCCGCCCAATTCGATCACGCTCGAAGAAGCCGCCTACCGGCTGGGCCAGTTGCGGGCCGAACGCTGGGTGGCCCAGGGCGCCGACGTCCTGCCCGCCTACGGCATCGTCAGCGGCGCCCACGAAGTGACCCTCGAGCTGCGCGGCGCTCCGCCGGAGCCGCCCTACCGGGTGCGGTTCGGCCGCCGCGCCGCCAGCGGCCGCACCTACGCGGCGGTGACGTTGCCCGAGCCGCCCGGCACGGTGGTCTTCGAGTGCCCGGCTGCGATCTACGAATTCGTGCTCAGCGACCTCTCGCTGCCGGAACCGGCCGCGCCGCCGCCCGCCCCGTGAAATGTCCGCGCCCGCCTCATCCCCCACCCGACGCCGCTGGCGGGCGGCCTTCCGGGCTTTGCGGCTGGCCGCGCTGCTGACCGCGCTGCTGGCGTTGCTGGGCGCGTTTTACCTGCACCAGGTGGGCGTGCCCCGCTGGGCGCGCGAGCAGGTCAGCGCCGCGCTGCGCCGGCACGGCGTCGAGCTGGGCTTCCAGCGCCTGCGCCTGCACTGGTATCACGGCCTGGTGGCCGATGAGGTCACGCTGGCCCTGCCCCGTTCACCCGGCCGCCCCCGCGTGGCCTTCGCCCAGGTGGTGGTGAACCTGGATTGGCGGGCGCTGTGGGCCGACCGGACCTTCGAGGTGCGCACGCTGACGCTGCGCAACGGCCGGGCCGTGTTGCCCCTGGCCGAAACCAACGCGCCGCCCGAGGAGCTGGTCGTGGACGACATCGCCGCGCAACTGGACCTGGCGGAACCGGCGGTCTGGCGGATCGAGGCGTTTTCCGCCCGCTACCTCGGCGCCACGCTCCAGGCCCACGGCACGCTCACCAACGGTTTCGCCCTCTGGCGCGCACCGGCCCGCCCTCCGCCCGCCACACCCGCCCCCGCGGAAGGCGACTGGCCGCACCGCCTGCGCGCCGCGCACCGCTTCCTGACAAGCCTCCGTTTTGCGAGTCCGCCGGAGTTTCGGCTCCGCTTCGCCGGCGATGCCCGCCGGGCCGACGCCTGGAGCGCCGATCTGCAGGCGCGCGCGCCGGGCGTGGACACACCGTGGGGCCGCGGCCGGGAGCTTCAGGTCCTCGCCCATTGGAAAGCGCCGGCGGGCGGCGACGCGCCGGGCTTGGAGTTGGACGCCGCGCTGGCCGAGTGGACCAGCCGCCAGGGCCGGGCGCGGGACCTGCGGCTCCGCTGGCGCGGCCCGTTGCCGCGCGCCGAGGGCACGGCCCCGCCCTTGCGCTGGGAGGTGCGCGCGGCCGAGTTCGAGTCGGGCGCGGTCCGGGCGCTCGAACCGCGGTTGAGCGGGCAAACCCGCTGGACGCCGTCCGCGCCGGAGGGGCACTCGACCGTGGACCTGGCCGCGACCGGGCTGCGCTCGCCCTGGGCCGGAGCCGAGCGGTTGACGGCCCGCCTCGAACTCGGGCACCTGCCGGCCGATGGTGGCCCGGCACCGTGGGCCGCGCAGGTGAAGAGCGCACACGTGCAGCTCGGCGGACTCAGCCGCGGAGAGGTTCAGCTTGCCGAGTTGGACGTGGACCTGGACGTGCAACCGGCCCGGAGCCGGCCCACCGACGCGACCCTCGCCGCGTTGCCCGTGGTCTGGCGGGCGCTGGCGCCGTTCGAGGTCCGCCTGGGGTTGCAGGCTTCCGGGCTGAAGACGCCGGGGCTGGTTGTGGACCACCTGAGCCTGGACGGGCAATGGGGGTTTCCCGAATGGACGCTCGCCCACCTGCAGGCCCGGCTGCTCGACGGCACCTTGCGGTTGTCCCGCGGCCGGCTCGAGGTCGTCAGCCGCGAGACGGCGGCCGAGTGGGCGCTGGATTTCGACGTGCAGAAGCTCGGCGCGCTGCTGCCGGAGGCGACGCGCCGCTGGCTGGCCCAATTTCAATACGCCCAACCTCCGCAGGCCGCCGGCTTCGCCCGCGTGCGCCTGCCGCCGTGGGACGCGTGGGGACCGGACGCCGCCCGGCAATTGCTCCCCAGCCTGGAATTGCGCGCGCGGCTGGACGGACGTGACGCGAGTTACCAGGGATTGCAGTGCGCCGCGGCGGGCGTGACGATCACGGTCTCGAACCAGGTGCTGCGCCTGCGCGACCTCGAGTTGGTGCGCCCGGAAGGCCGGGCCGCGCTGGCGTACGACCTGGACCTGCGCACCCGGGATTTTCGCTGGCGGGTGGATTGCGCGCTGGACGCCCACGCCGCCGCGCCGGTGGTGGATGACGCGCTGCCGCCGATCGTGGCGCTGTTCGAGTTTTCAAGCCCGCCGCGGGTCACCGGCGAGGTCTGGGGCAACTGGAATCCGCCCAAGCCGGTGGACTTCGCGCTGCGCGTGGCGGCCACGAACTTCACCTTCCGGGGCGAGGCTTTTGAGACCCTGGCGGCCGGGCTGGGCAAGTCCAACCGCGTGCTCCGCTTCACCGAGGTGCGCCTGACCCGCGGCGCGGAATGGATCGAGGCGCCCCGGGTGGAATACGACCTGGACCGCCGCGTGGTGTCGCTCACCAACGTGCAGACACAGATGGACCCGTTGGTCGTGGCCCGGTGCCTCGGCCCCGCGGTGGCGGCGACGCTCGAACCGTATCACTTCGACCAACCGCCCCGCGTGACGGTGCACGGCACGGTGCCGGTGGGCGACGAGTCGCGCGCGGCGGCGCTGGACTTCGAGGTGGCGGGCGGGCCGTTCCGCTTCTGGCGGTTTCACACCACCAACCTGACCGCCGGCGTGCGCTGGCGGGGCGAGACCGTGTCGGTGACCAACCTGGCGGCGAGCTTTTACGGCGGCCGGCTCTCGGGCGGGATTGACCTGAACCTCCAGCCCGGCGGCGGGGCGATTTATGCCTTCCAGGCGCAGGCCACGGAGTTTGACCTGCGGGCGCTGCTGCGCGATGTGCTGCCCGAAAGCACCAACCGAATCGAAGGGATCACCACCCTCGCGCTCATCGTCACCGACGCCCAGACGGCGGATTGGAAGAGCTGGCACGGCCGGGGTCGGGTGGAAATGCGGGACGGCCTGCTCTGGGACCTGCCCATCTTCGGGTTTCTTTCCCGCGCCTTGAACGTGGTGGTGCCCGGGCTGGGCTACAGCCGCGCCACGGCGGCGCGCGCCACCTTCCGCATCCAGCGCAGCGTGATCTTCACGGACGACCTGGCCATCGAGGCCGGCCCGGCCCGGCTCCAGTACCGGGGCACGGTGGATTTCGACGGCCGGGTGGACGCGCGCGTCGTGGCCGAGGTCCTGCACCGCACGCCGATCATCGGCCCGCTCATCAGCCTGGCCCTCACCCCGGTGGCGAAGGTCTTCGAGTACAAGGTCACCGGCACGCTGGGCCAGCCGGAGCTCAAGCCGCTGCACGTACCGGGCATTTTGCGGCCGCTGCTCAACCCCCTGGGCACGTTGCAAAATCTCGTGGCGCCGCCCGCCGCTCCGCCGCCAACACCCGACCCCGCGCCATGAGGTGGAGTCGGCAAACCTCCTCTGGCCCGGAGGCTTCACGGCGTTTCCTTGGAAGCGGCGGCTGTCAACCGGCGGTTGGGCGCGTGGAAGGCTCCGGTCTGATTGCGCGTCGGCGCTCTCGGCGAGCCTCCGCGCTCTGTGGCGGGTGCGAAATTGCGGCGCCGGTTGCTGCGGCGAAACCGGGCGCCTGCCGTGGCTGGTAGTGGTCCCGTTGCGCGTCACAACGCGCCGCCGGGGCGCTTACTCGGACCGCTTCACGCCTCCGGAAGGCGGCGGGGATGGAGAAGCGGCCGCGGACCCGGCGTCCGGCGGAGGTGCTTCGGTCCCGGGCGCTGGGGGCGCTTTGTCCGGCGCTTCGGGTGACGAAGGCTTCGGCGCGGCGGGGGCAGCCGCGGGAAGGTCGGTCGTGGTGGAGAGTTCGCCTGCGGCCGCGAGTTCTTCGAGCTTTTTCTTTGCCCACACGTAGTCCTGCTTGGCGGCGGCGGTCAGCCACTTGCGGGCCTCGGCGGGATTTTTCTCGACGCCCTTGCCGTTGAGGTAGCGCATCGCCAGCTCGTACTGGGCGCTGGCGTTGCCGGCCTCGGCGCGCTGGCGCAGGAGTTCCACCGCGCGCTTCTGAGCCTCGATTTGAGCGGGGGTCAGCCGGGCGGTGTTGGTGGCGGGCGCGGCGGGCAGGGCCGGCGGCGGGCTCACCACCGGGCCCGGGGGCAGACCGGGGTTCGGCGGCGGCGCCGGTCGCGGCGGGGGCACATTGGGGTCGAGCCGGCGCAGGTACTGGCGCGGCGCCAGGTATTGCGCGTGCAGTTGCGGGGCGAGGCTGCCGGCGAGCGCCGCCCCGACCAAAAGACACAGCCTCGTTTTCATGACTCTGCCAAGGTCTCACCGCGCGCCCCCGTCGGCAAGTGGAAAGCCCGCACCCCTGCCGGCCGCGCCGGCGCAAAAGCCGCTCGCCTTCGCGTGCCCGTGCCGTAGCATGACCGGGCCATGACGCTTGCCGAACAGGTCCAACAAGCCGGCGTGGTGGGCGCCGGCGGGGGCGGTTTT